>OGEO01000069.1_pt1 | contig 116796 bp, 108 predicted proteins | sample 1570661 | NCBI WGS metagenome assembly OGEO01 (sample SAMEA2582142, study PRJEB24529) | metagenome | biome: Human gut stool | place: China | collected 2011
AACTATATTTAATCATAAAAGCCAACCTCCCAAGTGTTAGATTCTTGGTCTAACTCTTGGGGGTCGGCTCAATTGCTGTCCCCTTGAGTTGGCCAGAAAAGGTCATTGGATGAAAAAAGTGCCAGACCCCCGGTACTAAACTCGGGTGTATGTGGGGTTCGTAGCCAAATGCTTGCATGAAACAGAACAGACGAGTGAAGAATAAAACGTAAATAAACGAAACTACACCTAGAGGTCGCGCCTCTGGACCCCACTAAAAGATTATTAAGATAAAAGGCATTACGTGCCAGACCTCTGGTACTTTGAGAAAGTGGTTGAAAGACTGAAAGAAAAATACAAAACGACGTAAATACAACATAAGAAAAAGGATCTCTTCAGAGGTCTTTTTCTTTATAATACTCACAATGTATCTTCCAATGATTTCATCACTGAGAATACTTTTCTGACACATCTTATCACATAAAAATTGCACTTGCCTTACCGCATTCCGTAATGGTATAGTTAAAGCTAACGGACAGGTATTATGTCAAAAAATTGAAAAAGAAGAGGTGGATATGAGTATGCGATTAACAAAAAAAATAATAGCAATGTGTTTTGCAGTGGGAATGACTTTAATGCCAATGGGACAAGCATTTGCAAATGAAGAGGGAGAAACCCTTGTAGAGACAACAAATGTACAACAGGACGAAGCACCAGAAATGATGAGTGAGTCTGAAGTGGCGAGTGAAGCAGAAAAAGTAATTGAATGCGAAGAAGAAACGGTTTCTGAAGGAACCTTGTATAATGAACGAAGTTCATTGTCAAGGGAGGAATGTGAGCAAATCCAGGAAGAAATCAGCCAGATTGAACGACCAGAAAACTATCTGGAAGGTGATTTTACCAATTATTCCGAATGCTCATCATATTTGAGAAATCAGATGAGTCTGCGTTACAATTATGTTATGTTTAATCTGTATTCAAGTACATATCATTCTCTTAGTGCGATGGAAACGATGAATAATACCATCTTTAATAATGTTTTTGTGCATACAGGCGTTTCCTATCAGGGAGATGCAATTTTATATGATTATGAAGGTGTAGACTGGGAGGTTACACGTTATGCATTGGGAAATGGCCGATATCGCTACGAATTTTTCTATATCATTGTATATAAGAATACTACGCAGCAGGAATTAGATTTAAGAACTGCAATTCAAAATAAAACAGCAGAACTTTGCAATGGGGTATCTTCTGATTATGAGAAGGTCAGAAGAATTTATGATTTTATTTGCAGCATGGTAAGCTATGATTATACGAATTTATATAATGACAACCATCGCTTGAAATATACCGCATATGCAGCGATGTTCAATCACACAGCTGTATGTCAGGGATATGCAACACTGTTTTACAGAATGTGTGAGGAAGTTGGAATTTCAGCGAGGGTGATTACAAGTATTAGTCATGCATGGAATATTGTACGTATTGGAAATGTGTACTATAATGTGGATTCAACCTGGGATGCCTATGCGAGTCCTGCTGAACGAAATTATCAATATTTTTTGAAATCTAATGCTGAATTTCCAGATCATGAACGAGAGTATGAATTTACAACTTATTCTTTTAACGCAGCCTATCCGATGACACAAACATCATATGAGGTTCCAGATGCACATCGAACATTTATTGGATTATATTGTACAGATGGAACCTGGTATTACTATGAAAATGGTGAGGTTAATAGTGATTTCACAGATTTAGTACTCTATAATGGAACTTGGTATTACGTTGAAGATGGAGTTTTAAATTGGAATTATACTGGATTAGCATTGCATGAGGGGGTCTGGTATCAGGTTAAAAATGGTTGTGTGGATTGGAATTATACTGGATTGAGTCAGATTCCAGACTCGCAACAGTGGTGCTATATTGAAAAAGGTGTACAAAATAAAAATTATACCGGACTGGTATATTATAATAAGATCTGGTATTATGTGCAAAATAGCGTGTTAGACTGGAACTACACGGGACTTACTTTGTATAATGGAACGTGGTATTATGTGTATAAAAGCAGTGTAAATTGGAATTACACGGGATTAACATTATACAATAAAAGCTGGTACTATGTTCGCAAGGGATGCGTAGATTGGAGTTATACTGGATTGACCCAATATTATGGAACTTGGTATTATGTAGAAAAGGGATGTTTAAATTGGGGTTATAGTGGTCTCACCCGCTACAATGGAACCTGGTATTATATCGATCATGGGGTATTGAATTGGAAATACACCGGCTTGACATATTATGTTGATTGTTGGTATTACGTGGAAAATGGAATATTGACATGGAAATACACTGGAGTAACGAAATATTATGGAACGTGGTATTATGTACAGAACAGTGCAATAAATTGGAAATATAGTGGAACATTCACACAGAATGGACATCTGTATCAGATTAGTTATGGAATAGTAGTTGGTTAATGCAATGGTTGGGAGAATATGTAGAATGATATGTTTAAAATGCTTAAAAAGTCTGAGAAATACAACACATATTGGTGCCAGCCCCCTGATACTAAAAAGAAGACCGAAGCAGAGGCTGTGCTGAAGAAGTACTATATAGCTTGTAACGAAAATAAAAGAAGGACAATATTAAAGAAATGGAGTGTGACATAAAATGAATTTATCAAAAATACATCATATTGCAATCATCGTATCTGACTACGAAGCAGCTAAGGATTTCTATGTGAACAAGCTGGGCTTCTCTGTTATCAGAGAAAACTACCGTCCAGAGCGTAAAGATTGGAAGCTAGATCTGCGTGTTAACGAAAACACAGAGCTGGAGATTTTCGCTGAGGAAAATCCTCCGAAGCGTGTGAACCGCCCGGAAGCCTGCGGTCTGCGTCATCTTGCTTTTTGTGTAGAGAGTGTGGATCAGACAGTGAATGAGCTGGCAGAGGTCGGGATTGAATGTGAGCCAATCCGTGTGGATGATTACACTGGCAAGAAGATGACTTTCTTCCATGACCCGGATGGACTGCCGCTGGAGTTGCACGAGTAAAGCTTTACCCATATACTTTTTCTACGATTTTTTCTCGCACTGCAGCTGGAAGAATCTTGCACAAAAGACTTAAGAATTTATATTGTACGCTGGCAACATAAACAATTGCTGGTTTCTTTTTCTTCACAATATTCGCAATGTATTTTCCTATGACTTCTGGGTTCATACCGTTTTGCTCATCATGCTCCATCTGACTGACACTCCGAGAGATGCGTCCACCATACTCATCATCACCGAGGATACTTTTCTGACGCATCTGTGTAAATCCTGTGCAGATGTCACCTAATTCTACGATAGTAACATGGATGCCATAGGGTTTAACTTCATTTTCTAAAGCGTAAGAGTAAGAAGAAATAGCGGCCTTGCTTGCCGAGTAGAAGGTCTGGAACGGAATATGGGCTACAGCAGCTACTGAGCTGATATTAATAATATGACCATTACCCTGATGATGCATGAAGGGGAGAACAGCTTTATTTACATTGACTGTTCCAAAGAAGTTTACATTAAACTGAGTTTTTGCCTGATCGGTTGATGTAAACTCGACTGCACCAGAAATTCCAAAGCCTGCGCAGTTGATAACCGCATCAATTTTTGTCTCTTTTTGAATGATTTGTTTCACAGCTGAGTTGACCGCGTTTTCATCGGTCACATCTACTGACAGATGGGTAATGCCCTCCATTGGTATATTTCTACGACTAAACTCATAGACAATGCAACCGCTGTCTCTCAAAGCGGATGCTGTGCAGCGCCCAATGCCAGAACTTCCGCCAGTAACAATTACAATTTTCTTATATTTTCCTGCCATGGTTTATCCCCCTAAAAAGTTGAATTGACTAAAGTATACCTTATCACAAGTAAAATGTCCACCACACTTTATTTAATGGATTATCTTTAGTAGTTCCATGAATACCGATTTTGTTTTGTATATTGAAAAGAAAGTCAAAATTTGATATACTAAACAAAAAAGAAGGAAGCAATGTGACGGATGAGGTAATGTATGGTATATGGCATCCAAAACCGAGTGCCAGATAACTGGTACTAAACTCAGCTATCATTAAAGGAGCATGAAATGAAGGATATTTCGAAAATTTTGCTTTATCTTATGGCCTGTTCTATACAAAACACAAAGCCAGAAGATAAAGTTCTTGTTGGAGCAGATTTGGAAAAATTGCTCCAGACCGCAAAGGCACATTCTGTTTCTGCAATGGTTTGTATGGCTTTGGAACAAACGGATACATTTCGCAATGCGGAGGAAAGTACACGGCTGAAATGGATTGATGCCAAAAATAAAGCAGTAAGGAAAAATCTCTTGTTGGATACTGAACGTCATCAATTGGAAAAAGAATTTGCAAAGAATGGCATTTGGTATATGCCGCTGAAGGGCAGTATCTTAAAAGACTGGTATCCTAAATTTGGCATGCGTGAAATGGCTGATAATGATATACTTTTCGATGAGAAAAAACGCAATGATGTAAAACAAATTTTCCAAAATCGTGGTTACACTGTGGAATCATACGGCAAAATTAACGACGATGCGTATGAAAAGCCGCCGATCTATAACTTTGAGATGCATGTGGAGCTTTATCTTGAGTTATATGAGAAGTTTCATGAAAAGTATATCAATGTAAAGCAGCGATTGATTCAGGATGAGTATAATCCGTATCGTTTTAACTTTACGCAGGAGGATTTTTATGTGTTTGCTATAACTCACGCGTATAAGCATTACCACAGTAGAGGAACGGGAGTTCGCACCTTGGCGGATATTTATGTCATGGAGCAAAAATTGGGAAAAACTTTGAATTGGGAGTATGTGGAGTCTGAGCTGCGCGACCTAGATATCTTTGATTATGAGAAAGAGAGTCGTCAGCTCGCCAAGAAACTATTTGGTGCGGCAGAATGGCCACAGGAAGATCTTCTGACTGAAGCCGAGCAGAAGATGCTTGCTTATTATGTTGGTTCATCTACGTATGGAACGATTCAAAATAAGATGCAAAATTTGCAGTCAGATGGTAAAGCTATCACAGTTTACACAAAACTAAGATATATTTTCTCACGTATTTTCCCAGATCTGAAATGGTGCAAATTTTATGCGCCAACCGTATATAAGTATCCTGTATTGCTGCCGTTTTTCTGGGTTTGGAGATTGCTAGTAAAAGGTTTTAAAAAGCGGAATATAGTAAAATGCGAGTTAGAAAGCATAAAGAACGCAAAGTAGGAATTAGATTTCGATGCTTCCTAACTCGTATCCATATTCTGTAAGAGACTGTGTATTTGCAAATAGTATTGTGCGGTTAAGGGTGGTATCACTGCATTTTAAATAAAGCGTATAAGTATTATTTTCCCTATTATTCAGACTGCGCACATCAATTGGAACTGTAAATGAGGAAGACTTCCCACTGTTCCATAGGCGTGGATCAGTATCAATAGGTACCTTAGCGACACAATCCCCAGTTAGATCTGAAACTACATATACGCTTGCCTCAAGAGGACGGTAACAATTCGAGAAGCCTACATTTCGAATTGTTACTGTCAGCATTCCGGTATCATCAAATAGCGGATGAAATTTTAACGATGAACTGTCAAGGACATATCGGTAGCCTAGATGGCGTTCAATATAGTCATATCCACTCATTCCATTCCAAACATTGTCAGTTCCATTTACTATAGTTTCTTTCCACTTATTCAGTACAGTGCTATCATATTCACTGTTTAGATAAGACACATGCATTTGCGAAAGATCTTTTACAGCGTTATCAAAGTCATTATATACATTATCAATAATCACCTCGCCGCCATTTGGTACATAACGGCAGAGGTCGTTCTGAAAGGCAAGCTCATCTTCGCGTGTCCACGCATCGCTATAATTTGTATCCAAATCCGCAGCTGCCTTATCCCCGTAAGTGCCTGTATCATTTGCAGAGCCAAGCATTCCATCATTATACAAACCTAGACGTGAAGCCAAGGAAGACAAAAGATTTGGCTGTGGACAACGCGGTACTTTGGTGCCATGATACTCGCCTACAATGGTTCTCCACTGCGCAGGAGTGCGAACCGAAAGAAAAATAGAAGGATCAATAACATCGTCCAACTTTTGAATTAGCGTTTCCATCTCACCATTTCCCATATGTGTTGTATTATTCATTTCGCCCCAGTTTCCGACGAAAATTCCCTGCATAATGTAGACAGATGAGGCATACTTATTTACGATTGGTCCAACCTGTTCCATATGCGTTAAAATCTGTGACAACTCATTTGGTTCACTTTCTAAATTTTGACCATCCCAATCATATAAGAAGCGCAAAATTAGCTGACTGCCTGTCTTAGTCCACGCAGACAAAATAGAATCAATTTGGCTAAGGGCATTATCAGAAAGATCACAATTTCCATAATTTTTCATATTGATTTCAAGCAGTGATAGTTCAAAAGGAGAGCTGTTTGAATCAATAGCAGCGCTTGTCTCAGGCAGTGAAAAAGTGGCATCCTCTGCCAACAGATAGCCGCGAATCGAGTACAAGCCAACATATGGATTTTTGGTTGTATCACCAGATTCAGAATAGCTGTATGGTGTGTAATCGACAAAACATAGACGGCTATTCACCCAAAATAACGAAACAGCAATCAGTACAATAAGAACAACTATGATGCTAACAATAACAGAACAAAGACGATTAGAATGTTTTTGTTTCAAAATGGGACTCCTTTTTTATCAACCCAATCAAGTTAGGTGTATATCAGCTATATTAGCATCAAATTTATTAATTTGCAAATGTGTGTTCCGTTGAAGAAGGATTAGGTGTATACCGACCAAACAAAAAAGTCTTGATGAAATCCCAAAAACAATGTATACTGTTTTCGTTGAGGAGGTATGTTTTATGGAGACAATCAAGAATGTATTAGTTGGACAGTCAGGTGGACCGACGGCAGTAATTAATGCAAGCCTTGCAGGTGTTTATGAGACAGCAAGGGCGATGGGCGCAGAGCATGTATATGGTATGCGCTATGGAATACAGGGACTGCTCCAGGAGCAGATCGTTGATTTAAATGAGTGTCTTAGCGATAAGATGGATATTGAGCTGTTAAAGCGTACACCGGCAAGCTATTTGGGCAGCTGTCGTTTTCGTTTGCCAAATCAAGATGTGGATGAGGAACCATATAAACAGCTGTTTCACTTATTTGAAAAATACGAGATTGGCGCTGTATTTTATATCGGCGGCAATGACTCGATGGATACTATTGCGAGACTGGCAGCGTATGGTGCTAAGGTAAAAAGCAGCATTCGCTTTATCGGTGTTCCAAAGACAATCGATAATGATTTAATGTTTACTGATCACACACCGGGCTATGGAAGTGCAGCAAAGTATATTGCGACAACGATCAAAGGAATTATCTGCGATTCAAGTGTCTATAACCTGAATAGTGTAACAGTAGTTGAGATTATGGGCCGTCATACAGGATGGCTGGCAGGAGCAGCAAGTCTGGCAGCAGGTGCAGACTGCAATGGACCAGATATGATTCTTCTGCCGGAGCGCGCGTTTGATGAGAAAGCATTTCTTGCAAAGGTTTCACAGCTTGAAAAAGAGCGTCATACGCTTGTGATTGCAGTGAGCGAGGGTGTGAAAAACAAGGATGGTGAGTTTTTGTGTGATCTTGTATCTGGACCTGGTGCAGTGGACGCATTTGGTCACAAGGCTGCGCTTTCCGGTACGGCTCGTTACCTTGCAGACTTGATTAAGGCTCATCTTGGATGTAAGACAAGAGCAGTTGAGCTGTCAGTTTTGCAGCGCTGTGCGTCTCCGCTTGCAAGCCGTACTGATGTGACAGAGGCATATCAGGTGGGCGGTGCTGCTGTGGAAGCTGCTTTTCGCGGTGAAACTGGAAAGATGTGCACGATTTATCGTGTATCAGATATTCCGTACCGCACAGAGACGGGTCTGACTGATGTAAGCCGTGTGGCAAACAAGGAAAAATGCGTGCCGGATGAGTGGATTAGCGAGGATGGCATGCATGTAACACCAGAGTTTGCACGTTATGCAAGACCGTTAATTCAGGCAGAGCTGCATCCATTCTATGTAGATGGTGTGCCGCGTCATCTGCATCTGTAAAAATTAGAGAGCAGTCTGCACGGTTAAGTGATGTAAAGGAGAAAGCATATGGCAGATACTGTAGTTCGCAAGCATATCATTTTTTACGGCAGAGTGCAGGATGTAGGTTTTCGTTATTTTTCAGTTTATAAGGCAAGGCTTCTTGGCCTTGCCGGCTGGGTAAAAAATTTAGATGATGGAAGCGTAGAGATGGAAGTACAAGGAAAAGAATCTGAGATCGATATGCTGATCCAATTTTTAGATGGTCACCTTTGGATTCGCATTGATGCTATGGATGTAGAAAACATTGCGGTGATACCAGATCACGATTTTGTTGAGAGATAAGCGTGCACGCAAGGAACCATTCAGACGTATCTGCTGCCGTTTTAATTGGAGGTTTTATGTGGTATGTCATTCAGACGAGCACTGGAAGGGAAGAAAAAATAAAGCAGGAGTGTGAGCAGCGTATAAGTAAAGATGTGCTTTCACATTGTGTTCTTCCTTTGTATGAGGAAAAGGTAAAGTATAAGGGACAGTGGCATATTCAGAAGAAAAAGCTGTTTCCAGGATATCTGTTTCTTATATCAGAAAATTTGGATGAGCTGCATGAGCAGTTAAAAAGAGTAGAAGCGATGACAAAGCTTTTGGGGGCTGGAGATGATATCATTGCGCTGACGCAAAATGAAATTGATTTTTTACTTCGTTTTGCGGGTGATGAGGAGCTTGTAAAGATGTCACAGGGAATGATTATCGGTGATAAGGTTGTCATTTTGTCAGGTCCTCTTAAGGGTATGGAGTCCACTATCCAAAGGATTGATCGCCATAAACGAAAGGCATGGCTGAATCTGGAAATGTTTGGACGACAGCAGTTAGTTGAGGTTGGTGTGGAAATTGTAAAAAAAGTTGCATGTGAAACGTAAGCGTTAGAGGAGAGAGACATCATGTGTGGAATTGTTGGTTATACTGGACATCTTCAGGCCGCTCCTATTCTTTTGGACGGTCTGTCAAAACTGGAGTATCGAGGCTACGATTCAGCAGGACTTGCTGTTCGCAATGGAGAAAAGAAAACAGAGATTGTTAAGGCAAAGGGGAGATTAAAATCCCTGGCAGAAAAAACAGATAACGGTCATGCACTTGTTGGTACATGTGGCATTGGTCATACCAGATGGGCGACGCACGGTGAACCAAGCGAGACTAATGCACATCCGCATATGTCAGATGATGGCAATGTGGTTGGTGTTCACAATGGTATTATTGAAAATTATCAGGAGTTAAAGGAAAAGCTTATTCGCAAGGGCTATAGCTTTTATTCATCTACTGATACTGAAGTTGCAGTTAAGCTTATTGATTATTATTATAAGAAGTATGAGCACACACCAGTTGACGCGATCAATCACGCACTTGTGCGTATTCGCGGTTCATATGCACTTGCTATGATGTTTCAGGATTATCCAGGCGAGATTTACGTGGCAAGAAAAGACAGCCCGATGATTCTTGGTGTGACAGATGGTGACTGCTTTGTGGCATCTGATGTTCCGGCAATCCTTAAATATACACGTACTGTATATTATATTGGCAATCTTGAAATGGCTCGTATGGCAGATGGTGCGATTACCTTTTACAATTTGGATGGTGATGAGATTGAGAAGCAGCCGACACAGATCGAGTGGGACGCAGAGGCAGCTGAGAAAGCTGGCTTTGAGCACTTTATGATTAAGGAGATTCATGAGCAGCCAAAGGCAGTTCATGACACCATCAATTCAGTTGTAAAGGATGGCGCTATTGATTTGTCTGATGTTGGACTGACAGAGGAGCAGATCAAAAATATCAGCCAGATTTATATTGTTGCATGTGGCTCTGCTTATCATGTTGGAGTAGCATGTCAGTATGTCTTTGAAGATCTGGCAGAGATTCCAGTTCGCGTGGAGCTTGCATCTGAATTTCGTTACCGCAAAATGGTGCTTGATCCAAATGGCCTTGTCATAATTGTCAGTCAGTCAGGAGAGACGGCAGATAGTCTTGCTGCGCTTCGTCTGGCAAAGAAAAAGGGCGTGAAGACGCTTGGTATTGTCAACGTGGTGGGAAGCTCTATTGCTAGAGAGGCAGACAATGTTTTCTATACGCTTGCAGGACCAGAGATTGCAGTAGCAACTACAAAGGCATACAGCACGCAGCTTATTGCAGGATATTGTCTGGCTGTTCAGTTTGCAAAGGTCAGAGGAAGCATTGATGATACACAGTATGCGCACTTAATTGACGAGATGCAGCAGCTTCCGGATAAGATCGCAAAGATCTTAGAGGATAAGGAGCGCATTCAGTGGTTTGCGGCAAAACAGGCAAATGCAGGTGATATTTTCTTTATTGGCAGAGGAATTGATTATGCTATCAGTCTTGAGGGCAGTCTTAAGATGAAGGAGATAAGCTACATCCACTCTGAGGCCTATGCGGCAGGTGAATTAAAGCATGGAACTATAAGTCTTATTGAGGATGGAACTCTTGTAATTGGTGTTTTAACTCAGTCTGAGCTTTATGAGAAAACAGTTTCCAATATGGTAGAGTGCAAGAGCCGCGGTGCCTATTTGATGGGACTGACAACATATGGAAATTATAACATTGAGGACACTGTATCCTTTACTGTATATATTCCAAAGACGGACGAGCACTTTGCAACGAGTCTTGCAGTTATTCCGCTGCAGCTTATGGGCTACTATGTCAGTGTAGCAAAGGGACTTGATGTAGATAAGCCGAGAAACTTAGCAAAGAGTGTTACAGTTGAGTAAACAAGAAGTGATTAAAGGATTAAATTATAATACATAAGAAAAATGGCGGCACGAAAAAGTGGATTTCGTGCCGCCATTTTTCAATAATGGTGTTTGGAAAGGAGTATTTTGTGAGCAGACAGAAAAAGGAATTTGAAGAATACGAAATAAATGAATCTTATAAAACAGAAGCAAGAGATAATCCATATGGCTTTAAGAGAAAGTCGAAGGAGGAGCGGCCTGTACTAGCAATTTGCTATGATTTTGATAAGACATTATCGCCAGATGATATGCAGGCACAGGGCTATATTCAGTCTGTAAATTATCATGTGGATCGTTTTTGGGCAGAGTCAAACGAGATGGCAAGAGCAAACGGCATGGATTCAAATCTTGCTTATATGTATAAGATGGTTCGCGAGGCGAAAGGTCATTTTGATTTGAGCCGCAAGGCACTTGAGGAGTATGGTTCAAAGGTGGAATTGTTCCCAGGTGTAGATGAGTGGTTTGAGCGCGTGCGCCAGTATGGTGATGAAAATGGAGTGATTATAGAGCATTATATTATTTCCTCAGGGTTAAAAGAGATGATAGAAGGAACTAAGATTGCTAGGCGCGGATCCTTTGAAGAGATTTATGCGAGTGCTTTTTATTATGATGAAAATGGTGTAGCAATTTGGCCGGCACAGGCAGTAAATTATACAAGTAAAACACAGTTTTTATTTCGCATAGAAAAGGGAATACTTGATGTAAATGATACTGCAGTAAATGACTATTTTCCGGCAGACAAGATGCGAGTACCATTTAGAAATATTGTCTATATTGGCGACAGTGATACAGATATTCCGAGTATGAAGCTTGTAAACACATATGGCGGTCATGCAATTGGCGTGTACAATCCTGTCACTGGCAATAAAGAAAAAGTCTATCGTATGATGCGTGATAACAGAATACGTTATTTTGCCCCGGCAGATTATAGGAAAGGTCAGCAGCTAGAGCAGTTGATTCAGACAATTATTGACAAGACTGCAGCTTATGAGAAGTTAGAGGCACTTCATATAGATGGATTAAAGGAGATGAAAGACAAAAACAAGTCAAAATAGTACATAAAATAAATAAAAATGGGAAAAATAACGATAAAACTGTTGACAAAGCAGGAACTAGTGGCTAAATATATATAAATGCTAAGGAAAGAACGTGCGAAAATTATGCAAAATACCATTCAATAAATGGTAACTGCGGAATACAAACGTAAACATTTTTTGGCGAAAAGAAAAGGAGACGTTATGTTCAAATTTTTTAAGGGAAAAGAAAAGGGAAATGTGCTTTATGCACCTTGCAAAGGAAAAGTAGTTCCTTTGACAGAGGTTCCAGATCCAACTTTTTCTGAAAAGTTATTGGGAGACGGTTTTGCAGTGATCCCAACCGAGGGAAAAGTGTATGCACCGGCAGATGCTGAAGTGACCATGGTATTTGATACACTTCATGCAATTACGCTGACTAGCAGCCAGGGAGCTGAAATCTTAATTCATATCGGATTGGATACTGTTACACTTAAGGGCGCACCGTTTACCGCGCATGTTGCAGCTGGTGACAAGGTGAAGAAGGGTGATCTTTTGATGGACGTAGATCTGGATAAGATTAAAGAGGCTGGATTAAATACAATTACACCAGTTTTAATCTGCAATACGGATGATTATGAAAAGATCAGTCTTCAAAAGGAAGGCGATGTCTTACTAGACGAGGCAGTTTTAAAAATCTCATGAAACTGATTGGAGTGATTCAATTAAGTATAATTTAAAGAAGGAGAAATATATGAAATTTCTTCAAAAACTAGGTAAAGCATTAATGCTTCCAGTAGCAGTGCTGCCAATCTGTGGTATTCTCATGGGCATCGGTTATTATTTATGTCCGGCGACAATGCAGGGAGGAGAAGTCGAGGGTATAAAAAACTTGATCGGATTCTTCTTGGTAAAGGCAGGATCAGCTCTTATTGAAAACATGGCAATTCTTTTCGCAATCGGTGTTGGTGTCGGTATGTCAGAAAAGAACGACGGAACCGGCGGAATCGCCGCTCTGGCATCTTGGCTTATGATCACAACACTTCTTTCTACTGGTGTTGTTACCACATTGATTCCGTCAATTGCAGACAATGCAACTAAGACACTTGCATTCAATAAGATTGCAAACCCATTTATCGGAATCCTTTCTGGTGTTATCGGATCTTCTTGCTACAATAAGTTCAAGAACACTAAGCTTCCGAACTGGCTGGCATTCTTCAGCGGCAAGCGCTGTGTTGCTATTATTGCTGGTTTAGTTTCTATCGTTGTATCTGCTGTTTTATTATTTGTATGGCCATTGCTGTTTAGTGCACTTGTTGCACTTGGCGATGCAGTTGCAGGTATGGGCGTTGTAGGTGCTGGTATCTACGCATTCTTAAACCGTCTGTTAATTCCAACTGGATTACATCACGCATTAAACAACGTATTCTTGTTTGATACTATTGGTCTTGGTGATTTGCAGCACTTCTGGGCAGGTGAGACATCTGCAGATGTAACATGGAGCCTTGGAATGTATATGTCAGGTTTCTTCCCATGTATGATGTTCGGTATTCCTGGTGCAGCACTTGCAATGATTCAGTGTGCGAAGCCGGCAAAGAAGAAGATTGCAATCGGACTTGTTGCTTCTGCAGCAGTTTGTTCATTTGTCTGCGGCGTTACTGAGCCGTTTGAATTTGGATTTATGTTCCTTGCACCTGGTCTGTATGTAATTTATGCATTACTTTATGGTATCTTCACAATTGTTACTGTTGCGCTTGGCTTCCGTGCAGGATTCAGTTTCTCAGCAGGTGCTACAGACCTTCTGTTCTCATCTACACTTCCGGCAGCGCAGAAGACAGTGCTGATCATTCCGCTTGGAATCGCAGCATTCGTTGTATTCTATTTTGTATTCCTCTTCGCAATCAAGAAGTTTGATTTAAAGACTCCTGGAAGAGAAGATGATGATCTTGAGGAAGAAAAGAATGTTCAGTTAGCAAGTGATGATTACACAGAAATCGCAAAGAAGATTCTTGCAGGCTGCGGTGGTAAGGGAAATATCGTAAGCATCGATAACTGTGTAACAAGACTTAGACTTGAAGTAAGAGATATGACTGCAGTAAATGATAAGGCAATCAAGGCTGCAGGTGTTGCAGGAGTAATCAAGCCTGGAAAGACTTCCGTACAGGTAATTGTCGGAACAAAAGTTCAGTTTGTTGCTGATGCATTTTCAAAACTTTGCGAATAAGTTCTGAATAATATTTAAAGCAGGGCATGACTCAATTAGGGTCGTGCCCTTTTTTAATGTGAAGGAAATTGACAAAACACCATGTGACCGAGTATACTTAGAACGAAAAAAGTATTAGATCATGAGGAAAGACTGATGAAAAAGATGACTATGAAAAAATATGTAGTTACTGTATGCCAAGAAGTCAAATATATGATTGTATGTGCAGCCTTGCTGCTAGCTTTTTTTACAACGGTAAATGCAGCTGAAAAAGAGGCACCAGAAAAAATAATTCGCGTGGGCACACTTGGGGATACATTTAATTATGTAACTGAAAATGGGATGCGAAAGGGGTATAGTTATGAGCTGCTAGAGACGCTGGCAGGCTATACCGGGTGGAAATTTGAGTATGTAGCCTGTAATTGGAATGATAGCATTGAAAAACTCCAAAATGGTGAAATAGACATTTTAGGAGATATTGCCTATACAGAGGAACGCACAGATAGGATGCTGTTTTCAGACGGACCTATGGGTATAGAGAAATATTATTTGTATGCAGATTTTTTAAGCGACGATATTTCTTCTGCTGATTTTAAGACATTGAATGGAAAGCGTATTGGTGTCCTTATAGGCGCAAAGCCAGAAGCGATGTTGAATGAATGGGAGTTAAAAAATGGACTGAAAACAATACACATAAATATAAAAAGTAAAGAAGAGGCACTGGCAAAACTGGAAAATGGAGAGATTGACTGTTTTATTTCGTTGGAAGAACCATCTTGGGCTGATAAAGATGTCTCGATTATTACACGAATTGGCAAATCAAATATTTATTTTGCAATTAATAAGGATCATCCAGAGATAAAAAAAGAGCTTGATCTTGTCATGCACCAGTTGGAGGAGGAACGGCCATTTTATATGTCAGATTTGTACAGGCAATATTTTTCATCGGATTATACACCTGTTCTTTCATCTGAGGAAAAATCATGGTTGGAAGAACATGGTGCAATTCGAATGGGATTTTTGGCCAATGATGTTGGCGCGAGCGTTATGGATCCGTCAAGTGGGACACTTACTGGTGCAATTACTGATTATGTTCAGTATGCAGTAGAATGTCTTGGAAAACAAGAACTGACATTTACGCTTATGGGATATAACAGCTATGAAGAAGAGATAGAAGCGCTAAAAGCTGGAGAGATTGACATGATTTTTCATTTCTATCAGCATCCAAATGTGATGGAGAAATATCATTTCGCATGTACAAATACAACATGGACATATAATTTGATAGCAGTCACGAATAAGCCTCATTTTAATGAAAATGATGAAAAACGTGTTGCAATACAAAAAGACAGTCTGTCGTTCATGGAACATATTGAATATTATTATCCTCATTGGAAAATTTTAGAATATAATACAGACAAAGAGATGGCAGAAGCAGTGAAGTCTGGAGAGGCCGATTTCTTTATATCTAGTGTAACTCTTGCATCAAAATACAGCAGGGATCCAAGTTTTTACAGTGTGCCGTTGTTATACTCTGAGAAAGCAGCCTTTGCAGTTAAAAGCGGAAATAGAAATCTTCTGGCAATACTAAATAAAACGCTTAAGGCTATGCCAAATAATATGCTTACGAGTTCACTTGCCAGGTACGAGAACAATTCAAGAAAAATAACATTGGAAGATTATATAAAACACAATCTGTTAAAAGTATCTATTGTAAGTGTCGTTACTGTTTTAAGTGTTATGACTGTGATTCTTGTGCTTTTAAGAAAGGCAAGAAAGGCCGAGGCTATTGCAACGAGGGCAGCAATAAATACACAGGAGCTTAATGAAAAGCTGCAGGTGGCAGTAGAAAAGGCTGAAAGTGCAAATAATGCAAAATCGACGTTTCTTTTTAATATGTCGCATGATATAAGGACGCCAATGAATGCAATTATCGGATATGCAGATCTGGCATCTAGGCATATAGATGATGCAGAAAGACTTAAAAAATATATGAAAAATATTCAGTCATGCGGCCAGAATTTGCTGTCTCTTCTTAATGATGTGCTGGATCTTGCCAGAATTGAAAATAATAAGACAGAAATGGAATATGTAATTTCAGATATCGGCGCAGATTTTGAAACATGGGTTATGATGTTTTTGAATCAGGCGGAAGAAAAGAAACAGACAATTACTGAGACAAAGCATTTGCTTTATCCGTATGTTTACATGGATGTTTCTCATGTATCGGAGATTTTTATTAATATCATAAGCAATGCAATTAAGTACACTAATAATGGAGGTGTGATAAACTGTGATATTTCGCAGGCGCCTGGCAAAAAGAATGGCTGGTGCGATGTTATTATTACTGTAAAAGATAATGGAATTGGTATGTCAGATCAGTTTTTAAAGCATATTTATGAACCATTTGAGCGAGAGCGCAATTCAACGATAAGCCGTGTAGAAGGAAGCGGCATTGGAATGGGTATCGTGAAAAGGCTTGTTGAGCTGATGGATGGCAGTGTTGATGTGCAAAGTAAAATTGACGACGGCTCTACATTTACTGTAATTATCCCATGCAAAATTGCATCAAAAGAGGAATCAGTTGCAAAGCGGGATAAAGGAACTCATGATAAAGCCAGCTTAGTTGGTGCGAGAATTTTGGTGGTAGAGGACAATGATATTAATGCAGAAATTGCAACGGAGCTTCTAGAAGAGGAAGGCTGCATTATAGAGAGAGCATGCAATGGTGTGGAGTGTATTGATATGATTGAAAAGGCAGATGATTCATATTATGCGATGATTCTTATGGATATTCAGATGCCTGTCATGAATGGCTATGATGCTACTACGAAAATTCGCAGAATGAAAAATCAAAATAAGGCACAAATTCCTATCATTGCGATGACAGCAAATGCCTTTACGGAGGACAAGCAGATGGCATTTGCTGTAGGTATGAATGACCATGTTTCTAAGCCAATTGATATGAACATTCTTGTTCCGATCATGATGAGGTATGTGTAACTATTCAGAGCCATGCAAAATAGAAGCATCGAAGATGCGATTTTGCGAATGGGGTTCTGAATAGTTACAAGTATTTATAATATAAGAAGGGTGACATATGGACGAGAAGCTTAAACAAAAATTAATTGAAGCTGTTAAGGCAGGTGATGAAAATCAGGCAAGTGAGCTTTTGTGGCAGCTTGTAATTGATTGCCAGAACTGTCCGTTTAAGACTGTGTCAGGTCTTCCATTTTCCTATACTATTAAACGTGGACGAAATGGAGAACTGACAAAAGAGTTATGGATTGACAGACGGGAGAATAGTAAGTCATTGGCGTGGAGCAGTATCAGACTGGCATTTTCAAATGCAATGAAAATAAAGAGTGCGGATCGCCCTAAAGCGCTTGGCGATATTCGCGGTGTTTCTTATATTTACCCTATGCTGTGGCGCTTTGGTGTGCTTGAGGTACCGCAAACAGCAAAACAGCATATGAATACAGAACTGTAAAAATAATGTACGATGGAGGCGGGAATATGGATCATTTTAAACTGGTGTCTGAGTATGCACCGACTGGCGATCAGCCAAGGGCGATTGAGGAGCTTGTAAAAGGATTTAAAGAGGGAAATCAGTTCGAGACACTTCTCGGTGTAACTGGTTCGGGAAAGACATTTACTATGGCAAATGTCATTCAGGCATTAAATAAGCCAACATTGATTATTTCCCACAATAAGACGCTTGCCGGTCAGCTATATGGTGAGATGAAGGAATTTTTCCCAGAGAATGCAGTTGAATATTTTGTCTCATATTATGACTATTACCAGCCTGAGGCTTATGTGCCTTCATCTGATACGTATATTGAGAAGGACTCTGCGATCAATGAGGAGATTGATAAATTAAGGCTTTCTGCGACGGCAGCACTTTCTGAGAGGCGTGATGTAATTGTAGTGGCATCTGTTTCATGTATATATGGTCTGGGAAGTCCTGTTGATTATAAGGATATGATTTTATCACTTCGTCCAGGAATGATAAGGGATCGCGATGAAGTAATCAAAAAGCTTGTTGAGATGCAGTACGAGCGAAACGATATGGATTTTCACCGAAGTACATTTCGTGTGCATGGTGATGTCGTAGAGATTTTTCCGGCAAATGAGGGTGAGACTGCAGTGCGCGTAGAGTTTTTCGGTGATGAAATTGATCAGATAAGTGAGTTTGATCCGCTGACAGCACAGGTAAGAAGCCGTCTAAAGCATATCGCAATTTTCCCGGCCTCTCATTACGTTGTTGACCCAAAGGAGATGCTTCGCGCAACAACTGATATTGAAGAAGAGCTAAAGGAACGTGTAGATTTCTTTAAGCGAAATGACCGTTTGCTGGAGGCACAGCGAATTTCAGAACGCACTCATTATGATATTGAGATGATGAGAGAAACTGGCTTTTGCTCTGGAATCGAAAATTATTCGCGTCATCTGGCAGGGCTTCCGGCCGGTTCACCGCCGTTTACGCTGATTGATTATTTTCCAGATGATTTCTTAATTATTGTGGATGAGTCTCATATTACACTTCCGCAGGTGCGCGGTATGTTTGCAGGAGACCGCTCACGAAAAAATACACTGGTAGATTACGGCTTTCGTCTTCCATCAGCACTTGATAATCGCCCCTTGAATTTTAGTGAATTTGAAAGCAAGATTGACCAGATGCTTTTTGTTTCGGCAACACCAGGCGATTATGAAGGTGAGCATGAGATGATGCGCGCAGAGCAGGTTATACGTCCGACAGGACTTTTAGATCCGCCGATTGAGGTGCGTCCAGTTGAGGGGCAGATTGATGATCTGATTGCCGAGATTAGAAAAACGCTGCGGTCAAAAAATAAAGTGCTTGTCACGACTTTAACAAAAAGAATGGCAGAGGATTTGACGGAATATTTGCGCGATGCAGGTATTCGCGTGCGTTATCTGCATTCTGATATTGATACGCTTGAGCGCGCACAGATTATTCGCGATATGCGTCTTGATGTGTTTGACGTGTTGGTGGGCATCAATTTGCTTAGAGAGGGTCTTGATATTCCGGAGATCGCGCTTGTGGCGATATTAGATGCTGATAAGGAAGGATTTCTGCGTTCAGAGACGTCACTTATTCAGACGATTGGACGAGCAGCACGAAACAGCGAAGGTCATGTTGTGATGTACGCTGATACGATAACAGACTCTATGCGAAATGCAATTGAGGAGACAAAAAGAAGACGCGAGATTCAAAATGAGTATAACATAGAGCACAACATCACACCTACTACTATAAAGAAGGCTGTCCGTGATCTGATTTCAATCTCAAAGGCAGCAGAGAAGGCTGATGAGAAGCTTGCAAAGGATCCAGAATCAATGAGCAGGCAGGAACTCGAAAAGCTGATTGCAAAGGTAGCAAAACAGATGAATAAGGCAGCTGCTGAGTTAAACTTTGAAGCAGCGGCAGAACTTCGTGATCAGATGAGAAATTTGAAAAAATATTTAGATGATTAAAAGAAAGGCATATAATAATAAATATGGAAAATAAGAAATTTATCCGAATCCGCGGCGCAGCAGAGAATAATCTAAAGCACATTGATTTGGATATTCCAAGAGATGAACTTGTTGTGCTGACTGGATTGTCTGGTTCAGGAAAATCCTCACTTGCATTTGACACAATATATGCAGAGGGGCAGAGGCGATACATGGAGTCGCTATCATCTTATGCAAGACAATTTTTAGGCCAGATGGAAAAGCCAAATGTTGAAAGTATTGAAGGTTTGCCGCCGGCAATCTCCATTGATCAGAAATCTACTAATAGAAATCCGCGTTCTACGGTAGGTACCGTAACGGAAATCTACGACTATTTTCGTCTTTTATATGCGCGTATTGGTGTTCCACATTGTCCTGTCTGTGGCAGAAAGATAAGCCGTCAGACTGTTGATCAGATGGTGGACAGTTTGATGGCACTTAAAGAGCGCACGAAGATTTTATTACTGGCACCTGTTGTGCGAGGAAAGAAAGGCCGTCATGAGAAGGTTTTGGAGCAGGCAAGAAAGAGCGGTTATGTGCGTGTGCGCATTGATGGCAGTCAGTATGATCTGGAAGAGGAGATTACGCTTGATAAGAATATAAAGCATAATATTGAGATTGTTGTAGATCGTCTCGTCATAAAAGAGGGTATTGAAAAGCGTCTTGCCGATTCACTGGAAAATGTGCTAAAGCTGGCAGATGGTCTTGCTTTTGTGGAGGTTGTGGATGGAACACCAATGACGTTTAGCCAAAATTTTTCCTGCCCTGACTGCGGCATAAGCATCGATGAGATTGAGCCGCGAAGCTTTTCCTTTAATAATCCATTTGGTGCGTGTCCAACTTGCTTTGGACTTGGCTATAAGATGGAGTTTGATGAGCAGCTTATGATTCCGGATCAGTCGCTTAGCATTGATCAGGGGGCAATTATTGTGCCTGGATGGCAGTCATGTACCGATGAAGGCAGCTTTACAAGAGCAATTTTAAATGCGCTTGCAGAGGAGTTTCATTTCACGCTAGACGTGCCATTTGAGTCATACAGCAAAGAAATTCATGATATTTTGATAAATGGAACTAATAAGAGTGTAAAGGTGCGCTACAAGGGACAGCGCGGAGAAGGCGTGTATGATATTGTATTTGAGGGCTTAATTAAAAATGTAGAGCGCCGTTACCGTGAGACAGGTTCGGAAACAATCAAAGCAGAGTACGAAACTTTTATGCGCATCACACCATGTTCTACATGTAAGGGCATGCGTCTGAAAAGAGAATCACTTGCTGTGACAGTGGCAGATAAAAATATTTATGAGGTGACAAATCTTTCTATTCGTGATCTTGCATCATTTTTATCTAATTTGACGCTTACCACGACGCAGCAGCTGATAGGTGAGCAGATTTTAAAGGAAATCCGAGCACGCGTACAGTTTTTGATTGATGTAGGTCTTGATTATCTTTGCCTGTCGCGTGCAACTGGTACGCTTTCAGGCGGTGAGGCACAGCGTATTCGTCTGGCAACACAGATTGGCTCTGGTCTTGTTGGCGTGGCTTATATTTTAGATGAGCCAAGCATTGGTCTGCATCAAAGAGATAATGACAAGCTGCTTGGCACATTAAAGCATCTTCGTGATCTTGGCAATTCTGTTATTGTCGTTGAACATGATGAGGATACAATGCGTGCTGCCGATTATGTAGTTGATATTGGACCTGGTGCAGGTGAACATGGCGGTCAGGTTGTTGCAGCAGGCACGGCAGAAGAACTTATGAAAAATCCGGCATCCATGACTGGAAAATATTTGAGCGGTGAGCTTAAGATTCCAGTTCCAAATACAAGAAGAGAACCGCAGGGCTGGCTGATTGTAGTGGGAGCAAAGGAAAATAATTTAAAGAATATCACAGTGAATTTTCCTAAGGGAGTCTTTACATGTGTAACTGGTGTATCTGGTTCTGGCAAGAGCAGCCTTGTCAATTCGATTTTGTATCAGGCGCTTGCAAAGCAGCTAAACCGTGCGAGAACAATTCCAGGTGCATATAAAGAGATTAAGGGCATAGAGCAGTTTGATAAGGTAATAAATATAGATCAAAGCCCGATTGGCCGCACACCGCGCTCTAATCCGGCAACTTACACTGGCGTGTTTGATATGATCCGTGATCTTTTTGCTTCAACAGTTGACGCAAAGACGAGAGGCTATAATAAGGGTCGTTTTAGCTTTAATGTAAAGGGTGGACGCTGTGAGGCATGTTCCGGTGATGGTATCGTAAAGATTGAGATGCACTTTTTGCCTGATGTGTATGTGCCATGTGAGGTCTGCAAGGGAAAACGCTATAATAGAGAAACGCTGGAAGTAAAATATAAGGGAAAGAGCATTTATGATGTGCTTAATATGACTGTAGAAGAGGCGCTTACATTTTTTGAAAATGTTCCGTCTATTTACCGCAAAATTGAGACATTGTATCAGGTAGGTCTTTCATATATACGATTAGGTCAGCCATCCACAACGCTTTCAGGCGGCGAGGCACAACGTATTAAGCTGGCGACTGAGTTAAGCCGAAAGAGTACAGGAAAGACAATCTATATTTTAGATGAGCCGACGACAGGACTTCATTTTGCAGATGTTCACAAGCTTACAGAAATGCTGCAGAAGCTTGTAGAAAACGGCAATACAGTAATTGTAATCGAGCACAATTTAGACGTAATAAAGACAGCTGATTATATCATTGATATGGGACCAGAAGGCGGAGACGGCGGAGGAACAGTAGTAGCGCAGGGAACGCCGGAAGAAGTGGCAGAGTGCCCGCAGTCCTACACGGGATACTATGTAAAACGTGTTATAGCTAATGGATAAGCCAATATTGCGGCAAAGCCCGAAGGTGAATGGCTTTCACGAGACGGACACTTGAAGCAGGTCTTTCAAAGTAATGTATGATAAGAAAGAACATAAAAGGAACCTGCTGAGTTTGGTCCGTCGACGAAACCATTACACCGAAGGGCTTACGCAACTTACACCGAAGGCTTTCGTAACATGAGCAGATCCCACACTTGCAATCTTTACACAGGTATGATAGACTAGATTGAATTAGTAACTAATAAAGTATAATCAAAAAGCTATATGAAAGGGTAAGGTAATGCGATTGAATAAGAAGAGCCTCCTTCTTGGCGTGATCGTTTTATTACTATCCTGTATAGTTGGAAGCAGTGCAAAAAACAGCTCATTTTTTGAAAATGTGCAGGCTTCTATGGTACAGGAAAATGACAGCGATCAGTCACAGGATCAGCCGGAGATTGGCGTATCAGCCTTAGGTTACTGCGTGATGAATGCAGATACGGGTGAAATTGTTTTGCAAAAAAATGCTGACGAAAAGCTTCATCCGGCAAGCATTACAAAGATTATGACGCTGCTTGTGACGGTGGAACAATGTAAGAACCTTGATTCTGTAACAACTGTGTCAGAAAATGCACTGAATCAGATTGCACCGCTTAGTTCAACACTTCATCCTATGCCAAAGCCGGGAGAGCAATTTACTATCAGGGATCTTTTATATGGTCTTACGATGTGCTCAGGCAATGAGTGCGCGAATATCTTAGCGGAAGCAGTTTGCGGTGATATCGACAGCTTTGTTGAACTGATGAATGAGAGAGCAAAAGAAGCTGGTGCAAAAAACACTCACTTTTCAAATCCTCACGGACTTGATGCTGACGATCATTTAACAACAGCATATGATATGGCGCTTATTATGAAGGCAGCACTAAAAAATCCGGCGGCAAAGGAAATTCTTTCTGCGAAAACATACACAATTCCTGAAACAGCGTATACATCTAAGAGAAATATGACAAGTGGTCATAAGATGGTTTCAGGTGAGTTTGAATGTGAGGGTGTTTATGCCGGAAAGCCGGGCTATACACGTCTTGCCCAGTCTACGCTTGTGACAGCTGCAAAGCGAGACGATGTTGATCTTATAGCAGTCGTTATGAAATCAGACTCAGGCATAAGTTATGAGGATACAAGTCTTTTGCTTGACAATGCCTACGCAAAGATAAATGATTGGGGCACGACTGGCGGTTTTAATGTATATCATCCGCGTGTGACGCAGATTGACGATGCCGGCTTTACCGTGACATGGGATGTCGGCTCAGATGCTGTGAGAGCTGAGTTTCCTGTCTGGATTGAGTATGACAGCACAGATGTGCTGACAAAGGGATCTTTGGAGGTGACATCTGATACAATTTCCTATCATGTCAGCCTTTTAGATCACGCTGGAAAAAACGGTGTGTATACAGTACAGGCTTATGTGTATAATGCGTCAGGAGAATCAAAGGTCTGCTCAATTAAGGTTTTATCAGGTGTTGGTGATAAGAAGGGCTTTGTAAACTGGAATGGCGCCACTTATTATGTGCATGAAAATGGTGCACTTGGTCTGCAGTGGCAGGAGCTTGAAGAGGGCTGCTATTATTTTGATTATACGACAGCGCAGATGGTTACAGGCTGGGTGGGCAGCGATACGAAATTTTATCTTGACCCAGATGGAAAGCTTCACACAGGCTGGCTTAAGCTTGATGGAAAGCAATATTATTTTTATCAGGCCGGCGATATGGCAACTGGAAAGATGACCATTGGAAATGGTGAATATTATTTTGACGAAAATGGTGTTTTGCAGTCAGGTTTTGCGATTCCGCAGGCGCCATCATTATATGAATAGAAGAGGAATAACGTTATGAAGTGGAAGAAATTTACGATTCAGACAACAACAGCAGCAGAGGATTTCATCAGTGAGAAGCTAAGTGAGATTGGCATTGAGGGAATCGAGATTGAAGATAAGGTTGAGCTGACAGCAAATGATACAAAGGGCATGTTTATTGATGTACTGCCAGATTTAGGACCAGATGACGGAGAGGCGCTTGTAAGCTTTTATCTTGATGATACGTATGATGTGCCTAAGACGCTTGCTGCCGTAAAGATGGCACTTGAGGAGGTTGCCTCTTTTGTAAATGCAGGATCATGCGAGATCACGGCATCTGAGACAGAGGACAAGGATTGGATGAATAACTGGAAGCAGTATTTTAAGCCATTCGTTGTTGATGATCTTTTAATTAAGCCAACATGGGAAGAAATTCCTGAGGGAATGGAAGGAAAGAAGCTGATTCAGATTGATCCTGGTATGGCATTTGGTACAGGAAAGCACGAGACTACTCAGCTTTGTATTGCAGGAATCCGCAAATATGTAAAGCCGGGTGATAATGTTCTTGATGTTGGAACAGGAAGCGGTATTTTGTCAATTTGTGCGCTGTTAAGCGGTGCCAGTCATGTAGTGGGAACAGATCTTGATGAGAATGCTATTGATGCTGCACATGAGAATGCACAGGTTAATGGCATTACGTCAGAGCAGTATAAGGTTCTGATTGGAAACTTAATTGATGATCAGGCAATCAAGGATGAGGTTGGCTATGAAGCATATGATGTTGTCGTTGCCAATATTCTGGCAGATGTTATTATTGCACTGCAGGAAGTTGTCGCAGTTCATGTAAAGCATGGCGGTATCTTTATCACATCTGGAATCATTGATATGAAGGAGCAGGCCGTTATGGATGCATTTGCAAAAAATCCAGAGTTTGAAGTGATTGATGTGCTGCATCAGGGTGAGTGGGTTTCAATTGTAACTAGAAGGAAGTAAATATATGTATCATTTTTTTATAAAGCCAGAGCAGGCAGCTGCACACGAGGTAGCAATCATTGGAAGTGATGTAAATCACATTAAAAATGTGCTTAGAATGAAGGTTGGTGAACAGATTTGCGTTAACGATGGCAGTCATGAATATCTTTGCAGCATTGCACAGCTTGATGCAGAAGAAGTGACAGCAAAAATCGAGCAGGTCAGTGAAACTACAAGTGAGCTGCCTTCAAGAATAGTATTGTTTCAGGGATTGCCAAAGGCCGATAAGATGGAGACAATTATTCAAAAGTGTGTGGAGCTTGGCGTGCATGAGATTGTTCCGGTACAGATGAAGCGCTGTGTAGTCAAGCTTGATTGCAAAAAGGAAGAAGCAAAGAGAAAACGCTGGCAGGCGATTTCAGAGAGTGCAGCAAAGCAGGCTGGACGCGGACTTATTCCTGATATCCATCCTCTTATGACATATAAGGAGGCGCTTTTATATGCTTCTGATAAGGAACATATTCTTGTCCCATTTGAGCATGCAGAAAATATGCAGGCAACGCGCGATGTGCTTAGTGCAGTAAAACCAGGTGAGCAGGTAGCAATCTTTATAGGACCAGAGGGCGGCTTTGAGGACGAGGAGATTGCACAGGCAGTAAATTGCGGTGCACAGGCAATTACGCTTGGAAGAAGAATTTTGAGGACGGAAACAGCCGGAATGGCAGTGCTTGCCATGCTTGGATACGTATTGGAGGAATAAAAATGGAAGCATATCTGGATAATTCAGCAACGACCCGTGTAGATGCACAGGTGCAGGAGTTGATGAAAAAATTGATGGATGTTGATTTTGGAAATCCATCATCACGTCATCAAAAGGGTGTTGTGGCAGAGGGCTATATCAAGGATGCAAGACAGAAAATTGCTGCTACTTTAAAGGTTGATCCAAAGGAGCTTATCATTACCTCTGGCGGTACGGAGTCCAACAATATGGCACTTATTGGAACGGCACTTGCTGCAAAGAGAAAGGGAAACCATATCATTACAACAGCAGTCGAGCATCCAAGTGTCAAGGCAACGGCTTCTTTTTTGGAGGAGCAGGGCTTTCGCATCACATTTCTTTCAGTTGACAGCAGAGGACAGATCTCTTTAGAAGATTTAAAGGAAGCACTTACACCTGATACCATTCTTGTATCAATCATGTATGTAAATAATGAGATTGGAACAATTCAGCCTGTAGAGGAAGCTGCAAAGCTGGTTCATGCGACTGTTCCAGGCGTTGTATTTCATGTGGATGCCATTCAGGCATATGGCAAGGTGATGATTCGTCCAAAGCAGCAGGGAATTGATCTTTTGTCTGTCAGCTCACATAAATTTCATGGTCCAAAGGGAGCAGGCTTTTTATACTGTAGCAGCAAGGTTAATCTTCATCCAATCATATTTGGAGGCGGTCAGCAGTCTGGCATGCGCTCAGGAACTGAAAATGTACCTGGTGCAGCAGGTATGGGACTGGCAGCGCAGCTTGCCTACAAGAACTTTGAGCAGAAGAAAGCACATTTAAATGAGCTTCGCCGCTATTTTTTGGAGGGTGTTCATCAGCTAGAAGGCATTACCGTAAATGGCTGGGATGAGACTGTGGATGGCGATGAATGTCTGGAAAGACGAGCACCGCATATCGTAAGTGTTAGCTTTTCAGGTGTCAGAAGCGAGGTTTTATTAAATGCATTAAGCGATCGTGGCATCTATGTCTCATCGGGAAGTGCATGCTCTTCGAATCATCCAGCTTTGTCAACGACGCTTCAGGCAATCGGACTAGAAAAGCCACTGCTAGAGGGAACACTTCGTTTTTCCTTCTGTGAGAATACAACCAAAGAAGAATTAGACGAGGCACTTGCGGCATTAAAGGAGCTGCTTCCAATGCTTCGCCGTTATACAAGACGATAGAATGATACCAGGGTCAAAAGCTCCAAAAGCCGTTCGTGCTTGCACTAAAGGCTTTGAGCTTGGGACCCGCAAAAACATTTCACATAAACATTAGATAGAATTGTGAGGAACAACATGAAATATCATGCATTTTTGATAAAGTATGCCGAGATTGGCATTAAGGGAAAAAACCGTTATTTGTTTGAGGATGCGCTTGTAAAGCATATCCGTCTTGCAATGGAGCGAGTAGAGGGTGAGTTTGAAGTAAAGAAGGAGTCTGGCCGTATCTATGTGCAGGCACTTAGCGATTACGATTTTGATGAGGCAGTGGATGCGTTAAAGCACGTATTTGGAATCGTATGGATCTGTCCAGTTGTACAGCTTAAAGATGAAGGCTATGACAAATTAGCAGAGCAGGTTGTGGAATATATGGGAAATGTATATCCACAGGGTGATTATACATTTAAGGTACACAGCCGCCGTGCAAGAAAGAATTATCCAAAGGATTCTCAGCAATTAAATGCAGATCTTGGCGAGGCTATCTTAAACGCATACGAAAACGCGCGTGTAGATGTTCACAATCCGCAGGTTTTATTGTCTGTTGAGGTTCGTGACACTTGCATCAACGTATATTCTGTATCTATTCCGGGTGCAGGCGGAATGCCTGTTGGAACAGCAGGAAAGGCAATGCTTCTGTTGTCAGGCGGAATTGATTCACCAGTTGCAGGCTATATGATTGCAAAAAGAGGCGTTACACTTGAGGCTGTTTATTTCCATGCACCGCCGTATACTAGTGAGCGTGCAAAGCAAAAGGTTGTAGATCTGGCAAAGCTTGTGTCTAAATATGCAACACCGATCAAGCTTCATGTCATAAACTTTACTGATATTCAGCTTTATATTTACGATGCCTGCCCGCATGACGAGCTTACTATTATCATGCGCCGTTATATGATGCGTATCGCTGAGCGCATTGCCATAAAAGATGGATGCCATGGCTTAATTACTGGAGAGAGCATTGGTCAGGTAGCATCACAGACTATGCAAAGTTTAATGTCAACAAATGAGGTGTGCACACTTCCTGTATATCGTCCGGTAATCGGTTTTGACAAGCAGGAGATTGTTGATGTAGCAGAAAAGATTGATACCTTTGAAACATCTATTCAGCCGTATGAGGACTGCTGTACAATTTTTGTTGCAAAGCATCCTGTTACAAAGCCAAATGTAAAGGTAATCAGAAATTCCGAAAAGAAGCTTGAGGAAAAGATTGATGCGATGGTAGAAGAGGCAGTTAATAGCGCAGAGATTATCTGGTGTAAGGCTTAAAAAAAATAGGGCATCACGAATGTGATGCCCCGATTGGTCAGATAAAACGATCTCTGAAAGTTAAGTTAAAAAAATTACTGGATGATGTATGGTTCCAGAACCTTCATAACAGTATCAAGATTCTTTTCTTCATGAATGTTTAAATCGATTGGCTTGGAAAGATCCAGAGAAAAGATACCCATAATGGACTTTGCGTCGATAACGTATCTTCCGGAAACCAGGTCAAAATCAGAATCAAACTTGGTCAGGTCATTTACAAAAGACTTAACCTTATCGATAGAATTTAAAGAAATTTTTACTGTAACCATGATAATACCCTCCTGTGAAGATGATGCTTGTGAGTTTTTGTGTTTGCTTTTTACAAAATTATCTGTTTTTGGTTTTAAACATACCGAAAAAACAAACACTCATCTTTAAGTTTATAGTACTTGTTTTGAGTAGAAAAGTCAAGGGGAAGTTAGAGAAAGGAAAATGAAAACATGGGAAGACGGGCAGCATTTCACACATTAGGCTGCAAGGTTAATGCATATGAGACGGAAGCAATGGAAGAGCTTTTGCAGACGGCAGGCTACGATATTGTTCCATTTACAGAGCAGGCAGATGTTTATGTTGTTAATACCTGCTCAGTTACAAATATGGCGGAGCGAAAATCAAGACAGATGCTGCACCGCGCAAAAAAATTAAATCCAGAGGCTGTTGTGGTGGCGACAGGCTGCTATGTGCAGGTAAGTGAAGAAGAAGCCAGAGCAGATGCTGCTGTCGATCTTGTTCTTGGAAATAACCAGAAGCGTCAGATTGTGACGGCACTAGATGCTTATTTTGAAGGAAGAGCCTTTGATGATGTGCTCGCAGATGTAGAGAAGGAGCAGTATGAGGAGCTTGAAGTCAGCACAGTTTTAGAGCACACAAGAGCATTTGTAAAGGTCCAGGATGGATGTAATCAGTTCTGCAGTTACTGTATTATTCCATATGCCAGAGGACGTGTGCGAAGCCGTCGTATGGAAAACGTTATAGCTGAGATTAAAAGACTTGCAGAAGCAGGTATCCAAGAGGTTGTGCTGACTGGTATTCATCTAAGCTCTTATGGAAGGGAAATTGATGGGGAAAGTCATTTAATCGAGCTTATTGAAGCCATTCATCCAATTGATGGCATAAGCAGAATACGTCTTGGCTCACTTGAACCGCGTATTATTACAGAGGAATTTGTAGGCCGCTTAAAAAAGCTGTATAAAGTATGTCCTCATTTTCATTTGTCTCTGCAAAGCGGATGTGAGGAAACCTTAAGGCGTATGAATAGACATTACACGCCAGAGGAATACTATGAAAAGTGTAAACTTCTTCGAGCTGCTTTTGAAAATCCAGCAATCACAACAGATGTGATTGTAGGATTTCCGGGAGAGACGGATGAAGAATTTGATAAGACACGTCAGTTTCTTGAGAAAGTGCATTTCTATGAGATGCATATTTTCCGCTATTCCAGAAGAAAAGGAACGAGAGCTGATAAGATGGAAAATCAGATCCCGGAAGAGATTAAGGCGCAGCGAAGCGGTGTACTTTCGTCACTTGAGTCACAGATGACAAAAGAGTTTAGAACAAAGTGGACAGGAACGTGTGTCAAAGTTTTATTGGAGGAGCGTCAGGAAATTAATGGTGTCTCCTACATGGTCGGCCATACGCCAGAGTACATAAAATGTGCGGTAGAGACGGATGCGCCAGATAATACGATCATCGATGCAATAATCGAAGGTGAATTGACTGCGGATGTGATGAAGGCAAGACAGAGGTAAATGACAGTTCAGGGGACGCCCATTCGCAAAACCGCACGTTCCGTGCGTCGCTGCAAAACGCGAACAAAGTTCGCGTGCAGCTTTGTTTTGTTCATTAAAGGGCGTCTACTTCGTCCTGCCGATTCATAAAATCTTCATGCAAGCATGAGATTTGTACGAATCTAGCAGGACGCCTGAACTGGCAAAAAAAATACTTGCCGAAATAGATGAAATGTATTACAATATTATTGTTTAGCAGGTTTTGGACTGTAGGAAGGGCGTGAATCAATGGCAGATTTAAAAAATACTCAATTTATTGACATCAACCAGACGAAGCGAATTTCTGTATCAGAAGTAATTCTGAGAGTATATCAGGCGCTCGTAGAGAGGGGATACAATCCGGTCAACCAGATTGTCGGATATATTATGTCCGGTGATCCGACCTATATCACAAGCCACAATAATGCCAGAAGCCTCATCATGAAGGTTGAGCGAGATGAAATTCTCGAAGAACTGATGAGAAACTACGTAGAAACATGCATTGAAAGAAAAGGCAGAGAGAAAAAGTGAGATTATTAGGACTCGACTATGGTTCCAAGACAGTGGGAGTGGCGGTTACTGATCCGTTGGGTTACACTGCTCAGCCGTTAGAAACCATTACAAGAAAAGAGGAGAATAAATTGCGGCGTACACTTGCGCGCATTGAACAGCTGGTAGGAGAATACCAGATCGAAAAGATCGTTTTGGGTTATCCAGTCAATATGGACGGATCAGCAGGAGAGCGTGCAGAGCTTGCGCTTGCGTTTAAAGCAATGCTAGAGCGTAGAACCAAACTTGAGGTGATTATGCAGGATGAGAGGCTGACAACAGTGGCAGCTGATGAAATTCTGCAGGAGTGTGGTATGCCTAGGGAAAAACGAAAAACCGTGATCGATCAGGTAGCAGCAGGGCTTATTTTGCAGGACTTTATGGAAAACACAAAGAAGGGCAGTAAACTTGCTGATAGCGAATCGGACACAGAAGAAAAAAATAATAATAAAAACCTGGAAGTTATGAATAGCACAGCAGACTAGGAAAAAGAAAAGACTGGAGAAGGCGAATGGAAGATAAGATCATTTTGACAGCAGATGATGGAACAGAGGTAACGTTTTATGTGATTGAGGAGACAAGACTCGGTGCAAGCAATTATCTGCTGGTGGCAGATTCGGATGATGAGGATGCAGAGTGTCTGATTTTAAAGGACACATCACGTGATGAGGATCCGGAGGCCGTGTATGAGCTCGTTGAAGATGAGACCGAGCTTGACGCTGTTTCGAAAGTATTTGAAGAACTCCTTTCTGATGAGGATATTACCATTGAGTGATGCACAGAAAATGTGAGTGCGCTATGGCAATAAAGTGAATGAAGACTCCAATCAGTTAATTGGATGAAACATTGGACAGAGAAGTTACGACAGAAAAAAGAGCTGTTTCATAAATGAACAGGAAAAAGGAGGTAAGATTTGAGTACAGTTGAAACAAGTGTCAAGGTCATACCATTAGGAGGTCTTGAGCAAATCGGAATGAATATGACGGTGTTTGAGTATGGAGAAAGCATCATCGTTGTAGACTGCGGTATGTCATTCCCGGGGGATGAGATGCTCGGTATTGATATGGTCATTCCAGATATCACGTATCTAAAACAAAACATTCACAAGGTAAAGGGCGTATTTATTACGCATGGTCACGAGGATCATATCGGTGCATTGCCGTTTTTCTTTAAAGAAATCAATGTTCCGCTTTACGGAACAAAGCTGACTCTTGGAATTATCGAGGGAAAGCTTGAGGAGCACGGCATTACAAAGAGTGTAAAGAGAAAGGTAGTAAAGTATGGCCAGACAATCTCAGCAGGTGATTTTAAAGTAGAGTTTATCCGCACAAATCACAGTATTGTTGATGCAGCAGCACTTGCCATTACTTCTCCGGCAGGAACCATTATTCATACTGGAGACTTTAAGATCGACTATACACCTGTATTTGGTGATATGGCAGACTTACAGCGCTTTGCAGAGCTTGGAAAGAAGGGCGTACTGGCACTTCTTTGCGATAGTACTAATGCACTGCGTCCGGGCTTTACAGCATCTGAGCGCACAGTTGGCCATACATTCGATACAATTTTCTCTGAGCACAGAAACCAGAGAATCATCGTTGCAACATTCGCATCCAATGTAGACCGTGTGCAGCAGATCATCAATACTGCCTACAAATATGACCGCAAGGTTGTTGTAGAAGGACGAAGCATGGTTAACATCATTGGAAAGGCAAGCGAGCTTGGCTATATTAATATTCCAGAAGGAACTTTAATTGATATTGAGCTGCTTCGCAATTACCCACCAGAGAAGACCGTTATTATCACAACAGGAAGCCAGGGCGAGTCTATGGCAGCACTGTCCCGTATGGCAGCAGCCATTCACAGAAAGGTCAGCATCTGCCCGGGTGATCTTGTCGTATTTTCCTCAAATCCGATTCCTGGAAATGAGAAATCTGTATCAAAGGTAATCAATGAATTATGCGTTTTAGGCGCAGAGGTTATTTATCAGGATACTCACGTATCCGGTCACGCATGTCAGGAGGAGATCAAGCTGATGTACTCACTTGTTCGCCCGAAGTATTCAATTCCTGTTCATGGTGAGTTCCGTCATAGAAAGGCACAGGCTGAGATTGCAGAATCACTTGGAATCCCTAAGGATAATATCTTTATGATTCAGTCTGGCGATGTGCTTGAGTTAAGTGAAGAAAGTGCACTTGTTACCGGACAGGTAACTCACGGTGGTATTCTTGTAGATGGACTTGGCGTTGGTGATGTTGGAAACATAGTTCTTCGTGATCGTCAGAATTTGTCTCAGGATGGTATTATTATTGTTGTTCTGACGCTGGAGCGTTACACCAACAACCTGCTTGCAGGTCCGGATATTGTATCAAGAGGATTTGTTTATATACGTGAGTCTGAGAATCTGATGATTGAGGCACAGCAGGTCGTAGAGGATGCTGTATTTGATTGTCTGGATCATAAGATTTCTGATTGGTCAAAGATCAAAAATGAGATTCGCGACAGCTTAAGTAACTACCTGTGGAAGAAGATGAAGCGAAGTCCTATGATTCTTCCGATCATCATGGAAGTGGAGTAAGTGAATGTTTGATTTCGAGCGGGCAACCGATTATATTCGCTCCCTGGAATTACCAGGGAGCGCTCTCTGTGAAGAAATTCAAAAAGATGCGCTGGCAGGAGACGTGCCGATTATTCGGCCGGAGACTGCCAGTTTTCTGCTGTTTTTAATTAGTTTGAAAAAGCCGCTTTCTATTCTTGAAGTGGGGACAGCAGTGGGCTATTCAGCAATTCGCATGAGCGAGGTGATGCCAGCTGGCGCATCAATTACAACGATTGAGAAATATCCGCCGCGAATTGAGGAGGCAAAAAGAAATTTTGCAAGAGCACCGCGAGGCTGCGATATCACACTTCTTGAGGGAGATGCAGCTGATATATTAAAGACGCTGGACAAACCGTATGATCTGATTTTTATGGATGCGGCGAAGGGACAGTATATTCATTTCCTTCCGGATGTACTAAGGCTTTTAGCTCCGGACGGACTTTTATTTTCAGATAATGTACTTCAGGACGGAGATGTTTTGGAGTCAAGATTTGCGGTGACGAGACGCAACCGCACGATTCATAGCAGAATGCGAGAATACCTGACGATGCTGACACATACGCCAGAGCTTACCACATCGGTTATTCCGATTGGAGACGGCGTCTCACTGACAATGAAGAAAAACACGGAGGAAATGTGATATGGCAGCGAGAAAAAAGCCAGAGCTTTTGATCCCGGCAAGCAGTCTTGACGTATTAAAGACTGCCGTTACCTATGGAGCAGATGCAGTGTATATCGGTGGTGAGGCATTTGGTCTTCGGGCAAAGGCAAAAAATTTCAGCAAAGAGGATATGGCACAGGGAATTGCCTTTGCGCATGAACATGGCGTAAAGGTTTATGTGACAGCTAATATTTTAGCGCATAATGATGACCTTGACGGTGTGCGCGCTTATTTTCGCGAATTAAAGAATATTGGACCAGATGCACTGATCATTTCTGATCCGGGTGTTTTTATGATCGCAAAGAATGAGCTTCCAGAAATGGAGCTTCATATCAGTACCCAGGCTAACAATTGCAATTATGGAACATTTAATTTCTGGCATCAGCTTGGCGCAAAGCGTGTTGTTTCCGCAAGAGAGCTTTCTCTTTATGAATTAAAGCAGATTCGTGCGCATATCCCAGACGATCTTGAGATCGAGACGTTTGTTCATGGTGCGATGTGTATTTCTTACTCAGGACGCTGTCTTTTAAGCAATTATATGGTAGGACGCGATGCCAATCAAGGTGCTTGCACACATCCGTGCCGCTGGAAATATTCTATCGTAGAGGAGACACGTCCGGGTGAATATTATCCTGTTTACGAGAATGAGAGAGGAACATATATTTTCAACTCAAAGGATCTTTGCATGATCGAACACATTCCGGATTTGGTAGAAAGCGGTATCGACAGCTTAAAGGTAGAGGGACGAATGAAGACGGCTCTTTATGTGGCAACTGTAGCGCGTACTTATCGAAAGGCGCTTGACGATTATTTTGAGGATCCAAAGAAATATGAAGCAAACATGGAATGGTACAAGGAAGAAATTGGAAAGTGCACATACCGTGAGTTTACGACGGGATTTTTCTATGGAAAGCCTTCTAGTGATGCGCAGATTTACGACAGCAATACCTATGTGAAGAATTACACATATCTGGGAACAGTAGAGTCTATTGACGAGAATGGACGAAGTGTATTTGAACAGAAGAATAAATTCACTGTTGGCGAGACGATTGAGCGCATGAAGCCAGATGGAACTAATGTTTCTCTTAAGGTAATCGCAATTTTTGATGAAGACGGAAATGCTCAGGAGAGCGCACCTCATCCAAAGCAGATGCTTCATGTTGTATTTGATGGCGAGACAGAGCCGCAGGATATTCTGCGAAGACAAGAGCCAGATGAAAAACAGTGATGGAAGGGCATAAAAATGGATATAACGAAAATACCGCAGTATGAGCTGCTTGAACATCATTATGTCAGGGAGCTTGAAAGTGAAGGATATCTGATGCGCCACAAAAAGACAGGCGCACGTGTCTTTGTACTCGAAAATGATGATAATAATAAAGTATTTAACATTGCATTTAGAACTGTTCCGACAGACAGCACAGGTGTGGCTCATATTATTGAGCACACTGTGCTTTGCGGATCTGACCGCTATCCGGTCAAGGATCCGTTTGTTGAGCTGGCAAAGGGATCTTTAAATACATTTTTAAATGCAATGACATATTCAGATAAGACAATGTATCCTCTTGCAAGCACAAATGATAAGGATTTCTTTAATTTGATGTCTGTCTATATGGACGGTGTCTTTCATCCAAATATCACAAAAGAGAGAAAGATTTTCGAGCAGGAGGGCTGGCACTATGAGATGGACAGTCCGGATGGTGAGCTGACATACAACGGTGTTGTGTATAATGAGATGAAGGGCGCTTTCTCAAGTGCAGACGAGATTCTTGGCCGTCAGGTGAAGGCTGCACTTTATCCTGACACGACATATGCATATGAGTCAGGCGGAGATCCAGAATTTATCACAGATCTGACATATGAGTCATATCTGGAGTTTTATCATACTTATTATCATCCTTCAAACAGCTATATTTATCTGTATGGTGATCTTGATATGGAAAAAGCACTCAATTGGATGGATCATGAGTACTTAAGTCATTACGATAAAAAAGAGATTGACTCAGCAGTTACACTTCAAAAGCCGTTCAACAAGATGAAGGAGATTTCGCTGTGTTATGCAGCTTCTGAGGATGACGATGAGGGTACTTATTTTACATGGTCAAAGGTTGTGTCAAATGCACTTGATCTTGAAAAGTATCTTGCATTTCAGGTTTTAGAGTATGTTCTTCTTGATGCACCTGGTGCGCCTCTTAAACAGGCACTTCTTGATGCTGGAATCGGTGTAGATATTTATGGAGGCTTCGAGGATGGTATTTTGCAGCCATCATTTGAGGTTACTACAAAAGGTGCCAGACAAGAGCAAAGAGAAGTCTTTGTGGAGACAATTGAGGCAACGTTAAGAAAGCTTGCAGAGGAAGGCTTACAGAAGCGTTCACTTCTTGCTGGTTTAAACAGCTTACAGTTTCGCTTAAAAGAAGGCGATTTTGGCCGTTGGCCGAAAGGTCTTATGTATGGACTGGATCTTTTTGACAGCTGGCTTTATGATGACAATGCTGCATTTTTGCTTTTAGAGACGCAGGATGTGATGGATGAACTCTACAAAAAGGCAGAGGGAAGCTATTTTGAGCAGCTGATAAAAGAGTGTCTGATTGACAATTCATTTGGTGTTGTGGCAATGGCTGTGCCAAAGGTTGGTCTTGATGCTGAAAATGAAGAAAAGACAGCAGAGAAGCTTCGTGTTTATAAAGATTCTCTCTCAAAAGAAGAGATTGAAGAAATTGTGCGTCACACAAAGGAGTTAAAGGAATATCAGGAAACTCCAAGCACGAAAGAAGAGCTTGAGACTATTCCTATGCTGACACGCGCAGATATTAAGCGTGAAGTGCTGCCGCTTTACAATGAAGAGCGAAGCATGGATGGAGTGAAGGTATTATTTCACGAGATGTCAACAAAAAAGATCGGCTATTTGGAGCTTGTATTTGATGCTGATTTTGCAGATCTTTCAGAGCTTCCATATCTGTCTTTATTAAAGCAGATTTTAGGTGTCGTGGCAGCAGGAGAATACAGCTATACAGAGCTGATGGATGAGGTTAATATTCATACGGGTGGCATTGATCCAGGCTTTGTTGTGCTGCAGCCAGAGACAGGAAGACCAACTGTGCGTTTCTCTTTCCGCATAAAGGCATTTTATCATGAGCTTGAGACAGCAGTCAGTCTTACAGCTAAGATGATGTATCAATCTGATCTTGCAAATGAGAAGCGTCTGTTAGAGATAATCGGTGAGACGCGTTCACAGCTGTATGAGCGCCTAAAGAGTGCTGGACATAATACGTCAATCAAGAGGGCATCCTCCTATCACAGTGAGTCAGGCTACTTAAATGAGATTATGACGGGTATTTCGTTCTATGAATTTTTAAATGATTTGTATGATCACTTTGAAGAGCGAAAGGGTATGATAATTGAGAAGCTGCGCGCTGTCAGCCATCAACTGTTTAATAAAAGAGCGCTTCTTGTCAGCTTTACCGCAGATAAGGAAGGCTATGATGTTTTAGAAAAGGCAATGGATACGCTTATAAAGCAGATGCCAGATGAGCCTTTTGTAAAGGCAGATTGGAATATGCCGCTTGAAAAGAAAAATGAGGGCATATGCTGTGCATCTCAGATTCAATTTGTGGGAAGAACAGGCAATTATAAGGATGCCGGGCTGCCATTTAGAGGATCACTTCTTGTGCTGCAAAATATCTTAAATTATGATTATCTTTGGATACGTCTGCGCGTAAAGGGCGGTGCTTATGGCTGTATGTCAGGTTTTGGACGTGATGGTGACTGTTATATGGTATCTTATCTTGATCCTAAGCTTGCCGAAACAAATGAAGTATATGATAAGCTTCCAGAATATCTTGAGCAGTTTGATCAGGATGAGAGAAGTATGGATCGATATGTTATAGGTGCAATTAGTGAGATGGACATTCCGAAAAATCCAGCAGCGCTTGGTGTGCGTGGTCTTACTGCGTATTTAAGTGGAATCACAAGAGAGCAGCTTCAAAAGGAGCGAGATGAAGTGATTGATACAGATGCCAAGGAAATTCGTGCACTTGTGCCGTATGCGAAAGCGGTACTTTCTAATAATTGCCTTTGCGTAGTTGGAAATGAAAACAAGATAAAAGAAAACAGCTCACTTTTTACAACGGTACGATCATTGTAGTTTGCTGCACTTGAAAGGAAATAAAATATGGAAAAACAGAAAAAATCAGGCTTTATTGCACTGGTCGGACGTCCAAACGTGGGAAAATCCACGTTGATGAATCATCTGATTGGACAAAAGATTGCGATTACATCAAGAAAGCCTCAGACAACTAGAAATCAGATCCGCACCGTCTATACAGATGAGCGCGGTCAGGCCGTTTTTCTGGATACGCCGGGCATCCATAAGGCACAGAATCGTCTGGGCACATATATGGTAGAGGTTGCGCAGAAAACATTTTCACAGGCTGACATTGTCATGTGGCTTGTTGAGCCGACCACCTTTATCGGAAGAGGCGAGCAAGAGATTGCAAAGAAGCTTCGCCAGCTCAAGTGTCCTGTCTTTTTGATCGTCAACAAGACTGATACAGTAAAGAAGGAAGCAGTGGCAGAGTGCATCAAGGCATACCGTCAAATTGCAGACTTTAATGAGGTGGTAGCCGTTTCTGCACTTAGAAGTGTCAATACAGATACACTGCTTGATACTGTATTTCGTTATCTGCCGTATGGCCCAATGTATTATGATGAGGATACTGTCACTGATCAGCCAATGCGTCAGATTGCAGCAGAGATGATTCGAGAGAAGGCACTTAGACGTCTTCAGGAAGAAATTCCGCACGGCATTGCAGTTACAATCGAGCAGATGAAAGAGCGCCCGGATGGCTCTGTGATGGATATCGAAGCATCCATTATATGTGAGCGTGAGTCTCATAAGGGAATCATTATCGGCAAGGGCGGCTCGATGCTAAAAGCAATCGGAAGTGATGCACGTCGTGACATCGAAGACATGCTTGAGATGAAGGTTAATTTAAAGCTGTTTGTCAAGGTGCGTAAGGACTGGCGCGACAGCGATCTTTATATGAAGAATTTTGGATATCACGAGGACGAGAAGTAAGCTTATAGAAAGGAAAACAAATGGATACCGTAACAGTGAACGGAATGGTTCTGTCTGCCATGCCAATAGGTGAATATGACAGGCGAATTGTGCTTTTGACAACAGATCTTGGGCGAATCAGCGCATTTGTGCGTGGGGCAAGACGGCCAAACAGTTCGCTGTTAGCTGCGGCACGTCCGTTTTCCATGGGTATATTTACACTGCATGCCGGACGAGATTCGTACACAGTACAGGCTGCTTCAATAAAGGAGTATTTTGAGGCAGTCAGCTCTGATGTGACTAAGATGGCATATGGCTGCTATTTCCTTGAGGCAGCAGGTTTTGCCTCAGAGGAAAATGATGATGGAAGAGAATTGCTGAATCTTCTTTATTTCTCATTAAAGGCATTGGAAAATCAGGCTATTCCAGATGAGCTTGTGCGTCTTGTTTATGAGCTTCGTCTGTTTTTAGTGATGGGCGTTTATCCGCAGGTATTTGAGTGCAGTGTATGTAAAAGCAAACTCACAAAAGGCTGGCTGTCTGTTGAGCGGGGAAATTGTGTCTGTGAAGAATGTGCAAAAAGAAAAAATGAGGCACATACATCGGCGCGTCTTTATCTGGATGAATCAGCTATGTATACGCTTCAGTATATTCTGACGGCTCCAATCGGCAGACTTTACACATTCTGTCTTGAAGAGCCAGTTAAGCGTACACTTTATGATCTGACAGTGAAATGGCGCAGACGATACTTTTCAAGAGAGTTTAAATCATTGCAGGTTCTTGAGGAGATGGTGCATTTTATGGGCACTTTGTAAGCCATTTTGCCTGCTTTTTATGTGATTAGAGCAGATTGCTGACACATTTGTAAAGAAATGTTAAAGAAATAGGAAGATTTTATACTTGAAATATTCGCCAAGATACCATAGAATGTATAAAAGATAAGTCTCTGCCGAAAAGAGGCAGTAATGAGAGGAAAGAAAAGTATGAGAAACAGGATGATACGGATAAAAATAGCCAGTCTTATGGCAGGGCTTGTGGCGGCGGTCAGTTTAGAAGGCTGTGGATTGTTTACGAAGTCATATGACTTCACAGAAGCCGAAAACAGCATTTACGTGGAAGACAATGCGACAATCCGTGCTGCCATGATTTCTGACTTTGATAAGGATTACTACAGTATCGACGAGCTTGCAGGTGTGGCACAGCAGGAGGCGCTGTCTTTCAACAAAAATGTGTACGGCTGCTCCTATTATAGCTATGATCAGATGACAAAGGAAGAAAAAGAAAGTATTCTTCTTCCAGTGTGCTACGAAAAGGCAGTAGTGAAGGACAAAAAAGCAAGCGTCGTATTTACGTATGCAAATGGTGATACCTATACAGGCTTTAATTCTGCTGAGATTCAAAATGCCGGTGGAAGCAAGCTTTACACATCACAGCTTGGCAGCAGTACCATGGCACTTAGCGGCGATTTTGTCACAAGCGATGGTCAAAAGCATATCAGCAGTGAAGATTTGATGAAAAAGACAGATTATTGTCTTGTGTACGCAGATTACCCTGTAACTGTATTTGGTGAGCATGATATTGCATATGTTTCCCCAAATGTTACAGTTCTGGCATCAAACTGTGCCCAGATCACTGGCAATGACGGTGGGTATATCATTTTCAAGTAGTCACAGTGAGCAAAGCACAATCTTTCGTTTTGCGAGCAGTAACTTTATAAAACATTTTTGGAGGAAGAACGATTATGGAAAAGACATTAGAGAAAATTGTAGCTCTTGCAAAGTCCAGAGGCTTTGTATATCCAGGATCTGAGATTTACGGCGGTCTGGCAAATACATGGGATTATGGTAATCTCGGTGTTGAACTTAAGAATAATGTAAAAAAGGCATGGTGGCAGAAGTTTGTTACTGGCAATCCTTATAATGTAGGTGTAGACTGTGCAATCCTGATGAACCCACAGACATGGGTAGCTTCAGGCCATCTGGGCGGTTTCTCTGATCCGTTAATGGACTGTAAGTGCTGCCATGAGCGTTTCCGTGCTGATAAGCTGATTGAGGATTACTATGCTGAGCAGGGACAGGAGCCGGAAAAGCCAATCGACGGCTGGACAACACAGGAGATGAAGGATTTCATCGATGAGAAGAATATTTGCTGTCCGACATGCGGAAAGCATGATTTCACTGATATTCGTCAGTTTAATTTGATGTTTAAGACATTCCAGGGTGTTACTGAGGATGCAAAGAATACCGTATATCTTCGTCCGGAGACTGCACAAGGTATCTTCGTAAACTTCAAAAATGTACAGAGAACATCACGTAAGAAGCTTCCATTTGGTATTGGCCAGATCGGAAAGTCCTTCCGTAACGAGATTACACCAGGAAACTTTACATTCCGTACAAGAGAGTTCGAGCAGATGGAGTTAGAGTTCTTCTGTGAGCCAGGTACTGATCTTGAGTGGTTCCAGTATTGGCGTCAGTACTGCATCGACTGGTTAAAGAGCCTTGGCATCAAGGAAGACGAGATGCGTGCAAGAGATCATTCTCCTGAGGAGCTGTGCTTCTATTCTAAGGGAACAACTGATATCGAGTTCTTATTCCCGTTTGGATGGGGTGAGCTTTGGGGTATCGCAGACCGTACCGATTACGATTTAACTCAGCATCAGAACACATCTGGTGAGGATATGACCTACTTTGATGATGAGAAGAAGGAGCGTTACATTCCATATGTTATCGAGCCATCTCTTGGAGCTGACCGTGTAACACTGGCATTCCTTTGTGCAGCATATGACGAGGAAGAGTTAGAGGGCGGCGATGTTCGTACTGTTCTTCATTTCCATCCGGCACTGGCACCAGTAAAGATCGGTGTGCTTCCGCTTTCTAAGAAGCTCAATGATGGTGCTATGAAGGTATATGAGCAGCTTATCAAAAAGTACAACTGTGAGTTTGATGACCGCGGTGCAATTGGAAAGCGTTACAGAAGACAGGATGAGATCGGAACACCGTTCTGCATCACCTATGACTTTGATTCTGAGACTGACGGCTGCGTAACTGTTCGTGATCGTGATACCATGAAGCAGGAGCGTGTTGCTATTGCAGATCTTAAGGCATATTTCGAAGAAAAGTTTGATTTTTGATTGATACTATAACTAAACCCAAAGGCGGGTACCGGAGAAATCCGGCCTGTCTTTGGGCTTTTTTTATATGTGCAATATGAACGGAAGAGAAAGAAAAAAATCGGAACTTTGCCACTTTACCATAGCGCATTGTATAAATACACAAAAACACGCTAAAAAATTTATTTTATTTTTAAAAAACACATATTGACGTAATTTAATTCATGTAGTACCATATACATGTCGGTTTTCAAAGCCGGTAACAAAAATCCACCCGATCGACATCAGTGCATTTGACATCTCTAGGTTTCGGGTGGGCAGGTAGAGTAGAGTGAAAATCAGCATTCACTCCGATGTCCGAAAAATAGAGTTGGATATTGTAAGAGGTCGCTCCAGAGCGGCAGATTGAGAGGTCATAATGTCTTACGTAGATGAAGTGCTGCAGAAGGTTGCAGAGAAGAATCCAGGCGAGAAAGAGTTTCAGCAGGCAGTTAAGGAAGTTCTTGATTCCCTTCGTCCGGTAATTGAGGCAAATGAGGAGCAGTACCGCAAAGATGCTTTGCTTGAAAGAATGACAGAGCCAGAGCGTATTATTACATTCCGTGTACCGTGGGTAGATGACAACGGACAGGCTCATGTAAATAGAGGTTTCCGTGTACAGTTTAACAGTGCAATCGGACCGTACAAGGGTGGACTTCGTCTCCATCCATCTGTAAATCTTGGTATTATCAAGTTCCTTGGTTTTGAGCAGACCTTTAAGAATTCCCTGACAGGACTTCCAATCGGAGGCGGCAAGGGTGGTTCTGATTTCGATCCGAAGGGCAAGTCAGATCGTGAAATTATGAAGTTCTGCCAGAGCTTTATGACAGAGCTGTATCGTCACATTGGCGCAGATACAGATGTACCGGCTGGTGACATTGGTGTAGGCGGAAGAGAGATTGGCTATCTGTATGGACAGTATAAGAGACTGACTGGTCTGTACGAGGGCGTTTTAACTGGTAAGGGTCTGACATACGGTGGTTCTCTTGCAAGAACAGAGGCTACTGGTTATGGTCTTGTATATATGGTTCGCGAGATGCTTTTAAATGCCGGCATGACCATGGAAGGAAAGACAGTTGCTGTTTCCGGTTCCGGAAATGTTGCAATTTATACAACCGAGAAGGCTCAGCAGTACGGCATGAAGGTTGTTACATTAAGTGATTCTAATGGTTGGATTTATGATCCAAACGGCATTGATCTTGACCTTGTAAAGCAGATCAAGGAAGTTCGTCGCGGCAGAATCAAAGAGTACGCAGAGGCAAAGCCGGGTGTTGAGTATCATGAAGGCAAGGGTGTATGGAGCGTTAAGTGTGATATCGCACTTCCATGCGCAACTCAGAACGAGTTAGACCTTGAGGATGCAAAGCAGTTAAAGGCAAACGGATGCTTCTTAGTAGCAGAGGGTGCAAATATGCCATCCACCAGAGAGGCAACAGACTTCTTCTTAGAGAGTGGAATGATGTTCATGCCAGGAAAGGCTGCAAACGCAGGCGGCGTTGCAACATCTGCACTTGAAATGAGCCAGAACAGCGAGAGACTTTCCTGGACATTCGAGGAAGTAGACGAGAAGCTGCACAACATCATGATCAACATCTTCAAGAAGGTAGACGAAGCAGCAAAGAAATACGGCTACGAAGGAAACTATGTAATGGGTGCAAACATCGCAGGTTTCGAGAAGGTCGTAGAAGCTATGAACGCACAGGGTATTGTATAATCCTCCCAACATAATAATAAATACATTAATAAGAGCCGGGCAGTGCTGCCCGGCTCTTGTAATTGTTCCAAAAATTTTCACAATTTTTTTTAACAAATGTATTGACAATACGTCCCGATAGTGCTATTTTATAATCGTTAGCACTCAGGGATGATGAGTGCTAATAGAAACAAAGGAAAAGGAAGTGAGCTTGTGGAACTAGATGACAGAAAATGGAAGATTTTTACAGCAATCATTAAAAATTATCTGGAGACTGGTGAACCGGTAGGCTCACGGACGATTTCTAAGTACACAGACTTAAACTTAAGTTCAGCCACGATTAGAAATGAGATGGCTGATCTTGAGGAGATGGGGCTTATCATTCAGCCACATACATCTGCCGGACGAATTCCGTCAGATAAGGGCTATCGCCTGTATGTGGATCATCTGATGAAGACACGTGAAAAGGAAAACAATGAGCTTCAGGAAGTTGTAGTCAAGAGAGTAGACCGGCTTGAGCTTTTGCTAAAGCAGATGGTTAAGGTTCTTGCAGCAAATACCAATTATGCGACGATGATTACAGGACCGCAGGTTGGTGCAAATAAGCTTAAGTTTTTACAGCTTTCACGAATGGAGGAAGGAAAGCTTTTAGCTGTTATCGTAGTCGAAGGAAATCTTGTGAAGAACACGATTTTAAATATCGAAAGCGACATCAGTGAGGAAGAGCTTCTTAAATTAAATGTCCTCATCAACAGCGCCTTGAATGGTTTGACGATAGACCAGATTAATTTGGGAATCATCACACAGCTAAAGGAGCAGGCAGGAGATTACAGCTGCGTTGTAGGAAGTGTGCTTGAGGCGGTCGCAGAAGCGATCAAACATGAATCGGCACCGGTAATTTATACGAGCGGTGCAAATAATATATTCCGTTACCCAGAACTTTCGGATGAGAAAAATGCACAGCGTCTGATTTCCACATTTGAGGAAAAGGAAGAGCTTGCAAAGCTGCTTGAGGATAATTTAGATAAGAACTCGGAGAGCGGTTCACAGAGCAATTCGGGCATTCAGGTTTATATCGGTGAGGAGAACGGCATGCAGGATATGAAAGACTGCAGCGTAGTAACCGCAAGATATGATTTGGGTGATGGCGTTCAGGGAACTCTTGGTGTGGTAGGACCAAAGCGTATGGATTATGAAAAGGTTGTAGGCACATTGAAGAATTTAAGAGATCAGCTGGATGCAATTTATAAAAAAAATGAACCTTAGGTCAGGCCTGAGGAAAGATCCTGAAAAACAGGAGATAGAAAGGCGGATGTATCGTGACAGACATGGAAAAAGAAACAGTTACTGATGAGATTCTTGAAGAGACCGAGCAGGAGGCTGCTGAAGATATGAGTCAGGAGCAGACAGATGCACAGGCTGCCGAGAATCAGCCGGATGACAAGGATGTGCAGACAGATGATAAGAAGCGCTTCTTTGGCAAGAAAAAAGATAAGAAAGATAAGCAGATCGAAGATCTGACAGCGCAGCTTGATGATTTGAGAAAACGTAATCTTGCAGAGTTTGAGAACTTCCGCAAGAGAACTGAAAAAGAAAAATCAACCATGTTCGACATGGGAGCAAAGTCAGTTGTAGAGAAGCTTCTTCCAATTATAGATAACTTCGAGCGTGGATTCGCAGGTCTTAGCGAGGAGCAGATGAGCGATCCATTTGTAAGCGGTATGGATATGGTTTACAAGCAGCTTGTAAAAGCACTTGCAGATATGGGTGTTGAGCCTATTGAAGCAGTTGGCAAGCCATTTGATCCAAACCTGCACAACGCTGTGATGCATGTTGAGGATGAGAACCTTGGCGAAAACACAGTTGCTCAGGAGTTCCAGAAAGGTTATTTATATCATGGAAGTGTTGTAAGACATTCTATGGTACAGGTTGCAAATTAAAGTTAGCATATTAGACGCAGCAAAAGCTGCATATTTGATAAAGAAAGATTTGATTACAAAACATTAAAAGATCAATCTAGGAGGAAATTAGATTATGGGAAAGATTATTGGTATTGACTTAGGTACTACAAACTCTTGTGTAGCAGTTATGGAAGGTGGAAAGCCAGTTGTTATAACAAATACAGAGGGTGTTCGTACAACACCATCCGTTGTTGCATTTACAAAGACTGGTGAGCGTCTTGTAGGTGAGCCGGCAAAGCGTCAGGCTGTTACAAATGCAGACCATACCATTTCTTCTATTAAGAGACATATGGGTACTGATTATAAAGTAACAATTGATGATAAGAGATATACTCCTCAGGAGATCTCCGCAATGATCCTTCAGAAGTTAAAGGCAGATGCAGAGGCTTATCTGGGTGAAAAGGTAACTGAGGCAGTTATCACTGTTCCGGCATATTTCAACGATGCACAGCGTCAGGCAACAAAGGATGCTGGTAAGATTGCAGGTCTTGATGTAAAGCGTATCATCAACGAGCCTACAGCAGCAGCTTTAGCATATGGTCTTGATAACGAGCATGAGCAGAAGATTATGGTATACGACCTTGGTGGTGGTACATTCGATGTTTCTATCATTGAGATCGGTGATGGCGTTATCGAAGTACTGGCAACTGCTGGTGACAACCACTTAGGTGGAGATGACTTTGATAACAAGGTTACTCAGTGGATGTTAGACGAGTTCAAGAAGACTGAGGGTGTTGATCTGTCTAACGATAAGATGGCACTTCAGAGATTAAAGGAAGCAGCAGAGAAGGCAAAGAAAGAGCTGTCTACCGCTACTACCACAAATATCAACCTTCCGTTCATCACCGCTACTGCTGAGGGACCGAAGCACTTAGATATGACACTGACAAGAGCAAAATTTGATGAGCTGACTGCAGATCTGATCGCTCGTACTGAGAGACCGGTAAGAGAGGCTCTTGAGGGCGCTGGATTGACAGCAGCAGAGCTTGATAAGGTTCTTCTTGTAGGTGGTTCAACACGTATGATTTCCGCACAGGATAAGGTTCGTGCACTGACTGGCAAGGAGCCGTCTAAGACACTGAACCCAGATGAGTGTGTAGCAATCGGTGCTTCCATTCAGGGTGGTAAGTTAGCAGGTGATGCTGGTGCAGGCGACATCCTTCTGCTTGATGTTACTCCGTTAACCCTTTCCATCGAGACTATGGGTGGTGTTGCTACTCATCTGATCGAGAGAAATACTACAATCCCGACAAAGAAGAGCCAGATCTTCTCTACCGCAGCTGATAATCAGACAGCAGTAGATATCAACGTTGTACAGGGTGAGAGACAGTTCGCACGTGACAACAAGTCCTTAGGACAGTTCCGTCTGGACGGTATCGCACCAGCAAGAAGAGGCGTTCCGCAGATCGAAGTTACTTTCGATATCGATGCAAACGGTATTGTAAATGTATCTGCTAAGGATCTTGGAACTGGTAAGGAGCAGCACATCACTATCACTGCAGGTTCCAACATGTCTGATTCTGATATCGAGAAGGCTGTTAAGGAAGCAGCTGAGTTCGAGGCACAGGATAAGGCTCGTAAGGAAGGCGTAGATGCTCGTAATGAGGCAGATTCATTCGTATTCCAGACTGAGAATGCAATGAAGGAAGTTGGCGATAAGCTGGATCCGACATTAAAGGGTCAGGTAGAGAGCGACCTTCAGGCACTGAAGGATCTGGTAGCTTCTACCGATATCAACAACGTAACACCAGATCAGACTGAGCAGTTAAAGGCAAAGACTGAGACCTTAAAGAACAGTGCACAGCAGCTGTTCTCCAAGATGTATGAGCAGGCACAGGCAGCTCAGGGTGGCGCACAGGCAGGCCCAGACATGAACGCAGGTGCAGGTTCCTCATCTTCTGACGATGTTGTTGATGGAGACTACAAGGAAGTTTAATAAAAAAAACGCTTAATTAGAAAGTTTGAAAAAAATATCAACTGTGGGTTGAAATAATTAAGAAGTTTTAGTAAGATAAAAAATGGCATTGCTCTTGGGGACTTCTCCAGGAGTTTTGCCATGTTAAGAGTAAGAAAAGTATTGGTAGCCCTTTTGGCCGAAGCGGCTTTGAGCGGTTGCCCAGATGGGAGTATTTATGGCAGAGAAGAGAGATTACTACGAAGTCCTTGGTGTAGCGAAGGACGCTGATGATGCCGCCATAAAAAAGGCATACAGAGAGATTGCCAAGAAGTATCATCCGGATATTAACCCGAGCGCAGAAGCTGCAGAAATTTTTAAGGAGGCCTCAGAGGCTTACAGTGTATTAAGTGATAAGGAAAAGCGTGCACAGTATGATCAGTTTGGTCATGCAGCATTTGATGGCAGCGGCGGAGGTTACGGTGGTGGTTTTAGTGGCTTTAGCGGCGATATGGGTGACATCTTTGGAGATATCTTTGGAGATTTATTTGGCGGCGGACGAAGCAGAAGAAATGACGGTCCTATGAAGGGCGCAAATCTTCGAACGGCAGTACGTATTACTTTTGATGAGTCTGTAAAGGGCTGCGAGAAGGAGCTTAAGTTAAATCTGAAGGATCCTTGTCCAACTTGTCATGGCTCAGGTGCAAAGCCAGGAACTTCTCCTATTACTTGTCCGAAATGTCAGGGACGCGGTCAGGTTACAATCACACAGCAGTCAATGTTTGGTATGGTTCGTAACGTTCAGGTCTGCCCGGATTGTCATGGAAGCGGTAAGATCATAAAGGACAAGTGTCCAGACTGTCGTGGTACCGGATATCAGACAAAGTTAAAGACCATTCAGGTTACGATTCCAGCTGGTATTGACAATGGCCAGAGCATTCGTATCCGCGGAAAGGGCGAGCCTGGTATTAACGGCGGCGAGTGGGGCGATCTTCTTGTTGAGGTTGCAGTATCACAGCATCCGATCTTCAGACGTCAGGACTACGATATTTTCTCAACAGTGCCAGTATCTTTTGTACAGGCAGCGCTTGGTGCAACGATTAGAATTGATACAATTGACGGTCAGGTGGAGTATGAGCTTAAAGCAGGAACTCAGACTGATACGCAGGTACGTTTAAGAGGCAAGGGTGTTCCGAGTCTTCGCAACAAAAATGTACGCGGTGATCATTATGTCACCTTCGTTGTACAGGTACCAACCAGTATGACAAAGGAGCAAAAAGAGGCACTGCAGGCATTTGATGAGGCGATGAATGGCAAGACGACTGCTAATACAACGACAACTAAGAAAAAGCATCCAATCAAAGATTTCTTTGAAAAAGATAAGGATAAATAAATAATTTTTAGCAGGGAGAGCTGCTGCAAAATGGATGTCATCATCCGTGGAGCGGCAGCTCTTTTTGGGCTACTATTTTTGGATAACAGAAGGGAGAAAGATGAATACAATAACAATACGAAAAGCCAAGCTGACTGATCTTGATCGTATGATGGAAATTTATGCCAGGGCAAAGCGTTTTATGGATAGTACTGGAAACACAACGCAGTGGGAGATTGGTTATCCAACACGTAAAATGATACAGGATGATATTGAAAATGGATACAGCTTTGTCTGCATGGGAGAGGATAACATTGTCCATGCAGCATTTAAGTTTTTTGTGGGAGAAGATCCAACGTATCGCGTGATCGAGCAGGGCAGATGGAAAAACGACAATACATACGGAACAATTCACCGCGTCGCAAGCGATGGTACAATCAAAGGTATATTTTCGCAGATAGTTTCCTTTTGCGAAGCGATTTGCCCAGAGCTTCGCGCCGATACCCATAAGGATAACAATGTCATGCAGCATTTGTTTGAAAAGAATGGATTTGAGCGCTGTGGTATTATATATGTAGAGGATGGAACAGCGCGATTTGCTTATCAGCGCTGTGCGCGATAAAATAAAACCGTGGCATTTAAAGTTCCGGGAGGCAAAGAAGAAAATGACAAAAATACTACTGGTAGAGGACGATGACCAGATTGCTTCGTATCTGGGCGAACTGCTTCGCGCAGAGGGTTTTGATACGCAAATTTCAGGCTCTAAAAAAGAGGCGGGCGAATGCCTTTTGGCACAAGCTTTTGATCTGGTGCTCCTTGATGTAAGTCTGCCGGATGGAAATGGCTTTTCTATCTGTGCAGAAATAAAAAAAGAATACGAGATTCCAGTGATCTTTCTGACTGCATCAGGTGATGAGTACAGCGTAGTCGCAGGTCTTGATATGGGTGCAGATGACTACATAGCTAAACCATTTCGCCCTCGTGAGCTGATCTCAAGAATCCGCTCAGTTCTTCGCCGCTGCAAAAAAGAACAGCGCATTTTAAGCTGTGGCGATCTTAGGGTCAACGTGTCATCAGCAACAGTGACAAAAGGCGAAAAAGAGTTGTTTTTATCGGCACTTGAGTATCGTCTGCTGCTTCTTTTACTGCAGAACAAAGGTCAGATTTTGACGAGAAATCAGCTGCTTGAGGAGATATGGGATGCATCTGGCGAATATGTAAATGATAATACGCTGTCTGTGTATATGAAGCGTCTGCGTGAGAAGATTGAGGAAAATCCACAAATTCCACGCCTGCTTCATACTATTCGAGGTATTGGATATCGCATGGAGGATCGGATAGAATGATGAAAAGGGGAAATTTCCTATGAGACCAGAATATAATAAATTAATCATGGCAGACAGTATGCTTGCAGCCGCCGCACTTATCGTTTTCCTTGTGTGGGGTTGGCAGGCTGCTGTCTGCATTGTTTTTTCTGCATTTGTTTTGTCTGGCGTGTTTGCATCTGAGATTTGCAGGCGTGAGACGCAGGCATCTAGTCTGTCAGATGAGATCGACCGTATTCTTTATGGGGAAGAACACTGGAATCTGGACGAGTACAGCGAGGGAGAGCTTGCCATTTTGCAGGATAAAGTACGAAAACTTGTCATAAGACTGCGTGAGCAGGCAGATCAGCTTCAAAAAGAAAAGAATTTTCAGGCAGAGATGATGGCTGATATTTCTCATCAATTAAAAACACCGCTTACTGCAATGCGTCTGATGATCAGCAGCATTAGAAAGCTTGAGGGAAGCGGAGAGGACGAAGTGCGCCAGCGTGCAAGACGTCTTACCGAGATGCAGCAGCTTGTAGATCGTGTAGATTCGCTTGTTGTAGTGCTTCTTAAGATGGCAAAGCTTGATTCAGGAACTGCTATTCTTCAGAAGGAGAAGATTTTTATTAAGGAGCTTATTTTACATAGTGCAGAGCCGCTTGCGATTTCCATGGACTTGCATGGTGTGAAGCTTTGTCTGAATGGAAATGACACAGACAGCTTTCAAGGTGATTTTGGCTGGAGTGCAGAGGCAATTACTAATATCTTGAAAAATGGCATCGAGCATATGGAAAACGGTGGCAATCTTTATGTTAGCTGGTCTGAAAAGTCTGTATACAGCGAAATTGAGATTGAGGATGAAGGAAGCGGCATAAGCGATGAGGAACTGCCACATATTTTTGAGCGATTTTACAGAGGGAAAACGGCGCGCCACAGCGGATTTGGAATTGGTATGGCAATGGCACAGAGTATCTTTGCAAAACAAAATGGAACAATTAAGGCGCAAAACAGAGAGGAGGGCGGCGCAAAATTTGTCATTCATGTGCGCAAGTGACAAAATTGTCACCGAAAAGTAAGTGAGTTGTCACTTATAGCGTGTACCATAATAATTGAAAACGGAAAATTCAGGAAATCAGGAGGGATGAGAATGGAGATTTTGCGGGCATCACATTTGTGTAAGACATATGGAAAGGGCGAGAATGAAGTAAGAGCTCTTGATGATGTCTCTTTTTCAATCGAAAAGGGAGAGTTTGTTGCAATTGTTGGTACATCTGGTTCTGGAAAGTCTACGCTGATGCACATATTAGGCGGAGTGGATCGTCCGGACAGCGGAAGTGTATATATGGATGGACAGGATATATATAAGCAAAATGATGAGCAGCTGGCAATTTTTCGCCGCAGGCAGGTGGGACTGATTTATCAGTTTTATAACTTAATTCCTGTGCTTGATGCTGTTGAAAATATGACACTTCCGGCGCTTCTTGACGGTCGAAAGGTGGAAAAATCGCGCATCGATCAGATGATAAATGATCTTGGCTTAAAAGGGCGTGAGCATCATCTTCCAAATCAGTTATCTGGTGGTCAGCAGCAGCGTGTTTCAATTGGACGGGCGTTAATCAATTCGCCAACGGTGATTTTGGCCGATGAGCCGACTGGAAATCTTGATTCGAAGAACAGTCAGGAAATTATGAATCTTCTTCGATTGTCAAATGAAAAATATCATCAGACCTTGATTATTATCACGCATGACGAGGAGATCGCAAACCAGGCAAAGCACTTAATTCGCATCGAGGATGGACGGATTTGCAGAGATGAGGTGATTCGCTGATGAAGATTTTATTTTTATATACAAAACGGATGTTAGCAGCGAATAAGGCGAGAACGGCAGTGACATTTGCGGGAATTGTCTTGTCATTTGCATTATTAACAGCAGTAATTACGGGAACCTCAAGTCTGTTTCATTTTTTCAGCGAATATATGAAAATGCGCGATGGCGATTATTATGGCGTGATTTATAATTGTGACGAAGAAGATGAGGCGCGCTTGGCACAGTCTGGGGAAGTGATGCAGATCTGTCGCATGGGCATTGTCGGCGTTGCCGAGAAGAATTTTGGTATTGAACATGAAGTTTCGCTGTCGAATAGAGTTTATGTGGCGATCGGAAGCGTGGATGCAGACTTTTTTGCTACGATGGGCGTAAGGTTGATTGAAGGGCGTTTGCCGGAAAATGACAGCGAAGTCATTATCCCACAAATGATGACAACAGCTGGAAAAGAATTTCACGTTGGCGATACAATCACCTGGCAGATTGGCGAGCGTATTGGGTCAGATGGCAGAGTCATACAGCATCAGGAACAAAGAATCGAGGATCGAAGCAGTGCGGATTTTTGCGAGGAAGAGACGATACAGGTAGAACAGACAAAGACCTATACGATTGTCGGAGTTAGCACAAATCCCGGTTATCAAAAGTTTGCGGAGCCTTGTTATCTTGTGCTGACAACAGGGGTGCAGACAACGATTTCTGATATTTATTTAAAAACGAAAAGCATTGATGATACCAGCGACTTTATTGCAAAAAATTTTGGCGATCACCAGTCAAAGATCAATGAGACGCTTTTGCGTTATTTTGGGCAAGGTGTCTCCGATATCCGCTATATGTTATTTGGTATGTGTGCAGTGTTAATGGTGGTGGTTGCGAGTGCGAGCATTGTACTGATTTATAATTCGTTTTCGATATCTCTGACTGAGCGAACACGTCAGTTTGGGCTGTTTAAATCTATTGGTGCTACGCGCTTTCAGGTTATCGTGAGTGTCTTTCTGGAAGCGGGCTTTCTGGCAGTATCAGCGATTCCGGCAGGATTGCTAATTGGCTGTGTTGGTGTAAGCTGTGTATTTCGGCTTTTAAAGAACAGTTTTGATGCGATGATCAATTCAAATGGAGTCGCATATGTGGGAAGCATTTCGATGACCTTTTATACGCAAGTCTGGTATCTTGTGGTTGCAGCTGTGACAGGGCTCATCACCATTTTGATCTCTGCGATGGTGCCAGCCATGCGTGCTGGACGGATTTCTCCGATCGAGGCGATTCGCCAGACAAACGATATCAAGGATCCCAAATTTGCAAAGAGTATTCGTGGACGCGGTATCTTAGGAATGGTGTTTGGCGTGGGCGGTCTGATTGCACACCGCAATGCAAAGCGCAATAAAAAATCATACCGTGCGATTAGTTTTTCTCTGGCGATCTGTCTGTTTTTGTTTCTTGGCGGAGGTGGATTTATCTATTACATGCGTTTGGGTATGAAAGGATTGAATGTTCCGTATTATTATAATTATCATATTAAGTTTAATGATATTTATAATGATACATTTGATCCAGAATATCTCACACAGGAATTTCGAGAGAAACTTGTAAGTCAGCTGAGAACATCATCGAGTGTCTCAGATGCCGTCTATATTCGCAAGGCCAATTTGCATATTGTGGTGGATGAGAGTAATTTGACAAACGTAGGAAAACTTGCTGTAGGGGAATATATTGTGGATGGTCAGATGCATTATCGCGATCAAATTTATTTTGTGGAAGACACACAATATGAGGCTTATTTAAAACAGCTCGGACTAAATCCAGAGGAATATCTGAGGTCTGAAAATCCAAAGCTTTTGATTTTAAATGCCGTAAAGGGCGCAGCCGATTTTGATGATGGACGAAGACGGTTTTATGAAGGGGCGATGTTTCAAGATAGCAGTGAACTGAGTGAAATCTCAATCATGGAACAAAAGAAGATTGGAGATGCCTCATATGCTTATCCAGACCCTGAGGATCCAAGTATGATGATTTATTTGGTGGGAGATGGCAGGACTGCACAGTCAGATGATGATTTTAAAAAATTTAAGGTTCCAGTGGAAGAGTCCATCGCAAAGCTCCAGTTTGAAATAGGAGAGACGGTAACGGCAGAGGATTATCCATACTGGGCATGGGCAGGAGACTGGGGCTTTGTGCTGCCGCTTAGCGCCTATAATGAAGACCTGTTTATTATGCCGAATATTCAGGACTATGCATATGTGAAAACAATTGATTCCGAGCGCGCATTAGAATTAATGTCAGAATTGAGAAATGAGTACGATGAATCATTTGATATTGGAATGCCGCCGCAAACTGACCAGTATGAAGCAAATATGATACGCATTCTCAATGTGTGCTTGATGTGTTTTCTGATTCTAATTGTTCTTATTTCACTGGCAAATATTGCAAATACAATCACGACAGCAGTGCGGCTTCGCACAAGAGAATATGCATTGATTAAGGCGGCTGGCTGTGGTAAGTATACATTTTTACGAATGATTTTTGCAGAGAATTTAAGCTATACGCTTCGAGGCTTTGTGATAGGAGGGCTGATGGGAGCTCTGGCAAACTATAAGTCATATTCCTATTTGAAGTATTCGATCTACACAAATAAAATTATCCCAATTGGGCTGTATGCAGTCGGCGCGGCAGCGTTTGTGCTCGTGATGATTTTTTCCACGGTGTATACGTGGCGAAAGGTCAAGAGAGGAAATATTTGCGAAGAGCTGCGGCAGGAGGCTGTGTAGGAGAAGTGGTGGCCCGGAAGCTTTAAGAAGGGTGCTTCGACGAATGACTTTGTCGGCGGGCCCAATTCCGCGGGATCCTGTTAGGTCCTTTATTGTCATAGCTATTTTGAAAGACCCGCTACAACGTCCCGCCTTGTAAAGCATATCGTCTCAGCACCAGTTACGTTCTCGAAAAAGAATGTTGAAAGGTACGGTTTATCTTTTTCAAAACTCTTAAAAATAAAACTTGCAATTAAATTTTCTTTAATGTATAATAACAAAATAGAAAATATATACTTCTAATAAGTATTAAGAGGAGGTAGAAAGTGTGGCGTTATTTGATGAAGTATACAATTATATAGAAAATAACTATAAAGCAAACGAACCCATTTTTTTGTCGGAATTGAATATTTCTGGCATAAAAGCGGTATCTGTTCGCCAGCAAATGAAAAAGCTAACAGAAGATGGACGATTAAAACGTTTTGATACGGGAATCTATTACATTCCTAAGAAATCAATGTTTCGGTCTGGGTCGGTATTATCTGTCGATGAGGTTATCAGAAAAAAATATTTAGTGGATGGCGTTAATCGTTGCGGTTATCTTGGAGGAATCCTATTTGCAAATCAACTTGGTTTAACGACTCAGGTTCCAGGTGTATATGAAGTCTATACAAACAAGGCTACGACAGAATATAGGGAGACGAAACTGGCAAACTTGCGTGTGATTTTGCGAAAACCGTATTGTGAAATAAATGAAAGAAATATGGCAATTCTCCAGTTTCTTGATTTGATAAAGGAAGTTGTGGATATCTCCGAAGTTGAGGGAGAAGAACTGACAAATCGCTTGTTTGATTATATGAAGAGCAAAAATATTGAGTTTGAAAATATGAAGCCTTTTTTGCCATATTATCCAGAGCGTATTTACAAAAATATGTATGAGGTGGGGTTGTTAAATGGCGTATCTGCATGAAAATAAAGAAGAATTTGCGAATGCAGTTAATTTGGCAAGTGAATATTTTCGTGTCCTTCCCATTATTGTAGAGAAGGATTATTATGTTACCATGATTCTGCGCGAATTATCGAAGCGTTTGGGTTTTGTTGTATTTAAGGGTGGAACATCGTTATCAAAATGTCATAAAGCAATCAAGCGTTTTTCAGAAGATATTGATATTACAATTGATTCCAAGTTATCACAAGGGCAAATGAAGAAACTTAAGGAAGTTATTAAGGAGATTTCGTCAATATTAGGGCTTTCCATTCCTAATATTGATGAGACTCGTAGCCGTAGAAGTTATAATCGATATATTTTGGAATATCAATCTGTACTTTCTGATTCAGACGATGCGGTTCAACCAGCAGTGCTAATGGAGACATCTTTTGCAGAGGTGTCTTTTCCGACAGTTGTGATGCCGGTTCGCAGTTATATTGGAGATATGATGATGGAAGAAGCTCCAAAAGAACTTAAAAATTTTGGCTTGGAACCTTTTGAAATGAAAGTGCAGGGGCTTGATCGTACATTAGTAGATAAGGCTTTTGCTATTTGCGATTACTATATGCAGGATCGGGTAAAAAAGCATTCGCGTCATATTTATGATATCTATAAATTGATCGACCTTGTTCCACAGACAAAGGAATTTAAAGCGCTAGTTGAAGAGGTACGCAATGTGCGTGCAATGACAAATATTTGTCCATCGGCTCAACCAGAAGTAAATGTACCTGATATGCTGAATTTTTTGATAAGAAATGAAATTTATAAAGATGATTATGAGAATGTTACGTCTCGTATTTTGGAAGAAAAGGTAAGTTATGAGGTCGCAATTGAGGCTGTAAAAAAAATTGCCATGTCAGGAATGTTTGAACGACAGTCATCGGAGGAAGAAAACAATACTCGCTACTTGGAAAAGAAATTGGCAGATTACAAGGCTGGCAAGCTTAAAGTTGAAGAGCACGAGTTGATTGAAGAGTAATAGAAGTTCACCGTGGCGTGAAAACTGGCTTTTTGAGATTGTGTGATGGCTCAAATTAAATCGCCCGCAAGCGTTAGAGTGAGAATCTAACACTTGCGGGCATATTAAAAGAATTACTTTTTGACTAAGACAAACAAAGCCTTTAACTTTATAAGAAATATTCTACTACATACAACTGATTTGTGCTTTCATCAAAGAACATGATAAGACGATCTCTGTTGTCCTCTTTTCTTAGTAAAGTCGTATGTTTCCATTCGTTCTGTTTAGGGCGTTCTTCCGATGGCACTTCGATATCATCTAGCCATTCATTCATTTTAATGGCTAATTCACTGTCTAGTTCACCAGCTTCCCAATCGAAACTTTTTAAAATGATAGCTGCATTTTCTTCATCGTATTGGAGAATGTGGTATCGGGTGCCATCACCGGTAAAGCTGGCACCAGAATTTTTTTCATATATTACAACATCCGTTTCAGGCAAGCTTAAGTGCCAGTTGAGATTCATGCAATCGGCATATCTACGTGTTGAAGTAAAATCGATTCCTTTGCAGCCATACAAGCCAAAACAAATGATGAGTGCTATTAGACATAGTTTTAATCGTTTCATTAGGGAAGTTCCTTTCTATAAGGAATAAAATATGTTAATTTGCGTCCGTGCTAATTGAAAATCGTCTGTAGCTATCAGTTCCAGCTTTGATATATAAATATCGCGTATCACTATAAACTTCAACGCCTACATCAATATGAGAAGCTTCAAGATTTTCATCTGGGTAATTGATGTTATCTTCTTTTGCTATTTCACCAATTTGATAAGCATCCTCCGGCAATGTTTTAACGAAAATAGCATCGTTAGAATATAAATTTCCTTCCCAGAAAATATATGTCCACTGAAGTTCTCCGTCAGGATAACCTGTCGGTTGAATACTTACTTCTTCGTTAGATGTAGTATCAGGTGATTGATTTATACACAGAATGGAACCCAACATATACATGACACTTAAAAATGCAATCCAAATACTCTTCATATGCTACACCTCCTCATATAATCGTATGGAATCTTTAAAAATGAGTTTCTTAAATTTTTCTTACAACTTCTTAAAAAAACTGTCAACTAATCATTTTTATCACATCCTTCTTATTATTTTCTTTTTAATATCTTTATTTATCTAATTTATATATAATATAATACAAATATTTTGTCAATAATGTTTGATGATTTTATACAACTTTATGATGACTCCATAAAAAATCCATTCTTTTATGTTACCATTAAATTTAAAGTATATGGGCAGTAAGGGAGGCAGGCTTATGCAGAAAATTTTAGTTGTTGAAGACGATATTGACATTCAGGATATATTAAAAAATCATTTGATTGATGCTGGATATGAGGTTGTGATTGCGGGCGATGGCGTAGAGGCAATTGCAAAATTTGATGATACTGTTCATCTTGTCCTGTTAGACATCCTATTACCAAAGATTGATGGCTATGGTGTCTGTGAGGTCATTCGCCAAAAGTCGCAGGTTCCGGTTATTATGCTTACGGCACTTGCAGATGAAGATAATCAGCTAAAAGGATTTGAACAGCAAATTGATGATTATATTCCGAAGCCTTTTTCACCTAAAATTTTATTATGCAAGATTGCAGCCATTCTTCGCCGAGGAACGAGTGAAAATCACAATCAATCCATGCTTACGTACAAAGAGTTGAGCATGGATATTGACGGATTTCATGTCTATCACAGAGGAAAAGAAGTGGTTTTAACTAGTAAAGAATTTGCCTTGCTGAAGCTTATGTTGGAAAATCAAGGAAAAGTATTTACGAGACAAATGTTGCTTGACCGATTGTGGGCAGATGATCTGGAGGTAGAAGATCGAATTGTTGACAGTCATATAAAAAACATTCACAAAAAGCTGGATGTGGACTATATCAAAACAATCAGAGGGGTGGGGTACCGAATTGATAAGGAAAATTAAAACAAGTCTAACAGTGAAACTTTTTTTATTGACGACGATTCTTTTGCTTTTTGTGTGCTTGCTCTCTGTTTTTAGCATGGCAAGATATATTCCTCAAACTTATAGCAATCGGCTTAGCAAAGAATTGCAAAAGCAGGCAAATGATTTCGTGCCAGTATTGGAACGAGCAAACTCTTTAGAGGAGTGTTATATGCTTGCCAGCCAATTTGCAGTACAGACAAAAGCAACTGTTTACATTGAAGATGAGAATGGAACGATTTTGTATTCAAGTGATGAATTGCAAACCACAACAGATCAGGATTCGATTGCTACAATTCAGGAATCCACGGATACTATCATAGTTACAACAGATAATGACGAGCTATTATCGGAGATTGGCTATCCGTTTACTTTATTTGGCAGTGAATATACTCTTTGTGTTCAGGGGGATACGGTATCTATCAATCAAGCGACAGAAGCAATCTGGCAAACCATTCCACTTGTTATTTTTGGGATTTTTCTTATATCAATCGTATGCTCTGGCATTTATTCACGCTACATTATAAAATTAAAAGAAAGCAATATCGAGTTAAAAGTTGAAATCTCAAAACAGCGAGAGCTGGAACAAAAGCAACGTGAATTTTTCTCAGCGGCATCACATGAGTTAAAAACACCTTTGACCATTTTAAAAGGTCATTTAACGGGAATGCTTAACAAGGTCAAAGGATATGAAAATCGGGAAGTGTATATGGAACGATCGTTGGCTGTTGTTGAGAAGATGGAAACATTGGTGAAGGAATTATTGTATCTATCGAAAACAGATGAAAGTCAGAAATCGGAATATAAAATGATTGATTTGGCAGAGCTTCTTCGGGTACAGATAGCGGATGTGACCGAATTATTGTCTGAAAAAGAACTATCGCTTACGGTAGACATTCCAGACAAGCTTTTGTGCGAAGTTGATTCTGCGCAGATGGAACGAGCTCTTCAAAATATATTGATAAATGCCATTCGTTATTCACCAAATGGCGAGGAAATCAATATATCATTATCAAATGAGAAAAATACGAATATCGTTTTTTGTAAAATAGAAAATACAGGTGTTACGATTCCGGAGGAGGAAATTTCTCATTTGTTTGAAGCGTTTTATAGAGTGGATGCCTCACGCAATCGTAACACAGGAGGGACTGGATTAGGTCTTTATATTGTTCGCAAAATCATGGATTTGCACCATGCAAAATATGGAATCAAAAATTCAGACAGAGGTGTGTTGTTTTGGTTTAAAATGCCGCAAAGAAGAAGTGATAGCGACTCCATTTAAACTTCATATTTCCTGCAAATACGATTCAAATTCTTTTGCTATTCTTTAGCTGTCCTGAAAAGGGCAGCTATAATTTTAAAAGTGAGGTAAAAGAAAATGGGAAAAGCAAAGACAATGGGGGCTTTGGCCCTGACAGCATTGATGGGAATGGGAGCAGCAGGTCAGATGAATGGGACTGCAGAGGCTCGTACACTGGATTCATCAGCAAGTAAGGCAACGAAATCCATATCGAAAGAAATGGTTGTATCGACGACGGATGATTCAGATGGTGTCATGAGCTACAAGGATAAGACGAGTGGAAAGAGCTTTGTCAGTGAAGACAATGGCGCAACCTGGGTATCGGAAGAAGCGTATAATAGCAGTTATCCTGCAATCAACTATGAGTGGTGGACTTATGATGAGTACAAGGTGTGGCTGGAACAGGAAAAGAAAACACTTCAGGAAATGGCAGATGAGCATACAAGGGTTAAAACCAGCGAAGGAACTTTCTTGTGGACACAAGAATTGACCGATCAGTATATTGATGAGTACGAGCAAACCTTAAAGGATATCAAAAAAGGACTTCTTGTATCGAAGTCTGTGGATGGAGATACCGAGTGCATGACAACATTTCATTCGGATTGGGTTGGCAGCACGGCCGATTAACGACAATTGGTAAAAACGTTTTTTTAAGAATTTATTAAATAACAGAACAGTCATTGAAAATACTCCGAAATCGTAGTATAGTAAAAACTACGATTTCGGAGTATTCTTGTTTAAGGAGGACAATTATGAAACAAACTATGAAACAAATTGAGGAACAGAATCGAAATCAGAATTCAAAACTGAATCCAAGATTGAATCAAAAATTGGAAGCCGTCAATCAGGTTTACGAAATGATTGATGATATTTACGACAGCTATGCTGGCTCGTTTGGTATTACCGATGCAGAGCTTTGGGTTCTCTATGCGCTATTTGAACACAATGGAGATTATTTGCAAACAGACATTTGCCGCCAATGGTATTATAGTTTGCAAACGATTCATACCACCATCAAAAACATGGAGAAAAAAGGTTTTATTACGTTGATCTGTCAGCCGGGAAATAAGAAAAACAAGTATATTCACCTGACAGAAGCAGGAGAAAAGATTATGGAAGAAATTGCAGTCCCGTTGACGGAGGCGGAAAAGGAGGCATTTTCAGCGCTGACACAGGAGGAGCAGGATTTGCTGCTGCCGCTTTTACAAAAACATGCAAATGCGTTGAAAGCAGCAGTTGAAAAAATTCATCGTCCCAAAGACGCACATTAAAAGTTTCTTATAGCAGAAAGGAAATGTAAATTGTATGTTCAAACTATTAAAGTATTTGCGTCCCTATAAGGGGCGCGCGATTTTTATGATTTTTCTGCTGTTTGCGCAGGTGTTGGGAACATTATATATTCCCACGCTGACAGCAGCAATCGTAAACAAGGGCATTGTCACTGGAAATGTAAATGAAGTATGGCGAATTGGTGGTATGATGCTTGTGGTTGCCATAGATAAATAGTGTAATTGAGATATCCTGCAAATGTGACCCACAATAGGTAAGGAATCAATAAGTAGCTTGCAGGCTTTGAGATCGGATAGAATTGTTTTATTGTGTATAAAATCAAAAGCCATAGCAGAACTAGCCAAATAAAAGAGAATAAATACCATTGCAGGTTAAAGAAGAAAATGGACCAAAAGAAATTGACAATGAGTTGAAGCCCGTATGCGGCCAATGCCTGTTGACTGGGGCGTTTTGATGTGTAAATAAGATAAGATGCAAATCCCATTAGTGTATACAATAGTGTCCACACAATAGGGAATAGCCAATTCGGTGGTGCTAGGGCGGGCTTATTTACTAGAGCAAAAGCTTCCATGCCATTTCGGGTTATAAGAGCGGATAGGCTGCCAACTGCAAGTGGAATTAGGATACAGACAAATAGTGTTTTCCATCGAATTTTCATAGAGGGACCATGCCTTTGCGCAGATTTATTATTGTAGTAGTATGCGTAAAAGCATGGTTTTATTCGATTTTATTTTATTTCATCTCTTTTCTGCCGAATTGTGTGATCGCCAGCGAAAACACCAGGCAAAAGACAAGAATTGAGCAAGGCAAAAACGGAAATAAAGAAAATGAAGTATCAGAAGCTTCTGCTGTAAAATCGTGCAGCGAGCAGGAAACCAAATAGCCGCTGTAGCAATAAGGGTAAGCAATCCAAAGAGGCGTATTTGCAACCAAAACACCTGGAATGACAAGAAGCAGATTAAGGCCCACCGATAGCAGTGGTTTCTCAAAAAGGACAGTAATGGCCCACATTGTCCCAATACAAGGAAGCATTGTAAGAAAAAGGGAGAAGCACCATTTCAATAAATAAAAAATAGGCAAAGTTTCGGTTACGCCCATTGTCTTAGTGGCAATCAATCCACCAATGACAAACACAGCAAGAAAGACAACCATTTCCATAAAAAGATAAAAAATTAGTACACAAAATTTGACTGCGGAAAGCGCATAGCGGCTAACAGGCAGCGCCAGCATTTTCAGAATCCCATTATTTTCAGTTTCACGGCTTGCAATCATGACGCAGACGACGATCATGCTAAAGGGCAACAGATAATATGCGTAAACAAGTGCGCTTTGAATGAACATAGCGGGCCATGCATTTGTATATTCTGGTGTGAAATAGCTGCTTAAATTTGCAATTCCAGAAGAAACCACAAGCAAAGGGGCAATAAAAATCAGGGGTACGATTTTGGAACGCTTGCATTTCATAAATTCAATTTTGAGCAATTCTGAAAAGCTCATTTTACTTATTTTATTTATTTCACTCATTTCAACATCCTCCTTATTCGTAGTGCGTATAGTTTGCCAGTCCCAAACCGATGGCAAGAAACAGAACGGTTTCTGCGAGAGCAACAAGAGCAATTGATTTGTCAGGTTGGGCGCTCATCGCAACCGCAGGCTTTAGCATGACAACAAAAGGATGAAACATCAAAATGGCAAGATCGGAATTTGCCAGTGCCATTCCGCTTAAAAAGCCAGCGACACCGATGCCAAGAGGAATCCACATATTTTCAAAGCGCGAGGAAATCAGCAGCAAGAAAGATAATACCGGCATAGAGGTGATAAACGAATAGGCGGCGAACCGAATAAGTGTCGGTAACTCAAATGTACCCTGCGGCAAATCGGTCATACCAATTTTTATAAGTGCAAGATTTTGCAAAGTGATTGCAATCAAAAGCAGAATTGTCAGAATCAAAAATTTGTACAGGTACATTTTGGGGACGCTTACAGGCAGCATATATAATTTTTTTACGGCATTTCCTTTAAATTCCATATTGTAAATCATACAGGTGGCAACGATGATGCCAAACATATTTAAAATCAGAAGTGTACCATAAAGCTGGGTCAGTAAAACATCCATCGGGGCAAGTGGCAGAGATAAAAGTGTGTTTTTCCTCACAAAGAAATTGACAAGGGCATAAGCGGCACCTAAAATGCCAACGGCAATCAGTACGGGAATAACACCGGCTCGTTTTTCTTTTTGAAGTTCGATTGTAAGAAGACTCATAGCTTTGCCCTCTGCTTTCTGGTGGTATTGTCATTGTCAATCATTGAGAGGAACATCTCTTCCAGATTATCAGCTGCAAATCCAGCCTGCAAGGCGTTTCGCCGCAGTTCATCTAGGCTACCTTCAAACAATAGTCGACCATGATTGAGAATGCCAATGTCATCTGCCATCAACTCAATCTCGGATAACATATGGGATGAGATTAAGACGGTGCAATCATAAAGCGTGGGCAGAGATTTTACGAGATTGCGAATTTCATGGATACCGGATGGGTCAAGACCATTGGTCGGCTCATCTAAAATCAGAATAGGCGGTCGGCCAAGCAAAGCACCAGCAAGACCAAGACGCTGCTTCATACCAAGTGAATATTTTTTTGCCAGTCGATCACCAAATTCAGTTAGACCAACTAATTCTAAAGCCTCGTCCACAGTACTTTTCGGCAGTTTTAAAATTCTGCGAATAATATCAAGATTTTCTCGTCCTGTCAGATTGGAATAAAACGAAGGCGATTCGATAAAGGAACCAATCTCCTTTAAGATTGCAAGGCGATCAGCTGGGAAGTGTTTTCCGTCAATGGTAAAGCTGCCAGATGTCGGCTTGGTCAGACCCAAAAGCATTTTCATCGTGGTAGATTTTCCAGCCCCATTCGGACCGAGAAAACCATAGATACTGCCTTTGCGGATGTGAAGCGAAACATTGTTGACAGAAGTGAAGTTTTTGTATTTCTTTGTCAACTGTTCGGTGGTGATAATGCAGTCTGTAGTATGATCGGTAGCGCGATCTGTAACATAGTTCATAAGAACATTTCCTCCTGATAGATAAGTGTGGGTTTTTCGATGCTTTTATCGTACAACGTGAACCTGACAATAATCTTCTCGCGTCCTTACTTTTACCTTACTTTTTTGAGATATGCCCCTCAGATGAGATTCTCTGTGATATACTATCGCTGGTTGTGGTTGCAGTCATAACTATAGTTGTGATTATTATTGTAGCTGTAATGATAGTGATAACGATACGCATGGTTGTAGTTGGAGGTAACACGATGGACAATTCATTTTTATATACGAAAACACTCCTGCTTGTAGATGACGAGCTGGATTTGCTGAAAATGCTATCCGATATTTTAAAAGATGCTGGTTTTCAAAAAATTCTTATGGCTGATACGGGGAAAGAAGCGGTTGCAGAGGCAAAAAAAGGAAAACCGGATCTGATCATTTTGGATGTGATGCTGCCAGATAAAGATGGTTTTTCTTTGATGGAGCAGCTTCGCTCATTTACTGATGTGCCGATCATCTTTTTGACTGCGAAGGATGAGGCAGCGGACAAACTTGCCGGGCTGGGGCTTGGAGCAGATGATTATATTGTAAAACCATTTTTGCCGCAGGAATTGATACTTCGCATTTATGCAGTACTGCGTCGCTCTTATAAGGAAGACAATCCACTGGTTGTGCTGGATGGATGCACGGTAGATTTTGATAGAGCAGAAGTCTACAAAGGAAACGAGATTTTCTTTTTAACGGCAAAGGAACACATGCTGTTAAAAACACTTGCCCGCAATGAAGGAAAAATTATCACCGTTGATGCGCTTTGCGAAGCACTATGGGGCGACAATCCATTTGGCTATGAAAATAGTTTGAATGCCCATGTGCGGCGTGTACGAGAAAAGATCGAAACGGATCCGTCAAATCCCAAGTCATTGATCACAATTAAGGGTTTGGGCTACAAATTGATTATGCGAAAGTGAGGTCAGAGATCATGAAATCATTTGGCGCATATATTTCAAAATATCTGGCATCGTTTGCCGCATTTATTCTACTTCTATTATTTATCAATGTAATAATTTTTGCTGTCGCATTTCATAAAACTGTGACAGAAGATTATGGAGCTACGTCTCCTCGAACAATGTTGGAGCGAACTGCCGCTTCGGTAACTCATGATGCCTTATCAGAGGAGGCAGCACAAAGATTGCGTGAGCAAAATATTTGGGCGCTGTATCTGACGCCTGATGGCAATTGCTTTTGGGCATTTGACTTGCCTGCTGAGATTCCGCAAAGCTATACGATTCAGGATGTTGCATTATTTTCCAAGGGGTATTTGGCTGATTATCCTGTTTTTGTTTGGAATACAGCTGATGGTCTTTTGGTACTAGGCTATCCGAAAAACAGCTATATGAAGTTAACCAGTAATTATTATTCGATCGCGGCAATTCAGAGACTTCCGCTTTTTCTTATGGGAATGCTGGGAACGGATCTTATATGCTTGTTTATTGCGTATTATTGTTCACGGCGCAAGATCATTCGAAATACGGAACCGATTGTAGTGGCAGTGGAAAAACTATCGGATGGCAAGGCAATTTCCCTTCATGTGGATGGAGAACTGGCTGAAATTGCAGAAAGTGTAAATAAGGCATCAAACATTTTAAGTAAACAAAATGAGGCGAGAGCCAACTGGATTAGCGGTGTTTCTCATGATATTCGCACACCGCTTTCCATGATTATGGGATATGCAGAGCGTATTGCACAGAGCAAAGAGGCTAGTGCATCAATCAAGGAGCAAGCCGAGATTGTGCGAAATCAAAGCGTGAAGATCAAAGAGCTTGTACAGGACTTAAATTTGGTATCGCAGTTAGAATATGAAATGCAGCCGCTTCATCTGGAAGTCATTCGCTTATCAAAGCTTATCCGTTCTTACGCAGCGGAACTACTTAATTCTGGCATTTCAGATACCTATACGATCGAAATTGAAATTGCAGAGAATGCTGAAAATGCAGTTTTGGAAGGGGATGCTCGTTTAATTCTGCGTGCAATCAGTAATCTTGTGCAAAACAGTATCAAGCATAATCCAGATGGCTGCAAAATTTATCTTGCGCTGGAGTGCACAAAAAAATATGCGAAGAATTGTCTTATCCTCTCTGTTACAGACGATGGCATCGGGATCTCACCTGAGAAACGATGCGAGTTAGAAAAAAAGCCACATTATATGGAAAGCACAGACGAGCGTCTGGATTTGCGGCATGGATTAGGACTTTTGATCGTACAGCAAATCGTGAGTGCTCATAAAGGCACGATGCAAATTGTAGACGCAGTGCCACATGGGTGCAAAACGAGTTTGACTTTTGTTTTGTAATTGACCGAAGCGTGCAGATGCGCTATACTGAAACCATGACGAAGCCAATAGGTAGCCTGCTGTTAAAATATGGCTGTAGATTGGAATCATCAACAACGACATCAAATAAGCGAGGAAGAAAATGAGAGTTTTTGATTTCAGTAACCAGACAGAAGAAAAGGTTAATCCGGAGTGTACATATACGACATTTCGTTCTAACGAAGAGATCTCTACACCAGAGCATCCAATTTTTGTTCTAGATAATAAAGAAAAAGAGCATGCGCATCATTCCGCTGGATTTTTTACCAATCCGACAAAGAGAACAGCATTTGAATTTAAAGAGGAAAATTCAAAAGAATCCTATACCGCTGATATTTTGAAGGTAGATTCACGTTTTGTCGGACTTGTGCGTTGGCTTGGCGACAACCATATCAATGTGCGTTTGTCAGGAGAAAATACAGCAGAAGGATATGCAGTTTATAAGATTCGTGAGATCGCATTTGGCGGCGGTACAAAGCTTTCAGCAGAGGATGGTTTCTTACAGTTTATGATTGACCGTCTGCTTGCAAGCGATGCACCAGCAGAAGAGGCTGAAGATGAAGATAAAGAAGAGCTTGGCGATGATATGAAGATCACTAGCCTTCAGAGCATTACAGACTTTTTGACATGTGCAGGAAAGACACTTCCAGACAATATTCGTCTGTGGGCGAGACGAAATCTGGCTGTAGCCCGTTCTCACGAGGTTTCCCCAGAGGAGAAGCGCCATGCGCAGCGTGCGCTTTCTATTATGATGAATATCCAGTGGAAGAGCAATTATTTTGAGGCAATTGATCCAGAGTATGCCCGTCAGGTGCTTGACGAAGAACTATACGGCATGGAGCGCGTAAAGCAAAGAATTATAGAGACTATCATTCAGATTAACCGTACACATACACTTCCGGCATATGGTCTTTTACTTGTCGGACCGGCTGGTACTGGAAAATCTCAGATTGCCTATGCAGTTGCCAGAATCCTGAAGCTGCCGTGGACCACACTCGATATGAGTTCCATCAACGATCCAGAGCAGTTAACTGGAAGCTCACGTATCTACGCAAATGCAAAACCAGGTATTATCATGGAAGCTTTCTCAGCAGCGCGTGAATCAAATCTTGTATTCATCATCAACGAGCTTGACAAAGCAGCATCAAGTAAGGGTAGCGGCAACCCAGCCGATGTACTTTTGACACTTCTTGATAATCTTGGATTTACTGATAACTATATGGAGTGTATGGTTCCGACTGGCGGCGTTTACCCTATTGCAACTGCCAATAATAAGGATCAGATCAGTGCTCCACTTATGTCTCGTTTTGCCGTGATCGACATTCCAGACTACACAAAGGAAGAGAAGAAGATTATTTTCACAAAATTCTCCTTGCCTAAGGTACTGCGCCGCATGGGTCTTCGTGAGGGTGAGTGCATCGTCACACCAGAAGCAGTTGAGGCAGTCGTTGATCTTTACGCACATACAACAGGTATCCGTGATTTAGAGCAGGCAGCAGAGCATATCGCTGCAAATGCACTGTATCGCATCGAGGTCAACAAAGTGGAAAATGTTACTTTCGATGTCGCAATGGTGAAAGAATTGTTTGCGTAAGGGCATAAGGCATAGAATAAATTAAAATATAAGAGTAACTTAATGATACAAAAATATGAGAAGCGTACTGCAACGAGAAATGATTGCGGTACGCTTTTTTTGACAAATTTTAATCTGATGCTAATTTTTTATTTACTTTGACAATAACTGTCATTGCCGTATTTTATAATTAGGGCAGTAGAGAAAACTAATTGACCTTTTTTTATGGGGATGATATTATAGAGATAATTACTAATTTCTATAAATGTTATTCGGGCAACGGTTATAAATACATAAGTAAAGGGAGAGGTAGCGTTATGAAGAAAAGAGAATTTTGTATTATCCTAGGGTCAGCGTTATTGGCTGCTGGAGTATCAGGCTGTAAGGAATCAGCGTCAAAGAAATATTCATCAGCGCAGGAATTAATTAATAAAGGCGAATATAGTGAAGCTGTAAAAAAGCTAAGAGAGATCACGAGTTATGAAGATTCTTCTCAGTTATTGCTGTATGCAAGTGCAAATGCAGCTGCGGTAGAAGGAAGTTTTTCAGAGGCAATTACTACATTGCAATCATTGGGCGATTATAAGGATTCGCAAAATTTAATTGTATATTATAGCGCCAAGCAAGCTGAAGCACAAGAAGATGTGTATGATATTCAATATATTGCAAGTTTATATGAGTCAATTCCATTGTTTCGTGACAGCAAAGAACAGGAAGAGGCATATTTGTCCGGTTGGTATCAGACTGCTGTAACAGATGCAGAAGCTGAAAACTATGCAGAGGCATATCCTATTTTTGATAATCTTGGTTCGTATAATGATAGTGATAAAATGATTGATTATTATGAAGCAAGGCGCTTAGAGGCAGAAGGGGATTATATTTCGATGCTCAAGGCAAAGCGTGTATATGATACGATGCCACAGGTAGTAGACTGCGCAGATCGAAGCAGTAAAATTTTGGAAACATTGCAGACCGTATATAAAGATGCGCAGGAGAAAATGAAGAATGGAGAGTATGAGCTGGCATTAAAGGAATTTGAAAGTTTGGGAACTTATGAGAATTCTGCAGATTTGGTCGACAAGTTAAAGGAAGAAATTGCAAATCAGAAGCTTTATAAGGCAGCAGAAGATTCTCTTTCGAAACAGGATTATTCAGATGCAATCAAAAAATTTGGTGAACTTGGCTCTTATGCAGATGCGAAACAGCGTAAAGAGGCTATTCAGCAAGCTCGATATGAAGCCGCAGAAAAAATGATGAATGATGAAAATTTTGAAGGCGCGATTGCAGAGTTTCAAATGTTGGGTTCTTATAAAGAGTCTAAGAAAAGTTTGAATTTGGCAAAACAGGAGCTTACAAAACAAAACGCTTATAAAAATGCAGAGCAGCTGTATAAAAAAGAGGACTATAAGAGCGCAATCCAGCAGTTTGCTGAACTTGGAGAATATAAGGATGCTGCAAATCGTAAAAAAGAGATTCAGGCTGAACGATATAAAGCCGCAGAAGATATGATAGAAAGCGGAGATTTCGAGGGGGCAATTGCTGAATTTGAAATGCTAGGTTCATATGAGGATGCAAAGCAAAGAGCAGAGGATACGATAACAGAATTAGCAAATAAAACTGCATATGAAGAGGCGGAAGACTTGCTTACAAAAGGTGATTATGCGGGTGCAGTTCATGCCTTTGCACAATTAAGGGATTATAAGGATGCGGCTGCGCGTGAAAAAGAGATTCAAGAACAGCGATATGAAGAAGCAGATAAGTTAGCAGACGATGAAGAGTTTGAAGGTGCGATCGCGATCTTTGAAGAACTTGGCAATTACAGTGATGCAAAGCAGCGTGTGACGGATGTTGAAGAGGCACAGAAAGATAAAATCAAGTTGCTTTGTGCAAACCAAAGGTATGCAGAAGCGTTGCATTTTCAAAATTTGCAGGTCGGTGATGTCATAAAATTTGGTGAGTATGGGCAAGATAACAATCTTGAAAATGGCAAAGAAGCAATTGATTGGATTGTGCTGGATGTTAAGGATAATCAGGCATTCTTGATTAGTAACCAATGCTTAGAAGTGATGCAGTTTGCAGTACAGGAAGGACCTGGATTGATATTTTGGGAGGAAAGTGATGTATATAGATGGTTAAATTCTGATTTCTTGAATTCTGCATTTTCAGAAAATTTACAGGATTGTATTATACAAGTGCCGTTGATAAGCGCTGGAAAAGATAGTAATGGGCATGCAGAGGTAGGAAAAGAAAGCTTAAATTATATATTTGTGTTAGATGAGACGGAGTACAATAAGTATAAGTATTTATCAATGAAAAACAATGCTGGTGTAACAGCATATGTGCAAGCTTATTATATGGATACAAATGAATACTCAGATAAGTATAAAGGATGGTGGTTGAGGGATGTAAGGTATAGTATAGTAGGGGAAAGTAGAGCTAAATATGTTGATGAAACTGGTTTTGTAGATAGTGTTCATTGCAATAATTTGCATATGGTTCGCCCAGCCATGCGAATTGATCTGGCAAAATGCGAAGAAGCTTATCAGCAAGCCTATGATGCAGGAGAGCTTGACAACCTACCAATTACTGAGATACCAGAAACAGAAGAAGTTACAGAAGACAGTGAAGCATCGGCAGAGGGAATAGGGCAAACTATAGGTAAAGATTCTAGCACAAATACAAATGCGAATACAAACACAAATGGCAGTAATGGAGATACAGATGTAACTGAAACATCTAGCCAGACGCAAGAAACAGATTCTTATACACCAGGAAGTACAACCGGAAACGCAGCGGCTATTGTAAATCCAGCAGTAAGAGATCGGTCAGATTATTTGTGTATTGATCAGAATGAAGCGACAGGGCAAATCTTGTTATACTTTTATTTATGCCCGGGTTCAAACGGAATGTATAATAGTATAGCCTGTGACAATGAATACCTTGAGTGTGGTCCATCTGGAAATGCCAAGGAATTAGTAGACCGATCATTAAGTGGAGAACTTGGTGTCCTTCCTGGTTATGGCAATAAGAAAACAATTGTATGGAATTCGCCGTATGGTATTTGTGCATATTCCAGATCTAAGAGTCAATATTTGAATGGAACCAATGGAGATTATATGCTAAATGAAGACGAGATTTACCAGATGTTAAATACAATGGGAGCTCCTGTTGAAATGGTCCCAAATTCGCAAAGAGAAAATTAAATAAATACTACAGAAGAAAGAAGGAAAAATCATGGTAAAGATATGTCCGAAATGTGGAATCAAAGCAGATGCCAATGCAAAGTTTTGTAAAATATGCGGAAGCAAACTTATAGAAAAAGAAGAACCAACAGTTGATAAAGCGACGGATTTTATCAGTGAATTTGGAGGCGAAACATTAAAAAAATTATGGGAAGATATTAAAGCAGCTTTTAAACATATAGGAAAAGAAGTTGAGGATGAGCAGGATGAAGAAACTGAACAAGCAAGGAGGATAACTGCTCCGCAGCCACTTCCAAATGAAATGCTAATAGTAAAGAAGCTGTATTGGGTAATGTGGGGATGTATTGGAATTGGAATTCTTATTGAGCCGCTTGCGATAATAGGTATTTTTGGATTGATTGCAAACTGGATTTTAGATGGCATTATGGTAGATTATTATATATGCCGTTTACAGAAATTTAAGTTTTTGGCAAACAATGACAAGATATCAAACGAAGAGATATTTATCCGATTACAGTCAAGTATGCTAGCAAAATATGGAATCTATGTAAATAGAGGAAATATGGGACAAGCAGTGATTACAATAAATGGTTTTATCTATATGGTTGTATTAAATGCAGATCATACATTTTGCATTCAGAGTGAAGTGTCACTTCAAAGAAGATTATCTATTTTTAGTAGCAGAAGAAAGGCTGAGTATAATTACTATAGGGAAATGTTGGGAGCAATGGGAACAATTGCATATGAGATTCAATCTCAGTTTCATATTGTTCCTCAAATGGGTAGTGAGCAGAATGCCTATACATATAGTCAGCAGGGAGTGGGGCAATCAAGAGTGAATCAGTCAGGAATGGGAGCACAGACACAGGGCTTTTCCAATCAAGGTGGTCCAACTCCAGGTTGGCAATCACAACGGGCAGAAGGAAATTGGACAGGACGTTCTTATAACTTTGGATGGAGTCCAATTACAAATAAAAAAACCAATTGGCTGGCAGTTGCCAGCAGCGTCTTGATGATATTAGGTGTATTTTTGCCTTTTGCAACTGCAAGTGTACTTGGTGTTACCTCATCACAGACTTTAATAGATGGTGGTGATGGCTGGTTCTTTTTGGGTATTGCAATTATTGCAATTATTTTGGGATTGTTAGGAAAAAATACAGGAGTGTTAGCTATGGGAATCATAGCGGTACTTTTAATAATATTTGAGATCAACGATCTTTCAAAAATTGCTCAGAAAAATGAGTTTGGCTATCTTTTAGAGCGAGGTAGTGGTTTCTATTTAATGTTACTTTCAACAATAGGATTGACGATTGCAGGCATTTATGGAAAGATGACATCAAGATTACATTAATAACAAATCGAGATGATTCTAAGCTTACAAAAAATGAATTAGCATTTTAAAGTTTGAATAAAGGGTAGAGTGAAAAGATGAGAAAAAAGATAATGATAGTGGTTATAGGTATGACGCTGATAACTATGTTTGCAGGATATGGATGTCATGAAAAAAATACAAAATATGAATCTGCAATGCAAAATGCAGATTCATATTTAAAAGAATCGGATTTTGAATCAGCGCTTGGCTGTTATGATATTGCTGCAAAATTGGAGCCGAAAAGTGCGATACCTCTTATTAAAATGGCAGATATTTATATAACGCAAGAATTATACGAAAAAGCGGAGGATACAATTGAACAAGCAATTCTTCTTGCCCCAGATAGTGCAGATGCATATAAGACAAAGATGACGCTTGATTTGAAATCTGGCAAGGGATATGATGCATATGACGCATTGATACATGTAAATGAATGTGGTGGAGCATCTATTACGCCAGAAGAATATTTACAACTAGGCAAGCTGTTGAATGAGCAAGGTTTTACAAAACAGGCACTTAATTGTTTGGAGAAGGTTTCTGCAAATGATATGACCTTGGAACAAAAGACAGAATATTGGTTGATATTGAAGATGGCAGGAGAAGATGAAAAAATCACAGAACTTGGGTTGCCTGTAGCAGGAAGTGAAAAAATGCCACTCGATTTTGACGAGAAATTTGAGGAGGGCACTTTTGGTCTTACAAAAACGCAAATTGGAGAAGAAATATTTACTCGTGGGGATGAGGTGCAAATCATTTCAATATCACCAAACGGGAAATATGGGGTTTTTAAAGAGAAAGAACCGACATTTGGCTTTTTCTTATATGATTTTAAAGAAAAGAAAAGAATTGATATATGGGCAGATACAGCGAATAGTGTTGAAGGAACTCAGGAAACAGTTATACAATTTGTAAAAAGACATGAGGATAGTCTTCTTAAGGATATGACGTGGTCTTGCGATGGAAATTATATGATTGTTCAAATGAGATCATATATGAATATTAGAACAGACAAGCTTAATGATGCTTATATAATTGATGCACAGTCAGGAGGATGCAGAGCTGTAAAAGATTATGAAGAATATGTTGATTTTGTTGGAAAAATACCATCTTATTTTGCAACGACAGATCAAACAGAAGATATCATTTATCATGTGGAATATAATCCATCAGAAAAAATAGACACATTGGTTTGGTTAAATATCAAGACAGGAGAAGATGGAATAATAACAAGCGTAAATACTGATAAAGAAGGATATATTCAGACTGACTTTATATGTGCAACTACAGGACAAATTGTATATTTGCTAAAAAGAAGAGATACAGGTAAAATAAGTCTGGTTACATGGAAGCAGGATAATGATGTCTGGAAGCAGGTATCAGAAATACCATTAAATGAGTCGGATTCTTCTAGACTGTTTATTTCGGACTCGGGCCGTGGAATTTGTTGTACATCTGTTGAAACTGTTGTTTTTGACGTTAATTCGGAAGATGTTTTATATGCAATTGTAGGCACTGAAGAAAAGAAACAGGTAACGTTTCAAAAAGCTACATTAGAAGAAGCAAAAAAAGCAAGGGAGAATTCAAGAACATTTAATATAGGAACTGACTGTGGAATATCACCTGATGGAAAATATATGGTATTCAATCGAAAAATGTATGAGTATGATACTGAAAGGACTTACTATAATTGTGAGTTTATAAATTTAGATACGGCACAAGTACAGGAGATAGAAAATCCGGCAACAAGTAACGTAGAGGACATACTGTGGTTGAAAAATGGAAATATATGTCTTGGTGATGGAATTTATTCATTAGATTAGTAACGTGAAAATTTATAAGTGCATAAAATATTTCCTGTTTGGGCAAAGTAGTTTTGAAATGAAAACTATATCCATAACAAGGAGCGATTATGCAGACAGGAACAGCAAGTATACGTTTTGAGAGGCCGCCCCGCATTCTGCAGGCGGCCTCTGTTGTTGGCCCAAAAGAGGCAGAGGGGCCATTTGGTGCACTATTTGATGAAATTGATCCTGACGGAAAGTGTGGACAGGATAATTGGGAGCAGGCAGAGAGTGAGCTTCAAAAGCGAGCCGTAAAGAAAGTAATTGAGAAGGCACATCTTTTGCCGAAGCAGATTCGCTATGTATTTGCAGGTGATTTGCTTGGCCAGTGTATCGCAAGCAGTTTTGGAATTAGTGAGTTTAACTGCCCTACAATTGGCATGTATGGTGCTTGCTCTACAATGGGGCTTACACTTTCAACAGGTGCTATGTTTGTGAATGCAGGATATGCAGATCATGTACTTTGTGTGACAAGCAGCCATTATGCCTCTGCCGAGAGGCAGTTTCGTTTTCCATCCGATTATGGAAACCAAAGACCGCTCAGTGCAGAATGGACTGTAACAGGTGCAGGAGCTGTCGTGGTTGAAAGTGTTAAGGCACACACAACAACCCAACTAGATATTCCACTTGCTAAAATCACAGGAGTAACAACAGGAAAAATCGTAGACTATGGAATAACAGATTCAATGAATATGGGCGCGGCGATGGCTCCTGCCGCATGTGATACGATTGCGCAGCATTTTGAAGATTTTAAGACAAAACCAAGCGACTATGACAAGATTATTACAGGAGATCTTAGCCAGATAGGAAGTAAACTATTAATCGACTTGCTTCGCGAAAAAAAGATTGATATTTCTGATCGTCATATGGACTGTGGACTGGAAATTTTTAAGAGAAAAGAGCAGGATGTTCACGCAGGTGGAAGTGGATGTGGCTGCAGTGCCGTGATATTGGCTGCATATATCTTGCCCCAAATTCAGAAGAAGATTTGGAAACGTGTGCTTTTTGTTCCTACAGGCGCGCTTTTGTCAAAGATTTCATTTAACGAAGGTGCAAGCATTCCAGGCATTGCACATGCAGTAGTCATCGAAGCGATTGACTCATTCGATGAACGTTTTGAGAAGAAACAAAATGCTATGTCATTGGAAGAAGGAGGCAAATCATGCAGGAATATCTAATTGCATTTGCAGTCGGCGGCACGATCTGTGCGCTTTCACAGCTTCTGATGGACAAGACAAAACTGATGCCAGGCCGAATTATGGTTATTCTTGTGGTTACAGGCGTAGTTTTAGGTGCATTCGGCATCTATGAGCCATTTAAAGAGTGGGCAGGAGCAGGGGCAAGTGTGCCGCTTCTTGGTTTTGGCAATACGCTCTGGAAAGGTGTCAAAAAAGCAGTCGATGAGGAAGGTTTGCTTGGCATCTTTAAGGGAGGGCTGACCGCTAGCTCAGCGGGTATCTGTGCAGCGATGGTATTTGGATATCTTGCATCGTTAGTCAGTCATCCAAAACTAAAAAAATAAAATAGAAAGAGATTACCACATCGTATAAAGGTAATCTCTTTTTTATAAGCGTTGAAAATTGACTTGCTTCTATGAAAGAACTCATTTATAATAATGCTATACGAAATAGATAAAATATTTGTAAGAAAATATAAATGAGAAGAATATGGTTTTGGTGATGAGAGAGGAATGAAGTCTCCACGCCCATGCGGTGCATAGCTCCTATGGACGTGGTATCAAAAGCGGAGCTTCGCTCCGAAAATACACACTAAAAGCTATAACCGATGTTTGTAAAGTTTTTGATGCCGTGCTACTTACGTCTCTCGAACGCAGACGAATGAGCCTATCGCTAGCCGTGCATGCAAAGGACTGTTCACGAAGTCCTTTATCCATTGGCGAATGAAACCTTTGGAATACTTAGATCCGGATCTTTTCAACCTGCCTTGCAGGGCGCGTCCGGATGACGCAATTCTACTACTTATTTCTTTTTATTTGCAGCACGTTGTTTCTGTCTATTAGGAATTGAGCTTGGATTTAAGCTTTCAAATCCGACAGAAGCAGGTGTTGACAAAAATTGGAAATCTTTGCATGCATCCCATGCATGCGGAAACGCTTTTCGAAGGATATTGGCAGCCCCGTTACAGTCCGCATTGATGCAATATCCTTCCCTGCACAAATACAATCCTCGCTCGATACGACGGCCTGAGAATACCGGATGTGTCTTTTCCTTTCCGTATACCGGAATCAAGTCACCTGCGGTACAGTCTGCCTTTGAAGTATAGCTTTCTTCCTGCCAGACTACTTCAATGCCGGCAATCAATGCCTTGTAGGAGATCATCCAACGAAGCCTTTCGTGAGGGATGGAGACAAACTTCTGATTATTCTTCTTACTCATGGATGCGTGTTGCTTCCACAAGCGATTGGTTCCAACAACAAGAATACCGATTCGATGAGCAATACAGTACCGGACAATGGCTGTACTGAGCTTGTGCATTTGATCTTTAAGAAAACAATCATGCTTTAAAGAAAGATTGCTCAAAAATGCAGAGGACGCATGACGGTGTTTCTTTCCTTTTGTGAGGGTGGATACGGCACTTGCCCTTTGCTTGGCAAAGAACTGATTTGCGGACAGAATGGCACCGCCCTTGTATACAACAGACGAGCCGTCTGTGCATGCGATAGCTGCGATGTTATCCGTTCCGAGATCCATTCCTGCCATATTCGGCAGATCAGGGTAAAAAGGTGGTGCCATATCTTCAATGATAAATGTCATGATATACTTTCCATAGTAAGGCTTAAACACAATCTCACGAAGATTAGAAGTATCCTTCAGATAAGAAAGCGGTATCCTGTTATGATCCATCTTAGGTAATTTTAAAAGACACCCATTTCCATCTTTTGTCGGATAAAGAGCCGCATCCTGATTTGTCACTTTAAAAGTCTTTTTATCTGCCTTACAATAGCCGGGCATTTTCGGTTTTCCCGTAAAGGAAGAAGGATCTTTCTTATAGGCTTTTAATGCTTCAAGCCAGGCTTTAAAGTCAGTCACTGCCTGTCTTACAATACTCTGTGCTGTTTGCATGGGCAGACCTGCAAAAAAGTCGGGATTCCTATTTGCACGCAAAATCTTGTCTAACGACGGATAGGAAAGAACGCGACGACAGGAGAATTTGCCATAAGCCTCTTTCGCACACTCAATTTCATCAAAGACAGACTGCTCTAATGGAGTACGATTATCTCCCTTGTCCCACCCTGTAAAGACCTGACGGATACGAAAAAGAGCAGCATTATACAGTGCTTTTGCAAGCTTTGAATACTGCTCTGCAAAAGCAAAGATCTGTTTGAAATTATCTTCTGATAAGATCATCGGAACTGCCTTCTTCATAATGGATGTACCTCTTTACAACAATTTATTTCTATGCTATTATTATATCACAAAAACAAATGGATGTAAAGAGGAAAAAGAACATATGTACAAGAAAAAGTTAGGGCAAACGTATTATACCAATCGACACAGTTGTTTTTTATTACAGTATCATATCGTACTGGTAACGAAGAACCGCCGCCCTGTTTTAACCGGGGCTGTTAAAGAACTGGTCTATCAAATAATACAGGATATCTTCGACGAGAAAGATTTGGTAATCTTAGAAATGAATGTGGAAGCGGATCATATCCACATTTTGTTTGAAGCAGATCCGTTCACTGCACCGGGTACACTGGTAAATGTCATTAAAACGAAAACAAGCCGTTATGCAAGAAAACAGTATGGTGATACCTTTCTGAAAGAATCCTGTCAGGATTCCTTGTTTTGGAGCAACAGCTATTTTACTACAATTGCAAACGAAAACAGTTTGCAGCTGATACAAGAGTACGTTAACAACCAATAAGTTACAAAAAGGCATTCACCCACGCCCATGCGGTGCGTAACTCCTATGGACGTGGTACTCTTCCTACTTTGATAGAACAAAACAAAATCAAACTAAAAAAGCAATTAAAAATTTCCGAAATAATTCTGGAGGATTTTATTATGATACCATTCTTAGGAATTAACTTAACAAAAAATCCTAACAATGAGCAAACAAATGGAAATGAATTTCTGATAAAAAAGACGCCTGCCAAATTAACGGCTGAAATCCAAAATCAGACAGCCAAACTAAATGATATGTCACAGAAATCGCAGACTTCCCCTGTATTTTCATTCATTCAATACAGTACTGTTACAATTTTTATTCTAATTATTGCTAGTATTTTCGGGGCAGAGCTGTCCTTTGTCGAAGAATACCACCATACCCCGTGGCTTTATTGGTTTGCGGCTGTCTTCGGAATTATTGGGCTTAGTCTTAGTATTTTAAGCAAACGAAAAAGTATATTATTTCAGCGTGCAAGTGAACCATTGCTCTCGCAGCTCGAAGATTACTTAAATGATGTTGATAGAATACTTGATGTTCCAGATAGCGCAAAAGAAATTGATATTTTTTCTTTTACCTATACTATCACTAATAATCAGATTAAAATAATTAAAAATGCATTCCCAACTTATCAATTTTCTAATTGTATTTTTAAGGCATATTCGGATGCTGAAAATCTATATCTCGCAGGTCTGGAAGGAACATATGCTTTTCCATTAGCCTCCATCACGGCAATCCAGACAATAAAAAAACGTGTTCGAATTATGGAATGGCGCAAGGAGCTTCCCTACAATAAAGGATTTTACAAGCAGTTTCATTTATCATCTGATGCCTATGGCTGCATTCACTGCAACCGCTACTACATCGTAGAACTGATGCACGCTGAAAAATCCTACGGAATCTATATTCCTAGTTATGACATTTCCATTCTGGAACACCTTACAAGACAAAAAACATAAGAAAACTAATATCTTTAAAGCCACCCGGGACAGTAAAAGAGCCAGCGTACCTGTCCCGGGGTGGCGTTCTAATCAATCGCTTGAACAACATCATATACACGAACTTCTACACCTTTTTGTGTTCCCCAAACCTCTGATCTAAAACGTGGCTGACTTAGATATTCTCCTAGTATCTTACTGTCTGTAATAAAACGAGGAAATGCATCCACATATTCTTTTTGGAGTTCTGTCCTAGAAACATATCCATTATTTTCCACAAACAAAGAGCATTCTTTTCCTTCTTTATCTGTGCCACGAAACATGTACTTTGCACACATGTTTCGATTTCCTGCTGCATTTTCAATTTGTACATCGACCCCTCCAGGCACAATTTCGCCAGTAAATATTTCTGACTTTACATGCCCAGTAAATGGAATCATTGTGACTTTTCCGTATCTCCCTTCCAAGCTAGAAATTCGAGAATTGTCTATAAAGATTTGGATTTGCATAATCAATTTTCCTGCTATAATTTCATTGGAAACTTTCATATCCTTCCCTCCCATTCTTCTCCTGCTTTCATGCATTCATGAACAAAATACAACAGCATTGCCTCCATTCTTCGATTTCCATCCTCTGAAAAACCATGTGGCTCATGAGCAAATTCTTCTAATCTGGCATTTGGATATTTCTTTACTGCTTTAACACTATACCCAATCGGAACAATTTCATCCTCAGCACCATGAAGTATTAATACTGGTCGCTCAAAATGACCAATTACATCAAAAGTTTTAAAATTTCTCATACTTTTAAAGAATTCTTCTCCTAGCTTCATTCCCCAAAATTCAAATTCTTTTGGAATTTCTGACTCTGACTTAAAACGCACTCTCCAGTCATCTGCAATACACAATGCAGGGAACAGTAAAATCATCCCTGCCACTTTTTCCTTACATTCTTCTGCTACCATTGCACTGATCAATCCACCTTGTGATGCGCCAAACAGAAAAATTTGCTTTTTATTAATATTAGGTCTTTGCTCCATGCTTTCCAATATTGCCATCAAATCTTCCTTTTCCGTAAATAAAGTCATCTGCGTTGTTGGAAAACCAGACTCGTCCCTTGTACTTCCCCCACAAAATGTACATGCAACCGATGCGATTTTTGCATCAGCAAGGTATTTCGCTGTTTTTTCAAAGTCATCTTTACAGCCATTATATCCATGGCTCATTATTACCAATGGAAAACACCCTTTTTCTTCTGGTTTAAAAAAATAGCCATGTAATGTGCGTCCATGATGTGTTATCAACAATTCCTCTTTTATCATTTTTATATCCGTTCCTTTCGCTTCGATCAAGGCACAAAACACTACAAAATGTTTCCTTGAGTTATTTTTCACTAGTAATTTATCACAGCTTCTCTCATTATTCATTTATTTAAATTGCGAACTTATATCTAAAAATTGCTTTCTTTGAAAACACAAACAGCCCGATCGCATACGCTACCGGGCTGCATTCATCGCTTATTAACTTAAAAATTCAGGAAATCCTCTGCTCTTAATTTACTTATTTCATTTTTCCAATAAATTCTCTGACACGCGTGTTTTCAGATGAAAACAATTCCTCTGGCGTTCCCTGCTCCACAATCACACCTTGTTCCATAAAAATGATCTGATCAGAAATTTCTTTTGCAAATTGCATCTCGTGTGTGACAATGATCATTGTCATATGTTCTATTAGTTCTCCTGCATCCATCTTTTCAAGAAGAGTGGCACAGCGAAGAAGAGTCGATTTTCCTGATCCAGATGGACCAATGATTGAAACTACTTGGCCTTCTTTCACCTGTAACGAAATGTCTTTCAAAACACCGCTTCCATCGAAACTTTTTTTCACATGGTTCATTTCCAAAAGGACTTTGCCTTCCGGCCTTTTATTCTGATTTGCCATCCTTCTCCACCTTACCTGTAATACGATAACCGTTTTTCAATGTATTCCATCACAGTTGCAACAATCAGATTGAACACATAGTAAAAAATACCGGCAGCAAGCAGTGGCACAACGCTGGTTTGAGCTGCACCGATCTGCTTGGCAACTGTAAACATCTCTGCGATTGAAATCGTAAATGCAAGAGATGTATCCTTGACTAATGTAATCGTCTCATTTGTAATCGATGGAAGCACTCGCTTAATCACCTGTGGCAAAATAATGCGCACAAAAGTCTGCGCCTTGCTGTAGCCTAACACCTCTGCTGCCTCATACTGGCCCTTTGGCATTGACTCAATGCCGGAGCGATAGATCTCAGCAAAATATGCGGCATAGTTAATCACAAACGCAATGATAACTGCTGGGAAACTGTATCCAGTTCCCATTTTCAATCGAAACATATAGTAAGGTCCAAAGTAAACCACAATGATCTGCAGCATCAGAGGGGTTCCTCTCATGACTGAAATGTATAGTTTTGCAATTAGCTTTACGATTTTGCAGCGTGACATGCGGCCAAATGCAACCAGCATACCAAGCGGCAGTGAGAACAAAAGCGTCAACGCGAAAATCTCGACTGTGACAAGAAAGCCTTCTGACAGCTGTTCTGCCATTGCCATTATATCCATAGTAATATGATACCTTTCCTACTTCTTATGATAAAGCATTATTTTCCGAGGCAAACACTGTCGGAAAGTCCCCACTTGTCTGCAATCTTATTAAAAGTGCCATCCTTTACCATCTCATCAAGTGTATACTGTTATCAATATACGGCTCAGACCAAGTATACTCGTCCTCACGACCGTTCATCGTAAAACCATTCCAGATACAATCGATAGCACCAGAATCCAACTCCATATCCTTTGAGTCCCAGTCAATCGGCTGCTTTACAAGTTCCCAACCCTGTCTATTGCAAACTTCCTCTGCCAACTCAAGGTCAAAGCCTACATACTCACCATTCTCATCGCGATAGCCATACGGTGGAAATTCTGCATCAAATCCAACTGTGAAGGTTTTCTGATCAGAGGTGGATTCGACTTCAGTATCCTTTGCTGCCTCAGTTGTTGACTTTGTTGTCTCCTTTGACTCACTCTTTGAACTAGAACATCCTGTTACGGTCATTGCTGCCATTCCTACAGCGAGTGCTGCTGCGATCATTTTTCTCATAATCTTTCTCCTCTTTTCCGGCCGCAGGGCACTGCAGCTACTTTATTGTGCTAACGTATTAGCGCTGTGCTACGGCAACATATCGAGGTGCTTTTGTCAATTGACAAATTCCCATCCATTCAATAAAAAAACGGGGTCAGGCACGGATAAACTAGCGTTTATCGTGAACTGACCCCGTAGCTTTTTTCATAAAACTAAAAACTTAGGAAATCCTCTCTTTGATGACCTTTAGTCTCGTGAACTCCTCACGCTCCTTCTCTTCAAGCGCATTGGTAATATTCTTTACAATTGCTTCGTAGGTCGGAATCGTGATATTCTTTAACGCATTTGCACGTTTCTGCGTCTTTTTAATGTTTGTTGCCAGACGGATCGCTGACGTCTCTATCGTGGAAAGCTTAATGGTTAGCTCTTTAACACGATTGAATGCCTTTTGCGCCTCATCCAGGCTGACTCTGGTGCTGTAGAACGCATAAATCGGCGTTCCTTCGCTGGCCTCTTTATCATACTCCACAAGCGGAATTTCAGTACCCATTATGCTTCGCGTCTTGATCTTTACAGTGTTTTCCACTGGAACTGTCTTAGCGATATCCTGCACCATATGAATACCCATCTCGATATTGGCCTGTTGCAGCGCTTCATAGGCTGCGCGGAAAGTCGTATCAATTTCAGTCTGAATGGTGGACGCCTGATCCACAAGATCCATCATTTCTCGCACCAGGATGTTTCTCTTTTTGTCCATCAGGTCATAACCCTGTCTGGCAAGCGCTAACGAGTTCTTGGCTGCGATCAGATTTCCCTTTGTAGGGAACATATTAATATTCATAGCGCCTTCCTCTCTACAGCTTATGCCTGCTTTTTGTCACTGTCTGTATCTGCATCCTTTTTATCGTAATAAACATCAAGAATCTTGGTGTCAATACGGTCGAGTTCTTCTCTAGGAAGCATACGAAGCAGATCCCAGCCAATCTCAAGCGTGTCAATGATGCTTCTGTTTTCCTGATCGCCCTGTCCAACAAAACGACCCTCAAATGCTTTACCAAATTCCAGATACTTCTTGTCAAGATCAGAAAGTTCATCCTCACCGATAACACTTGCTAAATTTCTGGCATCTCCTACCTTTGCATAGCAGGAGAACAGCTGGTTTGCAACAGACTGGTGATCTGCTCTTGTATAGCCCTCACCGATACCATCCTTCATCAAACGTGACAGAGACGGCAATACACTGATCGGCGGGTAAATATTGTTTCCAAAAAGGCTTCTGTCAAGAACAATCTGACCCTCTGTGATATAACCTGTCAAGTCTGGGATTGGGTGGGTAATATCATCGTTTGGCATAGTCAGAATTGGAATCTGCGTAACTGAACCATTGATTCCGCGCACAATACCAGCACGCTCATAGATAGTAGCAAGCTCAGAATACAGATAACCCGGATAACCTTTACGAGAAGGAATCTCGCCCTTTGAAGAGGAAACCTCACGAAGAGCCTCTGCAAAAGAAGTCATATCTGTTAAAATAACAAGGATATGCATATGCTGCTCAAAAGCCAGATACTCTGCTGCCGTCAGCGCCATACGAGGTGTGATCAGACGCTCTACAACAGGATCATTTGCTAAGTTTACAAACATGGTAACATGTTCACTTACACCGCTCTCCTCAAATGTTCTGCGGAAGAACTCTGCGACATCATACTTAACACCCATAGCAGCAAATACGATAGCAAACTTTTCATCGGAATTATCACCAAGAGATGCCTGCTTTACAATCTGTGCTGCCAGCTTATCATGCGGCATACCATTTCCAGAGAAGATCGGCAGCTTCTGTCCACGAATCAGCGTGGTCAGTCCATCGATTGCAGAGATACCTGTACGAATATAGTTACGCGGATACTCTCTCGTTACTGGGTTTAACGGCAGTCCGTTTACATCACGCTTAATTTCGGCGTTGACAGGACCCAGTCCATCAATTGGACGGCCGATACCATCAAAGGTACGTCCCAAAATATCTGGTGAAAGCGCTAACTCCATTGGATGACCGGTCAGGCGGGTATGAGTGTTAGTCAAAGACATATTCTCAGAACCCTCAAATACCTGAATCATCGCCTTATCCTCATAGCAGGCAACGATACGGCCAAGCTTTTTTTGCTTTCCATCTACTACAATTTCAACAACTTCATCATATGCGGCATCCTTCATGCCCTCAATGGCAATCAGAGAACCGTTGATCTGACTTAAACCTAAATATTCAATAGCCATAACGGCTCCTCCTTACGCATTTTTCTCGATGACTTCATCGTAGAATGTATCAATATCTTTCATATACTGATCAAACATATCAAGACGATCATTCGGCACATCATACTTGATATTGATGACACGGTCAAAGATGTTGCTCTGCTTTAAGACGCTCATCGGATGACCCATCGTTACTAGTGATCTAGCACGGTCGTATAAGTAGAGAATGACACGCATCTGCGCTGCCTGCTTTTCAATCGGCACGCATGTATCATCCTTGTGGAATGCATTCTGCTGCAGATATCCCAGACGAACAACTCTTGCGATCTCCAGCGTCAGCTTCTGATCATCAGGAAGTACATCAGAACCGATCAGCTTTACGATTTCCATCAATGCACTTTCCTGATTTAAGATTGCCATCAGGCGATTTCTGTTTGCAATGAAATCCTTTCCAGCCTTTGCATTATACCATGGTGCCAGATCCTGTACATACTCACTGTATGAGGTCAGCCAATGGATAGCCGGGAAATGTCTTGCATAAGCAAGAGATTTGTCCAGTCCCCAGAAGCAGCGCACAAAACGCTTTGTGTTCTGTGTAACAGGCTCTGAGAAATCGCTTCCCTGCGGGGAAACAGCGCCGATAATAGTAACACTTCCGACACTTCCATTTAAATTGTGCATCATGCCGGCACGCTCATAGAATGCAGATAGCTTTGATGCTAAGTAAGCTGGGAAACCTTCCTCGGCCGGCATCTCCTCCAAACGTCCTGACAACTCTCTAAGAGCCTCTGCCCAACGTGATGTAGAGTCTGCCATGATGGCTACATGGTAACCCATATCTCTGTAATACTCAGCCAGTGTCAGTCCAGTGTAGATACTTGCCTCACGCGCTGCAACCGGCATGTTGGATGTATTTGCAATCAAAACAGTTCGATCCATAAGTGGATTGCCGCTCTTTGGGTCAATAAGTTCTGAAAACTCCTCAAGAACCTGAGTCATCTCGTTTCCACGCTCACCACATCCAATATAAACAATAATATCGGCATCAGACCACTTTGCAACCTGATGCTGAGTCATCGTCTTTCCTGTTCCAAATCCACCAGGAATAGCTGCGGTACCACCCTTTGCGATTGGGAACAATGTATCAAGAATACGCTGTCCTGTAATAAGCGGCTCTGATGCTGCATAGCGCTTATTAGTTGGTCTTGGCACACGAATTGGCCACTTCTGAGTCATAGACAATTCTTTCTTTGTTCCATCATTCTGAATGATCGTTACAATAGTCTCATCAATGGTGTATTCACCATCATTTGCAACGCTCTCTACTGTACCCTCAGTGTCAGGCGGAAGCATACACTTGTGTACAATCATTGGTGTTTCTTGAACCTCAGCGATTACTGTTCCGCCAAATACATGCTGTCTTGGCTTTACTGTAATATGTGCCTGCCACTTTTTGTTGCGGTCAAGTGCGTCTACACTTAAACCTCTTGTGATATACATACCACCGGCCTTTGCGATCTCGCTCAGCGGTCTCTCTATACCATCAAAGATGTTATGAAGGATACCAGGTGCCAGTGTTACAGAAATTGCTGCACCTGTTGAATATACCTCATCGCCTGGCTTTAATCCTGTTGTCTCCTCGTAAACCTGAATGGTCGTTCTTGAACTGTCAAGACGAATGACCTCTCCTACCAGTTTCTGCGGTCCAACATAAACCATTTCACCCATACGAAAAGCAGTCTTTCCTTTAATATAGATAACTGGTCCGTTAATACCGTAGATGATTCCTTTTACATCAGCGGCCATCGTATTCACCTCCGTCAAACTGGAACTCATTTCTAACCTCAGCAATTCTTGAATCCATTGAATTGTCTATGAGTATGCTTCTTGCTGGAATGACAGCTCTCATGCCGCCGCCAAAGGAATACTCGCTCATCGTCAAGGTGCACTTTGTTTCCTCTTCAAGGTCATGCTTTTTAGATGCATCAGCTGGATCCAGATAAATAATAATGTCATCATTTTTTGCAAATGATTTTGCATCTATAATCTGCTTTTTGATCACCTGAACATACTCAGGTGTCTTTTTATAAGCTTCTACAAGAGCAGCAACCTCTTGAAACAGCTTATCTTTAAATTCGGTTTCCTTCTGGCTTAACGCACGTTTATTAACCAGATGCTCATGTGCCAGTTTCTGATTTCCCTGTCTCTTTACAGCTTCCACTTCAACCGCAAGATCTTTCTCTTCCTGAGAAAGAATCATAGCTTTTCGCTCCTCAAACTGCGCATCAAGCGCAGCCTGATATTCCTTAAGCGAGGCATCCATTTCCATTGTGGCATCCTGAACAGATATTTCCATAAAATGGTTTAATTTTTCTTCCAGTGTCAATTAAATCACCTTCCATTCTTTTTCACATTACATCATACTATGGATTATAACTTTAATCCTATTGCTTCGTTTACGTAGGAAGTAATGAAATCTGGCTTGCGGCCTGTTCCATGACGATCAGGAACCTCAATGATCAGAGGCAGCTTGTGATCCAGCTTCACTTTATTGATCAATTCTGGATACTCTCTTCCGAACTTTTCCGTCAGCAGCAGGATTCCGATCTCCTTATCTTCCAGCGCATGGTCTATTGCTTTCTTTAATTCACCCTGTTCGTGAACGACGCAGCCTTCAATTCCGGCCAGACGCATGCCCACAAGGGTATCTACATTGTCACTGACCAAATATATTTTCATATTGAATATGCCTTTCCTGACGTTGTTTCTACTTCTTTACAGCTGACCAAGAATCATGAAGGAAATGATCAAACCATACAGGCAGACACCCTCTGCCAGACCTACGAAGATCAGGGACTTACCAAGAATAGAAGAATCTTCACTGATTGCACCTAATGCTGCGCTTGCTGCACTTGCTACGGCGATACCACCACCGATACAGGAAAGACCAGTTACAAGAGCGGCTGCCAGATAACCCATACCAGTGGAAAGGCCGCCTGCTGCCTGTGCTGTCTCTGCTGCTGCCTCTGCTGCCTGTGCGTTTCCGCTGAACATGAAGCCGCATGCTACTAACATAATTCCGAAGAATGCTGCTGCATTTGTGCCAATTGTGAGCTTATAACGTGCCTTATTCTTTGTTCCGCTTAAGAAATATGCAAATGGAACGACGATGCTTAATAAAAGTGCTGCAAATAATGTAATCTTAACTAACATAATAAAATCCTCCTCTTATCTTTGCTTTGTATTGTGTTTTTTTCAAAAATGTCTTATATCCATGACTGCCTTTGCAGTCTTTTGGATTTCTATTTTTACTGCTTTGTGTTATACGGTTCAAACTCTCTTCCATCACCTTTGTAGAAACGGGAGAACATCTCGTAGTATTCCAGACGAAGTACCTGAATACCAACGATCAAACCTTCCATACCGCATACAAAGAGATTTCCAAGAATAACAACAAGAATATTCGGTGTGCCGCTTTCTGCACCTGCAAGCATCATAACAACCTGCATCATAGCTGCATGGCTGACAGCAAATGCTCCGATACGGACAAACGAAATAGTATTTGAAAAGTAGCTAAGCAGTACCTCGATTAACTCAAACAGTGCCTGAACAACAATCATAACTGGACCTGTTTTCTCCGCTGGCTTTTTCTTCTCACAAAGATCAGTCAGCTGCTCCTTAAATGCAATACACAGAAGCGGTATAATAAACAGTACCGCAAGCAGTGCACCGCCTGGAAGGCTGTGACCTGTCATCAGCATTACGATGGCAAATACAAGCAGTCCGTAGAATACAAGACCGGCAATTCCATTTGTATCAAAGCACAGATCACCGAGACTGTGATTTTTTGCCGCATTGATAATGTGGATTATCATTGTCAGAAGAATCATTCCCATACCAAATGCAACTGCTACAATAAATACCGTATTCAGTCGTCCGATCATAGGAAGATCAGTCATCTTTGACATTGGTCTTAGCCAAATCGGTTCTATTACATCCTCAAAACCAAAGATACTTCCGAACATAAATCCAAAGAAGGTGGAAAATACACCTGCCATACTTATGATGGCTGCAAGATTCATTTTCTTAAAGTGATACAGCAAAAATCCTCCGATTACGAGCACTAAGCCCTGTCCGACATCTCCAAACATCCATCCAAAGATAAAGGAATATGTCAGTGCAACGAAGATGGTCGGGTCAAACTCATTATAATTTGGAAGACCATACATACGAATATACATCTCATACGGCTTAAACAGCTTTGGATTGCGAAGCTTTACAGGCGGCTGTGAAACACGATTTTTGTTGTCATCATGGATAAGACAAATCACATTTGGATCACTTTCAATCTCTGCCTTAAATTTCTTTGCGTCACGCGCTGTCATCCAGAAGCATATAATATAGAAGTTTTTCTTATCTGCACCTGTAACAGCTGCCAATCTTCTTATATCAAAGTTCTTTGAAAACTGCTTAAGCTTTGCCACTGCAGCAAGGATCTTTTCCTTCTTTGAAGAAAGCACATGATCAATCTCGCTCTGCTTTTCCTTTATCTTAGCATCAAGCTCACCAATATGCTTTGTCAAGAGTGCCAGTGCCTCCTCTGGAGTACCCTCATACTCATCCGGAAGGCGAAAACGTTCAAAGTGAAGTGCCTTATAAACAGCATCAATCTTTGCAATCTCATTCTTTGGGCTAAAATATACGCCCCATACATAATCCTGATCCTTTTTGCATTCGTAAAAGATCGTATTGACATTATCGTACGTGTACTGCATAAGCTTTTCCACGTAATCGACTGGGATTCGTCCGAAGCGATACTTTACAGACTTAAATGCAAGCAGCTTGTGAACATCATATCCCAAATTATTAAATGGAACAATCTGATCCACTAATGCCTGCAGCTGTGTCTTTTCCTTGTTCAGCGCTTCAAGAGACTTCTCTGCTTCCTTGATCTTAGCATCTGCATCATCAATTAAAGCTACAGCCTCTTTGACATCCATAGAACTATCCGTCTTTGTTTCCTTTGCTCCCATTGCGGACATAAGCTGTGTAGCTTTGTTTAAGGTCTCGCGGTACGGATTGATCTCAATGAACGGCTTAAGTCCAGTTGTCTCAGAAAGCTCTGTCATTGTACTTTCCAACTGAAAATCATACTTGGACAAATGCTGTTCAATTGCTCTGTCAATATCATCTTTGGGTCCCGTAATGCTTAAGAATTGCATTTTTTCTATCATGGTTACCCCTCGACTTTCCTAAATAAACTTACTTTCTGCACAAAAATGACAATCACTGCGTTACTGCGTATTTCATCAGTTTTGCTGTTGGGATTCCATAGCGTATTCCCTCGATAATTGATGTAATACGTGCAATTTCATGCTCTTTGCGGTACAGCAGCGCATTGAGCGGTGCAACTGAGTATGGATTTTTTCTGCCGGCAAGCTCAAAAATATGCTCTACCAGCTCAGTGTACATCTTTTCCACAAAACGAATCTCAGCAAAATCGTCTGCGTACTTCTGACCATAGTAGCCGTTTACAATGAGTAATCTCGCTTCCTCATACGTAGGCGCCTCTACAATAGCCGTGATGTCATCTGGTTTTAAATGGTAATAGCTAGGAACAACCATCGCATACAGCTCAGGTGCTGTCATTCGATAGTTTTTCTTTGCACGCATCAGCCACTGGATATTCAGCAGATCGATTCGTCTTCCATAACTGTCCGCAATGATCTGTCTTTCTTTTCCCTTAAGAAGCTTATCTTTCTGCTTCCAGATATAACTGAAATAATACACGTCAAGGCTGCCCTCATAGTCGAACAAACTTGGCTCTTCAGTATGGCGTATGGCGTCAAGCGGATGATAAAACGGTGTATTTTTTAATGCATCAATCAACTCATCCACCGTTGTGCTATTCTCAATCGCATCTGTATCCAAATGCGAATGACGCGCAAAAAACGCGCTGCGGTATGCCTGATCCTCTTGGATACTCTGACCGGAAATGACTTTTCGAAGACAACCCTTAAGATATGCCGCCTCATAGTGCAAAAAGTAAAAATCCAAAAACGCTCTTTGCTCTCCTCTGGCGAAACTGTACAGACGATTGTAATCATTGTAAAGCGATCCCATAAGCGTCGCCTCAATCATTCCTCTGTGACTGTCATGTTCATCAAAGTCCCTCAGCAGCGGCTCATATTCGGAAAACTGTCTCAAATAGCCAACTGCTTCACCGACACTCGCACAAGATGCCAGCTGTTCGTACTGCTCCTTCTTTAAGAGCTTTCCTCCCATGGCACGGGCTTTTGCACTGATACCGCTGTAAGATAAGATACCAGAAATAATAATCACCCCTTTTCGTAAGATTTTTTTGGCACAACACTAATGATACCATAAAAGTTATTGCGCCACAATCTTTGCCAGCAACTGTCTGGCGATCGCCGAATGGCTTTCCTCATAAATACGGTCCATATGAGCAAGCTGTTTTTCAAGCTCCTCCTTCTGAGCTTCAAGCTCTTCAGCGATCTTTTTTTCAAGCTCTGCCTGCTGAGCGCTGATTTTCTTTTGTGTCTCTTCATGAACCTGCTTTTCAAAGGCTGCAATTCTGGCATCCTGGTCTTTGGCCATCTGCTTCTTCTTTGCACCTGCCTCCTCAATAATTGAAGATGCTGCAGTTTCTACTTCACTTAATCTTTGAATAATCTGATTCATCTGCATGCCTCCTTTTTCGCACATTCATTATAGTATGATGATACAAAATTGTCATTGGCGAATTGTTTTAAAAAACTCAAATAAATTTCATATTTTTTTTGTTAATTTTTTGTCATACTGTGACGTTTTTCTCTCGTTTACGATCGTTTTTGACGCGTTGACTTTTTAGTAACTATCATATATACTTCTTATATAAGAAGCTTTGTGGTTTGCAATTCCATTGTTTTTTGATTTGCAGACCGCTGCAATTAAGTTTGAGGGAGGTTGGAATATGAAACATTTTGCTGTTACCATTACCAGAACCTGCGGTGCCGGTGGTACTTCCATCGCAAAGATTCTTTCCGCTCATTATGGAATTGAATACTATGACCGTATGCTGCTTCGCCTGGCTGCCGGAAACAGCGGCATCAATGAAGCAGTCTTTGCTGCAGCCGATGAGGATACAAAGAAAAGCCCACTGTTTAACGCCTTTAAGAAGGTCTATAACGGAGAGCATATCCTTCCGGAAAAAAGCGAATATGCGACAAGTGATGACCTGTTTGCCTATCAGGCAAAGGTTATGAAAGAATTAATCAAGGAGAACTCTTTTATTGTAATCGGAAGAGGCGGAGATTATGTATTAAAAGATTATCCGTATTTAGTTCGTGTATTCGTTCACTCTCAGTATAAGGATTGTCTTGCGCATGAAATGGAAATTATGCAGTGCAGTGAAAAGGATGCTGCCGAGCGCATCGCAAAGACAAACAAATACAGAAGTGATTATTACAAGCATTTCACCGGAAGAGAATGGATGGATGCAAGAAATTATGATCTTGTTTTGGATACAAGCCGCTACACCTATCAGCAGTGCGCAGAGATGATTGAAGCAATCGTTGCTGAACGCATGAAAGACTGAGAGGTCGGGGATGAGATTACGCAACGTCAGAGGCGCACGTGAGGAAATGCTTGTAAATCCCTACGTGATTCAAGAGCCACAGCAGTACAAAGGACATGTTGCTGTTCAAATTTTTGGCAACAACAATCCGATCTTCATTGAGGTTGGAATGGGCAAGGGACAATTTATCACATCGCTTGCTGCACTTCATCCAGAAATAAACTACATCGGAATTGAGAAATACTCTTCTGTTTTGATCCGTGCCATTGAAAAGCAGGAAGATCTTCAGCTTCCAAATTTAAAGTTTCTTCGCTTTGACGCAGAATATCTTCCTGATATTTTTGCACCAGGCGAAATTGCTCACATTTATTTAAATTTTTCCGACCCATGGCCAAAAGACCGACATGCAAAGCGCCGTCTTACAAGCAGCCGATTTTTAGGGCTGTATGACCAGATTTTAGCAGACGGCGGTATTGTCGAATTTAAGACCGATAATCAGCCGCTATTTGATTTTAGTCTGGAATCTGTAAAAGAATCTGGCTGGACACTTCTTATGCAGACACGCGATCTTCACCATAGTGAGTTTGCTAATGGCAATGTCATGACAGAATATGAAGCAAAATTTTCTGCCATTGGAAACCCAATCTATAAATTAGAAGCCGTTCACGATAGAAAAGCTTAATTATGCAAATGATCACAAAATGCTCCTGCCGCATATCTTGTGGCAGGAGCATTTTATTTGGAGGTCTCCATGCATTGTCATCATTTTCGCAAATTTATTATTCGTCACAGCTGCTGTCCTTTTTTCGACTGCACTCTGTTACATTTATATCGCTGTTTTCAAACTGCCGCCAAAGCCTGTGCCCACTCAAAGAAAAAATGTTCTTCAAAGCGGCCTTGAAAATATTTTTAATTTTTTTTTAAAAAACTGTTGACAAAGCAATTGAGCTATGATATTATATAGGAGTCGCGTGAGTGACAAGCAAAAAGAAGCGCCTCTAGCTCAGTTGGTAGAGCACCTGACTCTTAATCAGGGTGTCCAGGGTTCGAACCCCTGGAGGCGCATGATTTAGAAGCATCCGAGTTAATCGGGTGCTTTTTTTGTGCTATCGCAAAGCGTTCAGTTTCAAGACGTAAAAAAAAAAAAAAAGATGGCACAGCGTACTGCACCATCTCTAATAACATGCAAATTCTCTATTTTTTATGCGATAAAAATTTTGTCACCATAGGCACATACTCTCGTATAAATGGTTCCTTTAGTAAAATTAAAACAATCAGGTAAATGCCAAAGAAAAGAACTGCAGACACCATCAATGTCACAAAATTCCCCCAACCAATTCCTACTATTGCTATGCATGGAATCGAAGATACTACTGCCGCCAACACATGCTTCCAAACTGGAATCTGACGCACAAGCGGCAGCACTGTCGTTTTCAGTGCAATAGCCTGCACTGCCAAAACCGCAAACTCTGCCGTAACCGTTCCAATTGCAGCACCGCTCGCACCATACTTCGGAATCAAAAGTGCATTGATTATTACATCTACAACTGCACCCACAATTTCGGAGACAACAACCACATTTTCTCGTCCCATTGGAATCAGCATCTGGATACCTAATATATTAGACAATCCAATTGCAAATACTGTTGGCATAATCAGCTGCATCGCTGTAATGCTTCGTGTGTACTGATCACCAAATAAGAACAAAATTGACGGCTTTGCTGCCAGCATAAAATATAATGATAATGGAATCGCTGCAACAAATATAAAGTGAAGTGCCTTTCTTGAAATCCTCAAAAACTCATCCTCAAGCCCTTTCTCCAAGTAATAAGATGCACGTGGAAGAAGAACTGCACCAAGTGCTGTAACCACATTTACAAGCGCTGTTTTAATTTTAACAGACTGTGAATAGAAACTATTTTCTGCATAGCCCTTCATAAAGCGAATCATCGTTGTATCAACACTTGTATATATTGTTGTAGCAATTGACATTGCAAAGAACGACATAATTGGCTTTAAATGGCGCTTAAAATGATATCCTCCAACTGGCTTAATAATGATAATCTTATGAAGATGAAGGAAATTCACAATATTTGAACCAACCTGAGCCATGATAAAAAGTGCTCCATACAGTACATAATCTGATTCCTTCTGAATCATTGTTACAATACATATCAGAACGATCACTTTAAAGATCAGACTTCGAATTGTGATATAGCTATACTCTTCCAGTCCCTTATACAGCCACTCAACACCAATTGTATTAAGTAAAATAAGTGATCCAAGAATATAAAACAGTGTCTTTTGCTCCTGCATCTGCGGCACAAGCGCAATCGCTGCAAAAAAGCATATATATGCCAGCGCACAGGTGATCATATTAATTATCAAAAGTTCCTGCACCACTCTTGAAAGTTCCACCTTGTCATCTCTAACCTTTGCACAGATACGAATACCATAAGTTGGAATACCAAGCTGTGCAATCATAGAAAAATACATAACCATCGGGTACACAAAATCAACAATACCTGTTCCATTTGGTCCAAGTACCCTTGCAACATGCGATGATGTAATAAGCGGAAACACAACTGAAGACATCGTGAGCAGTGCATTCATGAAAAAATTAACTTTAATTGATTTTTGTTTCTGCATAAAATTCTCTTTCTTTTGTTTCTCGCACTGCTTTAAAAGCTTCCCTCATATTTTTTCTTTTCAAATTTTGCCTTTAAAAAAGCGCTTCCTTTCTTAACCCAATTCGTCTTTTCAATATTGACAAGTGGGGCTTCCACATAAGATTCTCCATTTGTCTCAATCCAGACATCTAAAAGCAACTCACTAATACGTCCAAACACCCGCGCATGAAAACTGCTTAGCTTTGTAACATCAATTCTTTTTTCTAATTCGCTCAGAACTGGAAATAAAAAATCACAGTATTCATTGCATTTCTCGCGTTTCATAATAAACATATTAAACATATGACCACTGGTGCGCTTCATAACACGATCAAATGCAGTAACATACTCTGGACATATTTGCTTTAAAACTTCTCTTGTAATATCCAAATGTTCTGCATAATGCGTATGTGCATAGTGCGAATAAAGTGTTTCAATATAATATTTACGTCTTTTGGGAAGAATAATATCACTTTTTTTCATAAGTCTCTCAATATCCTTTCCATCAAGGATACTGCCGAATGGATTCCTATATCTTTGTATCAAACCAACAATTCCATTTTTCTTCCCTATATAACGCCTATAATGCACCAAACCTATAACATCTGCTGGCAAATTTTTCCATGCCCAATACAGCCCTGTCAATTCACAGTAGTACGGATTTTTTTCAGAAATATTGTCCCCCGTATTATCTGGAATATATCCAACATCTGGATGAAGTGCCCTTCCAACCTGAACAGGAAGATAGCAGTCCTTATCTGGCATCGGATATTGTTTGTGAGCTGCAATAATTACTTTTATTTCCATTTTTCACCTATCTGTCTTTTTTGTATTAGTTTCGTTTGTCAGCACATCCTTCTCTATAAAAATAGGACGCTGTTTTCCCTGAATATACATTCTTGCTATATATTCTCCCATAATTCCCAAAATTAAAAGTTGGATACCTCCAATTAAAAGAATCAATGCGACAATTGTTGCATATCCCGGCACATCTACACCGCAGATCAGTCGCTGCAAAACAACCACAATAAAATAGATAACAGCAAGAAGTGACGTGAATGATCCAAGCACAGTTGCAATTTTTAACGGTGCAGTTGAATAGCCAATGATACCCTCAACCGCATACTTAAACAGTTTCCAGAAGCTCCACTTTGTCTTTCCTGCATGACGCTCCTCGGCAACATAAGGAATATAGTAAGTATCAAAGCCAACCCACGAAAAAATCCCCTTTGAAAAGCGATGATATTCTGGCATGCTTAAAATTGCATCAACCATTTTTCTTCTGCACGTGCGAAAATCACTTGCGCCATTGACAAATTCTACCTCGCTCATTTGATTAATCAGGCGATAAAATTCGCGTTTAAAGAAAGACAGACCTCTTCCTTCATTTCGCTCTTTTTGAAAAGCAGCAACACAGTCATACTCTGGATGTTCATCCAATATCTGAACCATCTCGCGCACAATTTCAGGACGCTGCTGCAAATCAGCATCAATCAATGTTACAAGATCACCCTTTGCATGCTTCATTCCTGCCAGGATTGCTGCTTCCTTTCCAAAATTACGTGAAAACTGAACGATTGTGATCGGTGTTTCTTCTCTTTTCTCATAAAACAGCTTTTTTAACTCAATCCCGGTATTATCCCTGCTTCCATCATTTACCATAACAAGCTCATACTCATAGCCACAGCCCAAAAACGCATTTACAGCTGCATCATAGAATGCTCGGACATTATCCTGCTCGTTATAGCATGGAACCACCAGTGATAATTTCATCCTACTACCTCCTGTCTTGCCTACTTGTCTTTCATATTTAAAAACCAGATTTATCATCCATCGCAATCTGGTCGGATAGCCCCACTTTTTTGCTTCATCGCCTACTATAACACAATTATGCCCTATTGGAAAGTATATTTTACGTATTTCCTTTTCTTTTCAGCATTTTTATGTTATTATAAAGGCCAGTCTGACTGACTTATCAATGTTTCACGGTGCAAAACTGTGCCCATTATGGAAAGGTGTGAATATTGTTTATGAAAACTGTTTTACGTTCTTCTTTTTCTTTATGCCTATGCATATGTCTTCTTTTACTGCCATGCCATGCCACAAGTGCTGCAACAAAGGCTGAAATTGACACCATGCAGGCACATCTGCCTGACGAATGGCCTGATGCGCCTGAAATCACAAGCGAGGCCGCAATCCTCGTTGATATTGATACTGATACAATCCTATACGCAAAGAATGCGACAAGCTCCATGTATCCTGCCAGCACAACTAAGCTGATGACAGCCTATCTGACTCTGTCTAACACTTCTTTGGATGATATTGTCACATTTTCAAAGAACTCTATTTATAGTCTTCCAAGCGGCAGCAGCCACATTGGTATGCATATTGGGGAATCCTTAAGCGTTAGAGACTGTCTGTATGGTCTTTTACTTCCTTCAGCAAACGAAGTAGCAACTGCACTTGCTGAACATGTCAGCGGCTCTGTATCTTCCTTTGTGGAGCTAATGAATAGTACTGCTGTAAGTCTTGGCTGCGTAAACACAAACTTTGCAAATGCCAATGGTCTTCAAGATCCTAACCACATGACATGTGCTTACGATTTGTATAGAATTATGCTTGGCTGCCTGCAGTATTCTGATTTTATCTCAATTGCATCCACACCAGCCTATTACAGAAAAGCTGATTCTATTCTAGACCGCGATATACCTATGGGTACAACAAATAAACTTATCAAAAAGGATTCTGATTACTACACACCGTTTGTCGTCTGTGGAAAAACTGGATGGACCGAGGAGGCTGGACGATGCCTCGTTACGTATGCTTCAAAAGACGGACGTAATTTAATCTGCGTTACAATGAACACAGAAGATCCCAACCAATATAAGGATACCATCCAGCTTTTTAATTATGGATTTGACCATTTCAGTGTAGCAAAGGCTTCTGAGCAGGATCAGATATACAGCACACAGGCGCTTATATCTAACAGCCCTCTTGGTCTTTCTGAGCAAAATTCTTCTTTTCTGACACTAGACAGTGCGTCACGCGTCACCGTGCCAGATACTGTTTCGCTAAATGATCTGACACGCCGTCCCATTACAAATGAAGATGGCACTCATATGCTCTCATATGAGCTTCATGGATATCCTCTTGGAACTGCAATGATTATTAATCAAGTATCACAGGATACAAGTGACCTCTATGTGGCATCTGGTAATTCATTGTCTGACGTGCTTCAGACAAAACCTTTTCACGAAATAAAAATCTGGCTTGCTGCATGCATGCTTGCTGTAATCATTTTGATTATTCTTCTCGTTGTCTTTTTAATTCGCTACAAAAAGATGAATAAAAATAAAAACAATCGGCAGACACCGCCAAATCACCAATATCGTATGCAATAAACATTTTATAATACATGTAATTAATCAGAAAAAGGGCTGCGCATTAGCTTGTGCGCAGCCCTTTTTCTGCCGCCTTATCCATGCGGCGTTTTTTCATTAATTCTGATTTTGCCTTAATCTTTCTGGCACCCTCTGCATCAGTAAGTTTCATTGTTTTTATCATAAAAACCTGCCCGTCACAGTGCTTTACCCTGATTTTTCCTTTTAACCATCCGTGTCTAGGACAATATGCCAAGCCAAAATACTTGCGGTTGTTATCCGAAAACCAGTTCATTCGTCTTGTGACATTTCGCCCGCATTTATAGCAGACCATTGAACTAACATTTCTTGCTTCCATTGCTTCCTCACGGCTTGGATAAAGCTGTGAGACAAACTTTGAATAACGCTCAAAAACAAGATATATCTCCTCCTGTGCATTTTTCGGAGGTCTATAATAATCTACTGATACCATGCTCTGCCAGCTCTGCTTTTCAAGCTGACTTAACACGCATCCTGTATAAGCTGCATCATACACAGCACGATGAAACGGCCACTTCTTTGGCAGTGCCAGCGTCTCAATCACACTCTCAAGAGATGCACGCGCGTGACCATCCAGACAATACAGGCTGTAAAGCTTTTGAACATCATAATAAAACAGAGGGAATGCAAACGGATTTTCCATTCCAAAATAGGCAATGTTTCGCTGCAGCTCCGTCAGATCCATGTCGCCCCACGTAAAGAACACAGGATCCTTTCCACACCATTTCCAGAAGCGTTCCATCGCGTCCAAAAACGGTATGCCTTCAGCTTCTAGCTGTTTCATGCTAATGCCAACCACTTCCCGCACGCGGTAAAACAATTCTGTGTACACGCACGGCCGGATCAGGCAGCTAAAGCTGTCTGTCTGGTTTCCGTGCTCATCTAGGCGTACCGCGCCAATTTCAATCACCTCAAACGTAAGTCCTGGTGCTTCCCTATCACGCGTCTGTGCCTGATTCCATTCTAAATCTAATACAATTGAATTCATAAATAATAAATCTTTCTAATATATGCATTATAGCCTTACAGTTAAGCCTCTGCGCCTGGCACAAGCATTTCCAAGCCTTCTACTCCTTCTACTGCATCGCTTATGGAGCTTGCCACATGACGAAGCGATACAAGTCTTGAGTAAAATTTTGCGTAGCCTGGCTGAACCTCACAGCCGCGGCGGCCATAAAAATAACTTCTCATCATCTCCTCTGCAGCCAGTGTGATGCCGTTTCCTGCGGCCTGATCCATCGCATCCAAATATAGCTCTTGATCTGTCTGTGCCGCCAGGCCAAGGAGATATTCACCCACTCCATACATTCCGCAATACTCTGCACACAAAATGCTGATCGTATGCTGCAGATTTTTTCTTTCCTTTTCATCTAATGTCTCAGATAGCACCTGATGCAGCTGATTCATTTGTGCAAGAATCTCTGTTACTGCCGGCACCATTGTCTCATAAATCTTCTTTCCATTCTTCTCACTTGCAAGAAGCGGTGCAAATACAGCCATCTCAAGCATTGCTGTACTTGTAACGTCCTCACCTGCAATCTGTTCACACCGTTTTTTTACCTTCGTTACAGCAGCCTCATCAAAATGATTCAGATATAGTGAAGCCAGTTCCTCGAAACCATCCTCCAAAAAACCACACAATACATTTTCCATCAGCTTTGCCGTATCATTCTCTCCATTTTTTTCCATATCAAGATCAGGATGCAAAAGCGGCAGCAATTCATCTGTAACCATCTGTGTATTTAAAGAATCCTGTGCCTGAAGATATTTCATCACGCGTGAAAAATTCAGATACAGATATAAAAAGCTTTCCGTTAACAGCAGATGCTTTGCTTCCAAAATATCTGGCTCATAGCCGCTGACACTATTTTGATCTGTCACCTGTGACACAGGTGCAAACTCCCAATAAGACCGTAAATGAGGAAAATCAAGTCCCTGCTTTTCACGATACTGTGCCTGTGGCAAACGCCTCGATGCATCACGGCGCATCTGCATCAGATTTTCACGATATTTATCTGGCTGGCCAAAACACTCTTCCTCAAAATAATCGAGCACATCGGTGATTCGGTCATCACTGATATCAGCAGCCTCATTGCTGTAAAGCCATACAAAATCACTTACAGCATCTTTTAGACGGTGCATAGAATGCTGTGCATGCTTATACATCACCTGATCTAACGCAAGCTTCAGTACAACAGCAGCCTTCTCATAATTCCCCTTTGCAATCAGTCTGTTTCCCTCTTCCTGAAGTGCACGAAAGTCCCAGTTTTCATCATTATACTCCTCGTACCACAGATCTGTCTTACAACTGGGACAAAAATGAGGATTTCCCCAAAAATGTGTATGGCAATTCCTGCATCTTCCCATTTGTATCACTTCCTTTCTTATTTCTTCTTTATCTTGAATAGTCACATTTTAACACAAATTAATAAAAATAGCAATGTAGCCACTTTCTATTTAAAATGGATTGTGCTATTATGATGACAGTTCATATGTCAACCCATTAAGATGTCAATTTGATATCACTTTTAGGAGGTAAATTATGCAATTGAAGGAAATTGAAAAGCTGGCAGCTTCTGTCATGGAAAAGGCAGTTGATGCAAAAGAAGTAGCTGGTGTCAACCTGCTTGTTTTAAAAGACAAAGCGCCTGTATTGTCACTTCATGCAGGCTACGCTGATCTGGAAAATAAGGTTTTAATGGAAGACGATACTATCATGCGCCTGTACTCCATGAGTAAACCAGTTACAGCAGCCTGCATGATGATTTTAATGCAGCGTGGTCTCGTTGATTTGAATGATCCGGTATCAAAATTTATTCCGGCTTTTGCAAATCAGACTTACGTAAACGGCAACACACTTTCCCTTGTGCAAAGACAGATGACCGTACATGATCTTTTATTTATGACATCCGGTCTTTCCTATGGAAGCGATTCCGCTGCCGGAAAAGCAACGTCTGATCTTTTTGCAGAGATGGATACACGTCTTTCTACAGAGGATGCTATGACAACACGTGAGTTTGCTGACCGAGTTGGAAAAAATCCACTTGAATTTGAGCCATCATCTAACTTTATGTATGGTGTTTCCGCTGATATTCTTGGTGCACTGATCGAGGTAATCTCTGGAATGAGCTTTGCTGAATTTTTAAAGAAAGAGATCACAGATCCTCTTGAGATGCCAGATACAGGTTTTTTCGTTCCTGCGCAAAAGCAGTCTCGTCTTTCTAAGGTTTATGCACGCACAGAAAATGGATTAACGCTTTATACAGGAGATCATCTGGCAATCCAAAATAAAATGGCTACCCTTCCGGCATTTCAGTCAGGCGGTGCCGGTCTTGTTTCTACATTAAAGGATTACGCAAACTTCGGCACTATGCTGCTTAACGGCGGAAATTTTAAGGGACACCAGATTTTAGAGCCAGAAATTGTACGCTATTTCACGCAGGGAACACTGCAGCCTTGGCAGCAGGAGTCACTGTCTCGCGGCTGGGGTGGTCTTGAGGGCTATAGCTATGGCAATCTTATGCGTGTTATGAAGGATCCTTCTAAGGCGATTATGTACACAACACTTGGCGAGTACGGCTGGGATGGATGGCTTGGACCTTATTTTTCCAATCATCCAGGCTGCAATATCACTTTCCTTGCTGGTATTCAGCTTACAGATGCCGGTACTACACCAACTGTAAGAAAGCTTAGAAATGTTGTTTTACCAAATCTTATAAATAACAGGTGATGGAATCTATGGATGAACTGATTTCACAGGCTGCTGATTTTATTAGCAGCCTGCTGCCGTTTCTCAATAATATAAATATTGTCGGTCTTATTTTATCTTTTGTCTCACTAGTATTATCAGTACTTTTATGCTTTTGGGGCTATCGCCTGTTTACCTGCTTTACAGCCGGCATCGGCTTTGTAACCGGCGCCTTTTTAGGATTTTTACTGTCTGGTCATTATTTTACAGACGAGTTATGGATTATTCTTTTAAGTGCACTGATTCTTGGTCTTATACTTGGCTTTTTGGCAACCAGGCTAATTCTTTTGTCCACATTTTTTGTCGTCTTAATTCTTGTTTCAATCTTTTCATGCGGTCTTCTGGTTTCATTTGTCCCTTCACTTTCAAACGTGATGGCCGGCATAATCAGCTTGATTCTTGGAATTGTCGCTGGTGTGATCTGTATAAAACTGCAAAAACCTATCATAATTCTCGTCACTGCCTTTTGCGGTGCACTCGGCACGGTACAAATTTTATTTCAGCTTTTAAAATTTGAACAGATTACAATCTTTTACGGTGCTTTCTTATCACTTGCTATGATCGGAAGCATTGTCCAGTTTTTAAGTACAAGGCGAGACGCATAAAAAAGTGCGCGTAAAAAATGATTTTTTCATCTTTTACACGCGCTTTTTAATATGCAGTCTTTTAGTCTTTTTCCAACAAATATCCTACATTTCGCACTGTGCGGATCATCGAACCTTCCTCGCCAAGCTTTTGACGCAACGTCTTAATATGCATATCAAGCGTACGAGACTCTCCTTCAAAATCAGTTCCCCACACACGTTCCATAATTACCTCTCTTGTCAGTACCATGCCGCAATTAGCCATAAGAAGCTTCAAAAGCTCATACTCTTTAAATGTAAGCTCGCAGTTTTCTCCCTTTACCATCACGAGATGACGCTCATCATCTAATACCAGATTTCCAACCTCAAGACGCTTTGTCTGCGCACCTGCACTACGGCGAAGCAATGCCTTCACACGCGACAGCAGTTCCATAATGCCAAATGGCTTTGTCATATAATCATCTGCTCCTATGTCAAGCCCACGCACCTTATCAAGCTCTGTAGTCTTTGCCGTTACCATCATAACTGGCAAATGCTTTGTCTGCGGCATTGCCCTAAGCTTCTTTACAATTTCTAAGCCATCCTCATCCGGCAGCATAACATCAAGCAAAAAAAGATCTGGCGTTTTCTTTTCCAATCTCTCGTAAAGTGCTTTTGCATCCTCAAATTCTTCAATTTCAAAACCGCCGCATTTAAGTGCATATGCCTCAATCTGACGAATATCATTGTCATCCTCTACAATAAAAACTAGTGCCATCTTATTACCATGCCTTTCCGCAAAATTTTGCTTATCTTTTGTGCTTTTGCTATTTTACTTTGACATCATTAAGTCACTACTATACTGCTTCTTTTTTAATTCTACATTTTTTTTTTGTAAATTCAAGGTAAACTTTCCAGCTTATTATACATTACTTTGAAAGACCTGCTTCAAATGTCTCCTAGTGAAAGCCATTTACCTTCGGGCTCTGCTGTAAATATTGAACGTTGCATGAACTGTAACTACAGATGTCAGTCTTTAAAATGTAACTCCCGTATGAATGCGTGCAAAGTGTGATGGTCGGAAGAAATTTGTACACTGTACAAAGCGTGTTTGGCTGTATGAGGTATTTCCATTTGTCAGTGTCAACCTAATCTCTATGATATTATCTGGTTCTTCTTCTGTTCCATTCCACCTAAATGAAAGATTATCAATCCAAAAGCCCTGATAGAATTTTTCATCAAAAGTCCAGTCTGTGCCTTGTGACGAATCGTTCTCCACAGGATAGTAGTATAGCGAAAAACGTCCCTTTCCATCACCAGAAGTTTCACTTTCCATGCGCACAGGATTTCCATTTGCTGAGTAAAAGCATATTGTTTTCCACCAATCATCACCACTTGATTCACCACCCAGACAAAGTAATGCTCCATCTGCACTTGCTAATGAAAGCTCTCCTTGTGCCTTATCAAGAATTGTGTCACTGACTACAATTGCCCTTGATAAAGATTCCATCCTGTAAAACGCATTCATTGCAGCAGAAACTGCAGTTGTTGCTGCCAGTAAAAACATACCAATCAGCGCAAATGTAACAATAACCTCAACAAGTGTGCTTCCGCGCCTATTGTCTTTTATCTTCTTCACTGCTCATCACCTCCATCTGACATGGCTGATGAACGATTTTCATATCCAGTTGTTCCATCTCCAAAGTAAAAGATTGATGCATTTTGCCTGCTGTAGCTGCTCCATTTAGTATTTAATGTAAAGCTGCCATCTTCTCCAGAAAAAACACAGCTTACAGATTCCGTATTTGTCGGGCTAGTCCTGTTTTTATAATAGTCTCCTATTAGCTCCTGTTCTTCTTTTCGTATATCTACAGAACGCGCAATAAGATTTCCCGAAACTTTCAAAGACTTTTGAAACATCAGCATTATTATCATCAGCAGCAAAAATGCCACGATGACGCCTACTAAGCTTACACCCTTTTTATTGTTTACGCATCTTTGACTTAGTCGTTTATACTTAGTCTGCCTTCTGCCTGTCATTTTTTTAATCATATCCCGCATCACCTACCTTCGCTCTGAGCGGATCCAATAAAGAGTATCCTGCACATCCTCATTTTGATTCTCATCATCCGCTGCATAAGCAGTATAAGCATTATAGATTGTAGTAACAGAAAATGGCATATTATGATATATGCAGTGCACCGTTATATAAAGTGATGCATCCGTATAGCCATTTTCTCCCTCCTCCCAGCTAAGCGTTGCCTGCGCTGACAGCTCATTTGTCTGATTCAGTGCACTGCTGTCCAATGAAAATGTCTGTTCTTCACCAGATGGCCAGCTTCCTGAAATGATCTTGCTGTTGACAAATTCTAAGATAGTTCCACTAGCCTGTGTTTTTTCCTGCTGTGATGGTGTCACCGTTAACTCTTTTTCCAGCTCATCTGCAAGCGATACAGCAAGTATTCTTGACTGCTCCTGATCCTTTACTCGTCCCGCATTTTGTGTCATAACTGAGGAGGCCAGAAGAAGTGCAAGCGACATCATAACAAGAACTGCCATGATACACACCACAATAATCATCGCAATTCCCTCTTGTCCATTTCTTTGTCTGTGCTGTTTCATGGCAGTCTCCTTCCCCAAGCTTGTATATCGGTATCTTACCACTATGAAGCATCTGCTGTCAATCAATCCACATAAACGCAAATAAAAACCAGTGGGGACAAACAAAATATTACTGTTCTTTGTGTTACCCCACTGGTTTTTCATGCTATTTAGTTTTCTTCTACGTTTTTCGCGGCGATATACACACTTGCTGTCTGCGGTCCTACAGTCACATGAAGAATACCATCCTCGGCACGCTCCATAACTTCACCTACATTGTAAGTTGACTGTGTTGTCTGGATCACACGCTTTAAACATGCATTTTCCAAAATACCAATCTGCCATATTGGAAGATCTACTGTAAGCGTCTCTCTTCTGTTATTAATAAGAATAACTGCCTGCAGCTTTTTATTAAATCTGCCATAGCAAATCCAGTGAGAACCGCTTGCAATCGACTTATAGGAACCACTTCTAAAGCACTCATATTTTTTGTGGATACGAATCATATCCTTATGAAACTCTATAAGTTCCCAGTCTTGTTTTCCCCACGGATAAGATCTTCTGTTGTCTGGGTCAGTCCAGCCAACCATACCAGCCTCATCTCCATAATAAACAGTCGGTGCGCCTGGCCAAGTCATCTGCATGACAACTGCCTCGCGAAGAATGCACTTTTCCACATTTTCATTTGCGGCTTTAGCGCCCTTTGTCGCAATACGTCCGACAGTGCGGTTTGTTCTTGTAAGGAAACGAGAATGATCATGATTTGACAGCTCATTCATAGCAACGTCTAGTGACTGGCGCTGGAACTTGCTCATATTGTGTTCCATTGTACGGAAAAACTTGTCTCCATTTCCATACCATTCAGCCTGAAACTCATCACTGTGCTTTTCCATACCTGTCAAAAACCATGTGATTGGCTCCATAAACGCATCATAGTTCATGACTGTATCCCACTGATCACCGCGCATCCAGCTGCTTGGATCACCATAGTGCTCAGCCAAAATAATTGCCTCTGGATTTGCTTTCTTGACAGACTTTCTAAAATCCTTCCAGAACTGGTGATTAACACCAATACTATGACCAAGATCTGCTGCCACGTCAAGACGCCAGCCATCTACATTATAAGGTGCACTGACCCATTTTTTTCCTATACGAAGAATATAGTCATATAACTCCTTTGAACCCTCATAGTTAAGCTTTGGCAGTGTATCATGTCCCCACCAGCCCTCATAATTCTTATTATACGGCCACACGCCTCCAGTAAAACCAAAAAAGTCGTGATATGGGCTTGCCTCAGATACATATGCACCTGGCTCATATCCTTTTTGTCCTTCATAAATACACTCTCTGTCAAGCCATTTATTGAAGGAACCACAGTGATTGAATACACCGTCAAGAATAACCTTCATGCCTCTTGCATGAATTTCTTTTACAAGCTCTGCAAAATATTCATTTGATGCCTCTAAATTTTCTTTAGAGGTAACACGGCAGATATAACGACTTGCCTTTTTGTTTTCCTTCTCACCCTCTTTAAGAAGCCCGCCCTCATCCTTTTTGATAACTGCAAAATGCGGATCAATATAATCATAATCCTGAATATCATATTTGTGATTAGACGGAGAGACAAACAGCGGATTAAAGTAGATGACCTCAACGCCAAGCTCCTGTAAATAGTCAAGCTTTGCGCGCACACCCTGAAGATCACCTCCGTAGAAACGTCCAATATCAAGATTTGCCGGAAGACTATCCCAATCAGTTACGCGCTCACTCTGTGATCCTACATAGTAATACTCACCTGAGAGAACATCATTGGAAGGATCTGCGTTGTAGAAACGATCCACATAAATCTGATAAAATACTGCACCCTTTGCCCACTCTGGCGTATGAAAGCCCGGTGTGATTCTAAATGCATACTTCTGGCGCAAATTCGTTGTACATCCTAATTTATTATAATAACAGATATCTCTGCCTTTTTCGATCTCGAAGTAATATAGATAAGACGTACTTCCAACGCTTATCTGTGTCTCATAAAAGTCAAACAAACCTTCTGTTCTGACCTTTTCCATTTTGATTTCACTTTTTCTTGAAATCAAATAGACATTGTCCACGTTATTGGCCAATGTCCGAAAGCGGATGACAACAGAGTCGCCCGCCTCCGGCTCTGCCGGAGTACGGTAATCTTCTGTTTCATCACAAAATAATGCATTTTTTACTAATATATCACTGAACTGCATTTTTTTCGTGGCTCCTTTAATCGTGCGTTATTATCTGCCTTCTGATGGAATACCTGACATGAGAGATGTCTGCTCTGCACCCGGCTCTGGAAGCTCCCTTCCATCAAAGATCGCCTCAAACTCCGCGTTTCCAATTTTTTCACGCTCGATTAATACCTGTGCACAGCGGTGAAGCACGTCCATATGCTCAGTAATAATCGTCTTTGCCTGTGCATATGCCTCATCAATAATACGCTTCACTTCTATATCAATTTCTCTGGCAACATCTTCACTGTAGCTTCTTGCATGTCCCAGATCTCTGCCGAGGAATACTTCTTCCTCACCGCTGTCCTCATAGTTGATGGTTCCAAGACGTTCTGACATACCATATTTTACAACCATTGCACGGGCTGTCGCTGTCGCCTGCTTGATATCCTGTGATGCTCCTGTTGTGACATCGCCAAATATCAATTCCTCGGCAACACGACCACCAAATGCTACGATAATATCTTCTTCCATGCGCTTCTTTGTCATAAACATCTCATCCGCCTCTGGAAGCGGCATTGTGTAGCCTGCCGCACCCATTCCAGTTGGAATAATTGAAATGGTGTGTACCTGACTTTCATGCGGCAATACATGGAACAAAATTGCATGGCCTGACTCATGGTATGCTGTGATGCGCTTTTCCTTGTCGCTGATGACCTTAGAGTGCTTCTCTGCACCAATTCCCACCTTAACAAAGGACTGCTCTATATCGCGCTGGCTGATGTAGCCCTGTTTGCTCTTTGCCGCATTGATCGCAGCCTCATTCATCAGATTTTCCAGATCTGCTCCGGTAAATCCTGCTGTTGTCTGCGCAACACGTCTTAAGTTTACATCTGAGCCAAGCGGCTTATTCTTTGTGTGTACCTTTAAAATTTCTTCTCGTCCCTTTACATCTGGACGTCCTACTGCCACCTTACGGTCAAAACGTCCCGGACGAAGGATAGCCGGATCAAGAATATCGACACGGTTTGTTGCTGCCATAACGATGATTCCCTCATTGACACCAAAACCATCCATCTCTACGAGCATCTGGTTTAATGTCTGCTCTCTCTCGTCATGACCGCCGCCAAGACCTGTTCCTCTTCTTCTGGCTACAGCATCGATCTCGTCAATAAAAATGATGCAAGGTGCATTTCTCTTTGCCTGTTCAAACAAATCTCGTACACGTGATGCACCGACACCGACAAACATCTCTACAAAGTTTGAACCAGAGATTGAGAAAAATGGCACGCCTGCTTCACCGGCAACTGCCTTTGCAAGCAATGTTTTTCCTGTTCCCGGAGGGCCTACTAAAAGGATACCCTTTGGGATTCTAGCGCCAAGGCTTGTGTACATATTTGGATTTTTAAGAAAATCCACCACTTCCTCAAGTTCTTCCTTCTCCTCTTGAAGACCGGCAACATCCTTAAATAAAACTTTCTTGGAGCCGCCTGTTTCCATAACAGCTCTGCTTCTTCCGAAGTTTGCCATGCTCTGACCGCCTCCGCTGCCACCTCCCGGTGCTGCCATACGGCCTGTCATTGCTACGAACACAAAGCTTATTCCTATGACTAAAATAAGTACAGGAAGAAGTGTATTTAGGAAATAATTTTCTTTAACTGCTGTCAGGGTAACTTTTATACCGTTATCCTGTAAACGGTCTAACTCAGCATTGACATCTGATACGAATACACGATATTCTGTCGATGAACCACTGACAAAAAACAACACACTGCCCGTCGGCACCTTCGCATTTTGTTCAATCTGTGCCTGAGCGATTTTTTCTTCTTCCACAAATGAACGATACTGCGAGTATGTCACATTAGTCTGCGTATAAAGAGAACGCTGAAAGAAGAAAATTAATGCAATTACAATTGCAATAATAATGGTATATGCGATTATTCCATTTGACTTTTTCAATTTACTCCTCGTTTCTGCAAATATTTACTCAGTCTCAACCACACCTACATACGGCAGATTGCGGTACAGCTGATCATAGTCTAATCCGTAGCCAACTACAAACTCATCCGGTACCTGAAAACCTGTATAGTCGACATTTACATCATCAACCTCGCGACGCTCTGGCTTGTCAAGAAGAGTACACAGACAAATGCTGGATGGCTTTCTCTCGTTTAAGATCTTCATCAGATGGCTGAGTGTTCTTCCAGAATCAATAATATCCTCAACTACCAATACATCTCTTCCCTCAATAGACTGATCCAGATCCTTGACAATCTTTACGATACCGCTTGACTTTGTACCAGCACCATAGCTTGATACGGACATAAAGTCCATAGTTACCGGAACGGTAATTCTCTTTGCAAGTTCACACATAAAAAATACGCCGCCCTTTAATACACAAATCATGTGAACCGTCTTTCCCTCATAGCGTTTGCTGATCTGCTCTCCCAGCTCGCGGATTCTCTTGTCGACTTCTTCTTCAGAATACATTACACGAATCTTATCTCCCATTTTTGCACTCCTCTGCTTTTTTATTTTTATAGTTTTGAGTCAATTTTCTGACTATCGTATGCGATGATCACTGCACTGTTCTAACTTCAAGCACCAGCCTTGTATGTTTGGTGATTTTACAATCTTCGGCCATGCGAACTCCTGCAATCCACAAAACACGGCTTCCAGATGCCAGAATAGGAATCTGATCCCGCTTTGCAGCAGGAATTTTAGCATTAATCATGCAGTCGGAAAGCTTTTGCGTATTACCCTTTGTATCAATGCAAATACGGTCTTTCGGCCTTCTTCTACGCATAAGCAATCCTTCTTTTATTGTATCATAATCAAACCAGTTTACACAACAAGTTTGTGGAATTTTTTTCTCACAAACGGGGAAAATTGAGTAAACAGCCTTACCAATTTTGCTGTTTGGCGATTGTAAATCCTGATTTTCTTCTTTATGCTCTGAAAAGCTCTCTTTTTCTATGATTAAAAACTCATATTGAATACGTGCCTTACGTCTTTGCGGCAGATTTACCATGCTTCCTGTGCGCTTTGACAACAGCCCTATAACAGATTCAATATGTGTCCTAGTTATATCTTTTACTCCTCCTGTATGCGAAATTGCCTCCTGAATCAGATATCGCTGTAAAATTGGTTTTTGTTTCTTAAGCTCTTTTACAGGAAGCATCATTTGCTTATGCAAGACACAATGCCATGACGAAATAAGTGCCTGTGCCTGATCTCTAAGATATTCCTCTGCCTCAGAAAAATCACCCGCTGCACATGCTATGTGCTCAGCAGCCTGCGCATTATATTCACTTGAAAGAAGCGGCAGAAGCCTGTTTCTGATACGGCTTCTGAGATAGTCATCTGTCAGGTTTGTCTCATCAATGCACCATCCCTGCCCATTTTCTATAAGCCATGCTTCAATCGCCTCTCTTCTCATACCTAAAAGCGGACGCACGACAACGATATCTCCCTTGTCTGACAAGCTGCGCTTACAAGGTATTCCGCTACATCCACGAATCCCGCTTCCACGCAGCAGATTCATTAGCACTGTCTCAGCCTGATCATCCATATGATGTGCCACTGCAATTACAGATGCACCGCGTTTTTTTGCTTCATACTCAAATGTTTCATAACGGACACGACGCCCTGCCTCCTCCTCAGTCAGATGATACTTCGCTGCAAGAGCCGGCACATCACATCTTTTTTCAACAAACTCAATTTCTTCTTTTTCGCAAAGCTGTCTTGAAAACTTAAGATCATGCTCTGCTGACTCACCACGTATGCCGTGATGAACATGAATTGCTGTTATTGAAAGATTATATATTTGCTGCAATCGTTTTAGTACCAATAAAAGACAGACAGAATCTGCGCCTCCTGACAAGCCTATGATGACATGATCACCGAAGGAAAACAGCTTTTTTTCATCAATGTATTGCTTGATTTTATCTATAAATTTATCGTGTGGAATCATTTTTATCTCCTTTATTTTTTCCAGAAACCAGCTACAAGCACTGTTCTGTCGTCTCTGGCATTTTTTGTATTTCCTGCAAATGCCAAGATTTTTTTTGCAATCTCCTTTGGATTGTTTTCTTCTAGCTTTTCACAAAAGCGGCACATCGTCTCCTCCTTATCGTAGCCAGGTATTTCTTCTAGCACACCATCGCTAACCATAATAATAATATCTCCATCCTTTAGACGAAGTATTTTTTCCATCGGTGCGTGCTCCTGCAATATTCCTGCCGGCATACTGTCTGCACCAACCTGCATCGTCTGTGTGCCGCGCTTTAAAAAAGTGACGGCTGCACCGGATTTTGTAAGCTCGCATATACCGTTTGCACAGTCAATAACTGTTAAATCAATTGTGACAGGATGTTCCTTTGCCTGAATCATCAGTGCACTGTTAATCACACGAATGAGAAGTGACGGCGAATAGCCTGCCTCGCAAAGTGATTCTGCAAGCTCTGTGACTCCCGCACTTTCCTTTCCTGCAACACTTCCGCTTCCCATTCCATCGCATAAAAGAAGAACCTTTTTTGCATTTGACAGCTCCATGCACGAAAAGCTGTCTCCTGAAATATCATTTCCGCTTTTACAGCTAGATGCAGTGCCAAAAAGCACAAAGTATGGACACTCCTCTTCAAAACGAACCCAACGCGTCACTGATGATACAAGAAGCGGCTGATTTGCACACAGCACCATGCGTTTGCCAAGAACCTCTTCAATTCGCTCGCAGACAAGCTTCATTGAAATACAGCGTGCACTTTTGGCACTGAGCGCCATAATTAGCTGTCTGGCTCCATTTTTATTTTCAGTCATGTAGATTCGCTTTGCCTCTACACCTGCCCATAGCAGCTTCTTTTCCAGATTCTCACGCACAGCTCCAGACAATTCTTCTTTTTCCTGCATCTGCCCGACTGTTTCCAAAAGCATCTGCGCACACTCAAAAAATTGTTCTGACAAAAGCTGACGCAGTTCAAGATAACGCATGCGCCAGTCAGTTTCAAATGGATCCTTTGCTACATCTTCTTCTCGATACATAGAAGAAAGCTGCGAAAAGGTCTGCGCCAATGCCGGCAATCCTTCTCCTGCCATATCTTCTACCGCAGCCTGCCATACTGGTATGCTTTCTTGTTCATTAAATCCACAATCTTCCTTAAGCAAATTTTGTTTTTGCGGACATGTAAGTTTTTCAGGAAGCAATAAAAATACAACACCAACTGCCAAAACAGACTCCATCGTCTGAAATAAAATAGCCGGAGAATATACAATTCCAACGCCAAAAGCTGCCGCTGCACATGCTGTCACGCTAGCCATCCTGCCTAAACTACGAAATGCGCCGGAGAAAATGCCAAGAAGACACAATATGCCAATCTGCGCTGCCTCACCGCTCACAAGAGAAAGCATAATTCCACTTATGCTTCCAGCAATTGCACCTGCTCCTGGTCCAAACCTATATCCAAAAAAGAGTGCACTAAAAAGCAGTACTACCTGTATGACCAGATATGTTGCCTGCCCACTTCTTAACACAACAAAAAGCATTCCGCCGATCATAAAAAAAATTAGGCCAAGTCGCCCTATGCCCATTTTTTTCATCTGATTATTTTGCCATCTTTCCAGACCTTCCACTTGCTTTCGACCTCCATTTCTGAAAACACAATTGTTTATCAGCTGCTCTTTTTATCATAGCTTAGTTTTTTTGAAATGTCTGTCGAAAAGACGGTGCGATTAAAAAAAGTGCCGCTTCGCGTTTCCACGATACGGCACATCATTCACCCTTAAATATGATCTCGTTTTTATGGATCAAGCCTAACTTTTCCTTTGCATACCATTCAGCAAATTCATCGGTTTTCATGTACTCGCTGTACTCATCGAGTTCTTTGCTTCGCGCCTCTTCCTCGGCAATCTTTTCCTCGAGGAGCTGCTGCTGTGCCAGATTCTGGGCGTTTTGCTCTGCCAAACTGTTTCCACCAATCCAGGTCATCACGCTTAACAGTACTACTGTCACAAGTGCCAGTGCGATCCATTTGCGATTGGCTCTCCTTCGGGCTGCCATCTTTCCTGTCAATATTCTCACCTCTCTTATTGCGGCTATGTTTATCCTTTTCTTTTATCATACTTTCTTTTTGTGTCTTTTTCAACCTCTTTTTTTCCATTTTTCGCCTCTCCAGACGTTTTTTTCGCCATGCGTGGCATCTTCTTTGCATTTTAAGTCGTTTTTTTCTAATCTTACAAAACAAACTGCCTGTCAGCTTTGCCGGACCAAGCTGATACAATGCCATCCCAGCTGCAATTCCAATCAAAGAAAAGAGTCTCGGTGTTCCATTATTCTCCCGAAATAAAAGACCAAACATCAAAAAACTACCAAACGTCCAAAACAATACATCCTGCACGTCCAAAAGAAGCTTTGGCTGCCGAAATACACGGCGAAAAAAAATAATCGGCTCGTAGCCAAGCCGCATCAAAAATCCCAGCAGAAATGACCGCATAAAAAACACAAGCTCGCCTGCAACACCTCCGATTACCTTAGCAGCCTCTTCCAAAATGATTCCCCCTGACTCTGGCCTTTTTGCTCCTGATATTCCAGACTGTTCACACAGCCATCCACCTCAATGATCCCCTTGTCTAATGCCAGCTGCTTCATATGAAGACCATCACCACGTATCTCTAATGCCTTGTCTGTCGTATTGATTTGTATGATATGTTCGTCATACGCAATCACATCAGTTACACCGGTGATTTTTAGGCTCCTTCTGTGCTCTAAAATCAGACAGTGTTCGCGCTCAATATATTCCTGATCTTGATTTTGTTCCAAAAAAAGACCCCCTAACAATCGGATTTTCCGGTATACCGGTCTATTCCAATATATTAGGGAGCCGCTGATATTATGCTATTGCTCTTAAAGATATTCAAACATTTCCTTTGCATCTTCTTTACGGATTGTCTCCTGCACACTCGTGATACGCACCTTAACTGTTTTATTACCAAAGGCAATCTCTATAACATCTCCAACCTTCACGTCTGCGCTCGCTCTTGCCACTTTATCGTTAAGCATAACGCGTCCGCTGTCACAAGCTTCATTAGCTACCGTTCTGCGCTTAATGATGCGAGATACTTTCAGATACTTATCTAAACGCATATCAATCTCCTTCTAGTTAAAATTCCCCCTACAACGCAAATTGCATTTTAGGGGGAATTTTTGCACGTTTTTCGCTCAGATTTTAAAAATCATTACGCGTTAATTGCATCCTTTAATGCCTTTCCAGCCTTAAACTTCGGGTTCTTAGATGCTGCGATAGTCATGGTCTCACCACTTCTCGGGTTTCTTCCCTCTCTCTCTGGACGCTCTGCTACCTCAAAAGTTCCAAAGCCAACCAACTGCACCTTATCTCCAGCCTTTAATGCACCTTCTACTACTGCAGTGAAAGCCTCAATTGCCTTCTCTGCGTCAACCTTCTTTAATCCAGCCTGCTCTGCAACTGCTGCTACTAATTCCTTCTTGTTCATTTGAAACTCCTCCTTACATCTCACACGGTAAGACTAGCAAAATATCCTTTAGCTAAAACTGACTTTTGCTTTCTCTTACACGCTTTTTTCCTCATTTTGCATATCTTTTTTAATGCTTTTTTACTGTAACACACGTTATAAGGTTTTTCAAGTCCTAAAAGAAAAAAGTTATGCAACGGTTCACCTTCGGTGCCTCACCCCTCCATTTGCTTTCCCAAGAAGGAAGCGGCGCAGGCAGCTGCTTTATATTCTGTCTCGCTAAAATGAGTTTGATTTTCGCGGCTATATAAAATGACAGCACCTATACAGTCTCCCTCGCAACAAATCGGATAGATGGCCTGTGCACTGTAGCTGTCTTCGTCTCCGCTTATCAGCGGAATTGTCTTTTTATCTAATCCGGCCTGGATGCTGTTTTCGCGATTGATGATCATTTCTTCGAGCTGCCTACTTATTGTTTTTCCAAGAAGTTCTCTTTTTCCGCCGCCTGCCACCGCAATGATCTGATCGCGGTCAGACACTGCTACCTTTTGATTCATGGTCTGCGCAACAGACTCCGCATATTGTTTTGCAAAGCTGCCTAACTCCATCATTGGAGAATATTTTTTTAGAATAATCTGTCCTTCCCTGTCTGTAAAAATTTCAAGCGGTGTGCCTTCTGCAAGACGCATAGTTCTTCTGATTTCCTTAGGGATCACCAGTCGTCCAAGTTCATCCACACGGCGCACAATTCCTGTTGCTTTCATATCTTCCAATTCCTCCTGATTTGTATTTCTAATCATTTTAACTATTCCATATTTTGCGTTGTATGGGTAGTATATGGAAAGCAGGAAATTTTATACGCAGCAAAAATTACATTGTGTTCATGCACTTCTTACAAAATCATTCTAGCAGATCCTCTGCCTTACAGCCGAGTACTCTAGCTAATGCAAACAAGTTACCTGCACTTGCTTTGTTTATATCCTTTGCCCGCTGTTCATACTGCTGAATCATTCGTAGTGTTACTCCTGATTTTTCAGATAGCTCTTTTTGCGAAAGGCCAACTGCTTTGCGTACAGTCTGTAATTTTGTTGCTATGTTTTTACGTTTCAGTATAGAGTTTGCTACATCAACAAACTTTTCCTCTGACGCTTCATGCAACGTGGGATATAATTTTTGAACAACCCCGCCCGACGGGTCGGACGAGGATTCCGTTGCAGCCGTCAGGATT
>OGEO01000081.1_pt1 | contig 109169 bp, 96 predicted proteins | sample 1570661 | NCBI WGS metagenome assembly OGEO01 (sample SAMEA2582142, study PRJEB24529) | metagenome | biome: Human gut stool | place: China | collected 2011
GAAGATCGTAAGAAAGAGAGGGTAAATTTATGAGTATTCATATTGAGGATTTAACAGTAAGATTTAAGAATGGTGTCACAGCGATTGACCATGCAGATTTAGATATACCGAATGGAATATTTGGACTGTTGGGAGAAAATGGGGCAGGAAAGACAACTTTGATGAGGATTTTAACTACTGTGCTGAAACCTACAAGCGGAATGGTTACATTAGACGGGATTTTATATAGTGAAAGAAACTATGAAAAAATCCAGAGAAAAATAGGGTATCTGCCACAGGAAATCGAACTCTATCCGAACCTGACTGTGCAGGAATGTTTGGAATATATGGGGGATCTGGCAGGTGTCCCGAAAGCAGAATGTAGAAAGCGGATAGAATATTATTTGAAAAAGACCAGTCTCATAGAACATCGAAAGAAAAAAATGAAACAATTATCAGGCGGTATGAAAAGGCGGGTTGGATTGGTGCAGGCACTTTTGAATGAACCAGAATTTTTGATTGTAGATGAACCGACTACCGGATTAGATCCAGAAGAACGTATTCGTATCCGAAATTTATTAGTAGATTTTTCTGAGAACAGAACAGTTTTGTTTTCAACTCATGTGGTAGAAGATTTAGCTGCGACCTGTAACCAACTTGCAATTATGCACAAAGGCAGTTTTTTATATGCGGGGTCTATGAAGAATTTGACTGAAGAAGCACAGGGAAAAATATGGGTTTGCAAAGTACCAGATGAGGAAAAAGCGAGAGAAGTGGAATGTAAATATCGTATTACATCGAAACAGTACGTTGAGGGTGGATTACAGTTAAGAGTGATTTCTGAAATACAGCCAGAATTGGAGTGTATTTCAGTTCCGGCAACATTGGAGGATGCATATATTTATTTTACAAACAGATACAATAAGTAATGCATAGAATCTTTTGACAGAGAGAAAATCCAGAAGGTAATCAAAAAAGTGATTATCAATGGAGAGGACAATATAGAGATTGTATGGAATACAGATGAACCATTTTTCAAGTAAGATGGATGCTTATGGAGCTTGGAGTGCCGAGAAAATATGGCACTCCTTTCTTCAGCAGGTATAAGTATTGCTTTAAATATACAGCGATAGTAGGTATAATGGAAATTGCCTATTATGACAAGGCTGTTATTGGACAGATTGCGGAAAAGTCAAGATTGTCACCGGAGTATATTAGGGAAAATGCTGAATAAAATCTTATAAAAGATGATACCGCTTTGGCGGTATCATCTTTTTGGTTGTGAATGGAATTATAATGTTTATTTGAACAATGAAGTTACATATTTTAACGGTGATTGAGAATAATAAGCAATAATGTCCGGATTGTATATATTGTTTTTAAAGACATCAGACTTTGATATTGTGGGTGTGAATGATTGTGACTGAAATATATGCAATACATGAATGAAAATGACAAAAAAGACAAGCTGTATATTCTAAAACGTGCATAAAACGTCAAAATGCACAAAAAATGATTGCATTTTTGTGAATTAGTACGATTGAATTTGATTGAATATGATTGTAGAATAAAGTCATCAAAAACGGAGAGAGGAGGAAGACAGATGATATATACTGTGACCTTCAATCCTTCACTTGACTATATAGTGGGGGTGGACGATTTTAAGCTTGGTGTGACGAACCGTACCTCATACGAACAGATGCTTGCAGGCGGCAAGGGAATCAATGTCTCGTATGTGCTCAAGAATCTTGGCTTTGAGAGCACGGCGCTTGGATTTCTGGCAGGCTTTGTCGGAGAAGAATTGAGAAAGAGACTTACAGAGGACGGAATCAGGACAGATTTTCTTGAACTTGAGGATGGAATATCGCGAATCAATGTCAAGCTAAAGAGCATTGACGGCACCGAGATTAACGGCATGGGACCGGATATAGCGCCGGACAAGGTCAAGGCACTCAGGGACAGGATTAATGAACTGAAGGCAGGAGACATTCTTATACTTGCCGGAAGTATTCCGCAGACGATGCCTGATACCATCTACATGGATATCATGGCGGATTTACAGGGTAAGGGTGTTGATATAGTGGTCGACGCGACCAGGGATCTGCTCATGAATGTTCTTTCATATAAGCCGTTCCTTATCAAGCCTAACAATCACGAGCTTGGCGAGATATTCGGAGTGGAGCTTAAAAATAGAGAAGCTGTGGTTCCTTACGCAAGGAAGCTTCAGGAGAAGGGAGCACGCAATGTCCTTGTATCAATGGCAGGTGAGGGAGCAGTGCTTATAGACGAGAATGGTGAGGAATACATGAGCGAGGCTCCGAAGGGCAAGGTTGTAAATGCCGTGGGCGCCGGAGATTCGATGGTTGCAGGCTTCATTGCAGGCTATCTTGAGAGAAAGGATTATGGGTACGCATTCCACAAGGGTCTTGCGGCGGGAAGCGCCAGTGCATTTTCAGAACAGCTTGCGACCAAGGAAGAGGTGGAGGCACTTCTTAGGAAGCTAGAAGGCAGATAGGCTGACTGATTACAGGTGTCAGGAATAAAAGCATTTGATGGTTAAGCTGCTAAAGCAGTGAAGGTTATATAAAAGTATTAAAAGGTGAATGAAACAATAAGGCTACAACTATACATCATGCGGCAAAAGCATGGTGGGAAACGGAGGAGTTATGAGGATTACGGATTTACTTGATTCCCGAAGCGTGATGCTTGGGGCAGCACCCTCGGACAAGAAGCAGACGCTTGAGCAGGCAGTCGCACTCATGGTTAAGAGCGGAAAGATTGCCGATGAGGAAGCCTACAAAAAGCAGGTTTTTGCCAGAGAAGAGGAGTCTACAACAGGAATCGGCGAAGGAATAGCCATTCCTCACGGAAAATGTGATGCGGTGACCAAGCCGGGACTTGCAGCGATGGTCATTCCGGGAGGAGTTGATTTTGAATCGCTTGATGATGAGCCGGTCACACTTCTTTTTCTTATAGCAGCGCCGAATACCAAGGATAATGTACATCTTGATGTGCTCAGCAAGCTGTCGGTCATGCTTATGGATGAGGAGTTTACGGCGAGGCTGCGTGCAGCTAAGAGCGTTGATGAGTTTATGAGGATAATCGATGATGCGGATTCGGAGAAGGCAGGCATTGATGAGAGGCTTAGGTCTGATGAAGGAAACGTAAGCAGAATCCTTGCAGTAACCTCCTGCCCGACCGGTATCGCACATACCTACATGGCGGCGGAGGGACTTGAGAAGGCGGCGGCTAAGGCAGGCTGCACAATCAAGATTGAGACAAGAGGCTCAGGCGGGGCGAAGAATGTTCTCACGGAGCAGGAGATAGCGGACGCGGATTGTATTATCGTGGCGGCGGATGCGAAGGTTCCGATGGAGAGATTTGACGGAAAGCATGTTATACAGTGTCAGGTTTCGGACGGTATCAGCAAGGCTGATGAGCTCATTGAGAGGGCGCTTAAGCAGGATGCACCGGTATTCAAGGCGGGAACCCATTCGGAGGAGACAGTGCAGAGTAAGGGAAAGAAGGACAGCTTCGCCCACAGAATATATATGCAGCTTATGAACGGCGTGTCACATATGCTTCCGTTCGTTGTCGGCGGAGGTATCCTTATAGCAATAGCTTTTCTGATAGATGGACAGTGTGTTGACATCAATCTCTTGTCAGCGGCAGAGCGACAGAACTTCGGTACGATTACACCGGCAGCGGCATTTTTTAAGGGAATAGGCGGCGTGGCCTTCGGACTTATGCTTCCGGTCCTGGCGGGCTTCATAGCGGAGGCGATAGCGGACAGACCGGGACTTGCGCTGGGCTTCGTTGGCGGTATGATTGCGGCAGGCGGAAAATCGGGATTTCTTGGAGCGCTTGCTGCAGGCTTCATTGCAGGCTATGTGATTCTGCTTTTGAAAAAGGTATGCGATAAGCTTCCGGAGAGTCTTGAGAAGCTTGCACCTGTGCTTTTTTACCCGGTATTCGGTATACTGATTATGGGTGTAGGCATGAACTTTGTGGTTGAGCCTGTCATGGGTGCAATCAACACGGCACTTAATTCGGGCCTTGCGAGCATGAACGGAACCAGCAAGATTTTACTTGGCTTCATATTAGGAGCAATGATGTCGGTTGACATGGGTGGTCCCTTCAATAAGGCGGCGTATGTATTCGGAACAGCTTCGATTGTTGCCGGCAACTATGATATAATGGCAGCGGTTATGATAGGCGGTATGGTTCCTCCATGTGCCATAGCACTTGCAACAATTATTTTCAAGGACAGGTTCACAAAGGAGGAGAGACAGTCGGGTCCTGTCAACTTCATTATGGGACTTGCGTTCATTACGGAGGGAGCTATTCCGTATGCAGCCTCCGACCCGCTGCATGTACTGCCTGCCTGCATAATAGGTGCAGGAATATCGGGTGCGTTGTCAGAGCTGTTTAATTGTACACTTATGGCTCCGCACGGCGGAATCTTTGTATTCCCTGTTGTAGGCAATGCACTCATGTATCTGGTTGCACTCGCAATCGGAACAGCAGTGTCAACGGTATTGCTCGGACTTTTCAAGAAAAAGGCAGCATAACCTAAATATAATTACAGATGATTTAAAAAAATTACATTATAAATTATGATTTTGCCGACGGATAATTGCAGGATATAGCAGCCTGCAATGCCGTGGCAGCACCGGAAGGAGAAAAAAATATGAAGACATTTTCTTACACAATCAAGGACGCACAGGGAATCCACGCAAGACCGGCAGGGGAGCTTGTAAAGGCGGCAAAGGGCTTTTCGAGTGAGATTAAGATAAAAAAGGGTGGCATGAGTGTTGACGCAAAGAAGATTTTCGGCATCATGGGACTTGGAGCAAAACAGGGCGATACAGTAGAGTTCTGCATAAGCGGTGAGGATGAGGATATTGCCTGTGCAGCTATCGCAGCTTTTATGGAGTCTAATCTGTAAAATTATTTACTGCTTATTGGCGGTATATTGCAGGCGGTGTCCGTGATATGCAAAAAGAGAAAACGTAGGGCTATAGTGTGAAAATAAGCCTGACAGCATATTTTTCACACATGCAATTTGTTTCTGAGCGAAAACAAATTGCTTTGCTGGCAGATGAGAAATCGCCTGTGCGAAATTCTCATCGCCTTCTCGCGATAAATCGCTCGGAAATGAGGATTAGTATGCAGGTTTATCATGGTAAAAGTGTTTTCGGCGGGATAGCCATAGGAAAAATCAGTGTTTTTTCAAAAAAAGAGCATAAAATTGTCCGGGTTAAGATAAATGATACAGATGTGGAGCTTGCACGTTTTGAGGAGGCGAGGCAGACGGCGCTCACACAGCTTGCAGCCCTTTACGATAAGGCCTGCAAGGAGGTAGGTGAAGCGAATGCGGCTATATTTGAGGTTCACCAGATGATGCTTGAGGATGACGATTTCACGGATTCGGTTAATAACATCATTACAACGCAGCAGGTAAATGCAGAGTATGCTGTCGGTGTCACGGCGGATAATTTTGCCAGCATGTTTTCTGCAATGGATGATGAATATATGCGCGGAAGAGCTGCTGATGTAAAGGATATATCAGAGCGTCTTATATCTATCCTTAAAGGCGGAAGGCAGGGGCAGGTTAATGTCGATGAACCGGTGATAATCCTTGCAGATGACCTCGCACCTTCTGAGACAGTCCAGATGGATAAGGACAAGATTCTTTCATTTGTGACGGTTCACGGCTCGGTGAATTCACATACAGCTATACTTGCGAGAACCATGGGCATTCCGGCACTTGTTGATACAGGACTTACTCTTACGGAGAATCTAGATGGAACGGAAGCCATAGTGGATGGCTTTGACGGAGCTATATATATTGAGCCGGATAAGGAGACCTATGACAGGCTTTCAAAGCGTAAGAGGGAGGAGGATGAGAAGAAGGAGCTGCTTCTCACTCTTAAGGGAAAAGAGGATGTGACACTGGACGGACAGCATGTCATGCTGTATGCTAACATAGGCAGTACCGGTGACCTTGCTATGGTTCTAAAGAATGATGCGAGCGGAATAGGACTGTTCCGAAGTGAATTCATATACCTTGGAAGGGATGATTTTCCGACGGAAAATGAGCAGTTCCAGATTTATAAGTCGGTGGCAGAGACTATGGCGGGTAAGCGCGTCATCATAAGAACTCTTGATATCGGTGCCGATAAGAAGGTTGACTACTTTAATCTCGGTGAGGAGGAAAATCCGGCACTTGGCTACAGAGCGATAAGAATATGCCTTTCACAGCCTGAGATTTTTAAGACACAGCTTCGAGCAATTCTGCGTGCCGGTGTATACGGAAATATTGCAATAATGTACCCTATGATTACCTCTGTAAAGGAAGTGAGACGAATTAAGGATATCATGCTGGAGGTTAAGGCAGAGCTTAAGGAGCAGGGAATAGCCTATGCTGATGTGCTTGAGGGCATTATGATTGAGACACCGGCTGCGGTCATGGTCAGCGACGAGCTGGCAAAGGAGGTTGGTTTTTTCAGTATCGGAACAAATGACCTCACGCAGTATACCCTCGCCATCGACAGGCAGAATCCGAAGCTTGACGATTTCTACGACCCGCATCACCCGGCAGTATTAAAGATGATACGGATGACTGTAGAGAATGCACATAAGGCAGGAATATGGGCAGGAATCTGCGGAGAGCTGGGAGCGGACACAACACTTACTGAGGAATTTATAAGGATGGGTGTTGATGAGCTTTCGGTTTCGCCGGGAAGAGTACTGCCTATCAGAAAAATTATAAGAGAGACATCGCTGAAAAAATAGTTCCTTAGCTTACAGTGAATCCACGATGTGAACGCAGAATAAGCACTTCCCCGCTTCAAGTGTGTAGAGCACTAAGCGGTGGGTAAGGGGGATGCGAACTGCGTTCATGAGCAGGTAGCAAAAGCGGATTGCGAATGTCCGCTTTACGGCAGTAATGGACAGCAAAAAACGGATTTGCGGATTTCGCAGAGGTACATGTCCGGCGGTTGGAGGTAAAATAAATGTTGACAGAACGACGTCAGGAAGAGATTGTAAGATTGGTATATGAGAGGGAGAGCATAACGGTTGCGGAGCTCAAGGAAATCCTTAATACTTCTGAGTCAACAATCAGACGTGACATAATTACGCTTGACAAGGAGGGAAGGCTTACCAAGGTGTTCGGGGGAGCGATAGCACTTCACCCTGCACAGATTGTAAATAAAGAACTCTCCATGGTGCAGAAGCAGGAGCTGCAGACCACGGAGAAGCAGGCGATTGCGCGCTATGCAGCCTCACTCATCGAGCCGGATGACTGTGTGTATCTCGATGCAGGAACCACCACGGGCTGGATGATTGAGTATATCAGGCAGGAGAAGGCAACCTATATAACTAACGCACTTTCCCATGCTAAAAGACTTGCGGATAAGGGCTTCAACGTCATCCTGATTGGTGGGGAGCCTAAAAGCTCAACCGATGCCATAGTAGGCGGCGAGGCTGTTCTGAATCTTCAGAAATACCATTTCAGTAAAGGCTTTTTCGGTGTTAACGGCGTTGACAGGCTGAGCGGCTTTACTACACCGGACGTAAAAGAAGCCGTGGTAAAGCAGGCCGCCGTAAAGAATACCCAGCCTGCACACAGATACTTTCTGACCACCTCTTCTAAGTTCGGCGAGGTCTACGCCGTAACCTTTGCAGGCTTCGAGGGCGGCACGATACTCACGGAGGACAATGTGAGTGAGGTGCTTCCTAAGAGTATTGAAATCATAAATGTTACACAGCAATAAATCTGGGACAGGGGTCAGACCCCTGTCCCAGAAAATAATATGCGCCACGGAACTATTCATGCGCCACATAGAAACGGCGTCTGATGGGTTTCGTGGTGTTTTTTATAAGTTCCGCCACCGTTGCAAAATCAGCCCTCCGTGGCTGTTTGCAACTAAGACAGCCTCCATGCTGACTGTGGCTGGATAGTAAACAAAGTCCTAAGAACAACTAAGCTTTTCACAAAAGTCGCGGTATGCATAAATATGACAAGTTATGCACAACTGAATTTGCAGAGCATGTTTTGACACCCTAATCATAGAATATAAAATTATTTGAAAAACATATTGCAAACATGTGTTCGATGATATATAATATTAAATACAGAGTGACTGTGTAAAATCAATTTGAGGAAGGATGGGGAAGTGTATGACGAAGGAAGAATTATTTGCACCTATAAGGGAGTGTTATGGTGAACTGCGTGAGGCATTAAAGGGGAGCGATTTGGACAGGATAAGACAGCTTACATTGGAGGTTCATGCGATGGTTCATCCGGCGGAGATTTCCGGCAGGGAGGAAAAGACTATTGCGGATTATGTTCTGGAATATATGATGGATGGCAACAGGGATACGCTGGTTCCGCGTGAGGATTATGATGTCGATTTGCACTATGCAGGTACAAGAACTGTGCCGATGTGCTGGCAGTTCTGGCATACATACAGAATAGAGGATTTGGTGAGCAATATTCTGATGGTCAACCGGAATCAGATTTTTAACTCCGAATGGCAGAGGAAGATTGGTTCACCGATTACCGATACAGGGAATGCGCTGGAGCTTGATGAGGCTGTGGCTTTCGGAAAGGCTCTGAACGTGGATGCACTTTATGAGTATATGATTACTGTAGGGAAGAATACACGGAAGATATTGGCAGGGTTAACCTTGGAACAGATTAATTCGATGGTTCCGGCTGAGTGGGTGATGCGGATACTTGAGGAGGGCGGCGTGACAACGGATTTCCGTTCAGTGTGGCTTCTGGTCTACTGGGGAAGACTTACAAGGGGAGGCATGATTTTAACACCGATGACGGATCATCATATGATGCATTTGCCGCCGTGTATAAATAATCTTCCTATTTTAGACTGATGGATTTATTGTTGATGCTATCGAATATTTTGCGCGGCCGGGTGAAAAAGAAGAGAAGAGACGTGTTTTTTATCTCAGCAGGAAATAGCTTGCAAAAACATAGCTCTACGGAGCGTGGAATCCGCATAAATTCACCATTTTCTACGCTTTGTGGGTGTGATGTTTAAGGAATTTGAATGATAATTGACTCAGGAAGGAGGTAACCCGATGGATCAGATTATGATTGGAAAGTTCATTGCGAGTGAAAGAAAGAGAAAAGCTTATACGCAGAAGCAGCTTTCCGAAAAGCTTGGAATCAGTGATAAGACGATTTCAAAATGGGAGCGCGGAAATGGGTTTCCCGAGGTGTCATTGCTTTTACCGTTATGCAATGAGCTTGATATTACGGTAAATGAGCTTTTGTCTGGGGAGAGAGTTTCTGAGGAAGATTATCGAAAGAAAGCGGAGGAGAATATGGTGAATTTAATGAGAGAGGCTCAGGAGAGCAAAAAGAAAATAATTATGTCGGCTATGGTTGCGCTGCTGGTGCTTGTGGCTGCGGTACCGTTGTTTGTCATTTCAGGAGCTATTGAGATGGACAATTGGATAAGGATTGTACTTATTGTCATAGGAACTGTGGTGATTGTTTTTGGAATAGCGATTGCATGTGTGCTTGACAGGGAAGCCGGTGCTTATGAATGTCCGGAATGTAATACAAGATTTGTGCCGGAGCTGAAGGACTACATTATGGGAGTACACACAATCACGAAGCGTAAGCTCACATGTCCTCATTGTGGGGCACATAGATATTGTAGGAAAGTATTGACAAGATGATGTGACGGGAGCGTTACGGGACAAGGAAGTGTCCTTGTCCCATATATTGTGCGGGTGAAGGGAGATACACAGTTTATATGCTTGAGTACATAAGAAATGAATTGCTTGGATTGTCGGATAAGGGAAATTATGCCGCTTTTACGTCAGCGCTTATACCGGGCTGTGATAATGTTATAGGCGTGCGGCAGCCTGTGTTAAAGAAATATGCGCGACAGCTTGTCAAGGATAATGAAGATTTCAGGGCATTGCTCACTGAACCGGACATTTATCACGAGGAGACACTTTTGCGCGGCTATGTGATTGGATATGGCACGGCAAAGGAAAAGAATTTTGACAGGGCATTGCAGGATTTAAAAGACTATGTTCCGCTTGTCAATAACTGGGCTGTGAATGATGGATTCTGTATAGAATTTAGGGTGATTGACAGCTTCAGGGACGAATTTCTGCCGTATATCAGGGAGTGCGTGCTGTCGGGTGATGAGTACAGGGCAAGGGTAGGGCTTATCATGCTGTTAGACCACTATCTCAAGGTTGATGAAGCTGGCAGCCGCAAGCCCAGAATGAGAAAGGTAACTTCTGCCGATATAAATATCGGAGATGAAAAGTTTATCAGAGACATACAGTATCAAGATAATAGGAAAAATATCCCTGTGAATACGGGAAATGATTATGGGATTCGCAATCAGGTAATCACGGGAAAATATTTAGATGAGATATTATCACTTGTTAACAGGGATTTTTCCACCAACGGATATTATACCCAGATGGCGGCAGGGTGGCTGCTTGCTGAGTGCTTTGTGACATTTCCGCAAAGAATATGGGAATTTCTTACGGACAAAGAAAATCTTAGACTTGATGTTGTATCATATAAAAAAGCGATTAATAAGATATGTGAGTCATTGACACCGGACAAGGAGGTCAAGGAGATGATGAGGAATATATAAAATTATATATGAAAATCGGATTGTTTATTGGTTGCAGCAGCTTAGGCGGTGTCTGCACCACATGGAGGTTTAGAGATGGAGCTTGATATAGTTGGTCTTGTTGGTGCCTGTTCATACGCACTTGACTGTATAGAGGCAGAGCTTGTGCATGTCACTAACAGACATGGCAAGAGAGTTGCCTACATCAGCGTATGTATGGCAGAAAGGTTGGGAATAGAAGGAAGTGCATTGCAGGATTTGGCAATCTGTGCAATGCTTCATGATAATGCATTGACGCAGTATATCTCTGAGGAAATACAGGAAAATAACATTTCCAACATATCTCTTGGCGGCAGCACGCAGGGAGATAAAAATACAGTCGTTGAAGGCGGAGGTATGTTCAATGAAAGCGAAGATATAATAAGTGAAAGTGGGATGGCATACAGTCCTGAGATAATAAAAAGTATAGTCGGCTCCATACATAAAAAGATAGGGCTGCATTGTACATATGGTGAACAGAATATAAAAAAGCTTCCTTTTTATACAGATGTTTCAGGAGCTGTTTTATATCATCACGAAAATGCCGACGGTACAGGAACATTCGGAAAAAGGTGGGATGAGATTCCGCTCTTTGCGCGAATAATTCATCTGTGTGATATGGTTGATGTCATGGGTAATTCCTGTGATTTCAGCGGTGAGAGCTGGATAAGGGCAAAGGAATATGTGTGCAGGAACAGAAATATTCTGTTTGACAGCGAGTGTGCCGATGCTTTCCTTGAGGTATTTTCAGAAGAAAATTTTGTGAGCATGTCGCAGGACAGGTTTGAGGATGAGTTATGGAAAAAGATACCAAGGGACAAGAGAGACTGTGATTTTGAGACCTGTAAGGGTATCGCAGATTTTTTTGCCGGGATTGTCGATTATAAGTCGGAGTTTACGGGAAAGCATTCGCTCGGTGTGGCCAAGAAGGCGGCAGAGCTGGCAGAATACATGGGATATTCACAGGCTGATATTGAAAAATTCTATATGGCAGGTGCTCTTCATGACATTGGAAAGATGGCTATAGGCAATGAGATTTTGGAGAAACCGGGACGGCTTACGGATGAGGAATTTTCAAGGATGAAAAATCATGCCGGATATACATATATGATACTTTCTGAGGTCAAGGATTTTGATGAGGTGCGCGACTGGGCGGCACTTCACCATGAGAAGCTTGACGGAACAGGTTATCCCTTCGGGAAAAAGGCTGAAGAGCTGAATGAACCGGAGAGGCTTATGGCATGTGTTGACATTTATCAGGCGCTCACAGAGGCAAGGCCATATAAGTCAGGAATGTCTCATGATAAGGCATGCAGCATACTTGAAGATATGGTACAGAAAGGCTGGATTGATGCGGCTGTTACCGACAAGCTAAGAAGCTGCTTTGAGGTTGGCGGAAGGGATATGGTGTGAAGAAGTATGAATAATATACAGAATAAAGACGAGGGTCTTATTGGAAATGAAAAAATAGAGGAGGCGGTTCTGGCACTTCAGAATGAACCTTCAGGCGAAAGGCTTGCACATACGTTGACGGTTATCCGCAGACGTATGAAGGAGGGGGGACAGCTCATTGTCGCAGTTGAACCGTCACTTGAGAACATGCAGATGAGGCTTCAGACAGTTAAGACTGAGGACGGAGGAATATGGTGGTCTGCTTTTACAAGCTTTGATGAGGAACTCAAAGGAGCTGACAGCATAAAGTCTGCTTTTTTGACTGACATAGGGAGACTTTTTCATACCGCTCTTGAAGCTGCTGAGATAAAGGGAATTATTATAAACCCATGGAACAGGACGATAATGCTTGATAGAGAGCTTATAAATATTATTCTGGGACAGGAGAGCTGACCTGTGCTGCGGAGCGGTTTCCGTATATCAAATGAGGGGCAAAATACCTTTTGCCCCTCATTTGCAATATATCCTTATACAGCTTATATAACTTATTTGTTGCTGTTGTCTGCGGCAACAACGGCATTAATCTGCTCTAAGAGCTGGTCATAATTATCCTGATTATCTATACCTCCGAGAAATGGTTCGCCAACAATATTACCGTTTCTGTCGATAAGTATGGTAGTAGGGAAGGCCATGATATTGCCTGCGTATCTGCCTGCTTCGGTGTCAGAGTCAAAATAGATATTGCGGTAGGATGCACCTTGGCTTTCAAGAAGCTTTAAGGCTTCCTCAATACCTGACTTATTTCCGTCAAGTGTTTCTGTGTTGATACCGATGAGCTCGCCACCCATGCCCTTGAGAGTTTCATTGAGTTCATTAAGCTTGGAAAGCTCGGCAACACAAGGCTTACATCCATTGAACCAGAAGTTGACTACAGTTACTGCATTTGCGGAGAAGATGCTGTCATCAACATCATTGCCCTCAAGATCTTTTCCTGTAAAGCCCGGAAATGGATTTGAGTTTTCTTTGACAGATGTACCATCAGCGGATGCTCCGGCACCCGAAATCTGGTTCTGGAGTTCTGTTATTTCCTTTTCTATACCACGTATCGTTTCTATGTCGGCACTTACAACCGCAAGCTCCTCCTCCGTGAAAGATGCCTTGTTGGCTTCAAGAGTACTTGCAAGGAAATCGGCATATTCCATTTCCTGATTTTCACCGGTATTGTCCTTGCTCATGAATCCGAACATCTTGTTCCATACATCGCTGTGATCGCTAAACAACACGTTTTCCTGCTGATAGAGGTCATTCATACGCTCTGTAAGTTCATCTGTGCTCATTGAGGTGCCGGTATTGGCTGAGCTGCTTTCGGTGGAGCCGGATATGCTGCTGCTTGTAGTAGTGTTTATGTCCGTGCCGTTATTGCCTTTTCCCGAGCAAGCGGTTATTGCAAGCGCTATTGACAGGGTTGTTAATGCAGTGATCAGTTTTCTTGTTCTCATAATAAAAATCTCCTTATAAATAAAATATTTTTTGCTTTGTTGTCCGGTATTGCCATGACTTTAGATTATTTGGACGGTTGTTCAATATTCAGGTTCTTCTGTCCGCTTTTGCCGGTTGTGTCCTTCTGTGTGCTGCCAAAACCATATTTGTAGCAGATTGCATTTGTCGGACACGCTTTTATGCAGGCTCCGCAGCGTATGCATTCAGGGTGGTTAGGACTGGCTGTTACATCGACATCCATTTTGCATGCCCTAGTACATTTTTTGCAGCCGACACATTTGTTTGTGTCAACCTTCATCTGAAGGAGCGATACCTTGTTAAAAAGCGAGTATATCGCACCCAGAGGACATATCCATTTGCAGAAAGGTCTGTAAAAGAGGATGCTTAGCACAACGAAGATTATAAGTATTGAGCTTTTAAATGTAAACAGCTTTCCAAGTGCCGAGCGGATTCCGCTGTTGGTAAGCGAGAGTGGGATGGCACCTTCAAGCACTCCCTGAGGACATATATACTTGCAGAAAAATGGATCGCCCATGCCTATGGAATTGGTGACTACTATAGGCAATAGAATGACGAAAACCACAAGTATAACATATTTCAGGTATCTGAGAGGCTTGAGCTTTGCTGTGGAGAGCTTTTTACCGGGTATCTTGTGCAGCAGCTCCTGAAACCAGCCGAACGGACATAAGAAGCCGCAGATTGCTCTGCCAAGCAGTACGCCCATAAGAATAAAAAAGCCGGTTATATAATATGAAAACTTAAATTTGGATGAGCCTACCACCGCCTGAAACGCTCCAATCGGGCATGCACCTGATGCAGCCGGGCAGGAATAGCAGTTAAGGCCGGGAACACATACGGTTTTAGCATTTCCGCGGTATATGGTTCCTTTAAAAAGGTTCGGCAGATGAATATTGGTCAGTAAAGTAGCAGCAGCCTGTATCCATCCACGGAAACGAGCGATTGTTTTTGAAAATGTTTTTTTCTTATCCAATTCCTACACACTCCAGACATAATTTTATTGCCTTGCTCAGCACGGTGGCTGCTTCACCACGGTATGCGCCGTATATAAGCATTGCGGTACCGGCAATAAGCAGCGCTGTCTGTACAACAGCCTTTGTTTTGCATTTCAAATAAATTTCCCCTTTCATTTGTGATTTTCCTGCACAAGCAGTGCATTGTCAGAATGGCTTATTGACCTTTTGACGTTATTATCATACAATACAGGGTGTTAAATTTGTGTTAAGAAAAGAGAAAATTAAAAATAAAATTTTCAAATTACTTATTTGGAGTCAGTACAGCAGGCATTGCCTGCAGTAGACAGGAGTATAATTATGAGACTGCTCATTGTTGAGGATGAAAAAAAATTATGCGATGCGATAGCGAAGAGCCTTCATGGAGCCGGATATGAGGTTGATGTCTGTTATGACGGCGATGAAGCGCTAAGTATGATATTTGAAGAGAAATATGATTTGCTTGTGCTTGACCTGAATCTACCGGGGACGGACGGAATGGAGATATTAAGGACGCTCAGGCAGGAAAATGAGGAAACCAAGGTTCTCATTTTGTCTGCGAGAAGCCAGATTGCGGATAAGGTGGAGGGGCTTGACGCAGGAGCTAATGACTATATGGAGAAACCTTTCCATCTGCAGGAGTTAGAGGCGAGGGTGAGAAGCCTCACAAGACGCAGGTTTGTCCAGAAGGATGTGTGTCTTGAATGCGATGGTGTGAAATTTAATACAAGGGAAAGAGTTGCTTATGTGAACGGCGCTAGGGTGATATTGACAAGAAAGGAGAATGGCATACTCGAATATCTTTTGTTAAATCAGGGAAGGCCGGTAAGCCAGGAGGAGCTTATTGAACATGTGTGGGATGCGACGGCTGACAGCTTCTCCAATTCCATACGGGTTCACATGTCATCACTTAGAAAAAAGCTTAAGGCGGAGCTGGGATATGACCCGATTGTGAATAAGATTGGAGAGGGCTACAGAATAGGAGATAAGTCATGAGAAAAATATCTCTTCAGTGGAGACTTACTGTAATAACGGCATTGCTTATAGCGGCGATATGTATTTTTCTGAATTTTCTGTTGTACAGGAACGGAATATACTATATTGATTCGCTTCAGAATGTTGTGACTGACCACGGCGGTAGTGTTGAGCAGGAGACCCTGTATATTGATATTCCGGACAGTGAGTGGGATGATTTCGCTTCGCAGTTTGCAGTGCAGATATATGATACCAAGGCAGGCTATCGAAGAATGGGCTGGTTTATAACAGCGGTGGTAACATTTATCGGAGGCATGGTCACATATTTCGTGAGCGGACATGCTCTCAAGCCGCTCAGGGATTTTTCGGCAAAGGTTGAAAAGGTTCAGGTACAAAACCTGACAGCGTCCGTTATTGATGAAAAGGGAGCTTCAGAGCTTGTAAGGCTTGGAGATTCTTATAATAAGATGCTGATGCGCTTGTCGGATGCGTTTGAGGTACAGAGACAGTTCACAGGAAACGCAGCACATGAACTCAGGACACCGCTTGCACTTATGCAGGCGCAGCTTGATCTGTATAATTCCTCCGCACATCCGAACGTGGATTCTGAGACCGCCGAGACGATACAGATGGCTGCCGAGCAGACGGAAAGACTTACAAAGCTTGTTAAGACCTTACTTGATATGAGTGAGCTGCAGACAGTGGCACGCACTGACGAAATAGAGCTTGGAGCACTTGTGGAGGAGGTATTGGCTGACCTTGAACCGCTCGCAAGGGAGAGAGGCATCGCGCTTAATGCCGGGTGCTGTGGTGAACTGTATATGACCGGAAGTGATATACTTATCTACAGAGTTGTGTTCAATCTTGTGGAAAATGCCATAAGATATAACCGCGATGGTGGAAGCGTGTATGTGTCGGTTAATAAAAGGGATACTAATGCAGTGATTGCCGTAAGGGATACGGGAAGGGGAATAGCTCCTGAATATATTGAAAGAGTGTTTGAACCTTTTTTCCGTGTGGATAAGTCAAGGAGCCGTGAGCTTGGAGGAGTTGGCTTAGGGCTTGCGCTGGTGCGTGAGATAGTGAGGCTTCATGATGGAAGCATTGCCGTAAGTGAGAGCAATGAAGAAGGGACAACCTTTGAGGTGGTTTTTCCCTGTGAAACAATATAACGCATCATAGGCTATGCACATATACAGCTTCATAAAGTAAAGCGGACATAAGCATCCCCCTTACCCATCGCTTAGTGCTCTACACACTTGAAGCGGGGGATTGCTTATTCTGCGTTCAATATAGTAGTAATTAAGAAGATAAAAATAGATTGATTTTTTATTTGATTTTGTGTATAATCCGTTATATAAAACCCATTGGGTGTGGATTTTTCAAGATTTGAAATCTTTTTTCGCCACATAGCTTAACAGAAGGCTATGTGGTTTTTTTGTGCATTTTTTGGTATTGGTAAGGAGAAAATTATTATGAACCAGACATTTATGAAGGAGAGGAGAATATTTCCTCTTGTGTTGTCGATGGCTCTGCCGATGATGCTGTCGATGGCATTCAGTTCACTGTATAATATTGTGGACAGTTATTTTGTGGCGAAGCTGTCGGAGGATGCGATGACGGCGCTTTCGCTTGTATTTCCGGCGCAGAACCTTATGACCTCCGTGGCGGTAGGCTTCGGTGTCGGAATCAATGCTATGATTGCATTTTACCTTGGAGCGGGACAGCAGAAGAAAGCGAACCATGCTGCTGCACAGGGACTTATGTTCAGTGTGGTTCATGGTCTGCTTATCATGGCGCTGTGTCTTATAGGCATGCCGGCGTTCCTTGGTGCTTTCACATCGAAGCAGTCGGTTGTGGATTTGGGAGCTGAGTACTCTGACATAGTCTTCCTTTTTGCCGTGATAGTGAATGTCGGCATAACCTATGAGAAGATATTCCAGTCGGTCGGAAGAATGAAGGAGACTATGATATGTATGGTTATCGGCTTCGTGGCTAATATCGTGCTTGACCCACTGCTCATATTCGGTGTCGGATTTTTTCCGAAGATGGGAATAAGAGGTGCGGCCGTTGCAACCGGAATCGGACAGGTGCTGACGCTTATTGCATACATTGTTTTTGATAAGGTTAAGCCGCTTCCGGTAAGAATAAACAGGGAAAGCCTGAGCTTTGACGGTGAGGTGTGCGGACGCATGTACGGAATAGGAATCCCTGCAACGCTCAATATGGCTCTTCCGTCCGTGCTCATAACAGCGCTCAATGGCATACTTTCAGTATACTCGGAGAGCTATGTCCTTGTGCTTGGTGTCTACTATAAATTACAGACCTTCATTTATCTTCCGGCAAATGGAATCATTCAGGGAATAAGACCGCTCGTTGGCTATAATTACGGTGCGGGTGAAAACAGGAGGGTTGAAAAGATATACAGACTTTCGCTTGGAATGACAGCGCTTCTGATGGCAGCAGGGACAGTGGCATGCATGGCTGTGCCGCCGCAGCTTATGGGTCTGTTCTCTGACAGCGCCGACACGGTTTCTAAGGGATGTACGGCACTTCGCATTATATGTCTTGGCTTTATTGTGTCATCGCTGTCGGTGACCTACTCAGGAACGCTTGAAGCGCTCGGAGAAGGTGTTCCGTCACTTGTAATTTCGCTTATGCGATATATTGTTGTTATAATTCCGGCGGCGTTCATTCTCAGCAGGGCAATCGGTGCAGTCGGAGTGTGGTGGGCTTTCGTGATAACGGAGTGTACAGCGGCGGTGGCAGCATGTATACTGTTCCATAGAATCTGGGGCAGAAAATCGAAAGCCAATGCAATAGAATGATTTAAACCCAAAGGTTACCCCATTACCTGATTATTATTTGCTAAGAAAAGAAGTAAATACATATTTCCTGTCAATCAGATTTCCGACGATTCCGACCATTTTTCCCATAGTGAAAGCGGCAAGGACAGTTCCGATTCCAAGCCCGTAGAGGCGGCCGAGAAAGAGAAATGTCATGGCTGCTGTCACAGCAAGACATATCACATCAAAGGCTATCTTTATTTTAGGATAGCCCACCTTGGTTATGTCGGCAAGTTCTCGTGGGAAAAGGTCTGTCGGAACAATCGGAAGCTTACAGCGGTTAGAGAAGGCTATACCAACACTCAGGAGAAGATAACTTATCACAAAATATACAATTCTCCAACCGAGTGCAGTCGGAAGTATGTTAATCCACGCCTTATTCAGGTCGAGGAGCATGCTGAAAGCGAAGCCGACAACGAAGCTGAACAGGTACATCGGAACGAATTTTTTCCTCATAATCATAAGGCTTAAAATAAGAGTTCCCTGAAAAATATATGTCCATGTTCCGAGAGTGAGATTTGGAAGCACAAGCGAGAATGCGTAGGGAACACTTGAAATTGCCGAAATTCCCGCATTTGAGTAGAGCATAAGCACCACGCTGAAGCTGTTGATTAACACTGCGATGACGAGCGCTAGCTCACCGCGAAAGGTCTTTTTTTCATTAAATGTTTCCACAGATGAAGCTGCGGATATACTGTTGTCCATGTCTGTCTCCATTCCGCGGAGTTGGAATATTTGTCTGCTGTAAACTGCAGCCATGCAAACTGATTAAAACCTCCGCTTTTTTGATAATCTTTTGATAATCGTATACAGTATACCACTGAATTTTATAATAACAAATCAATAAATTATATAAAATTATAGATATTATCTATATATTTCATTGACTTCGATATACAGAATTCCCATTGTAAGAATTGGGGCATTTACATGAGTTGTATCTTCCCTGTTTTATGTTATACTGTTTATATAATAATGCAGAGTTTGATAATATTACGTAAGGCTTAAAGGATAAGAGAGTTGATGAAGCTGATAGAACTCCGGCAGAAAATATTGCTTATCAGGTTGGATGGACAATATTGGTCCTTAAATGGGAAGAAGATAGTGCTACATGCTGCAGTGAACTTGAAAGGAATCATAACACCATGAATATATTCTATCTGAGATATTTTGTTACGTTAGCCCATGAAAAGCACTACACGAAGGCTGCAAAGCAGCTATGTATCACACAGCCAAGCCTGAGCCATGCGATAGACCAGTTGGAGAAGGAGCTGGGCGTGCAGCTCTTTGAAAAGGTGGGGCGAAACACAACCCTGACGCATTTTGGTGAGGAGTTTTTAGTGTGTGCAGAACACACGCTTGCGACGCTTGACGAGGGTGTTGGGATGATAAAGAAAAGTGCGGCGGGTGACGGAGTTATAAGGCTTGGCTTTGTAAGACCGCTTGGAATAAAATTCATACCACAGCTTGCGGCGGAATTTTTAAAGGAAAATAAGGAAAAAAATATAAAATTTACCTTCAATACCGATGTGACAGGCAAACTGCTTGAGGGTATGAAGGATAAAAGGTTCGACATTCTGTTCTGTTCGGAGCCGCCAAAGACCCTGGGTTTTAATGCGGTTCCGGTGAAGAGACAGGAGCTGGTGCTTATCGTTCCGGATTCACATCCGCTTGCAGAGCGCGATGAGATAAACCTCTGTGAGACGATGGATTATGATTATGTATATTTTCACAACAATTCCGGTATCAGAAAGGTTATAGACGACATGTTCGCAAGAGCGGAAATCACGCCAAGGATTGCCTGCGAGACGGAGGAGGATGAGGTGATTGCGGGACTTGTGTCGGCAGGCTTTGGGATTGCGGTTGTGCCATATATGGATATGCTTTTAAAACTGGATGTCAAGATAATTAAAATCACATCACCTGCTTATGAGCGCAGCTTTTTTATGGTGAACGATGACAGACTGTACATGCCGCCTGTGGTTAAGAGCTTCTATGATTTCGTGCTGGACAGGTGCCGATTTTAAAATGCATAGCATAAAAGTAAGGAAAAATCGCGCAAACATATAGTGCCTCAGCGTGGTAAAGTTGATGAAACGTACACTATAACATAAATTTTTCTTACAAAATTTTTTCGGCTATATGTAGCAGACATACAGAGTTTATTATTAAAAAAATATGCTGCCGGCAAAGCAGCTGTGCATTATAAGGACATAACAGAGAAGTCATTTTTGAGTATGGAGGAATTATGCTTAGGATAGGTGTTGATTTGGGTGGTACGAACATTGCGGCGGGGCTTGTCGATGAGGAGTACAGGATTCTGGACAGGGTGTCGGTAAAGACGAAGCTTCCGCGGCCGGCAGAGAGTATCATTACCGATATTGCGGGACTTGTAAACCTGCTCTGCGAAAAAAATAATGTTGCGCAGAGGGACATTGAATCGGTCGGCGTGGGAGTTCCCGGAACGGTAAATGAGGATACAGGCTATGTTGAGTTTTCCAATAATCTGGGCTTTGAGATGGTTCCGTTTATCAGGCTTCTTGGGGATATGGTAGAGGCACCGGTACATTTTGGAAACGATGCCAATGCTGCTGCGCTTGGCGAATATCTGGCAGGTGGCTACAACGTGAAGTCATTCGTTATGATTACATTGGGGACAGGCATAGGAAGCGGAATAATTCTTGACGGAAAGCTCATCAAGGGAATTAACTTTGCCGCCTCAGAGCTTGGGCATACCGTGATTAAGCTGGGCGGAGAGCAGTGCACCTGCGGAAGAAAGGGCTGTTTTGAGGCTTACGCATCGGCGACTGCGCTTATAAGGGACACGAGGAGATTATTGCTGAAAAAGTCAAATGCAGTGGAGAGTATGCATAATACCGTGGGTAATATGATTGTGAGAAGTGAAATCTGGAAGCTGTGCGATGGCGATGTCGGCAAAATAGAGGCAAAGCATGTATTTGATGCGGTAAAACATGAGGATGAGCTTGCAAAAGAGCTGTTTTGGAATTATACTGAATATCTTGCGGAAGGAATTGCCAACATTATAAATATCCTGCAGCCCGAGCTGGTATGCATAGGAGGCGGGGTGAGCAAGGCGGGGGATATGCTGCTTGCACCTGTTAAAGAGAAGGTGGCAGGAAGGATTTTCTCAAAAAACTCTGCAAGAAATACGGATATCAAGCTGGCACGGCTTGACAACGATGCAGGCATTATAGGGGCTGCGATGCTGTAGAGACAATTTATATATTTGTTTTGTGCAAGGTGTAGATATGCTATATAATCAAAATTAAACGATGCTGAGGTCAAAAGGTATTTTGACCTCTATGATATCTATGATATCTATGATATCTATGATATCTATGATAACGAATTGCTACGCACGTAAGAAAAAGATTCGTGTATGAAAAATCTTGAAATAAAAAATATCTGGAAGTGGAGATTGGTTTGATATGAGACTGGTAATACAGCGTGTCAACCACGCAAGCGTGAGGGTTGACGGAAATGTGATTGGAAGTATAGGGAAAGGGCTGTTGATTCTGCTTGGAGTTGCCAATGGTGATACCAAGGAGATGGTTGACAGGTATGTGAAGAAGCTGTCAGGCTTAAGAATATTCGAGGATGCGGATGGAAAGACGAACCTCTCGCTTGCGGATGTAGGCGGGGAGCTTCTGGTTGTGTCACAGTTTACACTGTATGCCGACTGTAAGAAAGGAAACAGGCCAAGCTTTGTAAATGCGGGTGCTCCTGATTTTGCCAATGATATGTATGAGTACTTTAAGGAGAAATGTGTTGAGACGTTCGGCAGGGTTGAGTGCGGAAGCTTCGGAGCCGACATGAAGGTAGAGCTTGAAAACGATGGACCGTTCACGGTCTTATGGGACAGCGATTGGTGGTAGTAAAAATATATGTATAAGGGGGAATTATGAACAACTATCTTATAGTTACCGGTGGATATACGGACGATAATTTTGCAGTCCGGTGGATAAAGGATAATAATTTTGACTGCATGCTTGCCTCAGATTCCGGGATGGAATTTTTCAGGCGCACAGGTATTGTGCCGGATGTCATAATAGGGGATTTTGATTCGGTAAATGCAGATACATTGGATTTTTTTAAGAAAAAGAATGATATAGAATGGACGAAGCTCAATCCGATGAAGGATGACACCGACACGGAGGCGGCTATAAGGCTTGCCATTGAAAAGGGAGCACAGAGCATAACACTTCTTGGTGCGACAGGCAGCAGAATAGACCATGTGCTTGCCAATATTGAGCTTCTTGGAGTAGGACTTAGGCAGAAGGTACAGATGCAGATTGTGGATGCACACAACAGAGTCAGGATGATTGATTCGGGACTTACCATAAAAAGGGATGAGCAGTTCGGAAAATTCGTGTCCCTGATACCGTACAGCATGAGGGTTGAGGGGGTATGCCTTGAGGGCTTTAAATATCCGCTTGACAATTACTGCATGAGCAAGTTCAATTCGCTTGGAATAAGCAATGAGATTACGGAGGCTGAGGCAAGGATAAGCTTTTCCGATGGGATAATGGTTGTAGTGGAGGCAGTTGACTGATATGGATAAACATTCACAGAAAAACGGTATCATAGAAGGTACAATATGGAAGCAGCTTCTTATATTTTTCTTTCCGATTCTTGTCGGGACTTTTTTCCAGCAGTTGTATAACACAGTGGATGCCGTGATTGTGGGGCAGTTCGCCGGAAAGGAGGCACTGTCGAGTGTCGGCGGTTCGTCGAGCCAGATAATCAATTTCGTGGTCGGATTTTTTACGGGACTTTCTGCCGGTGCAACGGTTATTATCTCACAGTTTTACGGAGCTAATGACGCGAATAAGATACATAGAGCGCTGCATACGGCGTACGCATTTTCGATTGTGGGTGGAATAATAGCGGGAATAATCGGAATCGCACTCACAGTCCCGGTTATGAAGCTTATGAATACGCCGGAGGAGCTTATGCATGATTCGGCAATGTATGTGATGATATATTTTGGCGGACTGGTGTTTATTTTCGTCTATAATATGGGCTCGGCAATACTGAGGGCGATAGGTGATTCTAAAAGACCGTTATATTATCTGATAATATGCTGTTTCATAAATATCGTGCTGGATATTGTATTTGTGAGCGTGTTAAAGCTTGGGGTGCTGGGTGTCGCAGTAGCGACCTTTATTTCACAGCTTGTAAGTGCAGTGCTTGTGACAAGGGCGCTTATGTACCACACTGAGGGTATGAAGCTTGTGCTGAAGGAGATAAGGCTGCATGGGGACGTGCTTCCTGCGATGCTTAAGATCGGACTTCCGACGGGAATACAGTCAAGCATGTACAGTGCCTCCAACATAATAGTGCAGTCTGCACTCAACGGCTTCGGCGTTGACACGGTGGCTGCATGGTCGGCATTCGGAAAGATTGACAGCATGTACTGGATGATAAATACAGCATTCGGAATAGCGGCTACGACCTTTGTCGGACAGAACTTCGGTGCAGGAAAGTATGACAGGGTTAAGAAGGGAACGCTTCAATGTCTTATGATGGATATAGCGGCTGCGTTGCTTTTCAGCACGCTGGTGCTGACGTTCGGACAGTATATGCTGAGGATTTTTACCTCGGAGGCAGAGGTTATCAGACTTGGAGTGCGGGTTATGAGAGTTATATCACCTGCATACTTTATCTTCGCATTTATTGAGCTTCTGTCCGGCTCCCTAAGGGCACAGGGGCATGTGCTTGTGACAACAATTATGACGATGCTCGGAGTGTGCGCATTCAGGGTGGTATGGGTGCTTTTCATAGTTCCGCAAGGTAAGCTTGAGCAGATAGTGTTCTGCTATCCGGCGACATGGACAATCACAGCCGTAGGAATGATTATTTATTATATTTATAAGCAGCGCAGTATAATAAAGAAATATAAGAATACATTGCCCGCTTAAACTGGCAGGTTTTACTTTATAACTGAATGCGGTAATCGGATATAGAAAATGGAGTAATACAGATATATGGAATCAAAAAGAGAATTGACGAAGGATATGACAAAGGGACCGTCTGCGAGGCTGCTGCTCGTTTTTGCGCTGCCGCTTATGCTGGGGAATCTTTTTCAACAGCTCTACACGATGGTGGATACCATTATTGTCGGTCAGGGTGTCGGCATAAATGCACTGGCATCACTTGGGGCGTCCGACTGGCTTAACTGGATGTTTATAGGCTTTGTGACGGGAATCACGCAGGGCTTTTCCATTATTTTTGCACAGTTTTATGGCGCCGGTGATGCTAAGTCGCTCAGAAGCTCAATAGGTAATGCACTTGTGCTTACAGCGCTTGCCGCTATCTTCTTTACGGTGGTGGGACAGCTCGCGATAGTGCCGGTTTTAAAGCTCCTTGAAACCCCGGCAGATATTTTTGCAGGCTCGGAAAGTTATCTGAGGATTATGCTGGGAGGAGTGGCAGTGAGCCTTATGTATAATTTTGAGGCGGCGCTTTTAAGGGCATTGGGTGACAGCAGGACACCGCTCATGGCGATGATCACGGCGGCATTGACGAACGTTGCGCTTGACCTTCTTTTTGTCCTTGTTTTCAAGTGGGGAATAGCAGGGGCAGCATCAGCGACCATTATTGCCCAGGGAGTATCAGTTGTATACTGCTTTTCAGCTATAAGAAGAATAGACATGATAAGAATAAACAAGCAGGACATTGGCATACATGCAGCAATGTCTAAGAGGCTGTTGATAGTCGGTCTCCCGATAGTATTCCAGAATACCATGATAAGCATAGGAGGAATGATACTGCAGTCTGTCGTGAACAGCTATGGATTTCTGTTTGTTGCAGGCTATACCGCTGCTAATAAGCTATACGGACTGCTTGAGACGGCTGCAATCTCCTTCGGCTTTGCAATCACAACCTACACGGCGCAGAATCTTGGGGCAGGCAATTTTAAACGTATAAGGAAGGGCATGAGAAATGCGGTCATAATGGCGCTTATCACATCGGTTGTTGTATCCGTCTGCATGCTCATTTTCGGACGCCCGATTCTCAGGCTTTTCATATCTGACGAGACAGGGCAGGTGGAGGAGGTGCTTGGAATAGCCTATCTGTATCTCAGCATAATGAGCTGGTTTTTGGCTGTCCTGTACGCGCTTCATACCTACAGAAGTGCGCTTCAGGGGCTTGGAAATACGGTCGTTCCTATGCTGTCGGGAATTATGGAGTTCATAATGAGGACAACTGCTGTCATGCTTCTTCCGAGATTTGTGGGTGAGAAAGGTGTGTTCTATGCGGAGGTGTTTGCATGGACAGGTGCAACAGTGATTCTTGTCACGTCATACTATGCTGTGAGGAGAAAAATAGAAAAAAAGCTGAAAATTACTTAATTCCTATTGACATAGTAGGGATTAAGTAATATACTTGCAAAAAACATGAAACGTGAGGCAATGACTGGTGACAGCCACAAGCAGGAAGGAGATTATGTATGTCTAACATTTACAAGGGAGCAGTTGAACTTATCGGAAAGACACCTTTGGTTGAGGTGGTCAATGTTGAGAAGGAGCTAGGGCTTAAGGCTAGAGTACTTGTGAAGCTTGAGTACTTTAACCCGGCAGGAAGCGTCAAGGATCGTGTAGCTAAGTCGATGATAGAGGACGCTGAGGCTAAGGGGCTTTTGAAGGAAGGCTCTGTAATCATTGAGCCTACATCAGGAAACACGGGTATAGGTCTTGCATCCATAGCAGCATCTAAGGGCTATAGAATCATCCTTACAATGCCTGAGACAATGAGCGTTGAGCGCCGCAACATCCTTAAAGCCTATGGCGCTGAGATTGTGCTCACTGAGGGCGCTAAGGGAATGAAGGGTGCCATCGCAAAGGCTGAGGAGCTTGCCGCACAGACACCGAACAGCTTTATTCCGGGACAGTTCGTAAATCCTGCCAATCCTAAGGCTCACAGAGAGACAACAGGCCCTGAAATTTGGGAGGACACAGACGGGAATGTCGATGTGTTCGTTGCAGGTGTAGGTACGGGCGGAACCCTCACAGGTGTAGGTGAGTACTTAAAATCCAAGAAGCCTGATATCAAGGTGGTCGCAATGGAGCCGGCTTCATCACCTGTTCTTTCACAGGGCAAGGCGGGAGCACACAAGATTCAGGGTATCGGTGCCGGCTTCGTTCCAGATGTGCTTAATACGAAGGTGTATGATGAGATTTTAACAGTGGAGAATGAAGATGCTTTCGCAACAGCTAAGCTCCTTGCCAAAAAGGAGGGTGTTCTTGTCGGAATCTCATCAGGTGCGGCTCTCTACGCTGCAATCCAGCTTGCCAAGAGACCTGAGAATGAGGGTAAGACTATTGTAACATTGCTTCCGGATAGTGGGGACAGATATTATTCTACGGCGCTGTTTACAGAGTAGGATTAAATTAGATATGATATTGCTTAGCTGATAATGGAATATCGGCGGATGATTAAACTGCTGCTTAGACAGATTACTATTTAGTGGTCTGTTGGGCGGCAGTTTTTTTGTTTATGGAAACAGTTAAAAAATTTATATAATAAACCAGTAGTTTAGTATATTATGCATAAATAATGTTGAAATTGAATGAAAATATGAGTATAATAAACATAAAATAATCTAAAAACAGAAATATGAATATATCAAATTGCGGAGTATAAGAATGTTATCGAAAATAGAGTTAAAGTTAAATCACAGTGAGGAAATCGTGTACCAGATGTCATCGCTCTTTCATGGTGCACTTATGGAAATGCTGCCGGAGGAGTATGCAGAGTATCTTCATGTGTCGCAGCTTCATCCATATACGCAGCACCTTGAATTCAGGAATGGTGCATGGTTCTGGGTGGTGTGCTGTCTAAATAAGAAAGCAGCTAAAATAATTATATATGATACTCTCATGGGGATAGAGAGCATTTTTATAAAAAACAGAAAGCTTGAGATAAGAATTGTTGAAAAGAGCTATTCCGAACTGCCATACAAATCTCTGATGGACAGCTTCTACGATGATGAATGTAGCAGATACATTAATATTCATTTTATATCGCCTACGGCATTTAAGAAGGATGGGCGGTACATTTTCTATCCGGATATCCGGTGTATTTTCCAGAGCCTTATGAATAAGTATGATGCGGCTGTAAGTGATGAGGTGATGGCTGATGAGGATACCTTGGAACAATTGTGTGAGAATGCCAGAATCACAGGATATGATCTAAAGAGCGTCAACTTTTCGCTTGAAGGTGTCAGGATTCCTTCTTTTATAGGTAAGCTCACAATAAAAATGCATGGAACATCCACAATGGTGAATTTTGCAAATATGCTGTTCAGGTTCGGGACGTATTCAGGAATCGGAATTAAGACGTCACTGGGGATGGGAAGTTTTAAAATATTAAAAGATGAAGGGAGAAAGAGATGATAACGGACAGGCAGATAGAACTTATCGTTGGCGCTTTGCTGCATGATATAGGCAAGGTTGTGTATAGAAGCGGTGATGGACGCGACCACAGCGTGAGCGGATATGAATATCTCAGGGGGCTTGAAAATAATTTCCGGGAGAAAAAGCTTCCCGGTGAGGTTCTTGATTGTGTGAGATATCACCATGGAAAATATCTCAAGAATGCTACGATTCAGGATGATTCTTTGGCGTATATCACATATTTTGCCGACAATGTTGCAGCATTTTCAGACAGAAGACAGATGGCTGGTGGGGAAGATGGGTTTGACAAGAAAATTCCGTTGGACAGTGTTTTTAATATTCTTAATGGGAACAATGGAAAACAACACTATGCCATGAGATTTTTAAATCCGGATGAGGATATCAACTATCCTACAGAAGATAAGGTTGAAATGGATGAAGGTTTTTATAATAAAGTGGTAGCTGACATCACGGATAATCTGAAAGGAATTGAGCTTAGCAGGGAGTACATTGATTCACTTTTATCGGTGCTTGAGGCTAATCTTACATATATTCCGTCATCCACCTCGAAAAGAGAGCTGGCGGATATTTCCCTGTATGACCATGTGAAGATGACTGCTGCTATAGCTTCATGTATTGAACAATATCTTGCGGCAGAGGGGGAGCAGGATTACAGGACATTTTTGTATATAAATTCAGAAAAAAATTATGACATGCCAATGTTTCTTTTATATTCGATGGATATATCGGGTATTCAGAATTTCATATACACCGTCGGTGAGAGCGGAGCACTAAAGGGGCTTCGGGCGCGCAGCTTTTACCTTGAAATACTGATGGAGCATATAATCGACGAGCTGCTTGAAAAGCTTTCACTTTCGCGGGCAAATCTGATTTATACAGGTGGCGGACATTGCTATATTCTTATCCCGAACACGAAAAATGTCCTGCAAATAATAGAGCAATATGATGTGAGTGTCAATGAATGGCTGATGGATAAGTTCGGAACAGCTTTGTACATAGGAACAGGCTATGCCGTGGCAAATGCCAATGCATTCAGGAATATGCCGGATGGGAGCTATTCTGATTTATATAGGAATATTTCAAGAATGATTTCCGGAAAAAAGACACATCGGTACGATGCTGCACAGATTATAAAGCTTAACAGCCAGAGACATGAAGGTGAAAGGGAATGTAAAATATGCAGACGTATAGCAATTCTAAAGGATGACAAATGTGCCATATGCAATTCGTTGGAAAAGATGTCATCAGGTATTTTGAAAGATGACTATTTCACGGTGGTGTGCAATAGTGGGAAAGATGCTCTGCCACTTCCGGGAGGAAGATACCTTGTGGCTGATGATAAGGACACTCTGCTTGAGCGGATGAAGGGTGACAGCTATGTGCGTTGTTATACAAAGAACAATATATATACAGGAAAGCATGTGACAACAAAAATCTGGGTGGGTGATTATAGCGCCAAGGATACCTTTGAAGAACTTGCCGAGGCCTCAAATGGTGTAAAGCGTATCGGAATACTCAGGGCGGATGTCGATAACCTTGGAAACACATTTGTGAATGGATTTAACCGTGAAAATGGTGACTGCATGTATACAACACTCTCACGTACAGCTTCACTTTCAAGACAGCTATCTTTGTTTTTTAAGCTATATATCAATAAGATTCTTGCACAGGGAAAACGGAATATTTTAGGAGATGGAGGCGGTAGAAACATAGTCATTGTATATTCAGGTGGTGATGATGTCTTTTTTGCAGGTGCGTGGAATGATGTGATTGCGGCAGCGGTTGATTTACAGCAGGCATTGAAAAAATTCACACAGGGAACCTTGACATTGTCCGCTGGAATAAAGGTTTACAAGCCTTCATATCCAATCAGTGCTATGGCGAAGGAGACAGCGGTGTTAGAGGAGGCTGCGAAAGGCATCAAGGGGAAAAATGCAGTTGTACTGTTCGATGAGGCTACAAAACATATAAATGAGAAAAAAGAAAATGTCCAGTCTGTGGAGATTCACGGCTATAAATGGGAAGATTTTGAGAAATATGTTATTGGTGAAAAACTTACACTGATAAATGACTACTTACAGAATCAACAGGAGCTTGGAATGTCATTTTTATATCATCTGACGGAATTGTTAAGGGATGATACGCAGCCTATAAATACCGCCAGATATGTATATCTGTTGTCGAGGATGGAACCGAAGGAGGACAGTGATGTTGAAGTCAGGACAGCATACCGGCAGTTTGCCAAGAAGATGTATGAATGGAGCAGGAATCCGCAGGATAGGAGACAGCTTATAACTGCAATTTATATTTATGTATATCTAAATCGAAAAGATGATGGAGAGGAGAACGAAAAATGAGATTGACGGAAGAAAATTATGTTGAGCTTGCAGAGAACGCAATGAGGGATATCTGCAATGAGCGCGACAAGAAAGACAGAAAGGTGTCACCTGTCACTACTTCAAAAATCAGGAATCTTCTTGCAATGACGGCGGACATCTACAATGAGGTGATTGGCAGCCAGGATGATAAGCTTTCAAATGAGGTATGCGGAAAGATAAATTATCTCAAGATAAGATTTGTGTATGAGGCAGGCCGTGAGCCTAAGGTGAAAACACTTGTTGAAAAGGCAGAAATATTGCATCATATAGACGATATCAAGAATAGCAGGACACAGTTTATATTATTCAGCCGCTATATGGAGGCATTGGTGGCGTACAGAAAATTCATTGGTGGACATGACGAATAGGAGGAGCTGAAATTATGTTTGCAAAAATAGAGATAAGCGGAGTAATAGAGGTAATGACAGGTCTGCATATAGGCGGTTCAAGTGCTTTTTCGGCGATAGGGGCAGTTGATTCCTCGGTTATTTTAGATACACGGAGTAATATGCCGATGATACCGGGAAGCAGTCTTAAGGGAAAGATGAGAACACTTCTGGCAAAGAAATACAATGAGGTATTTGCAAGAATCCCGGATGATGATAATGAATGTCTGCTGGCATTGTTTGGTAGTGCAAAAAAGGGAGCGGTAAAGACAAGCCGTGTGCAGTTTTCGGATATGTTTTTGTCCAATTTGGATGAATTAAAAAGGGGTGGACTTACAAGAGCAACGGAAATAAAATTTGAAAATTCCATTTCAAGAGCCTCTGCTGTTGCAAATCCTAGACAAATAGAGAGAGTTGTCAGAGGAGCCAAGTTCCCGGTGCAGATTATTTACGAGGTGTCGGAGGGTGCCGGAAATGCAGACAAAGCTGCAATCCTACAGGACATGAAAATACTAAAGGACGGCTTTAAGCTGTTAGAGTATGATTACCTTGGGGGTAGCGGTTCAAGAGGCTATGGAAGGGTTAAATTTGAAGAGTTTGGCGTCGAGTGTGTTTTAGGAGAAGTAGACGATGACATAATTGATGAGTGTCAGAAAATTATGGAAGGTTAGATATATGAATTATTCTATATATAAATTGAAATTTAACACAGGTGTTCACTTTGGAACAGGTGTACTAAGTGAATCCGAATATACATTCCGCGCGGATCAGCTTTTCTCGGCACTCTATATTGAGGCATTGAAGCAGGGAAGTGAGAAAGAGTTATATGAGGCTGTCTGTTCAGGGAATCTGCTCTTTTCCGATTTGTTTCCATATAAAGGAACACAGTATATGCTGCCAAAACCCATGCTGTATGTTGAACCGGCAGACAGAGAAAAATCTGAACAGAAAAAGGCATACAAGAATATGAAGTTTATCCCCGTTAAAGCTCTTGACGAATTTCTTTGTGGCAGGATTGATGTTGAAAATAATGCGATGAGCGATTATGGACATTATGTACAGCATACAATGGCGTGTGTGAGAACCGGGGATGAGACGCTGCCGTTCAGGGTAGGTACATATTATTACAACAGCGGATGTGGATTGTATATTATAGTGGGATACAAGAGTGAGGCTGAAATGATACTTGCCGAGGATCTTTTAGAATCACTGTCTTACACAGGAATTGGGGGCAAAAAATCATCCGGACTTGGCAAATTTGAATTAAAAATTGCAAGCGGTACAGATAAGCTTTTAGACATGCTTTACAGAGATACAGGCAGAAGCATGCTGTTGTCGACTGCCCTCCCTAAGAATGGGGAGCTTGAAGCTGCTCTTGACGGCGCAACATATCTTCTTGAAAGACGCTCAGGTTTTGTCGCTTCCGACCGATATGCCGATGAGTGGCGCAAAAAGAGGGATTTGTATGTGTTTGCCTCAGGCTCATGCTTTGTAAACAGGTTCAATGGTGATGTCATAGATGTATCGGATGGTGGAGGGCACGGCGTGTACAGATATGCCAAACCGGTTTTTATAGGAATATAATAACAGTCGATTTGATGGAATTATAGAGGTGGACATGGAAGAATTTTTAAAACATTACAGAATGAGGATTGAGGCACTGTCACCGATTTACATAGGAAGCGGTGTAAAGCTTGGCACCAAGGAATATATTTACATGCCGTGGAACCATGAAGTCATTATACCGGATATGCAGAAAATGTTTCTGGCTGTGCAGAAAAAAGGGGTTATCAAGGAATTTACTGATTTTATGATGAATGCCGGGCAGAATGGCAAGACATTGTCTCAATGGCTTAAGGAGCACCGGTTCGGATCGGAAGATTATGAGGCATGGAAGCTGTATAAGATGGACGCAGGGGAGTCTTTTTTAAATCCTAAGGCGAGACCGAAGGAGATAGATGCATTTATAAAGGATGCCTATGGTTATCCCTATGTTCCGGGAAGCAGCATAAAGGGAATGCTGAGAACGGCTTTAATTGCGTGGGAGCTGCACAAAAATCCGGACAAATACTGTGATATAAAAGAAGAAGTAAAATCAGCTTCGGAAAGAAAAGCTAACAGAAGTCAATATCTCATGCCTGAGATAAAAAAGCTTGAGCAGAGGGTGTTATATGTTCTTTCCAGAGACGAGGAGAATGGAAAGAGCGCAGTGAACGATTGTCTGTCCGGTCTGTATGTGGGGGACAGCGAACCTATCGGACTGGGGCAATTGACGCTCAGCCAGAAAATTGACTACACTGTTGATGGGACAGAGAAGCCGATTTCGCTTCTTCGAGAGACATTAATACCCGGTACAAAAATAGATTTTGACATAACAATTGATACAACAATATTAAAGCAGTATGATATTAACGATATCCTTGAGGCTCTGGAGTATTTTAAAGATGTGTGCAATCAATATTTTTATTCCCGCTTTAAACGTACGATTAAGGATAGCAATGCCGTGCTTATCGGGGGCGGATGTGGCTTCCTTTCTAAGACGGTTATATATTCGTTATGCACATCCGATGGTGTAAAGGTTGTCGACAATATCTTTAAAAATACTTTAAACGATAAAGTATATAAGGATCATAAACATTACAAAAACCTGCAGCTACATTTGGCACCACATGTGTGCAAGTGTACCAAGTATAAAGGTGAGCTATATGATATGGGAATCGGACGTATCAGCATACAAAATTCATAGTTTATATGCCATTTTGCCCCGATGCCCTGAAAATATGGGGTTGCGGACAAAAGAAGCTGATTGTATAATGAGATTGTACATGGTTTGCGGTTTCCACCGCAAACCACGTTGGGAAGCCTTGATTCTAAGGCGATGTAGAAGACGGGATTGAGATTAGATATGCCCCGGGAGGGGACGAAAACTTCAATGGAAACAACGATTGTGTCACCGTCAACAAATTGAGATTAGATATGCCCCGGGAGGGGACGAAAACTTTTATCATCGCTTGAATGTTCTAAGGAAATAATTGAGATTAGATATGCCCCGGGAGGGGACGAAAACACGATGCTGTTCTAGCTGTTAAGAATGGTACAGTTGATTGAGATTAGATATGCCCCGGGAGGGGACGAAAACATTCACCTTTAATTCATAAATCATTTGTCCTATGATTGAGATTAGATATGCCCCGGGAGGGGACGAAAACCGAGAACACGCAAAACAATAACAGCACCCACGGCAATTGAGATTAGATATGCCCCGGGAGGGGACGAAAACTAAATCAGCGTTGATGTACGGTGTCGGGTCTACCCAATTGAGATTAGATATGCCCCGGGAGGGGACGAAAACAATATACCCGAGTTATCATAATTAGACAGATTAAAGAAAATTGAGATTAGATATGCCCCGGTAGGGGACGAAAACTCTTCAAGCTGCAAATCTGTCATAATTGACTACCATTGAGATTAGATATGCCCCGGTAGGGGACGAAAACGATTTTTCACGGCTTTGCTCCGTTCTGGAAAGCACAATTGAGATTAGATATGCCCCGGTAGGGGACGAAAACCCTGTGTCTGAATAATAAAACTCTCCTGATTCATAATTGAGATTAGATATGCCCCGGGAGGGGACGAAAACCTTTTTGAGATGTTAGAAACAAATTAGTAACACATATTGAGATTAGATATGCCCCGGTAGGGGACGAAAACTCTATATTAATTTTTATTAAACAACATGAAAATTTGCATTGAGATTAGGAATGCCCCGGGAGGGGACGAAAACGACTTGAGCAAATTTATATTTGTTTTCAATGTCTTATCATTGAGATTAGGAATGCCCTGGTAGGGGACGAAAACCGTACATATCAGCCCTACACATATAGGCAATAAAAATTGAGATTAGGAATGCCCCGGTAGGGGACGAAAACGATGGCACGGTAATAATTGGTTTTACAGATGAAATTGAGATTAGGAATGCCCCGGGAGGGGACGAAAACAATTAGTGGCTTTTTTATTCGGGATGTAAACCGATTATTGAGATTAGATATGCCCCTGGAGGGGACGAAAACGAAAAATCTGCCTCCGTCCAGCCGTTCATCCTTCCATTGAGATTAGATATGCCCCGGTAGGGGACGAAAACTGAGTAGGATCAAAGTTTATGTGTATGGAACTGGACGATTGAGATTAGATATGCCCCGGTAGGGGACGAAAACCTGTGTGTATGCTCCTACATACGGCTTAAGCAGTAATTGAGATTAGATATGCCCCGGGAGGGGACGAAAACAAAATAAACGGTACCTCACAAAATGTGATTAAAATATTGAGATTAGATATGCCCCGGGAGGGGACGAAAACCCCGCTCATTCATCCCTTACAATTATCAAAAAATTCATTGAGATTAGATATGCTCCGGTAGGGGACGAAAACATAAATTCTTCAGAAAGCTTCTGGTATTTTGAAATTAGGAATGCCACATAAGGGGACGAAAACAAGTATTCTCCGTAGTAATCAGACATTTTTTTTTATTGAAAAGAAATCGCCTGCAAGGGGAATAAAAATACAACCTATTTATTTTCACTATTTAATACTCAGACAAAAAACACTAATATAAGACAAGGAGACTAGATGAGCTATCTCTATGTGTGTGAACAAGGTGCCCGTATCAGCTTTGAGGAGAATCGTTTTGATGTGAGATATAAGGGAGCTGTGCTGCAAAGTATTCCGGCAGAAATGTTGGAAGTTATTGAAGTGTTTGGAAAGGTGCAAATTACAACACAGTGTGTCACGGAGTGTCTTAAAAGAGGAATCAATATACTGTATTATTCATTGTATGGTGCGTATTATGGCAGATTGATTTCCACAACACATGTCAATGTCGGACGGCAGAGAAAGCAGGCGGATATTGAACGCAATGAAGAGTTCAAGCTTAATTTTGCAAAGAAAATCATAAATGCTAAAATAAAAAATCAGATTGTGATTTTAAGGAGATATTCAAGAGATACGGATGTCGACGTGTATCCTGTTGTGAGGCAAATGCAGAATATGAATGAAAAAGTGCTTAATTCAAAAGGGATAGAGCAGCTTATGGGATATGAAGGGAACGCAGCAAGACTGTATTTCGGGCAGCTTGGAGAACTGATTAATCCTGCGTTTTTCTTTACAGGAAGGACAAAAAGACCGCCAACGGATCCATTTAATTCAATGATAAGCCTAGGATATTCGATTGTGCTTAACGAACTATACGGAAAACTTGAAGGAAAAGGGCTTAACCCCTATGTTGGAATTATGCACAAGGACAGGGAAAAGCACCCTACGTTGGCAAGTGACCTGATGGAGGAGTGGCGCGCAGTGTTGGTGGATTCAACGGCATTGAGTATGTTAAATGGAAATGAGCTTAAAAGCAAAGATTTTTACATGGATTTGGAAAATCCCGGAGTATATTTGGAAAAGGAAGCATTGAAAAAATATATTGAAAAGCTTGAAGGGAGGTTCCGCACGGAAAATAGATATTTGACGTATGTGGAATACAGCGTGAACTTCCGGAGGGCGATGGATTTACAGGTGAACCAGTTTGTAAAGGCTATAGAAACTGAAAATGTGGATGAATATTTTCCTATAGTTATACGTTGATTGTGCGGAGAAGATAAGTGTATGGAAAATTATTTTTGGAATATGCAGGATATACAGCCGGTTAAAAAGATGTATGTTCTTATAATTTATGATATAGTAGATAACAGGCGCAGATACAGGTTTGCGAAAAAAATGAAGGGTTATGGCTTCAGAGTACAGAGGTCGGCATTTGAAGCACTTATCACGGAGACATTGTATAGGAAAATGTTGAAGGAGGTGCCAAAAATTATTGATTTGGAAACAGATAGTGTGAGAGTTTACCGGCTACGAGATGACAGCGAAGTGGAGTTGATTGGCAGGAATATAAAAATAGAGGATAAGGATGTAATTGTAGTCTGATATCCTATTGATAGTTAAATTATTTGATAAAGGAGCATTTAATGAACAGAGTAATTCTTTTTTCACCGGTAGGCGGAACAGACCCTATCTCACTTTCAAATTGCCATGATGGTTCACTTCTGCATATATGCAGGAACTACAGACCGGACAAGGTTATATTATATATGTCGAAAGAGATGCTTGATTATCAGGAGGCGGATGACAGGTATATGTATTGCCTGACACGTCTTGACAGGATGCAGAACAGGAATACGGAGTATGCGGTTATTGAGCGCAGGGAGTTGACGCGCGTCCATGAGTTTGATTATTTTTATCAGGATTTTAGAGGAATAATTAGGGAAATATATGATGAGCTGGATGATACAGATACTTTACTGATAAATATTTCGTCAGGTACTCCGGCTATGAAGAGCGGACTGCTTGTACTTCAGACGCTGGGGGAGTTTCCGGCAAGATTGATTCAGGTTGCTACTCCGGAGAACGGAATAAGTGAGCACATACATAAGGACTATGATGTGGAGACTCTGTGGGAGCTTGATGAGGATAACAGGGATGGAGCAGCTAACAGGTGCAGTGAGGTCAAGTGTCCTACCTTATCGAAGATTAAGAAGGAGGAGATAATAAAAAAGCATATATCCGTTTATGATTATCAGGCAGCGCTTGACGCTGCTGATTCTCTTTCGACGGAGGAAAATTCACGGTATCGCGACTTGATTTACCTTGCCTCGCGCAGACTCCTGCTGGATTTTTCCGGAGTTGATAAGATGATACAGAGGACGGGATTTAACTGTCTACCGGTACGGACATCATCTGAAAGAAAATATTTTGAATATGCACTCAATATTGATATCAGATTGAGAAAAAAGGAATATGTCGACTTTGTGCGCTCAATTACGCCGTTGGTTGTCGACCTTTTTGAGCTGATATTGAGGAAGCAGTGCGGGATTGACATAAACAGATACTGCGACAGCTATAAAAATAATGGAGCTGTTGCCAGAAAATGGTCTACAGCTAAGCTTGCCGACAGCAGCGTTTTAAATGCGCTCAACCAGTGTTTTGTCTCCAATGGACAGCAATTTAGTGGGAAAGATATTTATTCTATCCATTTGAGGGCACTGATTGACGGCTTTTCGCAGGATGAGCAGTTAAAAAGGCTGGTGGAAAATGTGCGTAGTGTTGAGGGAAGCATAAGAAATCTTGCCGCGCATGAGATAGTTTCGGTGACGGAGGAGTCGATCAAGAGAATTACAGGTTTTTCGCCGAAGGATATCATGGATATGATAAAAGAATTATTTAATTATACGGGAATGTCAATAAAGGGAAATTATTGGGACTCTTATGATGATATGAACAAAGTCATACTTGAAGAACTGTCTTTGGATTGACGAGTCTAATGATAAAAGCGTTATATTATCACGACTAACACATGTTGCATAAATCTAACTTTTGTGATACCATACTAATGCCTGGCGTTCACGTCGCGGCATTTTGTTGTGTGGGACAGGGACCAGACCCCTGTCCCACACAATTGACTGTATAGAAAAGGGAAAGGAGAATGCAATACACATGATGATGGACAAAAGGCTGATTAATACGGTCAGCGAGAGCAAGAAATATATTGCGGGCAATGTAGCATGCCAGTGGGTGTCGCTTGCCGCTAATATAACGATGATGACGGCGGTGACGCGCCTGCTCATGCAGCTTTACGATGGGGAGGACGCAGGTATTGCACCGATTGCCGCAGTGATAGTCGCAGCGGTTATTGTGAGATTTGTGTGCGCGAGGCTGTCGTCCAGGATGAGCTATCTTTCCTCGAAGGCGGTAAAAAAGACGTTAAGGGAGAAGATATATGGGAAGCTTTTAAGGATAGGGCTCAGCTATAAGGAGAGCGTGCAGACATCAGAGATTGTACAGGTAGCTGTGGAGGGCGTGGACCAGCTTGAGACATATTTTGGCGCATATCTTCCACAGTTTTTTTATGCCATGCTGGCGCCGCTAACGCTTTTTGTGGTGCTTGTGAGGGTGAATGTGCTGTCGGCGGTTGTGCTGCTTATATGTGTTCCGCTTATTCCTGTGTCGATAGCGCTCGTGCAGACATGGGCGAAGAAGCTTTTGTCTAAATACTGGGGACAGTACACGGCCCTTGGAGACACATTCCTTGAGAATCTGCAAGGGCTCACGACACTCAAGGTATACAGTGCGGATGAGTATAAGCATGAGAAGATGAACGAGGAGTCGGAGAGATTCCGCAAGATTACCATGAAGGTGCTCACCATGCAGCTTAATTCCATAACGATAATGGATTTTATAGCGTACGGCGGTGCGGCACTTGGTATGATACTTGCAATCAGCCAGTTCAATGCGGGAAAGGCTGACCTGGCGGGCTGCCTTTTAATCATTCTGCTTGCGGCAGATTTTTTCCTTCCTATGAGACAGCTTGGTTCATTTTTCCACATTGCGATGAATGGAATGGCGGCGAGCGACAAGATTTTCAAGCTTCTTGAGCTGCCTGAGCCGGGTAATGCCGGTGTTGAAAATGCACATGCAGATGAAAAAAATGCACAGACCGGCGTTAAAAAGTCATGCGGGGATGGGGATATCATCTGCCATGACCTTCATTATTCATACGAGGAGGACAGAGAGATTCTTCATGGCATTGATGTGACATTAAAAAAAGATAATTTCACGGCGATAGTCGGTGAGTCCGGGTGCGGAAAATCAACACTCTCGGCAGTGCTTATGGGAAGAAATAAGGGCTACACAGGTTCGGTGACAATCGGTGGTGTGAAGCTGTCGGAAATTTCCGAGGACAGCCTTATGAAAAATATCACCTACATAAGCCACAACAGCTTTCTTTTTAAGGGAAGTGTCAGGGACAATCTTCTCATGGGAAAATCGGGGGCTAAGGATGACGAGCTGTGGTCGGCGCTAAGAAAGGTTAAGCTTGAGGCATTTCTAAGGGAGCAGCAGGGTCTTGACACAGCAGTCGGAGAGGCGGGAGGCAATTTCTCCGGAGGTCAGAGACAGAGGCTCTCAATCGCGAGGGCATTGCTTCACGACACGCCTGTGTATATATTTGACGAGGCTACATCTAATATTGATGTCGAGAGCGAGAATGACATTATGGAGCTGATTATGGAGCTTGCTAAGACAAAGACTATCATACTCATATCCCACAGGCTTGCGAACGTGAAGAATGCAGACTGTATCTATGTACTTAAGAAGGGCGATATTGCTGAGAGCGGTACCAACGAACAGCTGCTTGCACGAAACGGAGAGTTTGCAAGACTGTGGAATGCACAGCAGAGCCTTGAAAACCTTGGAAAGGAGGCTGATGCGTAATGAAGCCGGCAGTGGATATTAATAACGAGAAAAATAGAAATTCAGATTTAAATAGTAAGAAAAAAGGCAGGGATGGCAACAGCCCTAAAGTGAGAAGCGGCTTTACGGTATGCATGAAGCTGATTGGTCTTGTAAAACCACTCACAGGCTTTATGGTGGGAGCGGTGACAATGGGACTTGCAGGGCATCTGTGTGCCTCGTTCATAACGATATTTGCGGGGTATGCTCTCCTGTCATATCTTGGCTGCAACAGCCTTAATGTGGCGGTGATATTTACGTGCATGGTGCTTTTTGCGCTTGTAAGAGCCGGACTCCGCTATGCGGAGCAGGGATGCAACCATTTTATTGCGTTCAAGCTTTTAGCGCTTATAAGGGATAAGGTATTCGGTGCGCTAAGGTGCCTATGTCCTGCGAAGCTTGAGGGTAAGGACAGAGGTAATCTGATTTCGATTATCACATCGGATATCGAGCTTCTTGAGGTGTTCTACGCTCACACGATTTCGCCGATATGCATTGCATTTCTCTTTACAATCATAATGTGCCTGTTTATTGGAAGCTATCAACCTGTATTCGGCTTGATTGCTCTGTGCGCATATCTTCTGGTAGGAATAGTTATCCCACTTTCCATGAGCAGACTGAGCGGGGATGACGGAATGAGGTTCCGTACCATGTCGGGTGAGCTGAGCAGTTTCGTGCTTGAGAGCCTTCGCGGTCTTGACGAGATTATACAGTTCGGGCAGGGGAAAGGGCGTACCGCACAGATGAATGAGAGAAGCGATGCTCTTGCCGCGGATGAGAAGCGCATGAAGAACAATTCGGGGAGAAATACCGCTGTGACCAATACGGTGATTCTGGTATTTGACATGATAATGCTGTTCACTGCAGCGCACTATTACAATCAGGGACTTGTCGATTTTGACGGAGTGATTATCCCTGTGCTTGCACTCATGAGTTCATTCGGACCTTGCGTGGCACTTGCCGCACTTGGAAGTACCTTACAGAATACCTTTGCCGCTGGAAACAGAGTGCTTGACATTCTGGAGGAAAGCCCGCTTGTTGAGGATGTAAGCGGAGAAACGGAAATAGGTTTTGATGGTGCAGACGCAGAAAATGTCACATTTGCTTATGATGGTGAGGATATCTTGAAAGCTTTCTCGGTTGAACTGCCTAAGAACAGTGTTGTAGGCATTGTAGGTAAGAGCGGAAGCGGAAAGTCAACTTTTCTTAAGCTTCTCATGCGGTTCTGGAGAGTTGACAATGGAAGTATCAATATATCCGGACATGATATTGAGCATATCAATACGGACAATCTAAGGAGAATGGAAGGCTTTGTGACACAGGAGACACAGCTTTTCCACGATACGATAAGAAACAATCTCCTGATTGCCAAGCTTGATGCGGCACAGGAGGAGCTTGAGGCAGCCTGCAAAAAGGCTTCAGTACATGACTTCATAATGAGCCTGCCGGATGGCTATGACACTCAGGTTGGGGAACTTGGAGATACACTTTCCGGTGGAGAGAGGCAGCGTATCGGACTTGCGCGGGCATTCCTGCACAATGCGCCGTTCATGCTCTTAGATGAGCCTACGAGCAATCTTGACAGTCTCAATGAGGCAGTCATTTTGAAGGCACTCAATGACGGCAGGGAGGACAAGACAATCGTACTTGTATCACACCGTGAGTCCACGATGAGGATTGCGGACAAGGTGTACTCTGTTGAGAATGGACGGATGAGCTGATAGTGACATGGGGGATTTTTATGAGTAATAAAAAAGATATTGCCGCCAAGCGTGAGGCTGAGAAGGCTATGGTCTCACTTATGATAAAGCTGTACTGCAACAGGAAGCATGGTACAAAAAAAGAGCTCTGCGCTGAATGTGCGGAGTTAGAAAGCTACGCGCGAAGCAGGAGCGACCGCTGTCCGTTCATGGAGAACAAGACCTTCTGCTCAAACTGCAGGGTGCACTGCTATAAGCCAGAAATGCGCGAAAAAATACGTGAGGTGATGCGTTTTTCGGGACCGAGGATGATGCTTCATCATCCTTGCGCAGCCATGCAACATGTGATATGCACATTGAAGGAGAAAAAAAAGCTGGAAAAGCATCAGGGACGGTAAAATTGGTACACAAAATATAATATTAAATATAGAAATTTACAAATACTATTGCTAAACATGATACATTATGGTATCTTTATCTAAAAGCATAGTTCTTATATTTCTGTATAATCTAATTATTCGCGTTTAAGACATTCGTGCTTTTGAATCCCATAGACAACAGCAGGAGCACGATGTTTTGGAAATGCATAATGTTTCCTGCAAGGAAGCCATTACAGATAGACCTGCTGATAATTGAGAAGAATAAGAACATCAGGATAAAAAATCAGATTGGTCACATATTCAGGCAGAACAATATAATTGAATATAAAAGTCCCGGAGATTCCATGTCGATAGATGATTTTTATAAGGCAACAGCCTATGCATGTATGTACAAGGCGTTGGGAGAGAAGGTTGATGCGGTTTCAGCCAATGAGCTTACAATCTCAATGATGCGTGAATCATATCCTGCAGGCATGATTGCCACACTAAAAAGACAGGGAATAGAAATCGAAAAGATGTATGATGGAATATATTATCTGAAGAATTTTTTTATTCCGACACAGATAGTTGTGACAAAGGAGCTGTCTCAGGGACTGCATAACAGTTTTCGTGTGCTGTCAAGAAATGTGGATGAGAAGGATATAGAGACATTTTTAAAGGATGCTGAGGGCTACATAGGAAAGAGTGAGAAATCAGACGCGGACGCGGTGCTGCAGGTGAGTATGTCTGCAAACTATGAGCTATATGAGAAGGTGAGGAGGGATAATACAATGTGTGAAGCGCTGAGAAGACTTATGAAGGATGAGATTGAGGAGGCCTTGGACGCTGCGAAGCAGGAGGGCAGTGTGGAAGGACTGGCAAGTGGGATTGCGGAAGGACGTATTCAGGCACAGAGGGAGACATCGATGGCACTTGCGAAGATGGGAATGGCGGTTGAGAACATTGCCACCGCCGTAAATGCGAGTATAGAGCAGGTGCAGAGCTGGATAAGTGCGAAAGATAGTGCATCCGCCATGTAATAATATGATACCATGTAATAGTTAGATACCATATAATAGCTTGCTATGAGCTGCAATAAAATAAACCGATGATTCCCATGAAGTATGTGAATTATCGGTTTATTTTTATTGTAAGTATTATTTTAAAATTCAGAAATAGAAGTTAATTCTGATTCCCGCCGTAATGTCTGTATGAACAGTAGATATTCTAGCTGTGGCTATTCGCTAAGATACTCCTCATACTTGGCAATGGCCTCCTTCATTGCAGCCGGGCTTGGTGCACCCTTGGTGAGTCTCTTCTCAACGCAGGTCTTTAAGGAGATGGCATCATAGATATCACTTTCAAATACAGGGCAGATAGCTTTAAGCTCCTCAAGGCTCATCTCGTCTATGGAGATTCCCTTGTCTATGCAGTAGAGGACTATCTGGCCGATTATGCCGTGTGCGTCGCGGAACGGAACACCGTGGTTTACAAGGTAGTCGGCAGCGTCGGTGGCATTTGTGAAGCCCGCCATCGCACTCTTTTCCATAACCTCCTTGTTGAAGGACATTGTGTCGAGCATTCCGGTGAAGAGGAGTATACAGCCCTTTGTGGTGTCGATTGCGTCGAAGGTGAGCTCCTTGTCCTCCTGCATGTCCTTGTTGTAGGCGAGAGGCAGCCCTTTCATGGTTGTGAGTAATGACATGAGAGCACCATACACGCGCCCGGTCTTTCCACGGACAAGCTCTGCAATGTCCGGGTTCTTTTTCTGCGGCATTATGGAGCTGCCGGTGCTGTAAGCGTCATCAAGCTCTATAAAGCGGTATTCGTTGGAGTTCCAGATTATGATTTCCTCTGAAAAACGGCTTAAATGCATCATGATTGTCGACATGGCGCTTAAAAATTCAATTAAATAGTCACGGTCGGAAACAGAGTCAATGCTGTTGGCTGTCGCACCTGTAAAGCCGAGAAGAGAGGCTGTGTATTCACGGTCAAGAGGATAGGTGGTTCCGGCGAGAGCCCCTGCACCGAGAGGGCAGTAGTTCATTCTCTTATAAATATCAGCGATACGGCCTCTGTCCCTTGAGAACATTTCAAAATATGCACCAAAATGGTGTGCCACGGTGATAGGCTGGGCTTTCTGAAGATGTGTAAAGCCCGGCATGTAGGTTTCAGTGTTTTCTTTCATGATTCTGAGAATCACCTTTAAAAGACCCTTTAAAAGCTCATCGGTCTGTGTAAGCTCATCGCGTGTGTAGAGTCTCATATCAAGTGCGACCTGGTCGTTGCGGCTTCTTCCTGTATGCAGGCGTTTTCCGGCGTCACCGATACGGGATATAAGCTCAGCTTCAACGAAGCTGTGGATGTCCTCCGCCTCGTCATCGAACTGTAAGGCACCGCTGTCTATATCATTGCGGATTGAGGTGAGTCCGGCTATGATTGCCTCCTTGTCCTCATTTGACAATATTCCCTGCTTTGCAAGCATTGTCACATGTGCGATGCTTCCCTCAATGTCCTGCTTATAGAATCTCCTGTCGAAGGGAAGAGATGCGTTGAAATTGTTTACTAACTGATTGGTTTCCTTTGTGAAACGTCCGCCCCAGAGCTTCATGGTTGTGTCCTCCATAGAGTAATTTATATTTTTTTGTCTGTTATATCCGAAGATGTGTCATATGCCGGAACATCATTGCCTGCAGCAGAGCCGTTATCTGTTACAGCGTTATTATCAGCAATAGAATTGTCATTTGTAACAGCGTTAGTACATGAAATAGAACTGTCACTGTCGGCTGCCGCTTTGGCTGTGTTTTCGGAACTATTATCCGGAATCCCCTTCGCCTTTGTAAAGGGAAGAAATTCCTTGCCGGCTTCCTTTCTGTAAAAGCAGTATATGATGAAGAGTATTAAAACCGATGTAAATGTAATCACTGCGCCGGGCTTGAAGCCACGCGGTGTGAATGAGAGCTCAATCGTGTAGTCACCCGGTTCGAGCTCAACGCCGATGAGAGCCTCTGCAATTTCAGTGATTTCCGTTTTAACTCCATTTACCTTTAGTGTCCAGCTAGGATCATAAGGAATTGACAGCATCAGTATTCCGGCTTCATTTACATGTATTGTTCCGGAAATTGTAGTGTCGGAATAGGCTGTCACGTCAAGCCCCTGTGTGTTTAAGATATTGTAGGCCTCAATAAATTTGTCCGCGTTCATGGTGTAGACGTATGCATTGAGGGCTTCTTCGCCATCCTTGTCCGCTATTTTGATAAGTGTTCCGGCAGTCTGCCAGCCAAGAACAATTATTCTGCCGTGGTTGATACCGGCGAAGTTCTCATTGCTCTCGTCTATGGTAACCTTGGCTGTCTTTACCGATTTATTACCAATATACACATAGACATGCTCATCCTTTTCAACATCAATTGTTATTCCACCCTTATCGTTATTATTGAAATCTATTGTTGTAAAGAGAGAGTTAATCCCTGTATTCTCCTGTACAAAATCATTTTGTACCGAGAAAGGATTGCTGTTTTTGTAATTCCAGTCATCATTGATGGTTGGAATTACCATGTAGCCGAGAGGAAGAGTGTACTTTGCACGATATAAGTACTCATCGTCAGCTGTGCCGACAAGCTCCAGTGTTGTGGTATCTGTAAGCTCCTTGCTGCTCAAAATATATTTGATGTCGAACATTGAGTATACAAGAGGTGTAGCACCATGGTCTGCGTAGGCATTCATGGAATGTTCAAGTCCGAGGCTTCCGAACAGCTCTGTCACGCCGGCATAAGCGGTGGACGAGAAGGTACTTGCGCTGTTGAAATTGTGCCATGCAGCATCGTTTTTTGAGCGGTAGCCGAAAGCCTTGGCGATACGGTAGAAGGAATCGTCGGATTCGGAAAGCTCTGTGGTGAGGGTCTTTACAGAGTCATAGTCCTTGAAATATGCGCTTCGCCCTGTGGTACTGTAGCCGGTTTCCTCCATATTCATCGTACATTCAATGCAGCTTACACAGAACAGAAGAAAGACGATAAAGTGTAGCTTGAGCTTATCCTTCTTATAGAGAAGTGCCACAATCACATACAACAGCATGAAAAACGCATTCACAAACAGAATGCCATATTCAGGGTCATTATCCCCGCCGCTGTGGTCGAGCCACAGAAGGTAGATTAAAAATAATCCGAATGCCTTTGCAAGCTGGCTTGTGCTATAGTCCTTCATATCCTTGTATGCGTCGAAGCACATGGTGAGCAGTATGAAGATGTAGACAAATGACTGCCTTGCCGGAAGTGAATTCGGGTAGTGGAAGCCATGCCATATAAAATTCGGTATATTGAAGCTGAACGCAAATATGAATACAAAGAGCAGAACGGATTTTGCAATCTTTTCGCGGGCGCTTATTTTCCTGTTAAAAATATATAGCGGGTAGAGCAGGAACACAGACACACCGCAATATATGTTTGGAAGATGTTCAAGACCTATGCACACTTCTGTATTTGCAAGCTGTCTGTTGAGGACAGTAACAACTGAAAAATACTGGGTAAGTGTCTTTGGAAAGCTTATGTCGCTTGAGGCTGTGAGTCCGAGAGCATAGAGCTCAGGAAGCAGTATAACGGCGGACATGGCACCTGCAAGCAGTGAAAATATTGTAAAGTAACCAATTTTCTGAAGATATACTGTTTTTTTCTCAGGAACAGGCATTGTCACAAGCAGCACAAAAAAATAGAAAACAACACTTATGCATACCATGATGGCAATATAGTAGTTGGACAGTATTGTAAGTCCGAGCGTGATTGAGTACATCAGACCCTTATCTTCTTTTATAAGACTTTCAAGCCCTAACAGCACCAGTGGGAGCAGAAGCATGCAGTCGAACCACATGAGATTCCAGCTGAATGCTGCCGTGAAGCCTGAAAGTGCATAAAACATACCAAAAATTGATACCGTTATATTGCGCACGTTGAAGCGCTTTGCAATATAATAGGTAAAGGTTGTCGAGGCGAGAGCAAGCTTGATAAGAATAATTATGTTCATCAGCTCAATTATGAAGCTGTGAGGAAAAAATCCTACAAACCAGTTGAGCGGGCTGGAAAGATAATAACCATATAAAGCGGAAAAATTAGAACCCAGTCCTATCTCCCAGGAATAAAAAAGACTGCCGCCGTTGCGTATCTTGTCCCACAGCTCCGAAAAGAACGGACAGTACTGGTGGTACATGTCTGAACGCAGATATACATTGTCTCCGAAAGGATATATTCCGCGGACTGCAAAAATTGCAATCATGATAATCAGCGGAAGGAAAAAAGAAATGAAATACATTGGATGTATTGCTTTTTTTTCTTTGAATCTCATGTCAAAAATAACCCCTATTTTTTCTTCTTAAATATAAATAATTTGCTGGCAACGTAGTTTATGATTACCACGAAAACTGCTGCAATTACCTTAGCTATAAGCTCAGGTACTCCTATTATTTCTACGGTGAGTGCCAGAAAGCCTGTCTCAAAAAGCAGGGAGATGATTCTCGCTGCTCCGAAGGAAATGACTTCCTTGAAAACGAGGGCAGGCTCCCAGCTTTTGCTCTCGAATACAAATAATTTGTTGGTTATATATGCAAAAACTACCGCAAAAACCCATGCAATTACGTTAGAGGTGATATAGTATACCGCAAAAACCTCAGTAAACAGCCAGTAGAATACAAAATTTACAACGGTTGTCAACACGCCGAAAATAAGGTAACTAATAACTTCACGGGTAAAAAATTTCTCTATAAGCTTATTTATCAGATTTTTCATTACTAATGTCTTTTTCCTTATCTTTATTTATGTTGCTTTCCTTTTCTATATAAATAGGGCGCTGCTTCACCTCTGTAAAGATTCTTGCCAGATATTCACCTATGATACCTATACTAAGCTCTATAATTCCGCCGAGGAAGAGCAGTATTATGATGGTGGAGGCATAGCCCGGTAAATCTTTTCCGAACACCAGTGTCTTTATAAGAAGATAAAATCCGTATAAAAGTGCAAGTGAACTGATTGTTGCACCTATGACGGAGAGCATGCGCAGAGGGGCAACGGAAAATGAGATGATTGCGTCCATCGCATATTTAACAAGACCGGAAAACTTCCATTTGGTTGTTCCGAGGGTGCGCTCAACATTTTCGTAAGGAATCCATTTAGTGTCGAAACCGACCCAGCAGAACAGACCCTTGGAAAAGCGTTCTTTTTCAGGAAGCTCCACGAGGCTGTTGACCATCTGTCTTGACATGATACGATAATCTACCGCACCATAAGGCATCTTTGTGTTGGTCAGCTTGTTGTTAAGCTTATAGAATGACTGTGAAAAAAAGCTTCTGATTTTCTTTTCACCTGTGCGGGTTGTTCTGTAGGCAGCACAACAGTCATGCCCTTCTTCAATTCCTTCGATAAGCTTTGGGAAAAGTGCGGGAGGGTGCTGAAGGTCTGCGTCCATCACGATGACATAGTCCGCGGTTGTATTTTTTAGTCCCGCAAACATGGCGGCTTCCTTACCAAAATTACGCGAAAAAGAGACGTACCGTACATCATCATGGTCTGCGGCAAGTCCCTTTAGCAGGAGCAGGGTGTTATCCCTGCTCCCGTCATTTACAAAAATGTATCTGAAAGAGTAATTATTGATAGCTGCCACATGCTTGGAGGTTTCCTCGTAGTAAGCTGCGATAACTTCCTGTTCGTTATAGCATGGTACAACAATATCGATAGTTTTCATTACTTCTTCTCCTCTAACATGGCACGAACTTTCATTGAAAGACCGAAGAGGTTGATAAAGCCCTCAGCGTCATGGTGGTCATAGAGCTCACCTGTTGTGAAGCTTGCAAGTGTCTCACTGTAAAGTGAGTTAGGGCTTGTTGTGCCTGCCTTGATGATGTTGCCCTTATAGAGCTTCATCTTAACCTCACCTGTAACCTTCTCGTCAAGAGACTCTACGAATGCCTGGCATGCCTCGCGAAGAGGTGTGAACCACTTTCCTTCGTATACGATGTTGGCGAACTTCTCGGAGATTCCTTTCTTAAAGGAAAGGCTGTCACGGTCAAGGATGAGCTCTTCAAGCTGCTCATGAGCTGCCATAAGGATTGTTCCGCCCGGTGTCTCATACACGCCACGGCTCTTCATGCCGACAACACGGTTCTCAACGATATCAACGATTCCGATACCGTGCTTTCCGCCAAGCTTGTTTAACTTTCTTAAAATATCGGAAGCCTTCATCTTCTCTCCGTTAATTGCAACAGGGCGGCCCTTCTCGAATGTGAGGGATACATACTCAGCTTCATCAGGAGCCTTCTCAGGTGATACTCCAAGCACAAGAAGATGGTCATAGTTAGGCTCGTTGGCAGGGTCCTCAAGCTCAAGACCTTCATGGCTGATGTGCCAGATATTGCGGTCGCGGCTGTAGCTGTTGTCTGCTGAGAATGGAAGGTCTATACCATGAGCCTTGCAGTAATCAATCTCATCCTGACGTGACTGCATCTTCCATGTCTCGTTGCATCTCCAAGGAGCGATAATCTTGATATCAGGTGCCAGAGCCTTGATTGAAAGCTCAAAACGAACCTGATCATTACCCTTGCCTGTTGCACCGTGGCAGATAGCGACAGCGTTCTCCTTGCGGGCAATCTCAACAAGCTTCTTAGCGATGAGCGGGCGCGCAAATGATGTACCGAGAAGGTACTTGTGCTCGTATACGGCATCAGCCATAACTGTAGGTAAGATATAGTCATCCACGAATTCGTCAACGACATCAAGAATGTATAATTTCTCAGCGCCGGAGAGCTTAGCTCTCTCCTCAAGTCCGTCAAGCTCACTTTTCTGGCCGACATCTATGCAGCAGCATACTACATCATAATTATAGTTTTCCTTAAGCCAAGGGATGATTGCGGTGGTATCAAGACCGCCGGAATACGCGAGAATAACTTTGTCTTTCATATTAATATTCCTCCTGATTGGATTACTTATGTATGCGTCCTATGCGTCTGTGTACGCCTTGTTGCAAACACTGAAATAAATATACATCAAAAATACATTATATGCAAGAGTTTATCCAGTTTTTTTCAATTTTTTGTTGCATAATATTCACAAATGATGTATATTTATAAAAAATCAAGCTGGAAGAAGCAGGGAAATATATATGCGGAAATATATTCCGGAAAGCTGCTCCGAAAAAATTCAGAGAAGATAGCTTTTGGATACGGATATATATAAATTGGGTATGGACTTTTGAAGGCATGAATAATAAGATAGGAATAAACAGAGATTTTATCTCTGTATAAGATTAAACAGGAGATGTGCGCTATGGTGAAGGTTGGTATTATCGGTTCTACAGGTTATGCGGGAAATGAACTCGTAAGGCTGCTGCTTGGACACAAGGATGTCCGGATTGTATGGTATGGCTCGAGAAGCTATATAGATAAGAAGTATTCACAGGTTTATCAGAACATGTTTAAGCTTGTCGATGATGTATGCCGGGATGACAATATGGAAGAGTTAGCTTCACAGGTTGATGTGATATTCACGGCTACACCTCAGGGATTATGCGCCTCCCTTGTGAATGATGATATTTTGTCTAAGGTAAAGGTAATAGATTTAAGTGCTGATTTCAGACTGAAGGACGTCAAGGTGTATGAGGAATGGTATAAGCTTGAACATGCGGCACCACAGTATATAGCTGAGGCTGTGTACGGACTGTGTGAGCTGAATCGTGACAGGATAAAGGATACGAGGATTCTTGCAAATCCGGGCTGTTATACAACCTGTTCAATTTTAACAATATATCCGCTTGTGAAGGAAGGGCTTATAAAGCCACAGTCCATCATAATTGACGCCAAGTCAGGAACCTCAGGCGCGGGCAGAGGCGCCAAGGTAGCCAATCTGTACTGTGAGGTTAATGAGAGCATTAAGGCTTACGGTGTCGGGACACATAGACATACACCGGAGATTGAAGAGCAGCTTTCTTATGCGGCAGGTGAGGAGGTTAAGCTTATTTTCACACCACATCTTGTTCCGATGAACAGGGGAATACTGGTGACTGCATACGCTGATTTGAAGGATGGGGTCACAGATGAGATGATACGCAGTGCTTATGAGAAGCATTATGCAGATGAATACTTTATAAGGCTGCTTGACAAGGATGTATATCCGGAGACACGCTGGGTTGAGGGAAGTAACTTTGTGGATATCGGCTATAAGGTTGAACCGCGTACAGGCCGTGTGATTATGATGGGAGCTATAGATAATCTTGTTAAGGGTGCTGCAGGACAGGCAATACAGAATATGAACATAATGTTCGGCTTCGATGAGAAGGAAGGGCTTATGGGAGCACCGGTGTTCCCATAGCAGTATAATGCTTAAGACCTGCGGGGGTGCTTTGCGGCGGAAAATTCCCGGATATCAAATGAGGGCAGGAATATCCTTTGACCCTCAATACCATAAATATAGAATCAGGAGGATAAGTATATGAAGTGCATTGAAGGCGGCGTATGTGCTGCGAAGGGTTTTAAGGCGACAGGTCTTAATGCCGGAATTAAGAATAATGTCAAGAAGGATATGGCACTTGTATTTTCAGAGGCACCTTGTGTCAAGGCGGGAACTTTTACAACCAACAGAGTGTGTGCGGCTCCGGTCAAGTGGGACAAGAAGGTTGTGTTCGAGTCTGAGAGTGCACAGGCAATCGTGGTGAACAGCGGTATCGCGAATGCCTGTACAGGTGATGAAGGCTATGAGAAGTGCCGCCTGATGGCAGCGCAGACAGCGGCGGAGCTTGGAATAAGTGAGGACGCTGTGCTTGTTGCGAGCACGGGAGTTATCGGAAAGCAGCTTCCTATGGACATTATAGGTAAGGGAATAAAGCAGCTTCCGGGACAGCTTGGGGCGGCAGCGGCAGATGCAGCACTGGCTGCGGAGGCTATTATGACAACGGATACTAAGTCAAAGCAGGCTGCCGTTGAGTTTGAGGTGGATGGTGTTCCTGTACATATAGGCGGAATGTGTAAGGGCTCAGGAATGATACATCCGAATATGGCGACAATGCTCTGCTTTATCACCTCGGATGCGGCTGTCGATGAGAAGCTTTTGCAGACGATGCTGCGCTCAATAGTTGATGATACCTTCAACATGATTTCGGTTGACGGAGATACATCGACCAACGATTCGGTTCTCCTCATTGCAAATGGAATGGCGGGTAATAGGAAAATCGAGAATGAGAGCAGCACAGGATATAAAGAGTTTTACGATGCGCTTTTCTACATCCTGTGTGAGCTTTCAAAGAAGATAGCGGGTGACGGAGAGGGAGCTACCTGTCTTTTTGAGGTGCAGATGAGGAATGTAAAGACCAAGGCGGACGCGAAGGTGCTTGCAAAGTCTGTAATCACCTCCAGTCTTACCAAGGCTGCAATCTACGGACATGATGCGAACTGGGGAAGAATACTCTGCGCAATGGGCTATTCGGGTGTTGATTTTGACCCGGAGAAGGTTGATATATGGTTCAAGAGTGAGGCAGGAGAGTTAAAAATCGTTGAGAACGGCAAGGCAACGGATTACAGCGAGGAGAAGGCAACTGAGATTCTTTCCAAGGAGCATGTAATCGCAATCGCCGATGTAAAGCAGGGAACTGAGTCGGCAACAGCTTACGGCTGCGACCTCACACATGAATATGTGTCAATAAATGCTGATTACAGAAGCTGAACAGTTGACGAAGCTATTCATAAAAAACTGAATTGGGAGATTGAAAATGCGTAATTATGACAATGAGATGGCAAAGGCTAATGTCCTCATAGAGGCATTGCCTTATATTCAGAAATTTAACCGCAAGGTTATTGTGGTAAAATACGGTGGAAGTGCTATGGTTGATGAGGAGCTTAAAAAGAAGGTCATTGAGGATGTGGTTCTTTTAAAGCTTGTCGGTTTCAAGCCGATTATCGTACATGGCGGAGGTAAGGAGATAAGCCGTTGGGTTGCCAAATCCGGCATGGAGCCGAAGTTCGTGAACGGACTCAGGGTTACGGATGAGCCGACGATGGAGATTGCCGAGATGGTATTAAACAGAGTCAATAAGAGCCTTGTAAACCTTGTCGAGCAGCTTGGCGTGAAGGCGGCGGGAATAAGCGGAAAGGACGGAGCCACAATACATGTGAGCAGGAAGCTGTCGGGCGGACAGGACATCGGCTTTGTCGGCGAGGTCACTAAGGTTGACCCATCGCTTATAAATACGCTTCTTGAAAATGATTTTATCCCGATTATATGTCCTATAGGAATTGATGATGACTATAATACCTACAATATCAATGCTGATGATGCCGCATGTGCCATAGCTAAGGCGGTAAAGGCTGAGAAGTTAGCTTTCCTCACAGATATAGAAGGTGTGAGAAGGATTGCAGATGACCCTGAGTCACTTATTTCAGAGCTTAGCCTTACAGAGGCCGAAGAGCTTATAGGGAATGGAAATATCGGCGGAGGTATGCTTCCTAAGCTCAATAACTGCATTGATGCGATTGAGAATGGTGTATCAAGGGTACATATCATGGACGGACGTATTCCGCATTGCCTGCTTCTTGAGATTTTCACGGACAAGGGTGTTGGAACGGCAATAATAGACAGAAATGCAGAGAGGTTTTATGATGGAGACAAAGACAAATAATATTATAAACAAAGCCGAAGAGAATCTTATCCATACATACAACAGGGCTGATTTGGTGCTTGACCACGGTGACGGAGTGTATCTGTATGATGTGGAGGGAAATAAGTACCTTGATTTCGCGGCAGGTATAGCCGTATATGCACTTGGTTATAATTATAAGGATTATAATGAGGCACTTAAGGCACAGATTGATAAGGTTGTGCACATTTCCAACCTTTACTACAGTGAACCGCTTGCTGAAGCCGCACAGAAGCTTGTCAGGGCAACGGGGCTTAGCAAGGCATTCTTTACCAACAGCGGAACGGAGGCTGTAGAGGGGGCGTTAAAGCTTGCAAAAAAATACGCATATCTTCGTGACAACTGTACGGACCATGAGATAATTGCCATGGAGCATTCGTTCCACGGAAGGAGCATGGGAGCACTGTCTGTGACCGGAAATGCGCATTACAGGGAGGCGTTCGGACCTCTTATTCCGGGAATACGTTTCGCTGAGTACAATAATCTTGAGAGCGTGAAGGCTCTTGTGAATAAAAAGACCTGTGCGATAATATGTGAGACTGTTCAGGGTGAAGGCGGAATTTTTCCTGCCGATAAGGAATTTCTGGAGGGACTTAGAAAGCTGTGCGATGAGAATGACATGCTTCTCATACTTGACGAGATTCAGTGCGGCATGGGAAGAACAGGCTCAATGTTCGCATACCAGCAGTACGGTGTTATGCCGGATGTGGTGACATCTGCCAAGGCGTTAGGCTGCGGAATACCTGTAGGAGCGTTTGTGGCAGGAAGCAAATGCGATAAGGTTTTAGTTCCCGGTGATCATGGAACAACCTACGGTGGAAACCCTCTTGCAACTGCTGCTGCGTCAAAGGTATTTGACTTATTTGCGGAAAATGATATTATAGGACATGTGAATGAGGTGGCACCTTATCTTATGGAAAGGCTTAAGGACTTTGCCGGCAGGCACAGCAGTGTCAAGGCGGTAAGAGGGCTTGGTCTTATGTGCGGCATGCAGTTTAAGGATGAACTTCCGGTTGGAAATGTTGTAAGGGCTGCGAGAGAGCATGGGCTTATAGTTATCAGTGCGGGACTTAATACTCTCAGATTTGTACCGCCGCTTATTATTACTAAGCAGAATGTGGATGAGATGATTGATATTCTGGAGAAATGTGTATAAGACCGCCTCATAGTAATAATTGAAAGGTTATATTTTATATATGAGATCAGGTTCTGTTTTAAAAAGATTTATAGGTGCAGCTATGTGTGGAGCACTTGTTATGGCAGGTATATCCGGCTGCAGGATTCAGTATGTCGAGGATGAGACAGCATCGGAGGAGACAACTGCCGGGAGTATGGAGGAGGACAGGCAGGTTGACATCAATTTATGGTACAGCGATGAGATATATTCGGATTATCTGAGCATGTGTGCCGCACAGTATGAGAATGCCAATAAAAATGTCCATATCAATATTGAATATATACCTGAGACAGATTATATGTCCACACTTACCCAGGAAGCGGTAAAACCGGGAAAGGTGGATTTGTACCTGGTTGACAATGACAATTTAGAGCAGGTAAAGCTTGCCGGTATTGCCTCCGAAAACCGTCTTACGGACATATATAATGTGTATAACTATAGTCAGACTGCACTCAATGCCTGCACATATAATGATAAGCTTATCGCTTATCCGTTAAGCTATGATACGAGCTTTCTTATCTATAACAGGGATTATGTGCAGGATGCCGATATGAGTAATTTTGAGGCAATCAAGCTTTTTGCGGAAAATCTTGAGGTTCCGGCAGGCAGCAGCATAAGTTCTGTTTTTACATGTGACCTTAAGGATATTTTTTATAATTATGGATATCTGGGAGCGTACCTTGATATAGGCGGAAAAGCTGGAGACGACAAGACAAATATATTCAATATTACAACCGACCTCACAAAAGCGGCGGAATTATATAAGCAGCTTATTGAATATTTTTACATTGATATTAACAGTGTGGACTACTATTCATGTATCAATGATTTTGAACAGGGTTCCATTGTGTTCACCATCGGCGATGTACAGATGTATCAGAGGGCGAAGGTTCAGGATGGGTTAAATGTCGGAGTGGCAGCTTTCCCGGATATGAGTGAAGAGGTAAAGAGTGCACCGCTGTCTGTTACAACTGTGGTGGCGGTCAATCCTTTTTCTGATGATATAGCGGTTGTGGAGAGCTTTGCAAAGCTTCTCACATATACCGGTGCAGGAAAATTATATGAGACAGCGGGTGTGCCTTCATGCAGGAGAATAGACAATGAGGACGAGAATCTTGACAGGATATACGAATCCTATGACAAGTCTGTTCCTAAGCTTAAGCTTATGTACAGCGATGAATTTTATGCGCTGCTTGAAATTACAATGCACCAGCTTGCGGAAGGGACAGGGGATGTGCAGAGCCTTTCTAATGTGCGCGATTACCTTTATAAGAACTGGCAGTCTGACGGAGAAACAGATATTGAGTCCGGCAGTGAAGAATAATAGATGAAAAAAAGAGTTGGAAATGTTGAAAACCCGGTTGCAATAGCCGGGTTTTTTGGTTACAATAAAAAGGCAGGTTATCTTTCCTGAAACAGAGGGACCTTATGAGACAGACATAAGGAGAGAAGATGGCAAAAAAAAGATTTTATAAGGTTTTTATTTATGTGGCAGGTGTGTTTTCTATTGTGGCATGTGGCTTTCTATACTCATGTACATCAAAAAAGGGTGAAACCTATACCATAGGGCAGCATACGGAGAGTGAACAGTATGAAGAAGTAACCTCGGCTGGCTCATCGGATACTCATACGGAGGAGACATGTATAGCGGAAACACTTAAGACTATATTCGTATATGTATGTGGAAACGTAGTAAATCCGGGAGTATACGAGGCTTATGAGGATTCAAGAGTATATGAGCTGATAGATAAGGCGGGCGGTGTCACAGACAACGGCTGTCTTGAGGCTGTGAATCTTGCTGAGCATGTATATGACGGACAGAAGCTGTATATTCCTGATTACGAGGAGTATGAGGACAAGGGAAGTATTTCGTATCAGCAGGAAAATTCAGATAAGAGAAGTTCACTGGTCAATATAAACAGCGCTGATGCGGAAGCTCTGATGACACTTCCGGGGATAGGAAAATCACGCGCAGAGGCAATTATTGATTACCGCAATACCAATGGTTTTTTTACATGTATCGAGGATATTATGTGTGTTGGCGGAATCAAGGAGAGTGCTTTTTCCAAAATAAGAGAATACATTTGTGTTAATTAAAATACATTGCTTGAAGAGTGGCTGAAAGGGGAAAAATGGCGGATAAGGTATTGGTAGTCGATGATGAAAAGCTCATTGTAAAGGGGATAAAATACAGCCTGGAGCAGGATGGCATGGAGGTATCGTGTGCTTATGACGGAAGGGAGGCGTTAGACCTTATAAAGGCTAATAATTACGATATTATTCTGCTTGATGTCATGCTGCCTGAGATGGATGGTTATACTGTGTGCCAGCAGGTGAGAGAGTTTTCGGATGTTCCGATTATAATGATAACGGCAAAGAGTGAGGATATGGATAAGATACTTGGTCTTGATTATGGTGCGGATGATTATATGACCAAGCCGTTTAATATACTTGAGGTAAAGGCACGAATCAAGGCGATTAAGAGAAGAAACAGGCATATTGCCACAGCTGATCCGTCGACACGTATTGTGGCGGGAAATATGGTCATGGACAGGAATAACAGACATGTGTATATAAAGGGAAAGGAAATCAGTCTTACAACCAAGGAGTATGATGTCCTTGAGCTTTTAGTGACTAATCCGAATAAGGTATACGGCAGGGAGATGCTTCTGAGCCTTATCTGGGGCTATGACTATCCGGGAGATGCCAGGACAGTTGATGTGCATATAAGGAGGCTCAGAGAGAAGATTGAGTCTAATCCGAGTGAGCCGGAGTATGTCCACACTAAGTGGGGGATGGGGTATTTCTTTAAGCAGTGAATAGAAAACAGTCGCAAATAAAAGGATATGATATGAAAAATAAACTTTTGTCTATGCTGAGGACAATAGGAAAGCATATAGTAAGCATACGGTTCACTGCAGTGATTATGATACTTGCAGCTTCCGTGGTCCCGCTTCTTGCTGTAAGGGGAATAGTTGTAAACAGCTTCCTTGAAAGACAGATAAAACAGCTGGAAACGAAGCTTCTTAATACAGGTAATATCTTATCAGCCGATATCGGCAAGAGTGGATATTTTGACAGACAGTATGATGACAGAATCAATGCGCAGGTCGAGCAGCTTTCCTATATGTATTCCGGACGTATTGTAGTAGTTGCGTCTAACTATAATGTGGTTAAGGATACTTATGTTGATCAGGAAAATAAGACTCTTGTGTCCTACGAAGTAAATCAGGCTTTTCATGGTATAGTAACCAGCAGCTATGACAGCAAATACGGAATAATAGAGATAACACAGCCGATATATTCCTCTGATGGAAATAATATAATTGGAGTTCTTATGTTCGCTGTGCCTGATACATCCATAAGGGAGAACGTAAGATATATCGAACGCTTTATTACATCGGCTATAGACGTAACATTTACCATCATGGTGCTTGTGGCACTTGCGTATGCGTTTGGAATAAGCAGACCTTTCATAAAACTTGCAGAGGCAATACATGGAATGACAAGCGGATATATGGATAAAAGACTTGATGAAGATAAGGGGCTTGGCGAGGTGTGTCTTATATCAACGGAGGTGAATAAGCTGCTTGAAAGGTTGAAAACACTTGATGATTCAAGGCAGGAGTTTGTTTCAAATGTTTCACATGAGCTTAAGACGCCGATAACCTCGATAAAGGTGCTTGCCGATTCACTTAATACGCAGCAGGATGTTCCGAATGAACTATATAAGGAATTCATGCACGATATTGTTGAGGAGATTGACAGGGAGAGTCAGATAATCAATGACCTTCTTTCCCTTGTCCGCATGGATAAGACGGCAGCAGGACTTAATCTTGCACCGCAGAATATAAACGAACTTGTTGAGCATGTCCTAAGGAGACTTAAGCCTATAGCCGAGGAGAAGAATATTGAACTTGTGCTTGAGAGCTTCAGACCTGTTGTGGCAGAGATTGACGAGGTGAAAATTACTCAGGTTGTAACCAATCTTGTCGAAAATGGAATAAAATATAATGTTGCTAATGGCTGGGTGAGAGTTTCAGTAAATGCAGACCATAAGTTCTTTTATCTGACAGTTGCCGATTCTGGTATCGGAATCCCTGATAATTGCAGGGATAAGATATTTGAGAGATTTTATCGTGTTGATAAGGCACGTTCACGCCAGACAGGAGGAACGGGACTTGGTCTTGCAATAACAAAGACGGTGGTGCTTATGCATAAGGGTGCCATCAGGGTATATAGCAAGGAAGGTGAGGGAAGTACGTTTACGGTGCGGATACCGCTTACCCAGGCAAAGAAATCATAAAGACGAGGAATGCAATGAAAACAATTTCACGTAAACATAAATTTTTATTGGCAGTCATTGCCGGCATGCTGATTATCGGGATGTATGTGCTTAGTGCATGTTCTGATGCAGGTAAAGGTGCTGAAAATGATGTGGAAGAGCTTGGTGAAAATCAATATCTTGTTTATTATCTTGACGAGACCGGGCAGGCTCTGACATCTGAGGTATACACTGCAAAAGTGGCGGATGATCCGATAAAGCAGGCTCATGAACTATGGGAAGTCATGCAGAATCCGGAGGATGGCAGAAAGCATACAAGTACAGTGCGGAGGGATATTACCATTGTAGATACCAGACTCAGTGATGAGGTATTGTCGGTATATTTTACCGATAGCTACAGCCAGCTTGCTGTCGAGGATGAGGTTATGTTCAGGGCTTCGTATGTCAAGACCATGACACAGATACAAGGGATTAAGTATGTCAGCTTTTATGTGAATGAACAGCCGCTTCAGGATGCAATCGGAAATCCGGTGGGAATTATGCTGGCCTCAGATTTTATTGATGACATAGGCTCAGGCTCGTACAGGACATGGGTTGATTTGTCGATATACTATGGCAATGCGGATTCGGATAAGCTTGCTCCGGAGCGGATAACTATAGGCTATGGCAAGGAGGCCTCCGTCGAACGTGTTATCATAGAACAGCTTATCAAGGGACCTGGTGAGGAAAATCATATTAGAACGGTTCCGGCAACACTCACACTTCTGAGCGTCAAGACGAAGGACGGAATATGCTATGTTGATTTCGATTCCGTTTTGACGGATGAGATACTGCCTGTATCACCGGCTGTGACCGTATACTCGATTGTAAATTCGCTCTGTGAGCTTTCTAATGTCAACAAGGTCCAGATTTCGGTAAAGAGCAGTACGAATATCATTTTTAGAGATACAATAGATTTGTCACAGCCTTTGGAGAGGAGCTTGGATATTATTGAGACATCGAAAAATTAAAAGACCGATGGTTCCGGCACTTGTATTTACGGTGGCGGGAGTTCTGATTGGACTAATGCATGTGCCCCTGCCGCCGGTGTTATTGCCGGCGGCAGCACTCGGCGGTATCTGGTTGATGCCAATGCTGTCAGGGCGTAATGAATCTGATAAATGTAATAAACATAATTATATAAGGGGCTGCAACTATAGCCTTGAAAAGAGCTATAGTTATGGGCAGAATTATAGCCATGATAAGGATTATGGCTATAAAAAAGGCTGTGGTGATGAAAAAAAACGTAATTACAATAGAAGCCTGTATATTCAGCTATTCTTATTTCTCTTATTATTTCTGGTTGGTTTTATCACAACATATATCCATGAAAATTATGACAATAAAATATTTAGTGAAGAATTATTCAGTGAAGAGTTACCTGCGGCGGAAAAAGCAGAATATGGCGGTGGTGTGATTCGCATATCAGGGGTGGTTGAGAAGGTGTCGGAGGGGACATACTCAAAAAGGCTGATGTTAAAAAAATGCTGTATAAATGGCAGGAGGCTTGTAAACAATATTGTCCTTGAGATATCGGACAATACATCTTATGGCTGGTCGGCACGAAGAGGAGACTATGTGGAGGCGAATGTGGAACTTGAAGCTTCACAAGGCATGCTGCCTGTTCCGGCTGCTGCAGCTAATCCGGGACAATTCGACCTGCGACAGTACTATAAATCGCTGGGATATCTCTATTATATTGAAGAGCCGGAGGTTATTTCGGTGGCAGGAGGGAAAAACCGGATTGTTTACCGGCTGGACAGCCTGAAGACCTCCTTGAAGGCTGTGTACCGTAAATGCTGCACGGCGACGGACGCAGGGGTGTATGCGGCGATGGTAACAGGCGACAGGTCGGACATGGATTCGACTATAAGCGAGCTTTTTTCCGCGGCGGGAATAGGGCATATTCTTGCCATATCGGGACTCCACATATCGCTTATAGGCATGGGACTGTACAAGCTGTTGCGGAGAATAGGTTTTCTCTGTCCGATGTCTGCAATTATAAGCGGAATATTCGTTGTATTGTTCGGTGTTATGACAGGTAATTCCGTGTCCGCGACGCGCGCGATAGTAATGTTTGTATGCGCGGTGAATGCACAGGTGCTTGGCAGGAGGTATGATATCCTTTCAGCTGTGTCATTGTCCGCAATTATACTTATATTGAAGAATCCGTATGTTATTGCCAATTCCGGTTTCCTGCTGTCGTTTATGGCTATTGCGGGTGTGGCGGTTGTCACAGATGGATTCTCCGTAAAATGGCTAAAGTGGCTTACAGGACCGGCAGCAATTCAGCTTGCGACATTTCCCATCATTCTGTGGTTCTACTACGAAGTACCTGTCTATTCTGTGTTTCTGAATCTTATTGTTGTCCCATTGATGAGTTTAATAATGATATCCGCGCTTGGCTGCGGAATGTTGGGGCTTATAAGTATACCGGCGGGGTGTTTTTTTGCCGGCGCAGGACATTACATACTTATCCTGTTTCAATATGGCAGTGAACTTATGCTTTCGCTTCCGGGAAGTGTGTTTGTGGCAGGCAGACCGGAGCTGTGGCAGGTGATGGTGTACTATATTCTGTTATTTCTTTTTTCACAGAGAAAACGTGTTGTGGTGTGGATTGAAAAGAGAGCGGTAAGGAGATATGGAGAAGCGGAATGTGAAGCAAAGAAACACAGAGAGGTGGGACGCGAAGCAGTGAAAGGCGGCGCAAGGAAATGTGAAGCAGAGAAGCTGGAAGCTGGGAGATGTGTCATGGGCGCAAATATATTTTTAAGGAGCCTGCTTGTAATTGCCATCATAATTCTGTTGTCAAGAGCGCGCAGCGGCCTTGAGGTGACATTCTTAGACGTAGGGCAGGGGGATGCGATATTTATAAGCCTTCCAAACGGCGGCAATGTGTTTATCGATGGCGGAAGTACTTCTTCAAGGAATATATATGAAAAAGTGATTGAGCCGTTTCTAAAATATAAGGGCGTGAGAAGGCTTGATTTCCTGTTTTTGACACACAGTGACGCCGACCATGAGAATGGCTGGGCTCAGGCGTTATCCGGTAATGCTTATATTCCCGATATTTATAATCTAGTGCTGAATGGGAGTGATTATTCCAAGTATCTGGAATTGAGGGAAAGGGCGTTAAAATATGGGGCATTAGAATATGGGGCATTAGAATATGGAGCAGTGGAGTATGGAATATCAGAATATGGAACAGTGGGGTATGGGGCATTAGAATATGGAACAGTGGAGTATGGGGCATTAGGAGGTGACACATCAGAATATGGTATATCCGGATATGGGATATCGAAATATGCAGGTGCTTTAGCGTGGCTGAATAATGCCGGAGCAGATGAAATCAATGCAAGGATGGAGGGGATTGTGGATATAGATGATGTAGAAGATATAGAAGCTATTGCGACGGCTTTGGAAGTCAAAGACACGGAAATTCTGTGCGCGGAGTATGGAATGGAATATGTATTTGGCGAATGCAGCATTGTGTCACTCAATGAACCTGGACATTCTGATGCAAATGCAAATGTTGACCGCAAAGCGTATAAAACAGGTTTCTCCAAGACCGGCACCGGAGAGTCGGAGAATGACAATTCGATTGTGCTGCTTCTTCAATATAAAGGAAAATCCATTCTGTTCACAGGCGATATGACCTCTAAGATGGAAGCTGATGTAGCGGAAGCGGTGAGGTACTGTGGGGTTGACAGCCTGTCGATTCTCAAGGTAGGTCATCATGGCTCTAAGTATTCCTCAAGTGAAGAATTTCTTGCCGGTATTATGCCGCAGGCGGCAGTCATTTCATGCGCCGCCAGGAATACATACGGGCACCCGCACAAGGAAACACTACAGCGCATGGAGGATGTCGGCGCGCTTGTGCTTAGGACGGATGAAGGTGGGGCGATTATAGCGAAAATCAGGGCTTCCGGTGCAGAAATGCTGGTTTATGAGTATTGCGGAGGAAAATGAGGTGTGAATATATAGCTGTGAACTTTCTTGATTGAGTTTGGTGATTATAGTATAATGAACAGAATAAGGTGCTTGTATATAAGAATGTGATAAGTATAAAAAATTGTGAAAATATATAATAAAAATAGGCTGGGAGGTGTAGTGATGGATAAAGAGATAGCGCTGATAGATTCGAATTTTTTTGAAAATGTTTCAGAAGTTCTCGCAAAAGCAAGAAAGAATGCCAAGACGGCGGTTAATTTGTCAATGGTCTATGCATACTATGAAATTGGAAAAATGATTGTTGAAGAAGAACAACATGGAGATAACAGGGCTGCTTATGGGAAATATTTGTTAAAGAGTCTTTCGGAATATCTTATTGAAAAATATGGAAAAGGATTTTCTGTGACGAATCTTAAGCAGATGAGACAATTTTATCTTGTATATATGACAGATAAAATTGGTCAGACATTGTCTGACCAATTCGAAAATCTGCCGACAGTGGATTCTGGAAGAAAGTTTTTCCTGAGTTGGTCACATTATCTGAAACTTATGCGGATTGATAATGTGGATGAACGTCATTTTTATGAAATTGAATCGGTAAAGAATGATTGGAGTTTAGCTGAGTTAAAACGTCAGTATGATAGTTCGTTGTTTGAAAGAATTGCACTTAGCACAAATAAAGAAAAGGTGTATCGCCTTGCATTGGAGGGTCAGAACATTGAAAATCCACAGGATGTTGTCAAAGACCCTTATGTGCTGGAGTTTTTGGGCTTGAAGGAATTCCCAGAGTATTCAGAAAGTGACCTTGAAAACCGTATTATAGATAATCTGCAACAGTTTTTGCTTGAACTTGGAAAGGGTTTTGCGTTTATTGGCAGACAGGTACGTTTTACTTTTGATGAGGAACACTTTATGGTTGATTTGGTGTTTTATAATCGCCTTCTGCGATGCTTTGTTTTGTTTGACCTTAAAATTGGTGAATTAAAACATCAGGACATTGGACAAATGCAGATGTATGTGCATTATTATGATAGAAAAGTAAAATTGCCGGATGAAAATTCGACAATTGGAATTGTACTTTGTAAGGACAAAAATAATGCGGTAGTAGAGATGACCTTGCCGGAAAATAATTCACAGATTTTTGCAAGTAAGTATGAAACGGTTTTACCAAGTAAGGAAGTTTTGAAAAAATTGTTGGAAGAACAAATGTCAGAGGAAAAGGAGACTATATAAATGGAAACAATATTCTACATTGTAGACAGCATTGACGGAGATTATGCAAATCTAAGGCGGGAGGATGACGCACAGGAAGAGCCAAAGCTTGTCGCAAGAGCACTCCTGCCGGAAGGAATACAGGAGAACAGCAGACTGAAGTATGAGCTGCTTGAGTATTCTATCTGTGATTGACTGCCGCGCACAGCGGTGACACAGCATAGGAAATAATGTATAAAGTTAGTGTCAATATGCAGGGCAGGTAAAGGAGACTTTAAAAGTTAAAGGTCTCCTTTTTGTTTTAAACCAATTGCAAAACAATGCTGTAAATATCAATCCGTACCCACTATTTATTAAAGACTGTAAAATAATAAATTGTATTGACAATTAACTCTACAAGTAGTAGACTAAAAATGAACTACAAAGTGTAGACCAATGAAATGGGCTGATATAGCGGACTAAAAGAATGAATAGGTAATTGCGAAGCTCGGTGTATTGCACAACTGTTTATTGGCTGAAATGAGTTTCGCAAACACCTAAAAAGAATGAAGCAGGAAAGGAGAACGTATGGCAGAGTACAGACTGGGCGAGGTCGAGATGAAGTTTGCGGACATCATCTGGGAAAATGAGCCGATTGCCTCAGGTGAGCTTGTAAAACTCAGCGGACAGAGACTTCAGTGGAAGAAGTCGACAACGTACACGATATTAAAAAGGCTTTGCGAGAGGGAGATATTTCAGAATGTAGACGGCGTGGTGACATCATTGATAAGCAAGGAACAGTTCCAGCTTAAGAAGGGTGAGGAGTTCCTTGACGAGAATTATGGCGGTTCACTTCCGTCATTTGTAGCGGCATTCGCATCGCGAAAGAAGCTGTCTAAGGATGATATAGCTTATCTCAAAAAAATTATTGATGAGAGCAGGTAATAGGGCAAAAACGATTTGCATTTATACAGGACAACGAAAAATGATTGCTTTTCAGGCAGGCTGATGTCTGGGAAACGGGGGTTAAGATGGCTGATGTTTTTTACAAAATACTTCAAATGAGCATATCCGCGAGCTGGTTGATTCTTGCGATAGTTGTGTTGAGAATATTTCTGAAAAAGGTTCCAAGAAAGATAATATGCTTTCTGTGGGCGCTGGTTGCGATAAGACTGGTGTGTCCGTTTGCGATTGAGAGCCGTTTCAGTCTGATTCCGGATACGCAGGGCATATTTGCAGATTATGAAAATCAATTAGAAAATGCCGGAACGGATAATGTCAATGCCGGATTGCCGGACATAAGTGGTGCTGTCGGGGGAGCTTTGGACAATGAAGGTGCCGCCGGCGGCAATGCTGATATGGCTTCCGGAAAGCTGAATAATGAAATTGATAATGCTGCGGGAAATATTACGGCCGGGAATACAGCCGGTGGAAATATTACAGGCGGAAGTGTTTCGGATGGAGGTATTGCAGCTGGGAATATCGCAGACAAAAACAATATGTCAGGAAATATCCCTAACATTTCAAACGGAAATGCAATGGCTGTTGACAATCCGGACAGGGTAAATAATGGTGGGCTTAATGATATATCAGGTGGAAATTTTGAAGGTAACCTTGATAATGCAGACAATAATCTGAGCGGAGCAGCTACGTCCGACAATCAGAAGGCTGCAGCCGGTAATCCGGGCTATACTGCGATATTGGCGGGGAAGCTTGGTGGTATCAGTCTGGGAAGGCTTGCATTTATATGGACTGCAGGATGTGTGATTCTGCTTTTATATGCGGTGTGCTCATATATACTGCTTAGAAGAAAGACCGGAGCAGCTTTTAACAATGGAGAAAATATCTATATATGCGATGACATCGACACACCGTTTATTTTAGGTACACTTTCACCTAAGATATACATACCGTCGCTCTTGACAGAGGAGGAGAGAAGCTATGTCATAGCGCATGAAAAGGCACATTTAAAGCGTCTGGACTGCGTGTGGAAGCCGCTTGGTTTTATACTGCTTGCGGTGTACTGGTTCAATCCGCTGAGCTGGGTGGCATATATACTTCTTTGCAGGGACATCGAGATTGCATGTGATGAGAGGGTAATAGCGGATAAAGATATCGAATATAAAAAGCAGTATGCCATGACACTTTTAAATTGCAGTTCGCCGAAAAAAATGGTGAGCGCTTGTCCGCTTGCCTTTGGGGAGGTGAGCGTAAAGACCAGAATAAAGACGGTGCTTAACTATAAAAAGCCTGCTTTTTGGCTTGTACTGGCGGCGGTTGCCGCATGCGTTGTCGTTATGGTATGTTTTATGACTAATCCTAAGAGCAGTGCTCCGGATAATGAGTCTGCTGCAGATGAAAATATCGATGAGAGCAGCAGTGCGGAACCGGATAGCGAAAAATTGGTGGCGGAAGGTGGCTCAGAAGTTATAAATAATAACGGCTGGAGCGTGTGGTTTGAGGCGATGCCGGGCTACAGCTTTTCATACAGTGAGGATGGCATTGACATAGCATATGACGAATTCGGTGAAAAAGTATACCTGCGGAGTCTGCAAATGTCATCTTTATCCGGTACCTATGGTGAACTAAGAACCAGTGACAAGCTGCAGAAATGGGGAATGCAGTATAAAGGGACACTTGAGGAATATATAGACGGTGAGGTAGGAGTAAGCATATACAAATATGATGAGACCGCCTCTGCATCGGAGTCGGAAGAGCCTGGAGAAGGATACTTTATTATATTCGGTTCAACACAAAGTGGTACAGTATGGACACTTACACTGCCTGTAGGGGCAACACGTACGGTTGCAGATAGGTTTATAAATGCTGCCCATTTGACACTTGAGAAAAATCAGTATGCTTACCATATAGAATATGCAGGCTGGAATATAGCGTATGAAGCAAATGATGGTTGGACAGGCAGTTATGATGGCAATATACTTAGTATAAGTAACTCAGAGGATTCAAGGAGCGTAAGTCTTGTTCCTTATAGTGAAGCGGGCAACCGCTTTCTCCCGGACAATGGCAGACAGAAGGAAAGCACTGAACTTTATACATGGAAAATAGAGAATCTCAGAGGAAGCCGTGACAGCTATAAAGAATATAATGGAAATATTGTAAGAAGCATATATTCCATCGCCGGGAATAATGATGACAATTGGAAGAATGGTTATGTTGTTATATACAGCGCTGCTGAAAGTGATATTGTGTGGTATATAAGATTTTCGGAGGAGTATTCGGAAAATGATGTATATGATATCATAGGTGGTATCAATATAAGCTCTGCCGATGCACTGGCGGCGTGGGATGGAAAGCTTAAGTATTATGACAGTAAACTATCGTTAACTGTGTACGAACAATATGAACGTGCACAGGACAGAATAGATTTTCTGGGGAAATGGGTATTAGATGAAAATGGAGCTGCAGTCCGGGTATTTGATTTGTTGACTGAAGAACTTAAGAGTGCAAATACTGGTCTTTATGAAAAATTAAAAGATCCGGTAAGCTCGGTACAGGCATTGCTGGAGTTTAATTACACCTCCAGTGTGGTTTATAATTACTATTCCGCTTTCGATGGTTCGCGCAAGGTGGTGGAATATACACTTGATGATGGAAGCCGGAGAGCGATTGAGGTGGATTATAGTGAAACAGACGGATTATGGATGCCTGCTTATGAATATGATGTAGATTCATCCGGATATGAGAGCATTGTTCTGGTTAATAAATACATGGATGGGATTACAGCAGATAGATTAAAACAGGTAACACAGATTTGGACAGGTGTTTCGGAAATGGGTGATACAATTTTTGATGTATCGGATAACTATGTTATTCTTGACTCTGTTGCAGATTCAGACATTGTGCTGTATGGAATGTACGGAGGGGAAACAATGGTCATAAGGGATGGTGAGCATGTAATTCCTGTCTGGACTAACTGGATGTCACCACACATGGTTATGCCGCAGATTCATTATGGAGATTATGATAATGACGGAGCATACGAGTATGCTATCTGGTCAAATATGGATACAGGTACAGGTGTTTCGGGTGATGAACTTTATATAATTGAAGCAGATTATGCTAAAGAAAATAGTGAAGAGGATTTTTACAGCATAAAGGAATATTCAGATTGGGGCGGTGATTTGGACAATGCTGTGAGCTATTATCTTGATGATACAGGAAATGTTGTCACCATGACATTGAATGGTGAGGATGTGGCTTCAGTTGATTTGTCAGAACATTTTGAGGAACACAAGGAATATAATGAGTCATTTGATGGAATTGATTTTGGTTCACATTATTCTTTTCATGAACAGGATGGAATATGGTATTTTGTAAATGCAGGACGTATATATGTGAAACGTGATGGAAAATCAGTGTACGATGAGGATATGATTCCTTATAACGTGGTGGTGAATGCAAGGGTAGTCTATGAGCCTGATCAGCAATTTCATCTTGAGGATATCGAGATTATCGTTGAGGAAAGAAATAATTAGGACGATGCGGCTAAAGAATGAGAGGAGTATTGGATGACAGAGGCTGATTTGCCGCTTGCCTGTACCTATGAAAAATGCTATATTAAATAATATATGAGAAAAATACGAGGTACAAGATGAAGATAAGAGACATAATAAACGGTGAAAAGCCCACACTGTCATTCGAGGTCTTTCCGCCTAAGAAGGATACGGATTTTGCGAATGTTGAGGCTGCGGCTTTCGGGATAGCGGGGCTTTCACCGAGCTACATGAGTGTGACTTATGGTGCCGGCGGAAGCACCAAGGGACATACGATTGCGCTTGCGCAGGCAATTCAGGAGAAATATAATGTTCCGACCATAGCGCATCTTACCTGCGTATGCGCTAATAGAGAGGGAATTAAGGCGGCGCTCTCAGAGCTGAAGAGTGCGGGAATTGAGAATATTCTTGCCCTGAGAGGCGATATTCCGAAGAATTATGAGGGGGAAGTGCTTACAGATTTTTCACATGCCTCTGAGCTTGTTAAGCTTATAAAGGAAAGTGGTGATTTCTGTGTCGGAGGTGCCTGCTATCCTGAGGTACATCCTGATTCGGCTAACAGGAAAGAGGATATTTTAGGGCTTAAGAGAAAGGTTGACGCGGGCTGTGAGTACTTGACAACACAGATGTTTTTTGACAATAATATATTCTTCAATTTCATGTACAGGCTCAGGGAGGCAGGTATAACTGTTCCTATTATTCCCGGAATCATGCCGATTACCAGGAAGGGACAGGTTAAGAATGCAGTGAAGCTGTCGGGCTGTAATGTGCCTGAGCGCTTCAAGAACATTGTCGACAGGTTTGGCGATTCGGAGGAGGCAATGAAGCAGGCGGGTATAGCCTATGCGACCGACCAGATTATCGACCTTATGGCAAATGGCGTCAAGAATATCCATGTATATTCAATGAATAAGCCGGAGATTGCCGAGGGTATACAGAGGAATCTTTCGGAGATACTAAAGGCGTGAAATAGAAGAAAAATATCCACAAAAGCCGGAAAACAAAAACAGAAAACAGGCAAAAGCGGAAATATGTGGGCATAGAAATCTGAAAAAGCAGAAAAACACCCGCAAAGACAAGATATTAAAAACATGAATTGGTGAGTTGAATGAGAAATATTACGGCTGATATCAAATCAGGCAGCTTCAAGCCTGTATATCTTTTGTATGGCAGTGAGGACTATTTGAAAAAATGGCTCCGCGACAGACTGAAAAAAGCGATAGTTCCTGACGGAGATACTATGAATTATTCTTATTTTGAGGGCAAGGCTCCTGACAGTAAGGCGGTGGCGGAGATAGCTGATACCATGCCTTTTTTTGCGGACAGAAGGCTTGTGGTTATTGAGAACAGCCAGTTTTTCAAGACGTCGGCGGATGATATGCTTGTGGAGCTTGTGAAGAATCTCCCGGACACAACGGTTCTTGTGTTCATAGAGAATGAGGTTGACAAGCGGAACAGGCTCTATAAGGCGGTCAAGGAAAAGGGCTATATAAGTGAGCTTAATGAGCAGAGCGATAATGACATAATCAAGTGGGTTGTCGGACTTCTAAAGAGAGAGAACCGCATGATGAATGATGACACAATCAGACTTTTTCTTACCAAGACGGGCAACTCCATGGAGAACATATCAAGGGAGTTTGAAAAGCTTATATGTTACACGATGGGGCGTGAGAGAATAACCTCAGAGGATGTGGAGGAGGTGTGCACCACACAGACCACGAACCGCATATTCGATATGATAACCGCCATATCGCAGAAGAATCAGGAAAAGGCGCTTGAGCTGTACTATGATCTGCTCACACTCAAGGAACCGCCTATGAGAATCATGTTTCTGATAGCGCGCAATTTCAATCAGCTTCTTATGGTAAAGGAGCTTACTGAGAATGGGAATGCTTCGGCGGCGATTGCTGGCAAGATGGGAATACAGGGCTTCCTTGTCGGAAAGCTTCAGGCGCAGGCAAGACCCTTTAAGACCGGTACGTTAAGAAGAGCACTTGAAGAGTGTGTTACGCTTGAGGAAGCGGTGAAAACCGGAAGATTAGAGGACAGATTAGCTGTTGAGATGCTGATAGTCAAGTATTCTGCAGCATAAAAAATAACCCATGATGGGCAGCCACCATCATGGGTTATTTTTTATAAATCAGAAACAGATTATCAATAAGCAGTGGTATAATAATCTGTTAAAATTCGTTATATAATAAGTCTGCTATGTGTTGCAGAAAGCTTAGATTAGTTCATGCTGTTAACAAGAGTAGCTAATCTGGAAACCTTTCTTGCAGCGTTGTTCTTGTGGTATACACCCTTAGAACAAGCCTTAGCGATCTCTGTAGATGCAACCTTAAGCTCGGCAGCAGCAGCAGTCTTATCGCCGGCAGCGACAGCAGCCTCAACCTTCTTTGTATAAGTCTTAATCTTAGACTTGATTGCCTTATTGCGGTCTGCTCTTGTAGCAGCAACTAAAATTCTCTTCTTTGCAGATTTAATGTTAGCCAATTCAATACACCTCCAAATAGTATATAAAAATATTCTAAGTATAAGTGTCTACATCAGAACAGACACGGTAGCACTAATGTAAACATACTTGTATATTATAGAGCGCATTTTTTGAATTGTCAAGCGCTGCAACGAATTTTTTTAAGAAATTTGGAGAAAATATCCTGGGAGGTGTTTGCAGCATGGGGTTGAAGATAAGAACAGATTTAGCGCTTGAGGCGAAGGAGAGCCTTGACGAGGACGGAAGCCTTAATGGGGTCGTGTTTGATGAGCAGACCGATGGGAGTACGGGAATTAAGGTGAGCCGGCTGAGGATACTGAATGAGACAGGCGAGAGGAGCATGGGGCGCGCAAAGGGGGTATATTACACCTTTGAGACGGTTTCATTGTCCGAAAATGATGGGGAATACCACAGGGAGGTGTCTGAATTTCTTGCCGGATATATCAGGGAGACTATAAAAAAGCATATGAAAAAGGAACCGCCGTATCATGTCATGGTGGTGGGACTTGGAAACCGTGAGGCAACACCGGATGCGCTGGGACCTTATGTGGTGAATAATCTGGATATTACGGAGAAGCTGACTGAGGATGACTGGCGCTTCGGATATGTGAGCGCCATATCGCCGGGAGTTATGGCACAGACCGGAATGGAGACGGCACAGATTATCATGGGAGTTGTAAAAGAGCTGAAGCCGGACTGCATAATTGTTATTGATGCCCTTGCGGCGCGAAGCACGGCAAGGCTTGCCAACACCATACAGCTCTCCGACACAGGAATCATGCCGGGTTCAGGGGTCGGGAACCATAGAAACGCCATAAATGATAGGAACATGGGGGTGCCGGTCATTGCGATAGGAGTGCCGACTGTCGTGGATGCCGCAACCATCGTGGGAGATGCGCTTGAAGGTCTGCTTGACAGCATGGATTATTCAAGGAGAAAACAGGTTGTTCAGGACTTTATACCTGAGAGTATGTTCCGGATGTATGTCACACCGAAGGACGTTGATGAGCTGGTCAAGAGGATAAGCTTCACGATATCTGAGGCGGTCAATATATCAATGTCGCAAAAATAGCAACATCATTTTGACGTGAAAAGAATATACTGCAATAAGCTTGATGTGTGGAAGTATGCTGTGACAGGACATAGATTCTTTAACAAAACAATGAGCAGAATTATCACGTTTGTCATTGTGACAAGCTGTGTGGTTCTGCCTGCTTTTGGAGCGCTGAGTAAGGCGGGGCTGAGACAGATAGTCACGATAGGCGGAAAAACAGCATGCAATACATTCTGTCCGGCAGGCTTTTATGATAAGCCGCTATATTATTATGCCGAGAACACACATCCGGCGGTCATTGTGTTTGGAAATATATTTCCGTTTGTCCGCTTTATGGCGGCGGGAGCGGGGGCGGAAGCCGGCTGTGAGGGCGGACGGACAGAGTGGGAAATGAGCTGTGTCTTGCCGGGTGGCATAGCATACAGGGAGGTTGTCGCGGCTAATATATATGTGGATAATGAAAATAATCCGGACAGTGTGCCGAATACGGACAATAAAGACATATCCGGTGATGAAAATAACTGCGGTTCAGGGGAAAAAAATCAGACTACAGCTTCAGGAGAGGGCAGCAGCGATAATGATGACAGCACACCGAGGGATAATGGAGACTCCGGCGATGAACAGGGCTGCACACAGGAGAATTATATTCTCCCTGCCGGAAGTATTCCATGGACTGATGCCACCGTTCCTTATGCCTATGAAAGCCTGATAAACTATGATTTTGTTCATGATAATTTTTATGTTATTCCGGCGCACACGGCACTTTCAAGGGATTTATTAAAGCCGGAGGAGTTTCTGAAGCTGGATTTGTCGGTGAAGAATAAAAGACCATGCATACTGTTGTATCATACCCATTCACAGGAAGCATTTGCGGATTCCGCAGGAAGTGACATGACGATAGTGCAGGTGGGCGACTACCTTGCACAGCTCCTTGAAGAAAAATACGGATTCGAGGTGATACATATAAATACGGAATTTGACATGGTGGAGGGGAAGCTTGACAGAAGCAAGGCATATACCTACGCTGAGAAGGAGATTTCGGATGTGCTGGCGGAGCATCCGGAGATTGACATGGTTATTGACCTGCACAGGGATGGGGTTAATGAAAATCTGCATTTTGTCACGGATATTAATGGTAAAGCTACCGCAAAGGTCATGCTTTTTAACGGAATAAGTTATTCTAATAATCAGGGAGATATAGATTATCTGTATAATCCATATCTGAAGGAAAACCTTGCACTCACATATCAGATGTATCTGCTGGGAAAGACATATTATCCTGATTTTTTCAGATGTATATATATCGAAGCGTACAGATATAACCTGCATCTGTGTAAGAGGAGCATGCTGATTGAGGCGGGAGCGCAGACTAACAGCTTTGCGGAGGTTATCAATGCGATGGAGCCGCTTGCGGAGCTGATAGCAAGAGAATTGGCTGGAACACCGGAGGCAGGCACATATATCCGGTAGGGTGTGGCTGCTTCCGGTGACTGAATTTATTGTACGACACAGTCGCCGAGCACATTGATTGCGGCGAGCTTGTCAAGCTCATTGTTAAATAAAATCTTTAGAGCACCATCCTCGCTGTCGCGGTTATTTACGATGGCAAGATTTTTAATACTGATATGTGACGCGGTTATTCTGCTTATGATATCTAACAGGGCACCCTCTTTGTCCTGAATATTGCAGTATACAATATGCTCACGTATAATCGGACCCTTTCTGCCGTCTGCGACAGAATTACGATATTGTCTTGCTTCGTCAAAAAAGGCATTTATGGCGGAGTGTTCTTTACTTGCTACAATATCCTTTATCTGTGAGAGATAGTCAATGTAATCGCCGAGCAGCTTTACGATAGCGTCCGTGTTGGTGGTGCATATCTGCTCCCACATCTGCGGGGATGAGGAGGCGATTCGTGTTATGTCCTTGAAGCCGCCGGCGGCGAGGAGCTTCATGGTTCCAGCCTCATCATCGGAGTGCTTTATAAGATTTACCAGTGAGGCGGCAATGATGTGGGGAACATGGCTTATTCCTGCGACACTGTAATCGTGGTGCTCAGGGTCGAGCACAACCGGGATGGCACCTGTGAGCCTGACAAGCTCTATGTACCTTGCGAGCATGTCCTGTGTAGTTGCCTTGGTAGGAGTGATGGCATAGAATGCATTTTCTAACAGTATGTCTGAGGCATTATCATAACCGGTCTTCTCAGAGCCCGCCATAGGGTGTCCGCCTATAAAGCACTCCTCAAGACCGAGCTCCTCCACAGTGTGATGTATATATCCTTTGACGCTTCCGACATCTGTTACTATGCAGCCTTTTTTTATGAATGGTATCAGCTTCCTTAAATATTCGGAATTGTACTCAACAGGGGTACACAGGAAAATGAAGTCACATTCAAGAAAGCTTTCATCTATTTCGCCTGTCGCTGTGTCGATTACACCATCCGCTAATGCCTGTTTGCGCGGAGCTTCGCTTCTATTGTATGCTATAGTATATATGTCTGGTCGGTTTTTCTTTAGTACCTTTGCGATTGAACCGCCGATTAGCCCAAGACCTATAAATCCTACCGTGAGTGTATTCATCTGCAAGTAAGCCTCCTTACTATAATAAATTCAAGGTTGTCTTATATTTGAAATTTTCAGAATAAAACAACAATACTTTATTGCGTTGATTTATTATAGCACAATGCTAATGGGATTTACAAGTTGTTTTAATACGGAGGATTGCCAAACGCTGTGTTGACAAATAAGATACTTTGAAGTAAAATAAATTTAAAGCATATTTCTTGAAAAACTATGTTCTAAGTGTAACTAATGTTGCGCATCTCTTATTCATGAGTCTATGCTTTTATTCCATTAACATTGAGCAGAGGACGATTGCATAAGGGGTGTCTGGCACCTGTCTGATGATGTCCTCTATGAATAACAGGGAGGTATCATTGATGAACCGTAAAAACAGTGGCAACGAAGAAATTGAAATTGTGAAGGAAATTAAGGCTAACCGCAAGTATAAGGATACGGTGTTCAGAATGCTTTTTTCAAATAAAGAGAGGCTGCTTGAATTATACAACGCTGTATCGGGAAAGCATTACGATGATGTAGATGGTCTTGAGATTGTTACACTTGAGAATGCGGTTTATATGGGAATGAAAAATGACTTGGCATTTCTTCTGGATACCAATATATATCTGTATGAGCACCAGTCAACGGTCAATCCCAATATGCCTTTGCGTGATTTGTTTTACATTTCGGCAGAGTACAGTGAACTGGTTGATATAAAGTCATTATATACGCCGTCTTTGATAAAACTGCCGACACCGAATTTTATTGTGTTTTATAACGGGGAAGCGGATACGGAGGATGTAAGTGAATACAGATTGTCAGATTCATTTATGACACCTGTGGATGACCCTGCACTTGAACTCAGGGTTCGTGTCTTTAATGTGAATTATGGAAGAAATGTCAAGTTAATGGAACAGTGTGGCTCACTGAGGGAATACGCGCAGTATGTGGCTTTGGTGAGAAGATATAAGAAAGAGACGGGTTCACTTGATGATGGAGTCAGATTAGCGATAGAGCAGTGTATCAGGGAAGGAATCCTTGAGGAATTTCTTCGAAAGAACCGTTCGGAGGTCGAGATGACGAGTATATTTGAGTATAATAAAGAGGAAGAGGACAGAAAGCTTTATCAGGCCGGCGTTGAACAGGGAATAGAACAAGGAATAGAGCAGACTAAGAAAAAAATGGCATGTTCGCTTTTAAAGGATAATATTCCGCTTGAAAAGGTTGCGAAGCTTCTTGAAGTAAAGGTGAGCGATATTGAAAAGTGGAAGCCGGATATGAAATAGCCTTAGCTGCGTAGCAGCGTATTGTACGAAGTAACGTATGGAACGAAGTTGCGTATAGTTTGAGAAGTCATATTGTGATTGAGGGCTCCTGTGAGGGAGCCCTCCTTTTATTTTGGTGATAAAAAGCTCTTCCATTTTTTCTGTTAATATGGTATTATATAGTGATTTATGATGTTTTTAATCTGCCGAAACCGGTATAACTGACCGGAATGTCATGCGGCGGATTATAATATCCGGTTGATTTAATTTTAAAATTAGAAATGAGGAATAAGATGTCCATAGACCAGAGTAAGATTCGTAATTTTTGTATTATAGCCCACATTGACCATGGCAAGTCCACCCTTGCGGACCGTATTATTGAGAAGACCGGACTGCTTACCAGCCGTGAGATGCAGGCACAGGTGCTTGACAACATGGATATTGAGAGGGAGAGAGGTATAACCATCAAGTCGCAGACCGTCCGTGTTGTATATAAGGCAGAGGACGGCGAGGAGTACATCTTCAACCTGATTGATACGCCGGGACATGTGGATTTTAACTATGAGGTTTCAAGAAGTCTTGCGGCATGCGATGGAGCGATACTTGTTGTAGATGCTGCGCAGGGAATTGAGGCGCAGACGCTTGCGAATGTATATCTTGCGCTTGACCATGACCTTGATGTTATACCGGTTATCAACAAGATAGACCTTCCGAGTGCCGAGCCGCAGAGAGTTATCGATGAGATAGAGGACGTTATCGGGCTTGAAGCGCATGATGCACCGCTTATCTCAGCCAAGAACGGAATTAATATCGAGCAGGTATTAGAGGCTGTTGTGCATAAGATTCCGGCACCTAAGGGCTCGAAAGACAACCCTCTTGCAGCACTTATTTTTGACTCACTATATGACCCATATAAGGGAGTTATAGTTTTCTGCCGTATCAAGGAAGGTACAGTAAGAAAAGGAACCAAGATAAGAATGATGGCTACAGGTGCAGAATTCGACACTGTCGAGGTAGGCTATTTCGGAGCAGGTCAGTTTATACCATGTGATGAATTGACAGCAGGAATGGTTGGATATATAACTGCAAGTATTAAGAATGTGCGCGATACGAGAGTGGGTGACACCGTGACGGATGCAGACAGACCTTGTGCCGAGCCGCTTCCGGGATACAAGAAGGTCAATCCTATGGTATACTGTGGTATGTATCCGGCGGATGGAGCACATTATGCAGACCTTCGTGATGCACTTGAGAAGCTTCAGCTCAATGATGCCTCGCTTCAATATGAGCCGGAGACATCGGTTGCGCTGGGCTTCGGCTTCAGATGCGGTTTCCTTGGACTGTTACATCTTGAAATCATACAGGAAAGACTTGAACGTGAATATGACCTTGACCTTGTGACAACTGCACCGGGCGTTATCTATAAGGTTCATAAGACTGATGGCACGGTCATGGAGCTTACCAATCCGTCCAATCTTCCGGACCCATCGGAGATAGAGTTCATGGAGGAGCCTGTTGTGTCGGCAGAGATTATGGTGACTACCGAATTTGTCGGGCCGATAATGGAGTTATGCCAGCAGCGAAGAGGTGTGTATCTTGGAATGGAATACATGGAGACAACGAGAGCACTTCTAAAATATGAGCTTCCGCTCAATGAGATAATATATGATTTCTTTGATGCGCTCAAGTCGCGTTCAAGAGGTTACGCTTCGTTTGATTATGAGCTTAAGGGCTATGTACAGTCCAAGCTTTGCAAGCTTGATATCCTTGTCAACAAGGAAGAAGTTGATGCACTTTCATTTATTGTGCATGCCGACAGTGCCGCAGAGCGCGGAAGAAAGATGTGCGAGAAGCTCAAGGATGAGATACCTAGACAGCTGTTCGAGATACCTATTCAGGCAGCTATCGGTGGAAGGATTGTTGCCAGAGAGACCGTAAGAGCCATGCGTAAGGATGTCCTTGCAAAGTGCTACGGCGGTGATATTTCACGTAAGAAGAAGCTTCTTGAGAAACAGAAGGAAGGAAAGAAGCGAATGAGACAGTTCGGTAATGTCGAGATACCGCAGAAGGCATTCATGGCTGTGCTCAAGTTAGATGACAACTAATATATATAATTGTGAAAATATGTGTATTATGTTGGACGTTGTTCAATTTTAATATATTGTATATGAGCTTGTCAGTTAAGCCTGGTTTAATTATTATGGCTAAAAAAGTCCGGCTTATAATATAGAAAATTGTATAAATGTCTGCGTATAAATATGAGTTTTACAATTAAAAAAACAGATAATTTGTAATAGATGGAGGAAGATATAATGGACTATAACAGACTTGCAGAGTTATGTCTGCCGGGTATTGATAAGACACCTGATTATTGGGAGAAGCAGTTCACGGCAAGAGAGCTTAAGAGGGGAGCACAGGTGACAAGACTTGCTCCAAGCCCTACGGGATTTATACATCTTGGAAATCTCTATGGAGCACTTGCCGATGAGAGAATCGCACACCAGAGCGGTGGAACCTTCTATCTCAGAATAGAGGATACAGATGCCAAGAGAGAGGTTGAGGGAGCTGTTGATATCATCATCAATGTCCTCCGTTACTTTGGCATCGAGTTCGACGAGGGAGCAGGAATCGATAATCCTGAGATTAACAAGTATGGACCTTATTTCCAGAGACAGAGAGCGGAGATTTACCAGACTTATGTTAAGGACTTGGTAAGAAAGGGTCTTGCATATCCTTGCTTCTGCACTGAGGAGGAACTCACTGCAATTAAGGACGAGCAGATGAAGCATGACATACTTACGGGATACCATACCAAGTGGGCTAAGTGCCGTAACCTCACAATCGAGGAGGTTGAGGCTAATATAAAGGCGGGCAAGCCTTATGTTATGCGACTTCGTTCACAGGGTACTGAGGGTAAGGAGGTTACATTCAAGGATACAATCAAGGGAGAGATTTCCTTCCCGGAGAATATTCAGGATGTCATCATTCTTAAATCGGATGGAATACCTACCTACCATTTTGCACATGCCATAGACGATCACCTTATGGGAACAACTCTTGTAATCCGTGGTGAGGAGTGGCTTTCAAGCGTTCCTACACATATTGAGCTTTTCAATATACTCGGATTTAAGAGACCTGACTATGCACATACAGCTCACCTTATGAAGATGGAGCAGCTTGAAGATGGCACAATGAGTAAGAGAAAGCTTTCTAAGAGAAAGGATCCGGAGCTTTCGCTTGATTTCTACCGTCAGGACGGATACCATCCTCACTGTGTAAAGGTATATCTTATGACACTTTTAAACTCCAATTTCGAGGAGTGGTATGACAAGCATCCTGATTCACCGATTGAGGAGTTCAAGTTCGACGTGCACAAGATGGCACAGTCAGGAGCTCTTTTTGACATGGATAAGCTTCATAATATATGCCGCAACGAGTTTGCCAAGATGGACACGGATGCAATCTATGATTTCCTATATGAGTGGAATAAGGAATACAACAAGGATATGGTTGACGTATACTTTAAGTCACCTGAGTACTTCAAGAAGGCTCTTGAGCTGTTCATGGGTGTAGGTCAGAAGAGAAGACGTAAGGATTTCGAGTATGCGAAGCAGATTATGCCGATGTTCTCGTTCTTCTTCGACGAGACATTTGTGCCTAACTATGAGTTTAAGTATGACAATGCGCAGGTTCGTGAGATTCTTGAGAAGTATCTTGCTTCCTATGACCACAGCGCAGATAACAATGGCTGGTTTAACAATGTGAAGGCAATCGCTGATGATTGCGGCTTTGCTTCCGATATGAAGGCATACAAGGCTGCCCCTGAGAGCTTCAAGGGAAGTGTTTCGGATGTAGCTGAGATTCTGCGTATAACAATTACAGGAGCTTCCAATTCACCTGATTTGTGGACAATTCTTCATATCATGGGTGAGGACAAGATGCGCGAGCGTATCAATAATATGCTTGGAAAGCTTAACTGATAAACGAGGTCTGAATGAGCTGTGATATAAAGACACAGAAGGGGATATATATACATATCCCCTTTTGCATTTCAAAATGTATATACTGTGATTTCTGTTCCGCACCGGCGGATGATGACACGAAGGAGCGATATGTCAATGCTCTGTGTGCTGAGATTGCGCATGCGGGAAAGGAAGCAGAAAAAAACGGTGACGATAGGAGCATAAGTACTATATTCTTTGGCGGAGGTACACCATCGATTCTTCCGGCACAATTGTTTGTAAAGATAATGTGTGTGGTGCGGGAAGCTTTTTCAGTGTCGGAGGATGCGGAGATCACTGTTGAGTGCAATCCGGGGACTTTGACTGCCGATAAGCTGCGGGCATACAGAAGCATGGGCGTGAACAGGCTGAGCATAGGACTTCAGTCTCCGGATAACAGGGAGCTTAGGGCACTGGGCAGGATACACACCTATGAGCAGTTTGAGGAGTCATATTATGCTGCAAGAGACGCCGGATTTGACAATATCAATATCGATATCATGTCGGCTATTCCTTACCAGACGGTTACAGGGTATCAGTCTAACCTTGAAAAGATAGCGAAGCTTAACCCGGAGCACATTTCGGCATACAGCCTTATTGTTGAGGAGGGCACGCCGCTTTTTGATATGGTTGAACGCTCCGGGGGTGACATTCTTCCAACCGAGGATGAGGACAGGCAGATGTACGCATTGACGAAGAAAATATTAGCGGATGCGGGCTACCACAGATATGAGATTTCCAATTATGCCAGACCGGGCTTTGAGTGCCGTCACAATGCATCGTACTGGGAAAGAACAGACTATATAGGCTTCGGTGTGGCAGCCGCCTCACTTTTAAAGAAGTCGGAGAGCTATCCGCAGTCAAGAAGGTTTACGAATACGTCTGATTTGGAGAGTTATATAAAAAATCCGATTGACAATCATAGTGAGGAGGAGCTTCTCACACAGAAGGATGAGATGGAGGAATTTATGTTTCTTGGGCTGCGCATGATGGCTGGAATTTCCACAGAGAGCTTCAAGGAGGTATTCGGGCGGGACTTTTATGAGGTGTATGGTGATATTGCGGCAAACCAGATGAAGCAGGGGCTTATTAAGCGCGAAGGAGGCAGGATAAGGCTTACAGATATGGGAATTGATGTAAGTAATACCGTTATGGCGGAATATATGCTATAATATAAAAGGATTCGGGTGTCAAAACATGCCAATCTGATTTATGAGTGTATAACGTATTATATTTATGCATATCAGCTCCGTTGTCCGAAGCAAGATGTTCTAAGAACTCTGGCAAAGGTTTTCTATACGTTCGCCACCGAAGCAAGCATACATCCTTGTATGCATTGCTTCTAAAGCAGCATCCATGCTGCTTTTGGCTAGGTGCTTAGCAGAGTTCTAAGAACATCTAAGCTTCTATCAAAAGTCGTGATATGCATAAATATAATACGTTATACACAGCTAGGTTTATATAGCATGTTTTGACACCCGAATCTTAAAATATGGTTACGATTATTTAAGCTATTATAAGGAAGGTGTAAGAGTTTGATGAGAAAATATTTTAAATATATAGTAATGCTTGGTTTGTGTCTCACGGTTCTTACGGGCTGCTCAAAGAAAACGGATGTCCGGCCGGAGAGTACAGAGGCTTCTACGGCGGAGGTTGAGGTTAAGAGCGGAACTACCATAGAGGACGGTGTGCTGCTCGTGGGAATATCGTCAAGTCCTTATATAACAGAGGATGAGGACGGGAAGGTTGAGGGCTTTGAGATTGACCTTGCCAAGGCGATTGGTGAGTTGACTTTTCTTGATGTAAGATTTATAAAGATGAAGTATACCGGAATATATGCCGAGCTTGACACCAGTGCTTTTGATTGTGTGATAAGCGGGATTGCTATATCTGATACAGTTGATGAAGTGTATGATTTCTCAGCTTCATATTATACTGATGAAAACGGAAATGAACTGGCAGCTGTTGTAAAATCAGGAAACAATAAGCTTCTCAATGTCCTCAACAAATCCATAGCTATCCTGAGAAACAACGGAAAACTGGATGAACTGAATGAAAAGTGGTTTCCTGTGGAGGAGACAACCAGGGGCGAAGAATAAAAAGTACTTGCATTTGTTGGAAAATAGTGATATATTAAGCAGGCTTTGTTGAACAAAATACCTTGTTTTTACAGTATTAAGAACAGTGTATTTTGCGAGATAAGGTCTGTATTATTATCCGAGTGTTCGTAACCATCCACTCGTAAAACAAAACTAAGGAGATTAAAAATGAACAGAAAAGTATTATTTATCACTCAGGCAGCAGTAATAGCGGCACTCTATGTTGTGCTCACTTATGTGGCAGCTCTTTTGGGATTATCAAGCGGAGCTATCCAGGTGAGATTTTCGGAGGCACTTACGGTACTGCCTTATTTTATTCCATCAGCTATACCGGGAGTTACGATTGGCTGTTTTCTTGCTAATCTGCTAACAGGAGGCGCAGTGCTTGACATTGTGTTCGGTTCAATAGCGACACTTATCGGCTGTGTTGGCTCATATCTTTTGAGAAAGAATAAGTGGCTTGTTCCGCTTCCCCCGATTATCGCCAATGTAATAATAGTACCATGGGTGCTTCAGACAGCCTATGGTATGACTGATGCTTACTGGTATCTTATGCTTACGGTAGGTGCAGGTGAGATTATCTCATGCTATATATTCGGAATGATTCTTTTATTTGCTCTTGATAAGCACAAAAAAGCAATCTTCCGTCAATAGAAATTTTGGGACAGTTGTCAGGCACACATGTCCAGGGAATGATAGCGGTTACATATCATTGTTAAAAATCCCGGTCTCATACACGAATTGAAATATGCAGTGTATGAGACCGGGATTTTGCTGTATATTCAGTGGTTATATATCAAGCTCGTTAAAGGGGATAACTGCCGGCATGTCTGTAATATGCTCTCCGATATTTTTTTCCATATAGACCATATCATACCAGCGGTTAAATTTATAACCGCAGTTGTGCAGGTGGGCGCAGATTTTAAATCCCAGATGTTCATGGAAGTGTACGCTTGCCTGTGTAAGGTATTCGTCTTCAATTTCAGTGTATGCCACACAGGAGTAGAGGTTCAGTATGTTCTGTTTTTTTAAAATATTCTCCATTATTCCGTACAATTCACGTCCGATTCCCATGCCATGACAGTCATTTGAAAGATATATAGAAAGCTCAGCGCACCATGAGTATGCGGCGCGAGGGTGGAAGGCATGTGCGTAGGCATAGCCGCTTATTTTGCCGTCAATGAGTACGGCGATGTAGGGAAATTTTGTGAGTACGTCACTAATGCGTGAGGCGAATTCCTCAACACTTGGAACTTCGTATTCGTAGGTTATTGCCGTATTATTTACATAAGGCTCGTATACTTTTAACAGCTCGGCAGCGTCATCGGTGTCTGCCAGCCTGTAGGTTACATTAGGTATTCTGGATTTAAAAAAAGTATCATAAATTAGTGGATTCATTGTGATTCCTCCGATTGTGGAATATTTTTTAGGAATTATAGCACCATTACAGTGAAATGTCGAGGCAGGAATTGAACGCAGAATAAGCAATCCCCCGCTTCAAGTATGTAGAGCACTAAGCGGTGGGTAAGGAGGATGCGAACTGCGTTCATGAGCAAGCAGCGACAGCGGATTGCGAATGTCCGCTTTACTTGCCAAAGAGGAACATTATGGTATACAATAATGGATGACATGAAAATATAGCTGTGAAAATAAAAAAGGAAATTATATATGGCAAAGATATTGTTGGTTGAGGATGATGAGACGATTGTGAGGACGCTCAAGGATTTTCTGCACACTGAAGGGTTTACTGTGGAAAATACGGACGGACAGAAAAAGGCGCTGGAGCTGCTTGAGGGTTCGGAGTATGACCTTGTACTTTTGGATGTGTCCCTAAATGAGGGAAATGGATTTTCACTCTGTTCGGCGATAAAGAAGGAGAGGCAGCTTCCGGTGATTTTTCTTACAGCCTCAGGGGATGAGTTCAGTGTGGTGACAGGACTTGATTTAGGTGCGGATGATTATATTGCCAAGCCATTCAGACCGAGGGAGCTTGTGTCGAGAATTAACAGTGTGCTCAGAAGATGCGGGAAGAGCCAGAAGCTGTTTGACATAGATGATATAAGGGTTGATTTGGACAAGGGTGTTGTGTATAAGAATGGACAGGACTTGTATCTGTCGGCACTTGAGTACAGGCTGCTGCTTGCATTTATCAACAGCGAGGGAAGGCTTCTGACCAGAAGCAGGCTGCTTGAGGAGATATGGGATGTTGCAGGCGATTTTGTGAACGACAATACACTGACGGTGTATATAAAAAGATTGCGGGATAAGATAGAGGATAACCCTGCTCAGCCTAAGATAATAGTTACAGTCAGGGGAATGGGCTATAAGCTGGGAAAATAGAAACAATTAAAACAGAGGCAGTCAGGAGATATGGAGCTTGAGGCGGAAGATGGCACATGTTTTGACCCCAACATCGTAAATAATGTAAAAAGGGAGAAATTAAGGCGGGCAGAATGTTAAAGAATAAAGAAGTCAGAAGATATATTTTATCGGGGGTTATCATTACAGCCATTGTTGGAGTGGCAGCATATATTTTTAAGCTGCCGGCGTTCATGGCGGTGGTTATAGAAGGAGTACTTCTATTTTTGCTGTGGTTTGTCGATATGCAAGGACGCTACAGGCACATGGAAAAGATGGCACAGGAGATAGACCTGATTCTCCACGGAAGGGCAGCGGGCATGCTTTCTGAGTATGAGGAGGGTGATATAAGCATACTGCGAAATGAGATTGCCAAGATGACAGTAATGCTAAGACAGCAGGCAGAACAGCTTGGCGATGAGAAGCATAAGCTTGCCGATGCGCTTGCAGATATATCACACCAGATAAGGACACCGCTCACCTCACTCAATCTTATGCTTGAGGCACTGAAAAAAGAGGATGACGAGGAAAAGAAAAGGCGCATTATCTTCGATATGAGGAGACAGCTTGAGCGCATTGATGGGTTGGTTGTCTCACTCTTGAAGCTTGCGAAGATGGATGCGGGGACGATAAAGCTTCAAAAATCGCAGGTAAAGCTCGGAGAGCTGGTAAGGGCAGCCCTGCAGCCGGTCGAGATAATGCTGGAGCTTAAGGGAATCACCACGAGGATTGATGTGAGAGGCAGCTTTATCGGAGATAAGGAATGGAGCAGTGAGGCACTTACCAATATACTTAAAAATTGCATGGAGCATACAGCAGATGGTGGGATGATAACTGTATCGGGCTATGAGAATGCTGTCCACACGGAGCTTGTGATAGAGGATTCGGGAAGCGGGATAGCTGCTGATGACATACAGCATATATTTGAGCGTTTTTATAAGGGAAAGAATAATAAGAGTGACAGCTACGGCATAGGACTTGCACTTGCACGCTCTATCATTGCCGGGCAGAACGGCACGGTCAAGGCGGAAAATGTAAAGAATAAGGATGGAAAAGTATGTGGTGCGAGATTTATAATCAGGTTTTATAAAGGGATTATATAGCATGTCATATTATATACAGCTTTGTGACAGATTTGTAATAATGCAGTCACCAAGCTGTAATTTTTTTATTGTATAGTTATAGCTGTTAAAAGCTTTGTATGTTGCAAGGTTAATGCGGTGCAGGCATAATAAGGAACGGATTGCGAATGTCCGCTTTACAAATATCATGATTAAGGAGCAGACTGATGGAGATTTTAAGAGTGGAGAATTTAAGAAAGGAATACGGCAGGGGAGAGGCGCAGGTCAACGCGCTTGACGGCATTTCTTTTTCGGTGGAAAAGGGCGAGTTTGTGGCGATAATAGGACCTTCCGGGTCAGGAAAATCGACACTTCTTCATATTTTAGGAGGGGTCGACAGACCAACCTCGGGAAAGGTGTTTGTAAATAATGAGGATGTCTATAAGAGAAATGAGGAGCAGCTTGCGATATTCAGAAGGCGCGAGGTAGGGCTGATATATCAGTTCTACAATCTTATCCCGGTGCTTGATGTCGTCGAGAATATGACACTTCCTGTCCTTATGGATGGAAGAAAGGTGAATGCTGAGAGACTTGCTGAGCTGTTAGCTGTGCTCAAGCTGTCGGACAGAAAGCACCATCTGCCTAATGAGCTTTCAGGAGGTCAGCAGCAGAGAGTGTCCATAGGCAGGGCACTTATGAATGCGCCGTCGGTGATGCTTGCGGATGAACCGACTGGAAACTTAGACTCAAAGAACAGTCAGGAGATTGTGGAGCTTTTGAAGATGTCCAACAAAAAGTATGACCAGACTCTCATCATTATAACACATGATGAGAACATAGCATTGCAGGCGGACCGAATCATTGCAATCGAGGACGGAAGGATTACGAGGGACGAGAGGACAAGAAATTGAATATATTTAATAAGGTTACATTAAAAAGCATGAAGAAAAATCCTGTGAGGACAATGGTTACAATCATAGGAATTATTATATCAACGGCAATGTTCACAGCGGTCACAACGCTGACGATAAGTCTGTATTCCTTTGTTTACAGGACGGAGATATATGACTCCGGAAGTTGGCATGTGGGGTTTGAGTATAAGGGCTACGATGAGTACGCCGGCTGGACGCAGAGTGGGAAGGCAGAGAAGCTGGCGGCGGCGAGGGTGCTCGGGTATGCACAGAGCGGTTCGGAGAATGAGGACAAACCGTATATATATCTTGAGAGTGTTGAGGACAATTTTTATGATATCATGCCGGTTCATATAACTTACGGCAGACAGCCGGAAAACTCAGGCGAGATTTTACTTCCGAATCATCTTCAGAGCAACGGAAATGTTAAATACAGTATTGGCAGCACGGTGGTACTTGAGCTTGGAAAGAGATATGGTGTCGACGGGGACGGAAATCCGGATATGGAATATGAGCTTTCACAGGAAAATCCTTTCACGGACAAGGAAATCCTTGTGCCGGATAGAACCTGTGAGTATACGGTTGTGGGCTTTTATGATAGACCAAGCTTTGAAAATTACAGTGCGCCGGGCTACACGGCACTGACCTGTGGTGAGCCGATGGACGATACAGCAGCAAGGTACAGCTTTTATGTGCGTCTGCAAAAGAAATATCTGTCAGAGGTGTGGTCGATGGTCGAGGACACCGGCGATGGCGGAATTACGAATTACAATAATACTGTGATATCCATAGAGGGCTCAATCATGTATGAGAATGTGGCTGCCCTGTTTACACTGCTTGTCGTGATTTTTGTGGCGATTATCATTGTGGGTTCCGTTTCTATGATTTACAGCGCATTCTCAATATCGGTCGGTGAGAGGACGAAGCAGTTCGGTCTTTTGTCGTCTGTCGGGGCTACCAGAAAACAGCTTAGACGTATGGTGTTTGGCGAGGCAGCTATGGTTTCACTCATAGGTATTCCGGCAGGCGTTGTGTGCGGAATTATCGGTATAGGCATCACACTTCATTTTGTGGGAAACAAGTTTAACTATATTCTCACCAGCCCGTATTCGGTCAATTTAGTGATTAACGTCTATGCGATATTTGCGGCGGTTGCCATCTCACTCATAACGGTTGCGGTATCGGCTGTCATACCGGCTGCGAGGGCGACGAGAGTGTCCGCCATTGACGCTATAAGACAGCACAAGGACATAAAAATTCCACGCTCGAGATGGCATGCCGGCAGAAAGTATCGCATTACGCAGAAGCTTTTCGGTATGCCGGGAATGTTGGCAAGAAGATATTTTTCCAGGAGCAGGAAAAAGTACCGCGTGACGATTTTTTCACTGTCGATGAGCATTACGCTTTTCATAGTGACCAGCTCATTTTGCAGCTATCTCAAGGGCTATGTCGGAGATAATATAAGTGTGGGAAACTACGATCTGCGATATACGGTAAATGAGGAGGACACAGCAAAGCTTGACGGAAGGCTTGAGGCGATACTTAGCGCCGACGGCGTGCTCGACGCTTCATACTGTTCATGGAATTATAATTATAGCATAATATCGGATAAAGAGGATATCAGCGACAGCTATTTGCGGTACAGGGCAGAAAACGGTGGATTGATTGATGATGAGGATTTGGAGGTGGAAGCCGGCACTTATCATACTGGTAGTTCGGGCGGATTCGTTGAGAACGCGATGGCGTTGTTTATAGACGATGAACAGTACGGTAAATGCCTTGATGAGCTTGGAATAACGGACGATGAGTTTAAGGACTATGAGAACGCTCCGGTAATATTAAAGAATACGGTAAACACTGTGGAATATCAGTATGACAGTGAATCGGGCAAGTACCGCCGTTACAACGCAAATTACGATTTAGTAAATGAGAATGTAAAAATCATTACGGTAAAATGCGCGGAAGATGAAGAGCCGATACAGATACCGGTCGGAAAAATAGTCGGAGAGCTGCCGTACACATTTGAGAGCTTCGGCTATCAGATTGTGCTGCTTTTTCCTTACAGTTCCAAATATAATGCGATGGGGCAGAGGGCAGGTACACAGTACTTCTTCATAACGCAGGATGGGGACGTGCATGATAAGATGGTTGCAAGTGTGAAGGAAAAACTGACTGAGGCGGGCTATAATGCAAGTGACTATTCCTTCTACGACCCGTATGAATATATCAATCAGCGCAAGAACCTTCTTGTTCTCATAAATGTATTTTCCTACGGATTTATAACGCTCATGGCGCTCATATGTGTCGCAAATGTGTTTAATACGATATCAACAAACATATCTCTAAGAAGAAGAGATTTTGCGATGCTTAGAAGTGTCGGGCTGCCATACAGCGGCATTAAGAAGATGATGGTGTTCGAGTGCCTGCTCTATGGTATACGTTCCATAATATTTGCCGCACCGGCTTCGATAGTTCTGTCATATTTGATATATGAGGTTTATGGCGGTTCGGGCGAATTTTCATTTGGTTTTTTTATCCCTTGGTATGCCATTGTGATAGCGGTTGCCGGAGTGTTCGTTGTGGTAGGCATATCGATGGCGTATTCGGTGACAAAAGTAAAAGAGGATAATCTGATCGACGAGTTAAAGAACGAGAATGATTAAGAAAATTATGTCATTTATAAAATTAATTGGCAATAAATGATGCAAATAGCCTTGTGAAAATAATTATGAGGTGATACAATGATATGATATCAGGGTCAAAAGGTCAAAAAGCCGTTCGTGCCTGCACGATTAGCTTTTTGACCTTGGGGCTCGCAAAACTTGAGTTTTGTAATTATCTGCATCAAATATAAAGAGGAAAATATATGATATCTGTAGCGAAGTTAGATGATGTTATAAAAAATATGGGTAAACGCACGGGCTATGAGCTTATCGGTGAGAAGGACGGCTGTGTCAACGGCTGCCGCTGCGGGGTATCCGTGTACACGCGTGAGGAATATGACCTTACTCATGCGGGGGCACATGATGACCAGGAGGGCTTCTTCGTCCTTGAGGGACGCGGAAGGGCGATGGTCGGGGATGATGAGATTGTGTTAGAGCCGGGAGTGTGCTTCGTGGTTCCCGCAGGAGTGAAGCACTGCATGAAGTGTGAGCAGGATAGTGGGTTCTGTAAGGTGTTCTGGTTTCATGCGGCGGTTTAGGGAATGCAGAGCGTAGCTGCCAAGGGTTGAACTGAGGCGGATTTGAAGCTCGCTAATGCCCGGAAACAGGGACTCTACCGCTGGTCGGTTGTGAAAAAAGCATAGTTATTATATATTTAATGCAGATAGAAGCAATAGGAGGACGGACTTGTGTATTGATATGCTCACTGTCTACTTGACAGGGGCATATCAGATTTCATGTACGACGGCTTTTGTCTGCATTATTTATGTATCGAAAGGAACTGATGTCAGATATGGAAAGTAATAATTATGAAAATTGTGACAGAAGCAATGCAGGCTATGAAAATTATGAGATTGACAGGGCAGCGTTCGGCGCGTTTGTTGCGGCGCAGCGAAAGGAAAAGGGCTGCACGCAGAAGGAGCTGGCAGACAGACTTTTTGTGTCGGACAAGGCGGTAAGCAAGTGGGAGAGAGGCTTAAGTCTTCCGGATATATCGCTTCTGGTTCCGCTGTCACAGGCGCTTGATGTCACGGTGATGGAGCTATTACAGGGAAGGAAGCTTGAGGCTGAAAGGAAGGATGAATTGAAGCTTGGATTCAGCGAGGTTGAGCGGCTTGTGAAAAAGGCGGTCATGTTTTCCGAGGAGACCAATGAGGAAAAAAAGCTTCGCAGGAAGAAGAACGGCCCTATATTTGCTAAGCTTCTGGCTGTATCAGTGGCAGAGGTGATTGTCTGTGCAGTGCTGTTGTTCTATATATTGGCAAATGAGAGAAATCCGCTGTATATCAACTGTATTACATGCTTTGGCACATTGGAGATACTTGGGATAGTGTTTGGAGTCCATATCTGGCTGTTTATGAAGGACAGACTTCCTTCATATTACGATGAAAACAGAATAAGTGAATATGCAGACGGGATGTTCAGGATGAGCATGCCGGGCTTGTACTTCAATAATAAGAACTGGAAGCCTATCACCGTAGTACTTAAGAAATGGAATGCGGCTGTGCTGGTGGGAGTTCCGCTTTGGTGTATATTTATGCTGCTTTTTATTAAAGAGTGGAGTGTGGCACTTACGTTTTCGCTGGTTGTGCTTGTAATATTTTTGTTCGGGCTGTTTGTTCCGGTGTATGTGGCTGGGAGAGAAAAGGGTGCTTGATTTATCAAGCACCACGGTGTCTAATTATCATAGAAAGTGAATCGGATGTAAAATCCGATTTGCCCTAAGTTATTGCATTAAGAAATAGCAACGCCTTGGTCGGGGGATGCTATTTCTTTTTGTTATAATGATTGTTTATATAAGACAGAGCCGAAATTATTACTAATAATAACAATTCTTAATTAACTAATATAGATTAGCAGAGCCGCCTATTGCAGCTCTGCTATTTTTGTAAGTGCGACATATATTGCGCTTATTTTGTACCAGGTCGGGTAGTCAACCACGCCCGTCTGAGGAAGATTGAATATTTTCTGGAACTGTCTTACAGCCTCCTGCGTGGACTCACCGTAGATTCCGTCCACGGCAACCTTAGGTATGCTGGTATAGGTGTTGGCGATGGTGTTGAGCTGTTCCTGAAGCTGGCGTACCTTCTCACCGGAGGAGCCGATGGTCAGCTCATAGCCGGGGTAGGAGGCGGGGATACCGCTGATTTCCTCGGCTGTGTTGATGTAGGCGGAGCTTCCGTAGTAGTAGCGCAGGATTTCTATGTCGCTGTAGCCGTCATCGCCCAGAGCCTTGCTTCCCCACTGGCTCATCGCGTTAGGGCAGGATACGCGCTTGCCGTCGCAGTACTGTGTGAGTATCGGCTGTTTTACATTCGGGCGGGAGACATAGCTGGCAAATATTTCATCGACGATGCGGGATATGCTGTCAAAGATATTGCGCCCATATACCCACTTGTGGTCATACGCCGTTGAGGTGGTTATCGTAAAGTCATAGCCCTTGTTCCTGTACCACTCCGTGTACACACGGTTGAGAGTGAAGGACATTATTGCCGTGATGTTTGCGCGGAGAGTGGCTTCAGGCCATGTCGAATAGATTTCACTGCTCGCTACATTTTTTATATAGTCAGCATAGCGCACATAGTAGTCTGTGGCGGAGGAGTCGGATGGGACACCATCATGGACAACGACATACTCGGGAATGACAACACGGCTGAGCACTATTTCACCGGAGCTTCGTACCGGCTTTATCTCGTCCTCGGGAATTTTCGGAGGAAATACACCCCATAGTGTGTTTGCGGGTATATTAATTACACTTGCTGATGCGTTTGGAAGTACAGGATTAAGCCTTACAGGCTGGATGGACAGCTCACCTGAGAATATCTCAGAGCCTGATATAGTGGTAGGCTCATACCCCGGAGCCGTGATGATGAGATTATATTCGGAGTAAGGCTGGACATCTGATAATGGGTATTCACTGTAGCTTCGCGGCGGTGCGGCAAGGTCAATCTCCTCGGTCATGCCGTTGGAGTCGGTCGTGAGCTGCTCAAGCGTATCCTGTGGGTCGCCGACGTAGGATATGGACACGCTTGCACCGTCGATGGGGCGGTTGTTCACGCGGTCGGTCACGTCGACCATGAGCTGCCCTTCCTCCTCCTGTGCAAAATGAAAGCGTTCTTTTTTTATGAGCATGAAAACCTCTGTTATGAAAACATAATTTGTATCAGTATATGCAGATGAGTTAAGCATGTGAGTGTTCAGGGGTCAGCATTCCGGGATTTGATGGAAGATTGTTTTTAATGAGAAATAAGTACTAAAATAAAATATCCTTGATATAAATGCTTGATTTTTTCCAATTATTTATATATGATAGTTAAAAAATAGACAAACGGGAGCTTGTGTGACAGGCTGAGAGGAAGGTATGACCTTCGACCGGTAACCTGATTTGGGTAATGCCAACGTAGGGATATGCTTGTATTATGTTTTTATGTATATTTTTGGCGGGAGCGACCGGATTAGGAGCTTCCGCTATTTTTTATTTTATATTAATATTTTCAAAGGAGAAAATGAAAATGAAAAAGGGTCTTTTAAAAATGGTGGTATTGTCAATGCTTGTAGCACTGGGAGTTGTTATCTCACCGATTCTGAGGGTTGAGGGAATGTGTCCAATGGCGCATTTTATCAATATTGTGTGTTCTGTATTTTTAGGACCATGGTATTCACTTCTTTGTGCAACACTGATAGGAATTATCAGAATGATAACAATGGGTATTCCGCCGTTAGCACTTACAGGAGCAGTATTCGGGGCATTTTTGTCGGGAGTTTTTTACAGAATATCAAAGGGAAAGCTGATCTGCGCCGTTCTTGGTGAGGTTATTGGAACAGGCATTATCGGTGCGATTGTCTCATATCCTGTCATGACGTTTATCTGGGGAAGAGAAGGACTTTCCTGGTTATTCTATGTGCCTTCATTTATATGCGGGACATTGATCGGAGGAAGTATTGCGTATGCGTTTCTTCGTAAGCTTGCGGATAATGGAATGCTCACCAACATTCAGAATATGCTTGCCTCGAAGAGCTACAGCTATAAGAGCGGAATTATATCCAATGCATTTACAATAGCTGCTTTTGGAGCCGTTGCATTCGTTGTGATTGCTTTTGTGGAGAAGGCATTAGATCTTACAGGAGTTGTGTGGGGATATCTTCCGTATGTATCAATAGCCGGCTTCATGCTTGCAGCGGTAATTTATCTGGTTGTGAAGAAGATTGGACAGGTAAAGGAAAAGGATGCACAGGTGACTGGTGCAGTGTAAGTAGCTTGAAAGGTTTATGAATCTGTATCCCACAAATATCTAAATTGGAAGAAATGAAAGGGAGCGTATGCTTTGAAGAAGCAGATAAAATGTATAAGAAATAAAGTTAAAGACAACATGCCGCTCATACATTGTATAACAAATCCGATATCCATAAACCAGTGCGCCAACGCACTGCTGGCGATAGGAGCTCGTCCTATAATGGCAGAACATCCTAAAGAGGTCAGGCAGATAACTTCTACTGCACAGGCGGTTTTGTTGAATCTTGGGAATATAACCGATGTGCGCATGGAAGCTATGAAGCTTTCACTTGCTGCCGCAAAGGAAAAGAATATTCCTGTTGTGTTAGATGCGGTGGGGATTGCGTGTTCTGATCTTCGAAGAAATTATACAAATGAGCTTTTAAATATAGGTATTCCGGAAGTAATAAAGGGAAACTATTCGGAGATAAACGCACTGTATTGTGATATGTATAGCAGTGCAGGAGTCGATGCGGATGAAAAGATTGATATTGGCAGTATAGATAGAGCAGCGATGACGTTGGCGGAAAAATACAACACAACAATCCTTGCAAGTGGGAAAACGGATATTGTTACAGATGGAAAGCAACTTATACATATAAAAAATGGAACAAGGCAGTTGGCAAGTGTAACTGGAACAGGTTGTATGCTTGGATCATTGTGCGCAGCATACCTATCGCAGACCGGTATATTGCAGTCAGGCGGACTTGAGGCGGCCATGACTGCATGTGTGGTGCTTGGAATATGCGGGCAGCTTGCACAGACAGATGAAGGGAACGGAACATTTATGGTGCGGCTTATGGATTATCTTACAACGCTTACGCATGGACAGGTGGATGAATATATCGAAGTGAATTAGCAGGAATGCCGGTAGCTGAGGAAAAGATTATTTTGTCAATCATTAAGAAAGGGCTTTGATTATGGGCAGTGGAAAAGATTTTGATACTAAGATTTATTTTATAACGGATAGTACAGGCTTTGCTGAAGATGAATTCATGTGGAGGGTCGAGTCGGCACTTCAGGGCGGAGTGAATATAATGCAGCTCAGGGAGAAGAACAGGACAACCAGGGAATATATTCTACTGGCTGATAAGGTACATATTATTGCAAAAAAATATAATGTGCCACTTATAATTGATGACAGAATAGATGTAGCGATGGCAGTTGATGCCGAAGGGGTACATCTTGGACAGAGTGACATGCCGGTATATATTGCGAGAAAAATACTTGGAGACAGTATTATCATAGGAGCGACAGCGAAAACTGTGCCGCAGGCTGTAGAGGCATATGATCAGGGAGCAGACTATCTTGGAGTAGGTGCGATATATCCGACAACAACGAAGGTCAAGACCGTGCTTACATCCACAGATACCCTTAGAGATATATGTGCAGCAGTTCCGATTAAGGTGAATGCGATTGGCGGACTTAATAAGAATAATATTGATATTTTGCAGGGGATTCCGATAGCAGGTATATGTGCAGTGTCCGCGATTATGAAAGCAGGAAACCCTAAGCTTGCAGTGGAAGAACTTAAATGCAGAGCAGTGGAACTTGGCTTAGGTAACTTTAAGGAGGTATAGGAAAAATGGAGATAAAGAAGCTGAAAACTGCACTCACGATTGCCGGGAGTGATTCAAGTGGTGGTGCAGGTATTCAGGCAGATATAAAGACAATGCTTGCCAATGGTGTGTATGCCATGAGTGCAATCACTGCAATGACAGCACAGAATACCATGGGTGTACGGGCAATTCAGGAATCTACACCGGATTTTTTAAAGGAACAGCTTGACGCGGTATTTGAAGACATTTTTCCGGATGCGGTTAAGATAGGAATGGTTTCATCGGAAGACTTGATTACTGTGATTGCGGACAGACTAAGGCATTACAAGGCGCGGAATATTGTGCTTGACCCTGTGATGGTAGCGACAAGTGGTTCATCGCTTATGAAGAGTGAGGCAGTAGGAACAATGATACAGGAGCTTTTTCCGCTTGCTGCAGTCATCACACCTAATATTCCGGAGGCACAGGTTTTATCAGGTATGCCAATAGCAGATAATATGGGCATGATAAATGCAGCACGAAAAATATATGACAGCTATGGCTGTGCAGTTCTCCTGAAAGGAGGACACAGCGTGAGCGATGCAAATGACTTATTGTTTAAAGATGATAAAATCACATGGTTTGAGGGTCAACGAATCGACAATCCTAACACTCACGGAACAGGCTGCACACTTTCAAGTGCCATCGCCTCAAATCTTGCCAAAGGCTATAGTCTCACTGATTCAGTGGCAAGGGCTAAGGAATATATTTCACATGCGCTTGCATCAATGCTCGATCTTGGACATGGCTCAGGACCGCTTGACCATGGCTGTGTCATTGGGGCCGGTTCTTTGTGGTATTAGGGAGGGGTCATTCAAGTCCCTGCCCGGAGAACTTTATAATAGGCATAAAGGCAGAAAATTGCAATTGCAAATCATAATTATAGAAATAGGAGAAAAGTTAAAATGAGAGAATACGCAACACAGATGGAGGCAGCAAGAAAGGGAATTATAACTCCGGAGATGAAGATTGTGGCAAAGAAGGAGTATCGTACAGAGGAGGAGATAAGAGAGTGGGTTGCCAAGGGACAGGTCGCAATATGTGCAAATAGATTACATACCTGCATAGACCCTAATGGTGTCGGTTCAATGCTCAGAACCAAGATAAATGTGAATCTTGGAGTATCACGCGACTGCAAGGATTATGATGTTGAGATGAAGAAGGTACAGGCAGCAGTTGACATGGGGGCAGAGGCAATAATGGATTTATCCTCTCATGGAAATACGCAGCCGTTCCGCCGCAAGCTTACATCTGAGTGCACAGCGATGATAGGAACGGTTCCGGTATATGACAGCGTTATTCACTATCAGAGGGATCTGGCGACACTTACAGCGAAGGATTTCATAGATGTTGTAAGGCTGCATGCACAGGATGGGGTTGATTTTGTTACACTTCATTGCGGAATTACCAGAAAGACTATAGAGCAGATTAAGAAGCACAAGAGAAAGATGAATATTGTTTCAAGAGGAGGCTCACTGGTATTTGCATGGATGAGCATGACCGGTGAGGAAAATCCGTTTTATGAATATTTTGACGATATTCTTGATATCTGCCGTGAATATGATGTTACAATCTCCCTTGGAGATGCATGCAGACCGGGATGCCTTGCAGATGGAAGTGATGTATGCCAGATAGAGGAATTAGTCCGTCTTGGCGAGCTTACAAAGCGTGCATGGGCGAAGGATGTTCAGGTTATGGTTGAAGGGCCGGGTCATATGCCTATGGATCAGATTGAGGCAAACATGAAGATTCAGCAGACTATATGCATGGGTGCACCTTTCTATGTGTTAGGACCTATTGTGACAGATATAGCTCCGGGTTATGACCATATAACATCTGCAATAGGAGGTGCTATCGCTGCCGCCTCAGGAGCTGCATTTCTCTGTTATGTTACACCTGCTGAACATCTCGCGTTACCTAATGTCGATGATGTGAAGCAGGGAATTATCGCTTCACGCATTGCTGCACATGCGGCAGATATTGCAAAAAAGATACCTCATGCGAGGGATTTAGATGATGCGATGGGGGATGCAAGACGTACATTTGATTGGGAGAAGCAGTGGGAATGTTCAATAGACCCTCAGACGGCAATGGCTATCCGCGACAGCCGTGCACCTGAGCAGGAGGATAGCTGCTCAATGTGCGGAAAATTCTGTGCAGTCAGAAGCATGAACAAGGCATTAAATGGGGAGTATATCGATATTTTATAAAATAAATGCGAAGCATCGATTTTATATGGGCAGGCAGCGAAGCGGATTGCGAATATCATTGACAATCAGGTGGAGCCATTGTGGTGGTTCTTGATTACAAACTTACAAATGAATATGATAAGAAATTGATGATAAAGGGATGCCTGAATCTTACACATATATCCAATGCCGGAAAGAATAAGCATTGATGAGTGTAATTTTCAAGTATCCTTTTTTAGATTTGACAGAGATATAAGTTGGTTATATAAAAGGATTGACATTGTCAGTTGTAAAAATTAACATAGAAAGTGAAAAACAAAAGTATACCTATAGTCGGCAGCAAAACAGCAGAATGAAGTAATTGTTCGGCTGAAGTATATGCTTTGCAATAGACATATAATACGTGAAAGAAATGAGGGAACACGATTTGCAGGAAAAGATAATGATTGTCGATGATGAGGCGGCGATAGCGGATCTTGTGGAGGTCTATTTAAAGAATGAGGGTTATGACGTGTTTAAGTTCTACAGTGCAACGGAGGCTCTTGAATGCGTGCGGCAAGAGGAGCTTTCACTTGCCATACTTGATGTGATGATGCCTGATATGGATGGTTTTACGCTTTGCAGACATATAAGGGAGGAGCATTTTTATCCCATAATTATGCTCACGGCGAAGGTTGAAGATATGGACAAGATAACAGGGCTTACACTGGGCGCTGATGATTATATAACTAAGCCGTTTAATCCATTGGAGCTTGTTGCGAGAGTCAAGACGCAGCTAAGGAGGTACACAAGGTACAACAACAGTACAGGAGTGGTTGAGAACAAGCAGACAGAGGAGTACGATATACGCAGCCTGCATATAGAAAAGGAGAGCCATCTGTGCACCTTTAACGGAAAGGAGTTATCGTTAACACCTATAGAGTTCTCAATTTTGTGGTATCTGTGTGAACGCCGCGGAAAGGTTGTGTCATCGGAGGAGCTGTTCGAGGCAGTGTGGGGTGAGAAGTATCTGGACAACAACAACACGGTCATGGCGCATATAGCCAGACTTCGTGAGAAGCTCAATGAACCGGCTAGAAAGCCTAGGTTTGTAAAGACGGTCTGGGGGGTTGGATACAAGATTGAATAGCAATAACAATTACAATAAAAATAACAACAAGAATAAAAATAACGCTGATAATAACAATAAGAAAAGGCGTGCCATAAGAAGCCGTGTTTCGCGCACACTGGTATGGCAGTATTTTCTGGCACTTATTATATATACGGTTTTATATGTTGTGCTTGGTCTTGCCGGGATACAGCTTGCAATAAAAATATCGTGGCGGACTACTCCGCTGTACTATATCGGTATATTTGTGCAGGAATATTTCATGGCATTCGTGGTTGGATTCTATGCAGCCGGAATTGTCATGCTGACGTACTATTTTATGAGCAAGCCGTTAAGATATTTGGATGACATCATAGATGCCACCGGGCAGATGCTTGAGAACAAGGACGAGGTTATTGTGCTTCCAAAGGCGATGAGAAATGTTGAGGACGAGTTGAATATGCTGCGCGAGCAGTCGGTAAAAAATGAACTGATTGCCAGAGCCGCAGAGCAGAGGAAAAATGACCTCATTGTGTATCTGGCGCATGACCTAAAGACACCTCTCACAAGCGTCATAGGCTATCTTAATCTTCTGATTGACGAACCGGACATATCCGCCGCAACGAGGGCGCGGTATACCGGGATTGCGCTTGAAAAGGCTGAGAGGCTAGAGGAGCTTATCAACGATTTCTTTGACATAACAAGGTTCAACCTTACAACGCTCACACTTGACATGGAGAACACGAACCTGTCGATGATGCTTGAGCAGATAGCATTTGAGTTCAGACCGCTGCTTGCGGAGAAGGAACTGGAGATTGTCACGGAGCTGGAAAGCAATGTAAATATCATGTGCGACAGGGATAAGCTTGAGAGAGTGTTCGACAATCTGCTAAGAAATGCCATAAACTATAGTTACAATGGCACGAAGATAATTCTTTCGATGAAGAGGGACAATGACAATGTGCGGATTGTAGTGAGCAATGTTGGAAAGACGATACTTCCAGAGAAGCTTGCGAGGATTTTTGAGCAGTTTTACAGGGTGGATTCGTCGCGTTCCACCTCCACGGGAGGCTCAGGACTGGGGCTTGCGATTGCAAAAGAGATTGTTGAACTTCACGGCGGAACCATAGAGGCGGCGAGTGCGGACGAAAAGATAGTGTTCACTCTGACGCTTCCGTCATAAAATCGTAAGAATTTCATGGGAAAATCATAAGAAATTTAATAGCATTGCCGAATATATGGGGCGCTCTGTTCTGGTACATTTATTGTATCGGAGCGGGGCGCTTTTTTGTACGAAGCAAGATGTTCTAAGAACATCTAAGCTTCTCCCAAAAGTCGTGATATGTATATATATAACATGTTGTACACAGTTAAGTTTACTAAGCATGTTTTGACATCGGAAGCTGATTAAAAAGCCCGTTTTAGAATATATGGAAATGAGGAAAGAGTATGGATAGGGAATCAGGTATTAAGAATGTGCTTGTGATATTCGGGGGATGTTCACCGGAGTATGGGGTGTCGCTGCAGTCGGCTGCGGCTGTGATAAGAAATATTGACAGGGATAAATATATGCCTGTGCTTGTCGGAATCACAAAGGCTGGTGACTGGTATTACTACGATGGTGATGTTCAGAATATAGAGAATGATTCATGGTGGAATGAGAGCTGTAGGAGGGCGGTCATATCACCGGACAGGAGCAGGCATGAGCTTGTTATCATAGATAATTGTACAACAAGCTATATAAAAATAGACGCCGCTCTGCCGGTACTGCATGGCAAGAATGGTGAGGACGGTTCGGTGCAGGGATGTCTGTCGGTTGCAGGCATACCTGTTGCGGGCTGTGGAATACTTGCCTCCGCGCTGTGCATGGACAAGGACAGAGCGCACAGACTGGTTGGAGTGGCAGGAGTGAGGGTTCCGAAGGCGATGGTTGTGAACAGTGAAAATGCTATGGAAGCGGTTGCAAAGTTCGCCGATATTGTGGGCTTTCCTCTTTTTGTCAAGCCGGTGAAGGCGGGCTCATCCTTCGGAATAACCAAGGTGTGCAAGGACAGCGAGCTGTGCGCCGCTGTAAAGAAGGCTTTTGAGTACGATGACAGCGTGATTATAGAGGAAAATATAGATGGCTTCGAGGTTGGCTGTGCCGTGCTTGGAACGGACAAGCTGATTGTCGGAGAGGTCGATGAGATTGAGCTTTCAGAAGGATTCTTTGATTTTACCGAAAAATATACACTCAAGACATCGAAAATTCATGTGCCGGCGCGTGTGGACGGAGAGACCGCACAGAGGATAAAGGCTACAGCCCGGAAAATATATAGGGCGTTAGGATGTTCGGGCTTTGCGCGTGTAGATATGTTTCTCACAAATGAGGGAGAGATAGTCTTTAACGAGGTCAACACCATTCCGGGATTTACGGAGCACAGCAGGTATCCGGGGATGATGAGGGCTGCCGGAATTGAATTTAAAGAGGTAATTGACAGGATTCTGGGGCAGGCTTTGTAGGCACTTAGTTCTATTTTAGGTAATTACGAAACTCAGTGTGTGACAGCTGGACGTTGTGTAATTTTGAGTTTCGTAATTACCTAAGCTTTTAATTGGTGATAAGGAGAGACAGTATATGAAGAGAGTGATTATGCCGGTACAGCAGGCGCAGTGTGGCAGGCTGGTGCTTGTAAATGATAAGCATGGGTTAAATGGCGTGAGCGGGCGCTTTTTGGAGCTGGAGGATATAGGTGCTTCGCCGTGGGGAGAGAGTGTGCTGCTTGAAAGTGAGGCTGCGGCTTGGCTAAACAAGCTTATGGAAGCGATTGATGGATGGAAATATATTGTGCCCGTGAGTGGATACCATTCGCAGGCGCAGCAGCAGAAAATCTGGGATGACAGTGTGGTCGACAGCGGGCTTGAATTTACCGAAAAATATGTGGCTGTTCCGGGGCACAGTGAACATCAGACCGGACTTGCCATAGACCTTGGACTTAGGCAGGATAAGGTCGACTTCATCCGCCCGGATTTTCCGTACACCGGGATATGCCAGACATTTCGCGATATGGCGGCAGACTATGGTTTCATAGAGCGCTATCCTGAGGGCAGGGAGGCAGTCACGCATATCGGGCATGAGCCGTGGCATTTCAGATATGTGGGAGTTGAGCATGCCAAGGCTATAGCTGAGAGAAAAATAACTCTTGAGGAATATATCGAATGGCTCAGAAAAACTACCGGAAAAGAGGAAGGCTATGTCACAGAAGCAAAAAAGCGGAGGGCTTGATATATTCAGGATTATCGCGGCACTTCTTGTGATATCCATACACACATCGCCATTTTCGGGTATTAGTGAAAATCTTGATTTCTTTGTGACGCGGATTGTGGCGAGAGTTGCGGTGCCATTCTTTTTCATGGTTACAGGACAGTACATTCTGTCGGATTTCTACAATCAAAATAGGAAAAATAAACCAGATGCCTCAAAAATATGGAATTATATTAAAAAGCTTTTTTTTATGTATATAATTTCAATAATTATCTATATTCCGATTGGTATATATGCAGGACATTACAGGGGACTTGACCTGCTTGGTGCGCTGAAAATGCTCTTGTTTGATGGAACATTCTATCATCTGTGGTATTTTCCGGCGTGTATCATCGGGGTGCTGCTTGTGTATGGAATGAGCAGATGGCTTGACATAGGAATGATGACGGCGATAGCGGTTGTGCTTTACATTGTGGGGCTTTTGGGTGACAGCTATTATGGGCTTACAGTCAAGGTGCCGGCACTCAATGTAATATACAATGCAATGTTCAGGGTGTTTTCTTATACGCGGAACGGATTTTTTTTCGCACCGGTATTTATTGTGCTTGGAATCCGGTCGGAGGAATACAGTAAAAAAATATCCGGCGCCGGAAGGCTTGTTGGGTTGCTGTTGTCATTCATTTTAATGACGGTGGAGGGCTTTGCGCTTCACGTAAACGGTATGCAGAGGCATGACAGCATGTATGTTTTCCTACCGGCTGTGATGATATTTCTGTATCAACTCTTGTTTGATATCAATATGGAGCCTAAAAGGCAGCTTCGCAGGCTTTCAACGTGGATATACATTCTTCACCCCGCGATTATTGTCATTTTGAGGGCGGCGGCAAAGCTGGTTCCTGCAGCGGCGCATGTGGTCGGCAACAGTCTGTTAAACTTCTTTGTGGTAGGTGCAGTGAGCGTATTCGCGGCATGGCTTGTCAATGTGGTGGTAAATAAATTTTGCAGGAACAGCGACGGACGCACTGCTTTGGAGAGCGAAGGATATGCAAAGGACAGAGCATGGATTGAGCTTGATATGGAGGCGCTTAAAAACAATGTGACTTTTCTGAAAAATATGCTTCCGGCGGGCTGTGAGCTTATGCCGGCGGTCAAGGCACAAGCATACGGACACGGAGCTGTTATTATAACGAAGCAGCTTGAAACTCTTGGAATAGATTCTTTCTGTGTCGCCTGCGTTGATGAGGCGGTTGAGCTTAGAAAAGCCGGGGTCAAGGGCATGCTGTTGGTTCTTGGATATACACATCCGCGAGAGTGGGATTTATTGTCAAAATATGGAATCACGCAGACCATAGTAGATTTTGAGTATGCTGTGAGGCTGAATGATTATGGCATAAGGAATCACAGAAAATTTCATGTGCATGTAGGGGTGGATACGGGCATGCACAGACTTGGTGAGCGAAGCGAAAACATAGATGGTATATGCAGTATCATGGATATGAAAAATCTGAAGGTGGATGGGATTTTTACACATCTGTCTGCTGATGACTCCCTTAAAAAGAAGGATGTTGAATTCACCTTAAAACAAGTGGATGAGTTCGAAAAACTGAAAAAGAAATTGACGGAGAGAGGTTATATTCTCCCGAAAACGCACATATCGGCAAGCTACGGAGTACTTAATTATCCTAAGCTTGGCGGCGATTATGCGCGGGTAGGTATCGCGCTGTACGGAGTGTTGAGTACCGCACAGGACGAGGAGGCATGGAAGGATAAGCTGTTCCCGGTGCTCCGGTTAAAGGCAAGAGTATCATCAGTCAGGGAACTAAATAACGGTGAGTGCGCAGGTTATGGCATGGCTTTTACCGCCAGAAAGGACATGAAAATAGCGGCTCTGTCCATAGGCTACGCCGACGGTCTTCCAAGAGAGCTTTCACAGGGCAGGGGCTATGTGCTCATAGCTGGAAAAAAGGCTCCGATAATCGGGAGGATATGCATGGATCAGACCATCGTTGATGTGAGCGATATTGCCGGTGTGAAATCCGGGGATATTGCGGTAATAATCGGCAGGTCGGGAGACGAATGTATCAATGCTTCACAGCTTGCCGAAGAATCGGGGACGATAACTAATGAGATACTAAGCCGTATGGGAGCAAGATTAAAGAGGACGATAGCGGCAAAGCAGGGAGCATGAGTGCATAAGCTTCAAGTCTGATAGGCGCTCGGAAGTGGCATATTAAAAACTGATTATTTGAGGCAGTCTGTTTCAATAAAGGTGAAACAGACTGCTTTTTGTTATAAATTGACCGGGCGCTTTAGAGCGTGGGATTAAATTTCAAAGTAAATTCTTCATTTGAACGAATTCATAATTGAGAAAGGTGACGTTTTGCGGTATAATTCGAAAAGTGGCATAGGCGTTTTCTGTGGGGGAATACGGATTTGTAAGAGAATATAAAATATGCTGACAGTGAATTTTGTGAATCTTGACATATAGAAGTTTAATTGACAGGGGGAAAAAATATTATCAATAGGTTATCGACAGAGCTTGATAAATTCGCTTAGTAGGATTTATGTTAATTGAATATATGTTTGACATGACAGCGGTTTGATGGTATTATATTTATAAAGAAGTGCTACCGATAGACGGTTAGCCTGATATTATGTTTAAGTCAAAAAGACCGCCGCGTTTACCAGACTGGGGCGGTCTTTTTGTACTTATTTTTCACTCTTAGAACCGATGGCATAACCAAGAGCAAAGCAGGTAATACATAAGCTGATAATGGCTATAAACAGTTCTGTTGTAAGCATAAGCACAAAACCTCCTTGATAGATTTCCGGGAAGGATTTCTATGTAAACAGAGCTAAAACTCTCTGGTGGAGGCTAACCGCCTACCGTGTAGGGTAGCACCGGATATATTATATCAAACATTTGTTCGGGAATCAATATAATCTGAAAAAATATAGTTTTAAGATAATAAGGATTTGAGTATATCGGAAATTATGATGGATTGGATGTGGGGGAGAACTTTAATCTGTCTAAATCTGATAATACAAGACAACCAAAGTGTACGCCGGAGAGGGAAGAAGCGATTATGCAGGCGTTTAGACATTTTGGAATAATATAGAGGTGCTTTCCAAATGTTACAAGAAACAGATAAAATACTATATGTGGGTTTCAAGGGAAAAAATAATTCATCATTCAAACTTGTAGACTCTATGAAAGGGGATCATTTATTCCTTACCAACTCTTTTGAAGGAGTATATCGTGATATAGATATATTGAAAAAAGAATATAAAAAAGTTGTTATGTTTGGAGTAGATAAAAAGTTATCTGAATGTATAAGATTTGAAAGTGTAGCACAAAAGGATGGACAGGTAATACATACGTCCTTTGATATGGCACCATATATACACTTGGCAGCCGAAAACAATATTCGGTATTGTGCTTCAGATATCCCGACTAAATATTTGTGTAATGAGGCATATTTTTGTATGTTAAGAAAAATGTCGTGTCCTGTTTTATTTGTGCATATACCGGGATTGGCACATATGTCTGAAACATTTTTTCAAAAACTTAAAATAATATTTTGCGAGTGGGAGTAAGTGTGAAAATGAATGATATATTTGAACAGGTAGAAAAAAATATAGATAATCTTGTGGTAAATCAAGCTGATTGGACTGCGTCAGCGACAAAAGAGGAACTTGACGCTGCAAGAGAGGGAAAATTGACATTACATTTTTTCGACAAGATAGTTCCGAAAGAATGGTTAATGAATATCAAGGGAAAGAAAGTTCTATGCCTGGCTGGAGCAGGAGGTTTGCAGGCACCACTTCTTGCATGTGCCGGTGCAAAGGTTACAGTGATTGACATTTCTAACAAAATGTTGGACAAGGACAGAGAAATTGCCAAAAGGGAAAATTTATCAATTGAAATTGTAAAGGGAAATATGTGCGATTTGTCCATGTTTGAAGATGGTTATTTTGACATGATAATTAATCCACCATCTCTTATGTATATTCCAGATTTGAGTGTTGTTTTTAAAGAATGTTATCGTGTAATGGTAGTAGGTGGGACTTTTATTATTATGGCTCCAAATCCAATTAATTATGTATGTGATTGGATAGATGATGATAAAGGTGGCTACTATAAGGCTGTTCATAAGCTGCCATGGTGTTCCAGAGATTTTGATGAATCTGAATGGATAGAGTACGGACATACTATGGAGGAATACTTAGGTGGACTGATTAGTTGCGGTTTTGTAATCAATGGATATGTAGAATGTCAGAAAGAGGACATTACAGAGCTTATGTTTATGACAAGAGCAGTTAAATAAATGCTCATCTCAGGTATGGTAAGGTCATGTACAAACGAGTAACCTATAATGGTCTGTTTCTATGGATGTATTGATGAGCTTATGTGAATATTTGAATTGTAATATTGGAGATATAGTTAGCTTTGTTAAGGACAAAGAAGCATAAATCGTAAAACAAAAAAGAATAATGCAATTGGAGAAACAGTGTTTCCCCAATTTAAAAATTTGCCGGCAACAGAAACAGGGAGAAAGTTTTTCCTAAGTTGGTCACATTATATCAAGTTGATGAGAATTGAAAATTTGGATGAAAGACATTTTTATGAAAGTGTAATCGAGAGTTCGAAGCTGATGGACTATATATTCAAGGAATGGAATATGATAAACTCTGTCGACATGAAGGGCTTAGTAAATTATGGAAAACAGAATTAGAGCGACAGAACAGAGATTATTCCAAACTTCTCGAACAAATGTAGTAGAACATATTAAGCATATTTATGAGGAGGGTGAATTAGACGAAATTTCAACATGTCGGAATTTCCGACATGTTCTAAAAGAAGGAAATCGTGAGGTGACAAGGCAGATTCCTCATTATAATCTTGATATGATTATCTCTCTTGGATACCGCATTAAATCAGTGTGTATATGGATGATTATGTAAAGTAGCTGGATAGTGTGCTGTCATCAGGAAATAGAAAACTTTTAACTGGAGCTGGTTCTGTAAGTCATAAACAGGCATTGGAGAAAGCAAAGTCAGAATACAGAAAATATCAGGAGATTACTTTGACGCCAGTCGAAAGAGCATATCTTGAAAGCATTAAAGAGGTTTCCAAGGAAGTAAAAAGGAGATAACAACTGATGAAAAAACAGCAGAAATGTTACATATACACAAGAGTTTCACTTCCATGCAGGTAGAAGGCTACAGCCTTGATGCACAGAAGGATAAGCTTAATTATTTTTATATAATGTTGGGAGAAAAAGATGGATGTCACTGAATTTTGGAGATATGTTCTTGAGCAGGATGCTGACAGGCTTCGGGAGTTCTTTTGTGAGGACGCGTATGTGAATTGGCATTGCACCAACGAACATTTCAATGTGAATGAATACATACGGGCAAACTGTGAATACCCGGGTGAGTGGACAGGAGAGCTGGAGAGAACGGAGAAAGCCGGAGACATGATTATCACGGCAGCTCATGTGTATCCGAAGGACAAAAGCTGGTCACTTCACGTCACATCATTTTTTAAGCTTGAGGATTCAAAAATAAAATCCATTGATGAGTATTGGGCGGAAGATGGGGAAGCTCCAGAATGGAGAAAAAATATGAATATCGGAAAGCCGATACTTTGATGCGGAGTACATAGTTGAGCTTAAAAGAGAACCCGCAGACGGGGAAGGGGAAGCATTATGAAGAGAATATACATACATGGTCTTGGTCAGACCGCACACAGCTGGGATAAGGTCATTGAGGCGTCGGATAATAGGGATGGCATCGTATGCCCGGATTTGCACGAGCTTATCGGGGATAAAGAGCCGACTTATGAGAATTTATATGCCGCTTTTTCAAAAATGTGTGATGCAAAGGATGAGGAGCTGATTCTGTGCGGATTATCGCTGGGCGGTGTGCTGGCTTTAAACTATGCGGTGGAGCACGCTGAGAAGGTAAAGGCACTTGTCCTGATTGCCACACCTTATAAAATGCCGAAGGCAGCATTGATGCTGCAAAACATAGTGTTCCGTTTTATGCCTGATTCGGGCTTTAAGGGAATCGGCTTTACAAAAAGGGATTTTATTAAGCTGTGTAAATCCATGATGGAGCTTGATTTTACCGACGAGCTGCATAAAATTACATGCCCGGCATTGGTCGTGTGCGGTGAGAATGACACGGTTAACATGAAGGCTTCCGTCAAAATGGCAGATATTTTGCAGGATGCCGATATGCAGACGGTCAAAGGTGCAGCTCATGAGGTCAACGCTCAGGCACCTGAGGCATTGTCGCAGATATTGGAGGATTTTTATAAGACAAAACTGCAGAAATCAAAGATATGTTAAGGTGTGGGAAGAGGGGTATATGAATCTGATTATAAGAAAAATATGTGAAAATGATTTGCATCCACTATATGAATTGTTGTCGAATCCCAAGGTTATGGCTTATCTTGAGCCGCCATACAGCTTATCACAGACGGAAAGCTTTCTGCGTGCTGCAGGATTGCCGGAGAGTCCGCTTGTGTATGCTGTCACGGAGAATGGAAGGTTCATCGGATATGTGATTTACCATGAATACCATGATGACAATAATATGATTGAAAATGGTATGGAAACAGGCTGGGTTCTGCTTCCGGAATATTGGGGACGCGGCTATGCGTCAGAGCTTACGGACATGCTTATTGAAAAAGCACAAAGGGACAAAAAGAATCTGGTGCTAGAATGTGTCCCGGAACAGGTCAAAACAAGACATGTAGCACTGAAAAAAGGATTTGAGTATATCGGAAATTATGATGGATTGGACGTGTTTATAAGGAGGACAACAATATGAGAATGTACTTCAAGCAACGAATGTTTTCATGGTTCGACAGCTATGATATTTACGATGAACAGGGAAATACATTGTATGTGGTAAAGGGACAGTTGTCATGGGGGCACTGCCTGAAGATATTTGATGCGTACGGGCAGGAGGTTGGCACGGTCAAGGAACGTCTTTTGACATTTCTTCCGAAATTCGAAATATATTTTGGCGACACATATCTGGGCTGTATAAAAAAAGAATTTTCATTTTTTAAGCCAAGCTATGACATAGATTATAATGGCTGGCATATTGAGGGAAGCTTCATGGAGTGGGACTACGATATAACTGATGCGACAGGAAATACAGTTGCCTCAATATCCAAGGAGATATTACATTTGACAGACCAGTACGTGATTGATGTGGTGGATGAGAATGATGCGCTGACTGCACTTATGTTCGTGCTTGCGATTGATGCGGAAAAGTGCTCGAGGAATGATTAGTCAATGAGGCTGGGCACAGGAAAATTGTCATGGGCTGTCAAAAATGGTATAAAAGAAGCCTATAGGGATATTACAGGGAAAGTCACTACCGAGGATATTGAGGCAGAACAAATATGTAACGAAGAGGAAAAATAGTTAATAAAGAGAGGTGCATATGCTATGCCAGGTATACTCGTGGTTGAAGATGATGAAAATTTAAATCGTGGAAT
>OGEO01000083.1_pt1 | contig 108094 bp, 86 predicted proteins | sample 1570661 | NCBI WGS metagenome assembly OGEO01 (sample SAMEA2582142, study PRJEB24529) | metagenome | biome: Human gut stool | place: China | collected 2011
CTTTTATGTTCTTTCTTATTATACATTACTTTGAAAGACCTGCTTCAAGTGTCCGCCTCGTGAAATCCATTCACCTTCGGGCTTTGCTGTAAGCATTAGTTCTCTCGTGAACAGTAAAAAGGCTGATCCACTTTCGCGAATCAGCCTTCTGGGTGTGTGTCGAATATGGAAAACCAGCGTAATTATTCTACAATCTCAGTAGAAACTTCCTCGGAAGGCTCCTCATAAGATGCAATGCTGGTGTAGTACAGCGAAGCAACATTTTTCACAACATCGCGAAGTGATACAAAGCTTTCAGGTGATGTAAACTCAGCAAATTCTCCATCAGTAATGGAAGCAATACCAAGCTGAACACCAATTGCATCCTCACCTTCTGCCGTTGCTGAAAGATCAAGCAGTACTGCAGATACGCCATCTGCGGAATCAATAGAAAGTGTACCCTCAAAAGCAGCATACTCTAATGCTGATGAAAGAAGCTCAACAAATGAAATATCAGAAGACTCATCTGATCCCATAGAGAACTCTTCCTCAACACCAGCAAATAACGCATCTACCAGTTCAGAAACAAGTGCAACACTATCTTCCTCTGAAAGCTCAGGATCAGCTTCTCTAAAACCCTCTGCTGCTGCCAGTATGTAATCAGAAACAAATTCAAGTCCTTCTATGTCTTCTTCTGCAGATTCACCATCTGTTCCTTCTACAGATGCCATTGCCTCATCAATACTCTGAGCAATTGTAAGAAGAGTATCATTGTTTATTGCGATCTGAACACCAGTATCAGTTTCAACAGTCTCTAAATCTGCCAAATTATCAGTAATTGCTGTCAAAATAGTATCAAGCTGACCATCATCTGATGCTGTCGGAACAGGGATTGCAAGCCAAGACTCTGTAATTCCTACCATAGAAAGCAACTCAGTCATACTGTCATCTGCGGTAAGCTCACTATATATGTTTACAATCTCTTCTACATTTAAATAAACATCCTCACCACATACACGAAGCACATCATCAAAACCATAAACAACAGGTTCTTCTGTGCCCATCATTGATGCTGGGAGAGTCACTGATACAGAAAAAGAGCTGTCTCCACTTTCATTATAAACAGCTGTGATATCAGCACTCAGCGTTTCTCCATCCTGTGTAAGAGAAAATGAAATCATATCGCCATAAGTTACAGGTGTCTGTGCTGCCTCGTCTGCAAAGATTACACCTGCCGGGCTCATCGCAAGGATACCACTCATCATCGCTGCTAACGTTCTTCTCATCTTCATAAAGAAATCCTCCAATCAAATTAACTAGTACTAGTTATTTATTTTTTTACTGCACTTTTCATTATAGAAGATTTCCCAAAAATGTAAATCATACCAAAGTATGATATCACATTTTTTCCAAAAACGCATATTGACTCATATACAATTCCTTATAATAGCCATCCTTTGCCATCAGCTCATCATGCGTACCCTTCTCCAAGATATTTCCCTGGTCAATATACATGATACAGCTTGAGCTTTTAATAGTTGACAGACGATGGGCAATGATAAAGGAAGTTCTTCCCTTTAATAATTCCTGAAGACCCTGCTGTAAAAGTAACTCTGTCTCTGTATCTATGCTTGATGTTGCCTCATCGAGAATCAAAATCTTAGGATCGGCAAGCAGCGCTCTCGCGAAGGAAATAAGCTGTCTTTGTCCTGCCGACAGACGGCTTCCGCGCTCATTTACCTGAGTCTGGTAGCCATTTTCCATACTCATAATAAAGTCATGCGCACAAACTGTCTTCGCTGCTCTGATTACATCTTCATCGCTTGCTTCCCTGTTTCCATAGCGGATGTTATCCATTATTGTTCCTGAGAAAATAAAGCTGTCCTGCATCATAACGCCCATCTGTTTTCTCAGTGATTTGATCGTCACACTGTTAATATCAATTCCATCAATTAAAATCTTTCCAGAATCAATATTGTAGAAGCGGCTGATCAGATTTACAATTGTTGATTTTCCTGCTCCTGTCGGACCTACGATTGCAAAACTATCTCCTACGTTTGCCTTAAAATTTACATCATTTAAGATACGCACACCTGGCTCATAAGAAAATACAACATGAGAGAACTCTACCTCACCCTTAATCGGCGGCATTTCCACGGCGCCAGGAGCATCCTTTACATTAACTGGCTCATCAATAGTCTCAAAAATACGCTCCAGATATGAAATTGCCGTCAAGAGTGAATTATAAAAGGAAGCCAGCGTATTGATCGGATTCCAGAACTGGCTGATATAAATTGTAAGTGCCGTCAGCGCACCGACACTAATTATATCATTACCTCCCATAATCCAGTGAATGCCAACCCAATATACAGCTGCCGTCGCAAGGATTGATATAAACTGAACAGTCGGTCCAATCATAAAGTTATACTTGATAACGCTCATCCATGCCTTTCGATAGCTTCCGCTTAAATTATTGAATATGCCAAGATTCTTATCTTCTCTTACAAATGCCTGTGTAACACGCACACCATTGATGCTCTCTGCAATATAGGCATTCAAATTTGACTGCTTATTGCTTGCAAGCTGCCATCCGCGGCGCTGCTTTTTCTTTACAAAAAGCACAATTGCAATAAGAATAGGAAGACCACACATACAAATCAAAGTAAGCGGCACACTATAATAAAACATAAAGCCTACAATAAAAAATAATGAACAGCAGTCTGTGATGGTATTTACGATACCGTTTGACAGAAGATCACTTATGTTATTTACATAGTTGACAATACGCACCTGAATCTTTCCATGCGGACGGCTGTCATAATAAGAAAATGGCAGCTCCTCCAGATGAATAAACAATTCTCTTCTTAGCTCATGAATGATGCCCTGACCAATCTGAGATGTCCACTTAATCTTGATACGAAGTATGTAAGCTGTTGCCAAAATTATCAAAGCTGCAAGCGCCGCCATCAAAAGGATTCCCTTTTTGTCGTGATTCGGAATGTAAATATCCATTACGCGCTGCATCAGCACAGGAATAACCATGCCAAGCGCTGAGGAAAACAGCATAAGCATTATTGTCATAATCAGCTTTTTTCGATAACGGCCTACATAACTAAATAATCGCTTAATCTGCTTCATGTCAAATTTAGTTTCGAGTGTCTCATCCACGTCATATTTATTTCGTGCCATTATGCCTCACCCCTTCCCTTTTCTGCGCGAACCTTCTTAAAGCGGTCAAACTCACCATATTGATGATGAAATACAGTTGAATAATAGCCCTTTTTAGCAAGCAGCTGTTCATGTGTTCCTCTCTCGACAAGGCGGCCATTATCAAGTACAAGAATCTGATCTGCATGTATAATAGAAGATATACGATGAGCAATGATAAATACAGTGCGCTCATCTGAAATTTTCTTTAATTCGTTCTGAATCAGGCTCTCCGTTTCCATATCAATTGCAGAGGTTGTGTCGTCAAGAATAATTATTGATGGATCCTTTAAAATTGCACGTGCAAGCGAAATTCGCTGTTTCTGTCCACCAGACAGACCTACACCGCGCTCACCAATAATCGTATCATATCCTTCTGGCATCTCCCTGATAAATTCGTCAGCATTTGCAATCTTTGCCGCTGCCTGCACCTGCTCAAATGTACAGTCTGGATTTCCATAAGCGATATTTCCCTCAATTGTATCTGAGAACAAAAAGACATCCTGCATCGCAATTCCAATATTTCCGCGAAGCGTCTGGAGATTCAAATTTCTAACATCAATATCATCGACAAGCACGCGTCCCTGATTCACATCATAAAAACGGCAAATCAAATTGACAAGTGATGACTTTCCAGAACCAGTCGCACCAATGATACCAACTGTCTGACCTGGCTCTACGTGAAAACTGATATCCTTTAACACAGTATCATCATTTGTATAATAATTTACGTGATCAAAGGTAACACTGCCCTTTAGCTTTCTCTTTTCTACAACATGCTCTGGCTGCTTGATATCTGGCTCAGTTGTATAAACCTTATAGATTTTTTCAATTGCAGTAAGAAAACGCTGCAAATCATTAATTATCCATCCTGCCTGACGAAGCGGACTGTTAAGCATCCATAAATAACCGTTAACAGTTACCATGTTTCCTATAGTCATCTCGCCGTCAATTACCATAAATCCACCCATGATCATAAGGATGATAGTAAGACACTGAGAAAGAACCTCAAACATCGGGATATATTTCATCCAGATTGATGCGGCATTTAACTGGGCATCACGATATCCATCATTCTCGTGGTCAAACTTTTCAAGCTCATAATCTTCCTTTGCAAATGCTTTTACAACACGGTTTCCTGCGATTGTCTCCTGTGCAAATGCATTCAAACTAGAGAAACAGTCACGCACCCTGTCAAAGGCCGGCTTAATATGACGTCTCTGGCTCAGTGTCACTGCCAATGTAAACGGAAGTACAATCAGCATACAAAGTGCCATTTTAACATTAACAGAAAAGATCATCACAAGTGCCATCAAAAATACAAGGATATTCTCAAAGCTAAAATAAATAACATGAGAAACCATGTGACGCACTGCATCCATATCTCCTGTCTGTCTGGACATAAGGTCTCCTGTGCGGTTTTTGTTGAAGAAGTTAAAATCTTCCTTCATCAGCTTACGATATGCTTCTTCCCTCATGTCGTAGACAAGTCCCTGACTGGATGACTCAAAACACATTAAAAATGTGAAGCGCAGCAGCGATCGAACAAGTGTCACACCAATCATAATAAGCAGCAAAATACCAAGCTTTTCATAATGCTGCCCCTCAATAACTTCATCCACAATCATACCTGAAATCTGTGGGTTGATCAAAACCAGCATTGACGTGAAAAACACTAAGATCAAGCCTACGATCATTCTTACGCGGTATTTTTTTAAAAAAGTTAAAAACCAACGTATGTGTCCCATATTTCTCTCCTCCTTTTTGTAGTTTGTGCCTTCATGTTACTCTAATATTTTTAAAATAAAATGTACTTTTCTTGAAAATTGATGTATAATAATCAAATCAAGCTTTATCGTTTTTAGGCATTTTTATTTTTAAGGAGGTTTACTTTACTGTGTGTGATACGTACGACATTACTTACTCTGACTTAAATCCAACTTTATATTTCGCCGGTAAGCGCACGGTGACAGAATCGAATTTTTCTCATACGCATGATGCACCTGAACTCTTTATAGTGTTATCTGGTGATCTGGCAATCTGGATGGATGGAACTACCACTCCACTTACAGCCGGTGATATTGTCTGTGTACCGTCGCACATGCCGCACCGTACACTGCCTACAGTGCATGATAACCCTGCAATTTTATTCTTTACTTCATTTTCAAACTTTCACTTTAAGGGAATGGAACCAAACTGTCTTGATTTTCCTGGCGGCTCATCTGTGCTTCACACGGACGGTCTTGTCCGTCAGGATATCACAAATCTGTGTCTTCGTATGATATCTGAGCGCTACAGCAATCAGGTCGGTCAGTACTTTATGCAAAAGGCATATTTGACACAGCTTCTTATGACAATCATCCGTCAGATCACTGTTCCGCCAAAACAAAGCTGTTCTCCTGTCACTTTTGAGACACACCATAAAACATATGTGGTGAGCGAGATCCGCCAATATCTGAGCAGTCATTATGCTGAAAAGATTTCACTTGATCTGATTGCCCGGAATATGTATCTAAGCTCTGCTTACATATCAAAAATTTTCAAAGAAGAGACTGGTGAAGCTCCGATCAACTATCTGATTAAAATGCGCTTAGAGCGCGCCCGCATTCAGCTTGAATCTGATAACGGACAAAGCATAAAAGCCATCTCAAACAGCGTTGGCTACGATGATGTTTACTATTTTAGTAAGCTTTTCAAGAAATATTATGGCATGTCTCCAGTTCACTACAGGAGTAAATACAAAAAAGTAGTGTAAATAAAGACCAGGGGGTTGCCCCCTGGTCTTGTTTTTTATAATCCAATCCAGCTTCTTAATACTCTAAAGTTTGCCGGTCCCTGATTAAAGAGAAGGTCTAACAGATTAGCTTCACTATAGTTTTCACCCTGATTGGTAGCCATTGTTGACTCAAGCTCTGTGATCTGCAAATAGTCAATCGCTGCAGCTGCATATTTTCCAGGATTCTTTAAAACCATCTGATACACACTAGAACCATAGCTGCTTCCGCCTGCTTCTCCAAAATAAGTTGTGCAAAGATCTGTTACCTCTGCTTCACCCCAGCCGCCTGCATGTACTGAAATATCAGCAACACCATACAATGCATACGTCATTCTCGTCGATGCAATCAGGTAATTTCTTAAATTATCGTCTAATCGATCATCGTTTAAATAAGCTCGAATAATACCGAACTCAGTCCAGCCATTTACAAAGCCATTGCATACAAGATTTTTCTTAAGCGCGCTTGAAGATGCGCTGACTGTATCATATGCGTATGCATCATCAGGTGCCTGCTTTGTAAAGCTTGCTGCGCCTACCTGAAGCGTTGAATCAACACCCATTAAGTCATTCATAACCTGATAATTACTGTTTGCTTCATTTGCCAATATCTCTCGGAAATCGCCCCAAGTTCCATCTACACCACTATACTTTTGCAGCAGATAGTTGTAGTAATCAACACCACCCTCAACACTGCAAAGTGCTGCATCAGCTGCGGCCGCTGCCACACTGTCATACTGTTCGCCATCCATCTCAACATTCAACGCATCAAGCAATGCATCATATGTCTTTGCCTGTGCCTCTGTCAGATGTGTTCTGTCATACGTCTGCAGCTCCGCAAGTGTTCTTGTAAGATTCTCACTCTCACGCTTTAAATAATTGCTGTTTTGTGCTACAGCCTCATTCAGATTGGTGATAAATTCATCAAAGTCAGACTGCTCTATCGCATGATTGCTGTCATCATCCTCATTGCCAGCCTGAGAATTATCACTTTCTGCTCCAGTCTGTGCCTCTTCTGACTGCTGTTTGTCTGCACCTGCCTGATCAACAGTCTGTGCTTCACCATTTTCATCGCCTGCTTCTTTTGACTCATTAGAAGCTTCCTTTGTTTCTACATTCTTTGTTCCATCTTCCTTTGTGCCCTGCTCTGCCACGCTCTTTGTCTGACCTAGTGACATTGCAATGCCGCCTGCTGTCAATCCGACAACCAAGACAACTACCAGTACAACCGGCAGCCACAAACGCATCATCATGATTCTGTGCTTCTGCTTTCTAAGCCTTTTTCTATCTTCTGAATTCATACAACAATCCAGCCTTTCTCTTTTTCTAAATTCTTTACTGCGTTGCTTTTACCTGACACAAAGCGACACGGTAACTTATAATCACAGTATAGCATGATTTTTCAATACAGACAATTGCTTTTCTCACGTTTTTCTTGCAATCTTTCGTTCCTGGTGGTATCATAAATTATATCTGTGCTGCATTTCCCAGCCCTTTTTAAATTTGTGCTGCGCAAATAGCATCACTGTGAAAAAACAGACCGCTTCTGCGGCAGAAAGTGAGAAAAACACCATGAAGAAACCGTATTACATCACCACGGCCATTGCTTACACTTCCGGCAAGCCGCACATTGGAAACACCTACGAGATCGTGCTGGCAGATTCCATTGCCAGATTCAAGCGAATGCAGGGCTATGATGTGCGCTTTCAGACAGGTACGGATGAGCATGGTCAGAAGATCGAGTTGAAAGCTGCTGAGGCTGGAAAAACACCAAAGCAGTTTGTTGATGAGGTGGCAGGCGAGATCAAGAAGACCTTTGACCTGATGAACACATCCTATGATAAATTTATCCGTACTACTGACGACTACCATGAAAAGCAGGTTCAGAAAATTTTCAAGAAGCTTTATGACAAGGGTGATATCTACAAGAGTGAGTATGAAGGTATGTACTGTACTCCGTGTGAATCCTTCTTCACCGCTTCTCAGTTAGTTGACGGCAAATGCCCAGACTGCGGACGCCCATGTACACCAGCAAAGGAAGAGGCTTATTTCTTCCGTATGAGCAAGTATGCAGATAAGCTTATTGCTCATATTAATGAGCATCCAGATTTCATCCAGCCAGAATCCAGAAAGAATGAGATGATGAACAATTTCCTTCTTCCGGGACTTCAGGATCTATGCGTTTCCCGTACCTCCTTTAAGTGGGGTATTCCGGTAGACTTCGATCCAAAGCATGTTATCTATGTATGGATTGATGCACTTAGCAACTATATCACTGGACTTGGCTTTGATCTTGATGGAAACAGCGATCCGATGTTTGAAAAGTATTGGCCGGCTGACCTTCATCTTATTGGAAAGGATATTCTTCGTTTCCACACCATCTACTGGCCGATCATGCTGATGGCTCTTGATCTGCCGCTTCCAAAGCAGGTATTTGGTCATCCGTGGCTGCTTCAGGGTGATGGCAAGATGAGTAAGTCAAAAGGAAATGTAATCTACGCAGACGAGCTTGTTCATTTCTTTGGTGTTGATGCAGTTCGTTACTTCGTTCTTCATGAGATGCCGTTTGAAAACGATGGTGTAATCTCTTGGGATCTGATGATTGAGCGTATGAACTCTGATCTGGCAAACACACTTGGAAATCTGGTAAATCGTACGATCTCCATGACCAACAAGTACTTTGGCGGTGTTGCTGTCAACTATGGCGTAAAAGAGGATGTTGATGATTCCTTATTTGAGGTTGTCACCTCCACTGCTTCTAGAGTAACTGCTCGCATGGATAAGCTTCGTGTTGCCGATGCAATCACCGAGATCTTCACCCTGTTTAAGCGCTGCAACAAGTATATCGATGAGACTGCTCCGTGGGTACTTGCAAAGGATGAATCAAAGAAAGAGCGTCTGTCTACTGTTATGTACAACTTGATCGACAGCATCTTAATCGGTGCTTCCTTACTTGAGCCATTCATGCCAGAGACTGCAAAGAAGATTGCTGATTCTTTAAATGCACCGCTTCGCACAATGGATCAGGTTTCCACAATGGGCACCTACCCATCTGGAAATAAGGTAACAGATCAGCCACAGATTCTTTTTGCACGTGTTGATGCAGAAAAGATGATGGAAGAAGTTAATGCACTTATGGAGTCCAAGAAGGCTGCTGCAAAGGACGCTTCCAAAGAAACTGCTGAGGCTGAAAAAGAAGATGAGGCTGTTATCGACATCGAGCCAAAAGAAGAAATCACATACGAAGATTTCTCAAAAATGCAGTTCCAGGTAGGTGAGATTATCTCCTGTGAGGCAGTAAAGAAGTCCAAAAAGCTTCTGTGCTCTCAGGTAAAGATAGGATCTCAGGTAAAGCAGATTGTTTCCGGTATCAAAGCTCACTACACACCAGAAGAAATGGTTGGCAAGAAGGTTATGGTTCTTGTAAACTTAAAGCCGGCAAAACTTGCAGGTGTTTTATCTGAAGGTATGCTGTTGTGTGCAGAGGATGCAGACGGAAATCTTGCACTGATGACACCAGAGAAGAAAATGCCAGCTGGCGCTGAGATTTGCTAAATCAGTTCACACGTCACACTAGATTTGACAAATTCCATGCTTGCATGAAAATTTGTCAAATTGGTGGGACGAAGGGAACTGAAAACCAAGCCAGGGGGACCTGTCCCCCGGCTTTTTTGTATTACAAGCAAGTTTATCGCAAGGGCACCTCGATGAATGACTTTGTCGGCACCACTACATAACGTGATAACTCAAAATTACCACATTTTCAAATATTCATACAGTTCATCAACCGTCTCAAATCCCATTTTTCTATACATTTCTTTCGGTGTATCGTCTGCATCTGCATGCAGGAACATTTCTTCCTTAAACTGAGATGCAATGTGTTTCATAAGTGTGGTCGCCACGTAACGCTTGCGAAATGCTTCCCTTACAACAAGAGCATCCATCACCACATAGCCATCTATCGCATATGCATAGCAGGCACCTGCCGGTTTTCCATCCAGATATGCCACATAATAATGAAATCCCGGTATCTCCATCGCCTTTTTTACGTAACGCGCATCACGTCTTCTGATAAAATCTTCGCCGTAGTCTGAAGCAAAAGTTTCGATATCAATTTTAAGCAAATCGGCTAATACATCACCGGAAGCACTGTCATATATTATTACGTCAGGGTTGCTCTTCCATCTTGCCATATTTTCTTTCTTATTTCTAAGAAGCATTGTTTCTGTGCAGCATTCTTCCAAAGAAAAACGTTTGATCAGAACCTCATCTAACTTTTCTCTTGTATCGATCTTTAGAAAGCCTCTGCCGAGTTGGCGCTGGTATGCAATTGCCTGCTCTAGTTCTTTGCCTGTTGGATCATCTAATAATGGCACAAACTGGTTGTGATCATACATATCATATAGATCATCATCCTGCCATTTTTCCATATGCTCAGAAAATGCACGTTTCTGTGAGAACAGCTGTTTAAATGACTGTTCTGCCTTGCGAATACGCGAAATTTCATCCAGCAACGCAAAGTCCACAAAATGTTCTGTTGTCAGCTCATAGTCTATCACACTCTGTTTCTCGCCAACCTGATCGGTCCATGCATCCATTCGGACATTTACCTTTTGAAATCCCAACCGCTCATAGACATGCTGTGCCCGCTTATTTTTCAGATTTGTATCTAGCACAATCTTTGTATAACCACGGGAAAATAGTTCTCGAATCAGCATACTTAGCACAATTTTTCCAAGTCCCTTTTCCTGAAATGCGGGATTGCTAATTTTAATTCCAATATCTGCTGTACGATTTTCAATCGTATCTTCTCCAGTCTCCTCTAAGCTATCTCCTAGGTTGGCATAGCTCATTTCTCCGATTCGATTCCCATCATACCAGATCACCAAGTGCCTTCTTGTATCATCATTGTCTGCTGCGATCTGCTTTTGAACCTTTTCTTCGCTTGTCCCAAGTCCATTTGGAAATCCGGCATGAGCCATCACTTCACCATCGTTCCACCAGCTAACGAGTTGCTTACAATCTTCCTTCTCTGCATTTTTAATGCAAAGCTTTCCCTGCTCTAATTTCATTTAATGTGCCTCCCTATTGTGCTTGATAAAATCAATAAATGCCTCTGCCGTATGCGATAAGGCACGGTCTTTTTTCCAGATCAGCGCATAAAATGCCTTCGCGTCTGGGTGATTGATTTGTCTAATACAGACCTCGCGGTCTCGTACAAGTGACGATATCGACTCTGGATAAATCGCAATTCCAACTCCATTTTTGCTGAGTTCATAGGCATTCATCATATGCGCCACTCTGCCGCGAATAATAGGCATACTCTGCGGATCTGAAAACCATCCATGAATCTCACCCTGACGCGACTCGCGTGACGGGATCAAAAGATCATATGGAAGCAGAGCATTTGGATTGATCGGTTCATTTGTCTCTGAATAAAGCGGATGACCTTTCGGAATCATCGCCACCCACGGTTCTTCATATACCTCTAGAACATGAAACTCCTCCGTGTTAAATGGCGCCGTGATCATCGCCACCTCGCATAAGCCCTTCGTGACACGATTATTTACATCATCTGTATTTCCATTCCACAAAATATACTGCACATGCGGATGCATCTTCTGAAACTCTGAAATCCAATGTGCAAAAAGATGAGGACCACATCCCTCAACTGAGGCAATGTAAAGTGTTCCCTGTAAACCCTCTTTTAGGATTCTCACTTCTTCCTCAGAACGGTTCACCAGATCAAGAATCTGCGATGCGTACTGCAAAAACAATTCTCCTTCTTCCGTAAGTTTTACCTTGTGCGGTGAGCGCTCAAATAATTTTGTGCCAAGCTCCTCCTCTAAATCCTGAATCTGACGGCTGAGCGGTGGTTGGGCAATCGCAAGTTTTTCAGCTGCCCTGGTAAAATTTTTCTCCTCTGCCACTGCCTTAAAATATCGAATATGACGAAGCTCCATCGAATCACCTGCCTTTCCAAACAAATTTGCTTTGATGGGAATTCCTTGATGAAAATTCCTTAATATGATATTTTACATGATAGCATGTATAGCCACCTCGTTACAATACCTATAGAGTATTGTTATACATTTATTATATGTATTTCACATTTTCATTGCCGTGTGCTACTATAAAACCATCAAGAAGAGATCCGGCCGGTCTCCAAAAAAGAACCAACTCATTACTTCACTAGTATAGAGTTAATGAAAGAAAGAGAGGTATTTATTATGAAGAAGATTTTAGATAAGGTCAGCGAATTTTTTAAGGAATATTATGTAAGCTTTGGTGAGAGAATCTGATGCGAACATATTGCGAAAATGATATAGAACATTTATAGGGTGCCGCCTTTGAACACACTGCAAACTGGTTCAAGCGCGACACCCTTTTTGTTACTCATTCGTTATCCGTTTTCTGTTACTTTATTTTCTTATTTTATTACCGAGCCAGGGGGACAATAAATAAGCCACCGCCCTGTTCCTCTACTCCCTGTACCACCTGAGGCACTAATTGAGTCATTGTATCTGTCCCATATGGCGCACTCACATTTCTAATTGCTTTACCACCTTTTCAAAATCATTAACTCCAGATACCGCTATATCAATATCACTGCGTTCTCTTGCTGTCCCTTTCGCTCTTGAACCGTATAGAACCACTTCTTTTGCTTGAAATTCATTACATATTTTTATTATTGTCTGTATAATCTCTTCGACTTTCAAAAAAGTCACCTCGCTTCCTAATTTTAATGTTCTTCTAACCACTTTTTGACTATTTTTGATACCTTTATGTTACTATAGCTTTTCTCTTTTATCAAGTAGAACAATTGGGGGATTGCCCCTAGGGTGAGTCAGTAGGTATCTTTACGAAGAATATCGAGGTATTCGGTATAAGAATATATTTTGGCTTTTCCAAATTTGTCTGTTTGCTTCAAGATTCTATAATCAACCAAGATAGAAACCACCTTCGACACAGTGTTGTATGACATTTCAAGAGTCGCAGCGGTTTTCTGAATATCGATGATCGGATTGGATTCCAAATAAGAAAACACTTTAAGAACACTAGTACGCTGCCTTTTTGTAAGAGTGTCAAATAATTTTGTGCTTTTATCGTGTAGCGCAGTAAGTCGGTCGATTGTATGAATTGCATCCTCCGCAGAATCTGCAAATGCCTGAAGGAAAAATGAAATCCACTGTTCATAATCACCAGTACGTCGTACCTGTGTCATACGGTCATAGTATTCAATACGGTTCATTTTGAGGTAATAAGAAATATAAAGTGCCGGAGTAGACAGAATGCCTTTTTCCATTAAGAAGAGCGTAATAAGAAGTCGTCCAACACGTCCATTACCGTCAAGGAAGGGGTGCGTGGTTTCAAACTGATAGTGGATCAAAGCGGCCTGAATCAATGGGTCAAGAGGATCATCACTATTGATATATTTTTCGAGGTCGGACATAGCTGTTAGCATATCTTCCGGATTTGGCGGAATATAACGAGCGTTTTTGAGAGTACTTCCCTGACCGCCAATCCAGTTTTGCGAATAGCGGAATTCGCCAGGATTTTTTTCCTGTCCTCGTACGCTTTCCAAAAGAACTGCATGAGTTTCTTTGATCAGACGATTGCACAAAGGTAGCGTTTTTAGCCGCTCAAGAGCAAATTCAGTCGCGCGGATATAGTTCACAACATCGGAGACATCCCGATTTGTGTTGTCTTCAATCATAGGATTCAAGATATCCTCAAGAGTGCACTGTGTGCCTTCAATCTGTGAGGAAAGAAGGGCTTCTTTACGGACGTACATGGAAATAAAAAGTTCCATGTTTGGTATACGGGAGGATAGTCCTTCAAGTGTTGCTATTTTTTTGTTTGCATCAATAAGTTTCGTGAGGAGCTCACCAGATACCTCAATAGGAGGATTCGGTGGAAGCGGGGCTGGTCGAAAGGATTCATAAGCCATTTCGCCTGACAGATTACTCACGAATGTTCCTGCTCGGTTTGTCATAATTTTTTCCTTTCCTCCGGAAAACGGAAATTGAAATTTATAGGTCTATTTTAGCATAAAAATTTCAGAAAATCAACTTATTATGAAAATGCGGAGTAAAAGAAATTTCAGTAAAATGAATGTTTATGAAAATTCTTATTGAAAATTGTCGTAGAAATTTCAAGAAACCATATGTGATAGGTACGGTGGCTGAATTAGTGTCTGGTGGCTCAAGCTTGCGAACTTTTGTTCCTAACAACTCGACTGCATTCTAATAAAGACACAAAAAAAGCCTGAAAGCTCTTTTCTTGAACTTTCAGACTTTTTTTACAGGGGACACATATTGAGCCAGTAGAGACACGTTTTGAGCCACCGTCCCTGTCACCATGGTCACTTCCACGCTTCGTGAAGTTCGCGCACTGTCGTAAAAATATAATCCGGCTTGTAGCTGCTTTCTTCGGCATCTTTTCTTGTGGCTTCTCCTGTAAGTACAAGCGCTGTCTCAACACCTGCATTGATGCCAGATAAAATGTCGGTATATAAACGATCTCCAATTACTAATGTTTCATCCTTTGTAAAATGATTCTGCGCAACAGACATATCAACCATTCCTGGCTCTGGCTTTCCGATAAAATACGGCTTTTTCTTTACGGCATGTTCAATCATCTGACACATTGCACCGCAGTCTGGCACGAATCCAAACTCAATTGGGCATACAAGATCAGGATTTGTTGCCACATAGCCTACATCTCTCGTGGAAAGAATCTTGCATGTATCTGTCAGCTTTTCATAAGTCAGCTCATTGTCGTATGCGACAAGCACACATGCAATCTCTGGATCCTCACAGTCAGTTGTCACACGTATCCCGCTTTTTTTCAACTCCCTGATCAATGATTTTGTTCCCATCACATAGATTAGCTTATCATCATAATTTTTCTTTAAATAATGAATAGTTGTATAGGATGCTGTGATAAAATTGCTGTAATCGGTCTTAATTCCAAGCTTTTGAAACTTCAAGATATAGTCCTGAATGCTCTTTGTGGAATTGTTTGTTATAAAGACAAACTGACCTCCGCTTTGACGGATATCCTCAAGAAACTGCGTTGTGCCGTCGATCAAGCGCTCACCCTGACACACAGTTCCGTCAATATCAAATAAAAAAAGCTTTTTGTTGCTTAGCATCCTGTTACCTCTCTTCTTACTCGTAATGCGACATCAGGATAATTAGTGATAACTGCCTCTAAATCATGCTGAATAAAATTTTTCATATCCTTTTCATTATTTACAGTCCATACACGCACCTTCTCGCCGCTCTCGTTCCATCTTTTCATAAAATCAGACATATACATATGATAAACAGCCGGATGAAGACCCTCCACACCATTTGCCTTTGCATACTGCTCAACATTTAAAATTACATCAGAAAACAGCCATGCGGTCTCTGCTGTACTGTCAATCTCCTTAATCTTTGCAATACTGTGATGATTAAAGGAAGAATAAATCACTCTGTCATGCATTCCCGTTTCCTGGACAATAAAAGCTGTCTTTTCTTCAATCTGCGGATACCAGTAAATTCCAGTCTTTAACTCTATATTTACATCCATATTTGTTGTACTGACATATTCGAGAACCTCGCGAAGCGTCGGAATACCTGCTCCCACATAAGACTCCATGTGATTATGAAAAGACAAACGCTTTAATTCGCGCAGCGTCATGTCCTTAATAAAACCGCTTCCGTTGCTGACGCGATCAATCTTTTCATCATGTGTCACCACAACTTCGCCATCCTTTGTCACATGAACATCTAACTCAATGCCTTCTGCGCCCTGTTTTGCTGCTAACTCAAAGGCCTCCATTGTATTTTCCGGCGCATATGCACTTGCGCCTCTATGTGCAAATATCTTTGTCATATCTTACCTGCTTTCTATCGTATCTTTTATCTAATAAGTTCCTGCCATCTTTCAGGTGCAATTTCTCCTCCCGTCACCAGACACTCTGGATCAGGTGCTATCACATGGCGAGTCACTTCAAAAATACGTCTTGCATCGCACAAAATACACTCTGCTGATCCAAATACAGTATGTACTGCTGCTCCACATTCATCAAATGCACGATTTAGCTTAACAAAATCCTCAGAAATATGTGGCTGCTGTGAATTATAATGCTTTCTCATATAGACAGAAACTGGCTTTTTTCCATGCTGCACGATTTTCATAAGAACTGGCATGTCAGACAGTCTATTTGGCACATTAAGCACTTCCTCTACACTATGGATGTATGTATTTCGCTCATGACCAACCCCAACTAAGAGAATTTTGCCTCCGACATCCTTTAAACGATCATAACAGCCGCCTGGTGTACACGGTGTATTGCGCATTTCTTCCCCGTCCAAATATGACGCAGCATCTTTTCCGTAGCCTGCCATACTGTGAGTCGGATGCAATGAGCGAATCACACCAGGACGTTTCAAAAATAAATTAGGCAAAATCCCAACACATGCCGGTTCATTATCCACATCAAAAACAGGATTCTCTGCATTTATCGTCTTCCATGTATGTGTCGGAAGAAGCAATAAACCCTTTTCAAAAAACTCCATCAAAGCATCTAACACCGTATCGGCTCCTTTTTGTGTTTCACCGATTGCCTTCATAGAAGAATGAATTAAAATTGTTTCTTCCCCTGTAAGTCCCATCGCTGCAAGCTGTTTTTTTAATGATTCCTTTGTATGCATAATATTTCCTTTCTAAAGTGAAATCCTCAAAACCACTCTTATAGTACCACACTTTTATATCTTTTGTAACTATTCTTAACCCCATTCACATCCAAATTAAATCTAACCCGAAGGTGAATGACTTTCACAATTTTTTTACACTTGTGTATCAGCACTTTCAGTGCTATACTCCACTTGAAAAATACTATAACAGAAGGTGGACTTATGACAACATATGATTTATTTTTATTCGCCGGACAGTCCAATATGGCTGGCCGCGGCATTGCCTGTACACAATTTCCAGAATGTGCACCTGACTTAATTCCTGGTGCTGGTGCTGAATTTCGCGCAATCTCTGATCCAACCAGACTTTATCCGATTGCAGAGCCTTTTGGTGCTCTGGAAAATAATCCCACTGGTATTTTTGAGCCAGGTATGAAGACTGGCTCACTTGTCGCTTCTTTTGTAAATACCTATTTTCAAAATACTGGTGTTCCAGTTCTTGGCCTGTCATCAAGCAAAGGCGGCTCTGTCATCGCAAACTGGCAGGATCACGATGACTATCTTACAGATACAATAACACGTTTAAAAAGCGCGCAAACATTCTGCGAACAGCATAATATTACCCTTCGCCATCAGTATCTTCTTTGGTGTCAGGGAGAATCTGACGGAGATCACCATACAAGTGCTGACGAATATACAAAACAATTTATGCAAATGTATGAAAAGCTAAAGGCTGTCGGAATTGAACATTGTTTTTTAATTGGAATTGGCGCTTATAATGGAACTGCTGATGATATCTGCTACGATGAGATTAGAAATGCTCAGTATTCATTTGCAGAACACAGAAAAGATATCACCGTCGTAAGCCGCCTGTTTGAAACCATGAAAGCACGCGGACTGATGAAGGATTCTTTCCATTATTATCAGGCTGGATATAATGAGGTTGGAAAGGATGCTGCCGTAAACACCACAAAGTATGTATTAACTACTGCTGAATAAACTCTTCTTTTTCGTCTTACTCATACAAAAAAGCACCTCGAACCGTACTATTAAATACGATGCGAGGTGTTGTTTTTATTTCCACTTAAAATTAATCATTCCATAAATATAGATGAACAAAATTGCTGCTGGAACAAAATATTTGAAGATTGGCTTCATCCATAACTTTATCTTAAGGCCCTTTCCTGTATTAGCCTCTTCCATGAACTTATCCCAGCCCCATCCAAACTTGTTGCAGCAAAACAGTGCAAGTACAAGCGATCCAAGCGGAAGGATATTGTTAGATACAATAAAATCCCATAAATCAAGCCATGCTGTTCCCTCTGCAAATGGCTGGAATTTAATTACGCTGTATCCAAGTGCTGTTGTCAATGCAAGTACAAAGATTCCTGCCGCGCAGACAACGCATCCCTTTGGACGTGACCATCCGGTAAGCTCGCGAACCATTGCAAGAATATTTTCACAGACACCGAGCACGGTAGACATCGCTGCAAATACCATAAACAAGAAGAACAACGCACCCCACCAGCGTCCTCCCGGCATATGAGAGAATACTGTTGCCATTGTATCAAACAAAAGGCTTGGTCCTGCATTAACTTCAAGTCCATAAGTAAAGCATGCGCAGAACATGATAACACCAGCGATAACTGCGACAAATGTATCAAGTACAATTACATGAACAGACTCGCCCATCAAAGAACGATCCTTTCCGATATAGCTCCCAAATATTGCCATACCGCCCATTCCTGTTGACAGCGTGAAAAATGCCTGATTCATAGCACTAACGACTACTGAACCATCAATTTTTGAAAAATCAGGAACCAAATAAAACTTTAAGCCTTCCTTTGCTCCTGAAAGTGTCAAACCATGAATAGCAAGTACCATCATTAAAATCAAGAGTGATACCATCATGTACTTTGTTACACGCTCCAAACCGCCCTGCAGATTAAAGCTTAAAATTGCAAATGCAGCAACTACTGTAACCAGTAAGAATGTAACATTTACACCTGGATTAGTTATCATAGCCTCAAAACCAAAACTATCATTTTGTCCGGTTAAGAACTTAACGAAATAATAGATAATCCATCCAGTAACAACAGTATAAAATGCCATCAGTGCAATATTTCCAATCAGACATACAATGCCAAAGATTCCCCATTTGTGGCCTGGTTTTTCCAGCTTTCGATACATAAAAACTGGACTTGCCTGCGATGCTCGTCCGACTGCAAACTCCATGACAATTGCCGGAAGACCTAATAAAATAAGGCACGCCAGATATACCAGCATAAAGCCTCCGCCTCCATTTTGTCCGCACATCCACGGAAACTTCCACACATTGCCGCAGCCAATTGCACAGCCAGCCGACAGCATGATAAAGCCAAGTCGGCTTCCAAGCCGTTCTCGATTTTTCATAACATTTCCCTTCCTTATAATAAATTCCCTCTATGACGACAATCGAGGGCAAAAGCCTTGCCCTCGACCTCAACAGATAGATTTATTATAAGCCATACTGCACGTTACGTCAACTGCTGATTTAAACTTTTACAGTTTAAAGTAAAGAATATTTATTTTTTCTTTTTTGTGAGAAGCCATGCGCTTGTCAGTGCTGTAAATGGAGCCACTGTCACTAGTCCAAAGCTTCCCACAATGGTATCAAGTAATTCTGCTGCTACATATTTATAATTTAAAATATTGTCAATTGGTGTGCCTTGCGCCATAAATGTCATGAGCAATGCAATATATCCTCCTGAGTACGCCAGCAAAAGTGTTGTTGTCATAGTTCCCATGGCAGCTCTTCCCACGTTCATGCCTGATCGAGCAGCTTCCTTCCAACCAATATCTGGCTTTTTTTCAATTACTTCATTAACTGCTGATGTAATGTCAACAGACAAATCCATCATCGCACCTGATGCTCCGATAAAAATGCCGCTCATATAAATTTGAGAAAGATTCAGCTTCTGATATCCAGCATATAGAAGACTTTCCGAATAAGCCATGACGGCTCCATGAATTTTAAAAGCCTCTGTAAAAATACAGCCTATAATACAAGTTACAAGTACACCCAAAAGTGCACCTGATGACGCAGCAAGCGTTTTCTTATCAAACCCATATACTAAAAAGATGATTAACAGTGTTAAAAAAGCAGTCAATGCAATTCCCCACCAAATCGGATTAGCACCATTTAAATATGCTGGTGTTAAAATTTTCCATATTGCCAATATCGTAATGACAAAAGAATATACAGCTCTAAGGCCTGTCTTTCCTGCAAATCCAATTAACAGTAAGACAAAAATACCCGCCAAAAGCGCTTCCTTATCCAGACGATAATGGTCACTCATCATGATAGAAAGAATAGTGTCGCCACTATAACTTATTACCACATGAGCAACATCACCCTTTTTAAATATTTTATCAGCTTCCAAAGAACCACTTAGCATGTTTACTGCATTTGCTTCCTGTCCCTTAAACTTTCCGCCAAGTATTTTTACCTTACAGTACTGTTCTCCTGATTGAATCAAACCGTTACTAATTACAGAATCCTCGCTTGTAGAAAGCACTTTTGCCTTAACTCTGTCCGTCCCTTTATAAATAGCAGCATCCTCATAGCCTGTCGGAAGCGCCATGAGGATGAAGATCAACAAAATTGCTATAATTGAGACAGAGCTTTTTTTTAGTCTGTCCTTGATCATTTATTGTACTCCTGTAATTTCTGCCATCTTGTTAAAAATATCTGTATTATCATAATAACCTTTGAACTGATCCTGTCCAACACCCATCGCAAATACCTCTACTGGAAGTCCTGTATGTGCATAGGAAGCAAAATTAACACCTGATTTGTTATTTAAAATATGTGTAATTGTTACTGTCAACGGCTCATAGCTTCCATACAGAAGATACTCTTCCTGACCAAACTCAGACTCTTCTCCTGTTCTGCTCATTGTTTCTTCATAAGCCGTCTGCAGCTTCTGATATTCATAATCAGTCATTATAAGACTTCCCTTGTCATCTGTTCCCTCTGGATGTACATCCTTACTGTCAGCCTGATTGGAAGTTTCTGCTACACCATTTGGTGCCTGCAAACCAAAAAGCTCAGTAATATCAGCCATTACTGTATCAAAGTCTGTCTTATTTTCCTTATATGCTGTCACATAATCAGAGTCAAACTTTGCATAAGAAATTTTCTGATTGCTAATATTTGCAAGAAAGGTATCGTAATCAGTTCCTGCAAATCCAATAGTAAGACCACCTGTCTCATGATCACCTGTAACAAGAATCAACGTCTCATCTGGATGCTCGTTATAAAACTCAACTGCCTTTCCTACTGCTTCGTCCATTGCTACTGTATCGGTGATAGTTGCTGCCGCATCATTTGCATGACATGCCCAGTCAATTTTTCCACCTTCTACCATCATAAAAAATCCAGTATCATTATTAAGCACTTCGATTCCCTTTTCAACATAATCTGAAAGTCCCCATTCTCCCTCTTCCAGATCCATGTCATAGCTCATTGCATCACTATCTGCAAGTGTCTCATCAATTACGATTGCCTTTCCATCTTCTGCGGTCAAAGCCTGCGCCTCTTCCTGAGTCTTAATTACCTTGTATCCAGCCTCTTCTGCCAGCTGATAAAGATCCGTCTTATCCTTATCAGGTCCTGTTGTTTTCTTAAGACCACCACCTGCAAAATAATCAAAATCACTTGCAATAAGCTCCTGACCAATTTCATAATAATTATTTCTGGATGGCTGATGCGCATAAAATGCTGCCGGAGTAGCATGGTTTAAATTAACAGAGGATAAAATTCCCACCTTATAGCCAAGCTGCTTTTTTAATTTCTCAGCGATAGTCTCATAAGAAGTTTCCATCTTTTCATCCATGTTGATGGTTCCGCTATATGTCTTATGACCTGTAGAAATGGAAGTTGCTGTAGACGCTGAATCAGGACAGAATGAAGTGCTGTCATAAGTCTGTGCTGATCCGGCCACTGGAAACTTCATCATATTCAATTTACTTTCACTCGTCAGCACATCATCACCATCATCTGCAATTGCATTCAAATAATAGTTGGTTGTCTGAACCTGTGGGTAGCTCATTCCATCTCCTATAAACAGGAAAATATATTTTGGAACATTTACATTTTCTGTTTCTGCTGCACCAAAAGCTGGTACTGTACAGACTGACATTGCTGCTGCTAATGATAATGCACTGATTTTTTTTAATCTCATGTGAGTAGTCTCCTTTTTTTATGTGTGTTTTTATTACAATTTGCATTTTAGTAGTCCTTCGTAAAATCTGTTATACTCTTCTAGTCAAATCAAGATAAAATTTTTGTAAAGTTTCTAAGTCACATTATAAAAGCAAAAAAAGCCACCTTAGGTGACTTTTCTGCTATAAAAATTATTTTATTCTTATATATTTCTGACAAAAATCGGTGAACTGTATGCCCACTGTCCATTTTTCTGAGAAACTTCTACGCGATAAATATCCTCGTCTTTTTCTGGAAGCTGATCTTCCATATCAATGTTAAAGATATATCTGCTTTCTGGTAATGCCTTGTGAATCTTAAATGCCTGAGAATGATAATACTTCATGTGACTTGTATATCCATACTGCAAAAGTTCACCGATTGTAGCCTGATAACTTTGCTCATTCATCCAAACAGTCACCTTCGTATTAAGATCGCCCTCTACTGTTACAATAACTGCTGAAGTGCATGGATGAAGTGTTGACTGATTTCCCACTGTATCACATGTAAACTGCATTTCTTTTTCACTTAACATCTCTGCCTGGCTGGCAATATCATTTATCTGCTCGATTTTGCTTGCCTCTCGCTGTGTAGGTGACAATACATTTCTTCCCCGGAAACAAGTATCAATGTCTGTCAGGCTTCCGCCTTCAATTTTTATCTTTCCATTCCAGCGATAAAGCGTCTGATCTCCCCAGCCCATTTCAACTCTGATTTTGTAGTGACCGCTCTGATTAGCTTCCCAATAATTTTCTCCATTCAAAATATGGTATGGCTTCTCATTTTTGTAAATTACAATCTTATCAAGCGGTGCCTGTGTCTGCACATTAACGTGAAGCTTTCGTACCAAAGCGCTAATAGCACTTCCCTGATAAGCATCGTTAATACGGAAATCACAAAGAATTTTATCTCCCGTTACTGCATAAGTACGACCCATTCTAAGGCCTTCCCAAATACTTTCTCTTGTTTTCTTTTCTGCAATAACTGCCACCAATCCGTCTCCATAAGATCCTGGAAAACCAGCATGATGATCTGTAGATGCTACAAAGCTAAAGTGATATCCTCTGCGCAGTCCTTCATCTACCATGTTGCGAGTATCTCTCGGTCCCATATCATGATAATAAGGATAAGCCGCGTCTTCATTTATCGAACATCCATGTTTGGAATAAACTTCAACAACAGGAGAAATACTGCTGTCAAAATAATCCCAGTTAATTCCACGATAAGACGGTGTGTAAGCTATATGATGAGGAATTGCAATGGTAGTCTCTTTTCCACATGCCTCCACAAGCTCTTTTGGTGAATCTCTATACACCAATGGAAGATTATCATCTATAGATACTAAATGATGATCCCCGTACTTTCCTGAATGTAATTCATAGCCCTGAAATGTAACAAGCTCTTTTGAATTTGCTTTTGCAACTTTGTCGCGAACCTCTTCCCAGTGATCTCTCAATTTTTTAAAACCAACTTCATGAAAATTCACAAGGAACTCTGTTTCCGGTGTTTTTGAATAAATGTCAGGCCACATAGCATGCCCTGTAAATGCACAAAAATCCAACCGTCCTCTCGCTCTTTTTATTGCATTCTCCAAGCTTCCAAAACCATATGTTATTCCACAATGGTTATGTAAATCTCCCCAATAAATATTCACTTTTATAATCTACCTTTCTGCGTTTAACTAACGCTCTCTTTTATTTTCAATCATGATGATATCACATGATGAATCTGCAGCTCATACAGCTTCTTGTAGATTCCATTCTGCGCCAAAAGTTCCTGATGTGTTCCGCGCTCTCTGATCTTTCCCTTATGCATAACCATTATGCAGTCAGCATGCTGAATTGTTGAAAGACGATGCGCTACCATAATAGTAGTTCGCCCTTTCATCAACTTTTCAAGCGCTTCCTGAATTAAAATTTCAGTCTCAGTATCAATATTTGCTGTTGCCTCATCCATTACAAGAATTGCTGGCTTATGCGCAAGCGTTCTTGCAAATGAAAGAAGCTGTCTCTCTCCTGCTGAGAAAGTTGCACCGCGCTCTGTAACAGGCTCCTTATATTTTTGCGGAAGCTTTTCAATAAAATGTGATGCATTAACATACTCGGCAGCAGCTCTCACATCTTCAAACGGGATATCGTCGTGCAGACGAATATTTGACTCAATATCTCCCTCAAAGATAAATACATCCTGCTGCATCTGTCCAATCGCACTTCGAAGCTGCTTCTTGGAAAGCTTTCTAATATCCACACCGTCAATATAAATATGACCCTTCTGGATATCATAATAACGTCCGATTAGATTTAAAATAGACGATTTTCCGGCTCCTGTTGCACCAACAAATGCCACCTTCTCACCAGGCTCAATTACAAAGGAAACATCACGAAGTACATAATGTTCTCCATCATATGCAAACCATACATGGTCAAACTCAATGCGTCCGAGAACCTTTGGCAGTACAACAGGATTTTCATCCTCCTTAACCTGCGGCTCCTCAGCGAGAATTGTAAATATCTTTTCTGCTGATGCTATTGATGACTGCAGTGTCGAAAACTGCTCAGCAAGCTCCTGAATTGGATCAAAGAACTGCTGAATGTACTGTGAGAAAATATAGAGAGTTCCGATGGAAATTGCTCCATCTAACACCTCATTGCTTCCGATGCCAAGCACTATCATTAAAGACAATACACTTAAAATATAGATTAGCGGGCGAAAAATCGCAAACACCATCATCTCACGGTAGTGTGCGCGGTACAGCTTGTAATCCTTATCCTTAAACTCCTCGAACTTTCGCTCCTCTCGTCCAAAGATCTGAATTACGCGCATTCCTGAAATATTCTCAGATAAAAATGTATTGATATCTGTAAGCTTTGTGCGTACAATTCGATATGTTTTTCTGGAAATAATACGAAAAACAACTGTAAGTACCATAACAATAGGCAGAAGCACAAATGAAACAAGTGCCAGTCCTCTGTCTAGCGCAATCATAACAACAGCCAGTCCTATTATCTTTACGATATTTCTAAATAAGCGCACCAAAATGCCCGAATACATCTCATTTAATGCTTCAACATCATTTGTCACTCTTGTGACAAGCTTTCCAACGGGCGTAAGATCAAAGAAACGACTGCTTAAGCTTTGAATATGAATATACAGCTCTCGTCTTACAGTCAGAATGATCTTTTGTCCAGTCTTCTGCAAAATCCAGGTCTGTGCCATATTGAAAATAAAGCTTACTACAAGCACAATACCGTATTTCCATGCTGTATTAATAATTACATTGTAATCGCCCTGCGTCTCGAAGTTGTCAATCGCATCTCCAATAAGTGTTGGTCTATATAAATCAAATCCTGTAAGTGCCAGCACAAGAACCAGACAAAGCGTTACCCATCCGGCATACGGCTTCATATAAGACAAAAGATGCAGCAGCGCATTTCCTTTATAATTACTTTCCAATTTGTCATCTGTCATTGAATTCATCTTGCCGCACCCCCTTACATCTCATTTAATTCCTGCTCAAGCTGCTGCTTCTCATAAATCTTTGCATAGAAGCCGCCCTCGCGGATTAATTCATCATGTGTACCATACTCAGTCAGCTCACCCTCAGTCAATACTGCGATATGATCAGCCTTTTGAAGCGTAGAAACACGATGTGCAATAATAATAGTTGTTTTTCCCTTGCGCAGACGAATCAGATTCTCTAAAATCTGCTCCTCTGTATCTGTATCGACAGCAGACAGTGAGTCATCCATAATCAATACAGGGGCATTCTTAAGAAGCGCACGTGCAATAGAGCTTCGCTGCTTCTGACCGCCTGAAAGCGTTACACCACGCTCTCCAACAAGTGTCTGATAGCCTTCTGGGAAATCAATAATATTGCTGTGAATGCAGGCCGCCTCTGCTGCTTCCTTAATATTATCGCGAAGCTTTGGATGATCAAAAATACGATCCTCAAGTCCAAACGCTATATTTTCCTCAAGTGTATCTGAGAACATAAAATTTTCCTGAGGCACATAAGCCACATCACGGTGAAGCACATGAAGCGGAATCTCATCAATAGGTCTTCCATCCATCAAAAGCATTCCTTTTTCGCAGTCATATACACGAAGAAGCAGATCTGCAAGCGTGGACTTTCCGCTTCCAGTTCGTCCAAGTACTGCTAACATCTCGCCTGGTTTAATGTGAACACTCACATTCTTTAAAACAGGTGTATCGCCATCTGGATACTGAAATGTCAGATTCTTCAGCTCTATATCACCAGTTAAATGCTCACCATCCTTCTCTTTTACCTTATCAATAATATCCGGCTTTTCATCGAAGATATCCTTGATACGCTTGTAGCCTGCTGATGCCTGACTAAATGTATTTATACAGTCACCACAAGCAATCATCGGCCATACGAGCATACCAATATAAGAGTTGAATGCAACAAACTGACCAACTGATACAGTTCCATTAATTACCATTTTTCCTCCAATGATCAATGTCAAAAGAAGACTGATTCCCGTAATCAAATCAAGCAGTGGTCCAAACAAACTCCTTAGCTTCACAACGGCAAGATTCTTTTCCATGTTATTTTCATTTGCCTTTTGAAATTCCTCAAGATCCTTCTTCTCCTGAACAAAGGCCTTTAAAACACGGATACCAGAAATACTTTCCTGCACCTTATCTGAAAGAAATGAAAAGGCTTCCTGTCTGGCAGTCTGGCGTTTTTTCATCTGAACACCAAAGAAATAACATCCGATTGCAACAAGAATCATTGGAACAAATGCAAGCACAGTCAAACGCAAATCAACATATATGATCATTTTAATGATAACCATAATTGACATGACAGCTGCATCAAAGGTTGTAATGACAGCCATACCTACTGCCACTCGCACAGCTTCCAAATCATTTGTAAAATGCGCCATCAGATCACCTGTTTTGTGCTCATTAAAATAACGTGCCGACAATGTTTCCAAATGACCAAACATATCATTTCTAAGACGATATTCAATCTTTCTGGATGCACCAAAAATGCAGTAGCGCCATCCAAAACGGCCAAACATCATAATCAGTCCTGCAATCAATATCTTCATGAGCATCATTGGAATGCCGGCTTTTGTCAGCGTTTCATTTGTCAGTCCGTCAATTATATCTCCGATAAACTGCGGAATATAAATATTTGCCAGATCGACACAAAGCAAAATTGCTATGCCAAACACATACCACCATTTATACTCATACAGATAGTTTTTCAGTGAAAACTTCTTCTGTTTTTCCATCGTGTTTTCCTTCCATGTTCGTTACTTTTTATCTTATTTCATACATCTATTTTTTTAGATTCACTTGTGTTTTTTCATGCAAGTATCATTCAATTGAAGCCTTATTCTCTGTATGTATCAACAGACGAAAAGATTTTCTTAACTGTCTCATAAGCTAGCTTCGGTCTTCTGTACTCGTCCACAATTCCCTTATTGTTCATTGTTCTCGGACGTGTATTCCACCAATCATTTGTTACGCGCACATCGCAAAACTGCCAGATATAAACACCAGAACAATCATTGTAGGATAAGATCGCATTTAACTGCTCCTCAAGTGCCTGCACCTGATACTCCTCAGACCACTTCACCTTCGCTGGCGTGCGGTATCCATAGATTGCACCTGCACCAACCTCAGTGATTAAAAATGGCTTTCCCTCTCCCGGTGTTGTCTGAATCCATTTATACAAATCATCCAGATACATTGCTACTGGTGTATTATGATACCATTTCGGATAAATATTATAGGAAACTACATCAACAAGATCAAAGCATATGTCAGTCTTAAAGCGGCAGCTTGAGAATGAGCGTGGGCGCGTCACATCAAGACTTTTAATTAGTTCAAGCTGCGTCTTATAGCATTCTCTGCCATACGCTGTGTCACTTGCGCACTCATTTAAAATACCCCAGATATAAATAGACGGATGATTATAGTGAGCTGCTATCATCTCGCGAATACAAGTCTCACACTGGCGCTCGAAGTTTGGATTCCTCATCTGCTCTTCACTTAAGCCTCTTGCATGATTCTCCTCCCAGACTAAGATACCAAGCTCATCACACAAATCAAGAAACAGCTCATCATTTGGATAGTGAGATGTTCTAATTGAATTTGCTCCCATATCTCGTGCAAGTTGCAAATCCTGCATGATTGCAGAAAGCGGCAGCGCACAGCCAAATTGCGGATGATCCTCATGACGGCAGAAGCCCTTAATTTGAAGCTTCTTTCCATTTAAAAGGATGTCCTTTCCCTGTGTCTTCACTTCACGAAAGCCCACGCGGTCAATCAAATCATCAATCACACAGCCACTCTCATCCTGAAGCTGTGCAGTTACCTGATAGAGAGTTGGATGCTCTGGTGCCCAAGCACTTACAGCCTTGCAGGCGATCTCATCAGTCTCAATCGTAAGCTCGTCTTCATTTTCTTTCATACTACAAGTCTCGCTGCACAAAAAAGCTTCCGTCTCACCATTTTTCAGCGTGACATTCACAGTTCCATCCCATGCCTCTTTCGTAAGAGAAGCAATCACAAGCTTGATCTTCGCATACCAACTACCTTCCCTATAAATAGGGGTGAAATGCATCTGTCTAATATAATGCTTCGGAAGCTTTTCTAATACCACACCTCTTGAAATACCGCCGTAGCTTTGGTAATCATTTTCCACATGAAGGGCAGACGCCTCACAAAATGAGTTATCCACTAAGACACTTAACTTATGAACACCTGAAGGCAAATTTTTGACCACTGCCTCAAACTGAGTAAATGCATTGTAATGCTCTGCAACTTGATTTCCGTCCACAAAAACCTTTGCCGTATGGCTGACACCCTTAAAGACAATGCGCACATCACCGTCTGCCTCAAAGTTACACTCATACAAGCCCTGTCCTCTGTACGCTTCAAAGCCAGGATAGCTTTCCCAACAGGAAGGCACCATTACTTTTCCAACCGGCGTATTTTTTCCATCTGTCACCTGACTAAAATCCCACAAAGATGAAGAAAGCTCAGTTGTCTTTCGAACCTGATGTTCTTCAAATAAACGTATCATTTTCAAACTCCTCCTTTTTCATTTTGCATCTGACCTAATATGCATATTTTCTATTGTAAACCATGTCCAATCTAATAACAATGGAGATTTCACTTCTTTTGAAAAAACATTTAGACACAGAAAAAGCCACGGGGACAGATTCGTCCCAATGGCTTTCCGTCATTGCTCTGTTATTAAACATTTTCATTTTGAGTTTCGCACTCTTTCAATAAAAATCTCAACCGCATTGCTGTTATTGCAATTTTATATTTTGCATCGTCAGATACTTGATCAAATTTATGCTCCATACAATTTTCAACATCTTGCAAAGAGACTCCTGATATTTTTGCAATGCTCGTTGTTGATATCCCGTGAAATTGTACTAATACAGTTAAAAATCCTTCTAGCTCTATATCCTTTTCCATTTCAGTACTGTAATACAGCAAGTTAATTTTGTCGCTTATTTGGAAGAACTTCCTTTTATCGTTTGGAAATAAGCTCTCTCCATCAAGAAATTTCTTTAATTGTTCAATGCTCAGACCTAGGTAGTTCGATATTGTATCTATTTTAAAATCATAGTCGTTTATTAATTTTTTTAACTTAGTGACATCTTCTTCATCGGATGATATCATTATCATATGCTCTGCCATATTACTCTCTCCCTTAATTTTGAACACAAGAATTCAAATTCTTTTAATTAAGTGGTACTTTCCACGACCAAGATCCACTTTCATACTCATTCGACGCAAGTGCTATAATCTTTCCAGAAGCATCCACAATGTAAAATAATCCATTGAAGTGCATTCTATATGTATGACCTGGTATACTATAATATCCGAATGATCCAGATCTGCCGCTCATTGTCATATTTTGTCCCGAATACATACCAGTTGTTTGATTCAAAATGCTCATTTCTCCTCTAAACGACCAATTTATAGGTATATCTACACATGTCCATGTGACTGAAGTTTTTGTGATCGTAAATATTATATATTTGTTTCCATTCAAACGTTCATCTGCTGGCTCCAGAGAATATGTAACAACTAATGGTGAACCATCTTTCGGAAGTTCTCCACAATAAATACTATCACTCGCAGCCTCTACTATATTTGTACGACAAAACTGGCTAAGCATTATTGTAATAAAAAAGATTATTATCTTTATTTTCTTCATTCTGCAATCTCCTTTTCATTATTTGTCCCTGTGACATAAAACTACTTCATCTTGCCCTGCTTATATCCGATTATACCTGCAATCCCCCATGTTCCCCCTGCTATACTATCTACTAAGATGACTGTCCAATGATACTTTTGATGTACATGAATAAATATAGCTGTGATCCACTCCTGTCATTCTTACATTCCTCTACCTGCTCTATTGGACCCACCTTCCTTTCTAGTTATCCTAGGAAACATCCTTTTCTTTCGAAAATAGATACTAATTAATCTTCCACGCATCCTATTTACTATACACTTGTATACTATCATAATATTTATACTTTGTCAACTTCTTTTATTGACTTTTATTTGTTTTATTCTACAATATATTTGAAATACGATACTAATAGGAGGTTTTCAATGGAAAAAATGACTGATGTTGAACTGCAGATCATGGACTGTATCTGGTCTATCGGAGCAGATGTCTCACCATCTCAGGTTCTCACACTTCTCAATGAGCGATTTCATCGTGGATGGACGCTCCAAACTCTTTCTACCTATATGCTTCGAATGGCTGGAAAGGGATATCTGACATATCAGCGAAAAGGACGCATATCCATCTACCATCCGCTGATTGCAAAGGATGACTATTTTGAACGTACTGCCGTTGACTACTCAAAAATTTGGGGAAAGGGAGTTCTGAAGCGCATGACAGCTGCTTTGATCAAGGCAAATGAATTATCAGCTGAAGATATTCAGGACTTAAGAGATTATTTGGATGAATTGGATTTAATGGAACACTGATATCTTTTATGCAATTATTTTTTCTTTATGAAGCACTCTCTTACTTTTCGCCAGTAGGCTACAAGTTCCACCGTTTTTATCCAGGTATGGTACTTTTAGGCTCCTCAAAGCAAAATCAAGTAATCTGTTCGCTTCTTTTTCTATGGTTTATTTGTATGATTCCATTTTTATCAAAGCCAATGATTGCTCTGTGGTTATGTGGCTCAATGACAATATTAATCGCTTCCTTACTATCAATTTCTTTGTTAACATGCTCTTCTGTATGATGTTTCATAATGTATCCTCCTATTGGGGTAGTGGTACAAGGCTGATACATATTGCTTTTTAAGTCTGTGACCGATAATTGAATTAGTAAATTAAAATTTAGGAAGATACTACCACTTAAAGCATACTTTATCAATAGGTTTATTGTGTTAAAGTGTCAAATTGTACGTTTGCGTGAAAACTGGGAAATTTTGATTATTGTGTCATATAAATTGCCTGACTGTAGATTTCTTAACTTGATTACGGACGTTCTGAGACACGCATAAATATTGGATTTAGAGTATATAAAGGTACGATTGTTTTTCATGCTATCTCATCGTTCGGGCCGAAAATACAGAGATGTTTACCATTCATACACCTTTTCCTTTTATACATCTTAAAATACATCCTCACCTAATATGGAACTATCTTGATTACCAATGCTCTAAAAGTCGCAGAAATATTATATTTTTGATATACAAAGGTACGATTGTTTTTCACACTATCTCATCGTTTTGATTGAAAATACAGTGCTCTTTACGATTCCTATCTTATCATACACATTAAAAACCACCATTCACGCTCTCTTGATTGATTGCTTGATTACCTTCCTGATTATTTTCTTGATTACTTTCTTGATTATAAGAATTCCAGAAACCGCATCAATTCTAGGATTTTAATATTTACAGGTACGATAGTTTTTCACGAAAGGTACGATCATTTTTCACGAAGAGAACGATGTTTTTTCACGACGGGTACGATCGTTCTTCGTTAAGAGTATGATTGTTTTTCTAAAAAGGTACGTTTTTTATATTGACATTTTCGTACCATTGCTATATCATAAAAGAAAAAGGAAAGGGGAAATCAGATAAATGCCAAGGAGAAAAAAGCTGCCAGAAACTTCAGACATAATTGGACTAGGAAATCCCGACAAGCTGACCGTCCAAAAATCAAACCCTCTACAGTCGCTTGCGAAAACCGACCTAACTTTACCAGAATTAAAATTACTTGATGTATATTTGGCAAGAATTGATAGTCATGATCCAGAAAAAAGAACAGTCATAATCGAAAAAGGAGAACTCGAACGTGTCCTATGTGTAACCAGAATATTAAAGGACGATCTTAATAAACGACTTCGCAATTTATTCCAAATTGTGGAAATTGAAGATGCCACAAAGCCAGATGGATTTAAGATAATTTCCTTATTCGAAGAAGCCGAAGCTGTTCCAGACGGCAACGGACTATGGAAAATTACGCTTACATGTACACCCTCGGCGAGAGAATATATTTTCAATATTGAAGATTTGGGCTATCTCAGATATCGTCTGAAAAATGTTATCGAGTTGAAATCTAGATACAGTTATGTTTTATTCCTCTACTTGGAAAACAACCGTTTTCGCAAATCATGGGAAATCAAATTGGATGATTTGAAAGAGTTGTTAAAATGTAAGGCAACTAGATATAATCAATTTAAATTCTTCAATGCTGAAATCTTAAAGAAATGCCATAATGAGCTTAACGAAAAGACAGACTGTCACTTCGACTACGAGCCAGTAAAGCAGGGACGGACTATAGTCGGCATACGATTTACGGTCAAAACCTTAAAACAATTGGCATCTGAAGACGTAGTAAATCTACCAGAAGTTCCAATCGTGATAAAGGATTGCCCACTATGGGAAAGTGCTTTAAGCGATTGGAAACTGTCTGCGGAAAAACTTGATGAGCTTTCAGCACTATTAGATGCAATTCCAGCTTACAAGCTACCAGAAGCACCAACAGCTAAACAAGCCCAGTACAAATACATTGCTCTAAAGGTGGCTGAAATCAAGCGCAGAAATCAAGAAAAGAAAATCAACAACCGCTTTGCATATTTGCGAAAATTAATGCAAAAAGATATGGAAACAAAAGCTGAGAAAGAAACTGCGCAGCAATTGGCAGTCACACGTGGCACACAGGCATTTCGAAATTTTACAGAGCGAACCAATAATAATTACATCGAAAAGATCTTGGAGCAATATAAGCAGCATTGATAAATGCTACAGAAACAGGGGCATATCACTTTGATATGTCCCTGACCCTTCATTGCTGTGACTCTTTTCGGTATTGTCCCGGTGTCTTTCCAGTATATTTTTTAAAGCGTCTTATAAATACATGATCATCCTCATATCCTACCGCCTCGCTCACCTGCTTTACAAGCTGATCTGTCGTGCGAAGCAGTTCCTTTGCACGCTCTAACCGCACAACTGCCAGATAATCAGATGGGCTAATTCCGGTTTCATTCTTAAACTCAACTGCTAGTGTTACCGGAGAGATGCCAAGCTGGTCGGCTAGTGATGCCATATTTAAATCTGGATCAGAATACGTCTTTTGCATAATCTCCATTGCCTTTACAACCAGCTCTGACTGATGGTTCTTTACATCGGTCTTTGTGTCCAAAATCATATGGCAGGCCTCTGTCAAAAGTGAAGTGAAATCTTCCATTGTTAAGCATCTTGACAGTGTAAATACATTATAGACCTGATTCCAGTCCTTCTCGTCTCCATTCCACTGATCCATAAGAAAACGTAACACTTCGTCATACAAAAGACGAAACGTCAGAAGTGTCGCATGCTCTTCCTCCAACTTTTTACAAAGATCATGGATTGCCTTTTCAACCTCTTGCTCATTTCCCACACGAATCGTATTTTCTAGCTGTACCATGTAGCGGCTTCTCAGATTCTGATAGTTGCTGACAGATGAGTTCTGACCAATCTCTGTAAAGCGAATGATCTGACTGCTATCCACTAAGAATCGGCTGTCATAGGCTGTGTTTGCCTCTAAATAAGCCAATGAGCCATTGAGTAGGGAACGATGCGCCCAACTAACCGCTACCACAAACTCGTCACAGTGTACTCGGCCAATCCGAAGAATCTTATCATAGGCTTGATACAAATTTTCCTCCGATTCTCCAAAAAGTACCATCACTCGTTGATTGGTGTTAACTAGATGAATCCCGTATCCATCCAGATTTTCCTGTTTTTGAATGAACTCAAGAATCTGTTCAAATATTTTTTCTTCATTGCCAGATGCACTACTTCCAATTACACCAACCATCTGAAATCCATACGAAATATTGATTCTCGCATCAGCTGCATCGCGCCTTAAAATTTCAAGTGCCGTATATTTGCTCTGAAGAAAGCTTCGAATAAAGCGACTCTTTCGAAGTGACATCTGATCCTGCTTCATATCCTCAGAGCTATTTACCAACTGTCGGATTCCAACCTCAATTTTTCCCAAATCATAGGTTTCCTCTCCCTCACCAGGCAGCATACGATTTATTTTTTTCACACCGCCTAGCACACGACTTGACAAAATTCCAATTATCAGAAATGTCGGCACACAGCACAGAATAATCAAAACAGCAATTCCCCAAAGATGGGTTTTAAGCCGATCGGTAAAAACATTCATCGGTTGCAATGCAACATAAGAAAAACCTACATCATCTATCTCCTGTGTGAGAAGGTAATTTTTTCCCTGAAGCTTTACCTGTTTCTGCCCAGTTTCATCACCAAGTTCGCTAAGTAGCAGATCATTATCTATCTCATTTGCACCATGTCTTACTACGACATTTCCATCGTAGACTAGCCATGTGTTTCTCGTGTTTTCTTGTTCGTCTGCAAACAGATCATCATAGTGGTCGGTGCCGATGAAGAAAATCAAAATCGTATCATACTTTGGTGCTACCGGATAAATATAGATTACATTCTTTGCCTGTACATCATAAAAGTAGACAAGCTCCCCCTCTATCGCCTCTTCTGGAAGCACAAGTAACTTTTTTTGCTTTGCACAGAGAAGATCTTTCACCTCACTTGGACTATAATTTTCCAATTGATAGGCCGTATCACAGAATAAATCAATTGATATCGATGTCATGTGATTAAAAAGGTATTGATCCTTCTGATAATAGCAGTACATTACATCAAAAAACTGATTGACAGAGCGATACTGGTTTAGCTGCTTTTTCAGCGCAGCGCTTTTTGTCGGCTGCTCATCTAAAAGAAATCTAGCCGAGTCAGAAAGCGCAATCTGCATGGAAATATCCTGTAAAATCTGCAGCTCATTTCCATGCGTTTTTGCAATATTTCCAATATAGACAGAATTCTCCTTATAGAAATCCTCCTGCATTTTTTTGTAGTAAAATCGAAACAGATAGCCGCCCAATATGGCAATGATAAAAACAATCACAACACTTGATGCAATCACATAATGAAGTATGTTTTGCCCCGTCTTTTTTTTGCCCTTCATGCCTCATTTCTCCTTTGCCCTTTTGCCCCATTATACCCATTCACAATCATTTCGTCAAAGGGGTCGCAAAAGATGGCAGCTTATTTTACTGCCATCTTTCGCCTATATCTTCTTATCTTCTTGCCTTATACAGATGAATCATAGATCAATTCATTTTAAAATTATTCCAGATCCATACCATCAATTGCTTCCTGATAGGTGCTGACATACTGATCAATATTCATTCCGTCAAACTTTGATACGAAGGAATCCCAGCTGTCATCGGTCACACCATGAGCCACAAAGTCAGCAACTGCTTCACTAACCGCATTATCAATATCTGTCTCAATTAAACTGAAATCGGCAAGTACATCTGCAGTTAGACCTGACATTGCAAAATACTGGCTAGAATAGGTGTTGATGACACCGGCCTCATCATACATCTGGCAATAATCGATCTTTTCCAGACGCTGCTCGGACAGATTGTAGTTTTCAGAAATGTAATCACCTGGTGCAAAGAACTGAGTGTTGCAGTCAATCTGATTTTTCACAGTCACATCACTTACTGTCACTGTGTTAATCTTTCCGTTTTCCTCATCGTATACCCAACCGGTTCCCTCTGTCGGATTCTGAGGACCGTAGTACAGATCTGCCTGCATCTCAGTATCCATCATCGCATCCAGAAGGCGAATTGACTCCTCTACATGCTCATTGGTTGCTGTGATAAATGCACACGGACGAGCCAGCTCCAGATAGCGATCCATATAGGCTCCCTTTCCATCTACTGACGGTGGAAGAATACACTCGCTGTTTGCTGCAACTCCATCATCCCATCCCATGGCCTTTAATCTCCATGCTGTAAAAAAGCCAACATTTCCTTCGGATAGCTTTGTCTGAAGTGTATTGCCATCCTGTGACAGACACTCTGGATCTAACAATCCTTCCGCATAGCACTCTGACAACCACTCGACACAATCGCGGAATCCCTGCTGTACTGGTGCAAACTGCACCTTCTTATCCTCATCAATATACAGCCATTTATCAGAATTTGGAATACCAAACATTGGAAGTACATACTTTAAATCATAATATGCGCCAGCATCCAATCCCATCTCATACGGCACATAGTCTGGATACGCTTCCTTAAACTTGCGAAGCACCTCTGTCAGTTCATCCACAGTTGTCGGATCTTCCAGTCCCAGCTCATTCATCCAATCACGGTTAATGAAGTAATGACCTTCCTCACAGATATACTGACCAACCAGATATCCAATTGAATAGGTCTTTCCATCGGATGCAACGAGGCTAATTGTTGGATCGCTTTCCTCTGCCTGAATACGAGAGTAATAATTTGGCATCAATTCCTCAGTGATATAATCATCTAACGGAATTACCAGTTCCTGAGACACACCATACTCCTCATAGTCAATCTGTCCCTGTCCGTTTACAGCGATGATGATATCTGGCATCTCACCTGATGCAAACATCAGATTTGTCTTCATGGACCAGTCAGAAGCTTTAATCACTTCCCATTCTAGGTTGATGCCTGTCAATGCCTCCAAATCCTGCACAGCTGCAAGTTCTTCCGGTGCCTTGATCGTATCGCCGTCACGAATCGCCAACATAATCTTCAGCGTCAGATCCTCATCAGTGATCTTCTCAATTGAATCATAGGTACTGTCTCCATGGAGAGTCACACCGTCTCTCTCTGCTGCCGGTACTGCTAAGCCCATCAGTGTTCCTGTCACAAGCATTGCTGTCATTGCGGTTGCATACATTTTTCTTCTCATTTTGAATTCCTCCTGTTTTCCTTTTTTGTTTTTTGATTTTCTGATTCTATCTTTACGCCTTTGATATTTGCCTGCTGCAAATCATCCCTTCAGCGATCCGATCATAACACCCTTTTCAAAATATTTTTGCATAAATGCGTATAACACAACAACTGGTCCAGTTGCCAATACAATGATACAATATTTGGACACATTGGCAATTCTGGTTGCCTCTGCCAAATTCGACGCATCTTCCGACATTGTTGTCATAAAGTCTCCTGTCATATCCACTTGAAGTGTCGCCAAAATCTCACGAAGCACTGTCTGTAACGGATAGAGAGAACGATCCTTTAAATAAACTAGTCCAGTAAAGTAATCATTCCACTTTGCCACACCATAGTAGACAGCTAACACTGCGATAATCGTCTTCGAAAGTGGCATGACAACCTTGATAAAATATTGGAAGTGGGAAGCGCCGTCTAAAGCCGATGCCTCATACAATTCCTCTGGGATATTGGTCTGAATGAAGGTTCTTGCCACCATCAAATTCCAAACTGATACACAGCCCATCAGTATCATAACCAGCGGATTGTTGTACATACCGATGTCTTTCATCACAAGGAAGGTTGGAATCAATCCACCATTAAAGAACATTGTGATGACAAAGAACATATTGATTGCTGCCTTTCCAGGAAATTTCGGTCTGGAAAGAGAATACGCTGCTGTCAATGTCACGATAATACTGATGACCACACTCGATATCGTATAGATAAATGAGTTGCGATACGAAGACCAGAATTCAGTATACTCTAACACAGCCTTGTATCCAATCAACGAAAAATCAACTGGATGCCAAATAACTTTTCCTGCTACAATTGCATCTGGATCTGATACTGACGCAATGCAGACCAAATACAGCGGGTAAATAATCAAAAACATAAATATAATCCAGAAGATTGTATTAAATATGTAAAATACCTGATTGCTTCTGGAATGCTTGATCTTAGAACGTTTCATCTCGTCAATCCTCCCTCCTTTTAGAACAGACCTACATCTGCTGTCTTCTTGGAAATGGTATTTACCAGAATGATCATAACAAAGTTAATCACATTTACAAAAAGACCAATTGCCGATGTATAGGAAAATTGTCCGCTTCCAAGTCCGACGGTGTACACATATACGCCCAAAATATCGGATGTCGGAATGTTTCCAGATGTCTGCAAAACCAGTACCTTGTTCGTATTGCTGCTTAATAGCTTTCCACAATCCAAAATGAAAACCATCATCGCAGTTGGAACTAAGGTTGGAAGATCAATATAGCGAATCTTCTGCCAGATGCTTGCTCCGTCAATATCTGCTGCCTCGTACAGGGACAAATCAATTCCAGTCAGTGTCGCAATATAAAGAATTGTACTGTATCCTGCCGTCTGCCATATATTAGAAATGATGTAGATCGGTCTGAATGCTGCTGCCTCTGACATATAGTCGATTGGGTTTAGGCCCATCGCCTGTCTGACATGATTGAAGATACCACTTGTCGGTGATAAGAAAATATAAAGCATACCAGCTAATACAACTGTTGAAATAAAATATGGTACATAGATGGTTGTCTGAATTGCACGCTTTACCTTTTGCTTTCGAATCTGATTCAACAGAATTGATAACAATAACGGAACTGGAAAGCTAAATACCAGATTTAAAATATTCAACAGCAATGTGTTGATAATCAATCTGTCAAAATAATAAGCATTGAAGAAATTTTTAAAATGCTTTAGACCAACCCACGAGCTTCCTGCAATTCCCTTGACTGCCTTGTAATCCTTAAATGCAATCTGGATTCCATATAATGGCAAATAGTTGAAAACAAAAAAGTAAAGGACTGCCGGTAACACCAAAACATATAATTGCCAGTAGCTTTTAAATGCTGACCGAAATCCTTTCTTTTTTCTTGGGAGTGTACTCCCTCCTTTCTTTTTCTTCATCGCGAACCTCCTTACCCTCATTTTTGTTTTTTCGTTTTCGCTTCGTCTGATTGCAGTATAGCGTAGCACTTTCAAAAAAGAAAGGGAGTAAATTTTTACTCCCCATTTCTTGCTCAAATTTCATGTGTTTTCGATAATCTGTTCGGTGTTCAAAATTTTGTACCAATCTTTTACCGAAAAATATGCGATATTTTCTTGTTTTTCTCATTCTTTTTGCTCGAATATTATTTGCTTTGTACGATCATGGTAGAATTCTTCTTTATCAAGCCACGGCAACATACCTTACGTTTATCTTGCATATTTTCTTCTTTTTGTGTATCATGGACATAGCTCACCCGATCGGGCGAAACGAATGTTTGCGAATTGTAAAATTAATCAAGCAGTGGCACACTTCGTAGACATCACATCATTTTTATTTTGATAGGAGAAAAGAAAAATCATGAAACAGTATCTTGATTACATCATGGAACAATTAGAAAAGCTGATGGCAATTGACAGTCCATCTGGTTTCACAGAAAAAGTGACCGACTACCTGTTAGAGGAGTACGCACGTCTTGGCTATAGCGCAAAGCGTACCGTTAAAGGCGGCGTAATTGCAGAGATCGGCGGTGAGGGTGATCCGATTCTTACCATGGCTCACGTAGATACACTTGGCGCAGTTGTCGCTGAGATCAAGTCAAATGGTCGCCTGCGTCTGTCCCCAGTTGGTGGCTTTAACGCAAACAATGCAGAAGCTCATAACTGCCGCGTTTACACCTACGACGGACAAATTTATGAGGGAACCATCCAACTGGCAGATGCTTCCCTTCATGTAAATAAGGAATATTCTACTACACAGCGTACATTCCAGTCAGTTGAGGTTGTCTTAGACGAGCCTGTTACCTCTAAGGATGACGTAAAGGCACTCGGCATCACAAACGGCTGTTTTGTCTGTGCAGATCCAAATCTCATTGTAACCAACTCAGGCTACATCAAGAGCCGCTTCCTCGATGACAAGTTAAGCGCCGCAATTTTACTTGGATATGCAAAATATATCCGTGAAAACAACATCACACCGCTTCGCAAGGTTTACCAGCATATGACAGTATTTGAAGAGGTTGGTCATGGTGCATGTGCTTCCATTCCAGAAGATGTTACTGAACTTCTTTCTGTTGATATGGGATGTGTTGGCGATGGTCTTGAATGTACTGAGCGTCAGGTATCAATCTGTGCCAAGGATGGCCACGGACCTTACAATTATCAGGTAACAACTGGTCTTGTAAATGCAGCAAAAAAAGACAGCATTGACTATGCTGTTGACATTTATCCATTCTACGGTTCTGATGCCGATGCTGCATTGAGTGCAGGAAAGGATGCCCGTCACGGTCTTATTGGTGCCGGTGTTTACGCATCCCACGGATATGAGCGTTCCCATAAAGACGGCGTAGTAAATACCTTCCGTCTGCTGTGCTCCTACTTAAACGGTGACGCACCGAAGATGGACTAAGATAATCTTGTGATAAATGATTGAAAGCCATGGGAAAATAAACTCCCATGGCTTTTTAGAATTGCGAGAGTTGCAGAGGGCGGAGCAATTCGTGGGTATCTATTCGTTAGTGGAATTTCGGCAGATACGTTCCGTGAGCTGCAATCAATTCATCCACCATCTTTTTGATTGTATCAATATCCAACTCGCTTCCTGTATGCGGATCAAGCATTGCTGCCTGATAGACATGCTCTAACTTATGCGTTCTTGCCGCCTCTATCGTCAGAAGCTGCACGTTAATATTTGTCATATTCATCGCTGCACACTGAACCGGAAGTGATCCGACTGCACACGGATGAATGCCAGAGCCGTTGACGAGACACGGTACCTCTACACATGCTTCTGCCGGAAGATTGGAAATCAGATGATTGGTATTTAATACATTTCCTCCAATCTGATAAGCCTTGTCAGTGACAACTGCCTCCATGATATGAGATGCATATTCGCGTGAGCGTGTATGTTCCTTCACACCCTTCTCCATCAACTCGGCATATTCCTTCTTCCAACCATCAATCTGGTTGACACAGCGATGCGGATACTCATCTAATGGAATGTTGTAGCGATCAATTAACTCTGGATACTTGTCCTTAATATAAAATCCATTGTACTCTGCATTGTGTTCACTCGATTCAGTGCAGTAGTATCCAAAATTTCGAATGTAGTCAAAGCGTACCTTATCCTTAAATTCAGGATCTTCCATTTTTGCCCCAATGCGTGACTTGATCTCTGGATACAGATCAACACCATTTTTGTCCTTTAATTCAATAAGCCAACCCATATGATTGATTCCTGCAATAAGTTCTTTTCTGCCCTCCAACTTGTCTTCCATGCCAACTTCCTTTAATAATGTCTCTGAGCAAACCTGAACACTGTGGCATAGACCCACTGTCTGAATCGGTGTGTAGCGAAGCATATAGCCAGTCAACATAGCCATCGGATTTGTATAATTTAAAAACAGAGCATCTGGACAAACCTCCGCCATATCTCTTGCAAAATCATCCATCACCGGAATGGTCCTAAGTGCACGCATGATACCACCGATTCCAAGCGTATCTGCAATTGTCTGTCTCAGACCAAATTTCTTTGGAATCTCAAAATCAATGATTGTGCACGGATCATAGCCGCCAACCTGGATTGCATTTACAACAAAATTGGCACCGCGAAGGGCCTCTTTTCTGTTTTCCACGCCCAGATAACACTCAATCTTTCCATAGCCGCCCATTGTCTCTCTCATCGCTTCCAAAATGGTCTGGCTTTCCTTTAATCTTGCACCATCGATGTCATATAAAGCAAATGTGCTGTCTCTTAGCACCTCTGAACACATGCAATCTCCGATTACATTTCGCGCAAATACTGTGCTTCCAGCACCCATAAAAGTAATTTTCATAGTAGTTTTCCTTTCTTTTTTAGTTGATTTCTTCTACCCGTCAAGATGTTTCCTAGCTATCTTAAGCTACCAACATCTTGTCTTTCTGTGTGTCTTCATTCTAACAGATTTTTTTTAAAATGGGATTGATTTTTGTCTGAAAAACTTGTTATTATGTTAGAAATGAATGTAAACAAAACAAACAAATAAAAATGATAAAACAAACCGCAAAAACTACAAGTGAAAGGAAAACACGATCAGATGATAAAAAGTGAAATTGTAATTGATCAACACTATAAAGATTTTAGTCCCATGCAATTTGGCAGTGAAACTTGCGATCCCGGTCATTTCTTTGGACCGAGTGTGCGCACTCACTGGCTTTTGCATTATGTTGTGTATGGTTTTGGTCGTTTCGAGCGCGACAGTATCTCTTACCAGGTCAAGCCTGGGGATATTTTTGTAATCCCGCCATATGAAAAAACCTATTATGAAGCCGATCAGAAAAAGCCATGGCGCTATATTTGGATTGGCTTTACAACAGATCAATCGGTCCCTGAGCAACTTTTAAAGCCGATCATTCACTGTCCAAGTGCTGGCAAAATTTTTGAGGAAATGCTTCAGTGCGAAAAAATGGGAAATGGCAGAACTGCTTTTTTGTGCGCAAAGCTGTGGGAATTTTTTAGTATTTTATTAGACAATGCAAAATCTGACACTGATTATGTGCAAAAGGCAATCAGCTGCATCAATGCTGAATATATCAATGGCATCACGATCAGGCAGGTCGCTGATCGCTTGAATATCAACCGCAGCTACCTGTCTGACCTTTTCAAAAAACGCATGGGCATCTCTCCCCAGAAATATTTGATTCAACTGCGACTTGAAAAAGCAGCAGAACTTTTGACTGTCTACGGACAATCTCCCTCCACTGCTGGAATTTCTGTTGGCTATCCAGACCTTTATCTCTTTTCTAAGATCTTTAAAAAGCATTTCGGTGTCTCACCTAGGGAATACCAGAAGCTTAATATTTAAAGATTTTGTACTTCATTCTCTTCGCTTTTCCTACTTTTCCTGCTGCCTCTTTCCGTCCCCATCGGCTTAATTTGTCTCCGTCGCAATAATTTTCCCATGATCCATCCGAAATACCGTATCGCAAAGGATTTGTATATCTTCTTTTGAATGACTGGCCAAAATAATCCATTTTTCTTTTTCTTTTAGGGATAAAAGTACTTTTCTTATTTCTTCTACACCCTCGTTGTCAAGTCCATTTAACGGCTCATCCAAAAGAAGAATATCTGGATCTTCCATGATCGCCTGTGCAATACCAAGGCGCTGGCGCATTCCGAGCGAATATTTTCCTACGTGTTTTTTACTGTCTGGATCAAGTCCAACTATACGCATTGCATTGCGAATTTCTTCATTTGAAATTTTATGATGTATCATTGCCAAGAATTTTAGATTTTTAAATCCTGAATACTCTGGCAAGAATCCTGGATTCTCTATAATTGCACCAATTCGATCTGGCATACTTATATCTTTTCCTAAAACCTTTCCTTCTATTTTTATACTACCAGATGACGGGCTAACAAAACCGAGTATCATTTTCATCAGCATTGTTTTTCCAGAACCATTTCTCCCTACTAATCCATAAATCTTTCCTGACACAAGCGTCATTGAAATATCAGAAATGACTGTCTGTGTTCCAAATGTTTTTGTCAAATTTTCAATTTCAAGCATATCACATCACGCCTCCTCCGTCAAAAAACCATTTAGCGAAATTCGTTTCGCTGTCTGGAATATTAAAATAAATAGAAAAATCACTAATAATGCATCGGCTGCTATCACAAACGGAATGCTGATAAAATGATTTGCTGCCAAAATATTCAACTGTTCAACACTTGTCCAACTGACAGGAGAAAATGCCAATATCCAATAATTATTTGGCCAGGCTGCCCACACTAAAATCGGGTCAAGAAATACAAGAGCTCCTGCAATTGCCATTCCACACACTACATTCCTTCTTATCAAACTAACCCAGTACATGAAAAGACCAAGAATTGAAAATGAAACCCAAACTGACACAAATGTATACATCATCGCGCCAGACGGATACAAATATCTTATCATTTCCGATGAGAATTGAGCACTCGGATAAATATTCGCAATCTCTCCAAGTGGCATCTTTCCTGTTCCAAGCACCATATCAGTCAATGCTCCTGAAAATGAATCCCTCATTGTTCCAATTGGGAAAATCATAAGTGACGACACAATTAATATAAAAGCAGCATACAACAATGCCATCCCTACAATATATATGCACTCGCCAACACACCATGCAGTGCGTTTACTCCTCATAATTATATATGGCTTTAATGGATAAAAAAAAGGAGCATCGCATAAAAGACACAGCATTCCAATATAAAACAAAATCTTAGGTGCTTTCACAGAAATTGTTGCACTGCAAAACAACAATTCCATAATATAGATAGGTGCTTTTGTCCCAGTATCAATTCCATAATTGATCACAGGACGCAAATAATAATGAATCAAAAGTGCTGTGAACACAAAAATAAACCACACTCTGGCATCACGCTTTAGTCGCCTAAAATTTGCTCCCGCTACAGCCAATACCGATCTACAATAATCCATTCTGCTCCCTCCATTTCATTCTCCGATAAAATAGATATGTACAAATAAGAATTACACAAATTGGATATAACATTCCCCATAAAAACATAATTCCTTGCAATGTTTCTTGTCCTGCTGGCAATGTCGGTTGCATACTAATCAAATTATAGACATCGAATATCGAACCTAACGGAATGTATGAAATTGCAGAGAAAAATACCATTCCTGAAATTCCAATGCAAACAAACGTATTTGGCTGAAATACTGAAAACAGCATTCCAACTGCGCAGCTCATTGCGCAGACCATTCCAAACTGCAACCCCATCATTCCAATATACAAAACTGGAAACTTATATCCTATTTGATAATAGCACGGAACCGTTTTAATCTGTGTTAGGTTTGCCCCTAAAAAGCCAACTGCCACAACTAAAAATAAATAAAATGAAGCAATACATGCAAAAACAACTGCAACTGTATTTACAATAAATTTTGATATGCTGTAACTTATTAAATCCGTTCTTGCAAGTATCATGCGAATATAATGATGTTTGAAATCATAACAAAATCCAGCTGTATAAATTCCAGCCGTGAACATTACCATTAACACCTTAAATTTATCCATCATTAGTGCTGTACCTAGCATATCAATTACACCATACGCCAAAATATCTTTTTTACTTGCTCTAATCATATCCCACGATGAAAAAATTAAAGTAAACACTAGAGCTACTATTATTATTATCATTTTTACGGAACAAATGCTTCGTTTTGCATCCATTTTCATTGCATTCATCTTTTTCACCTCCAATCATTCTATTCATCTTTATAAATTTTCAATATATTTGCTCACAAATCCTGTAACAGCATCAATCCATATACTTCCTTCATCATCCTCTGCCATTTCAGGATAAGAATAGTTAATTTTCCAACATGGGTTCATCGACGGTTCATCTGCCTCAAACTGCACAGCTCTAGTTGAATATACTAGTTCTATTGACTTAATTTTAAATTTACTCACATCTTCAATTCCCTTATCCAACATTGCTGTCGATATTGCTACTTCTTTTGAGATCAGTTTTTTCTCCTGCTTTTTACTCACTTGAACCGGAGAATATCCTTTTACCAGAACCACTTTTTCTAACTGCGGTACATACACAATAACTAGTGTCTGTCCCCATCCATCCACAAGCAAATTATTTACATACGGTCGGTAAATCAATAGATATGCTTCATCCTTTTTCTCCCACTGAATATACGAAATTTCATTCAGTTCCGTCATTTTCTGTTCAATTGATTGCACCAGATCGGTATCTTCCTTTTCTAATGCCTCCTGACGCTCCTTATTTAATCTCCACTTTTCTGCTTCTGAAAAAGGGTGATAAAAATTAGGATCTGGAGCAGCCGTCGTTGTATTGTTTATTTTACAGACACGGTTAAGCGCTTCTTTTGTCATTGCATATACCTGTACGTCTGCATCTTTATATCCACATGCCACCGCATATTTTTCGCATTGTTTAATTGCCTCTTCCCTTGTACATGATTTTAAATCCTCTTTTGGAAACTGCTTTTCCATTGAGGAACCGATTCCATTATATAAAAAACCAGGTATATCATAAATGTCATAGCACATACCTGCAGCGTTTCTATTATCTGTATATATGATATAAGATGACTTTGATTGACCATTCTGTAATATATTTAATATCTCAAACTCATTCTCATAGAGATACTGACCAGAAGACATATATCCCTGCTCTTCTAAATAATCATAATACGGCTTCACCAGATAATCCTGTGCCGTTGTCTCATCACAGCCTAAAAAGCAATTTGTCAACTCATTTAAAATAAACGCATCAGATACTTGTGCCTTAAGATACACAACCTCACCTGTCAGTGTATCTTTTTCCGTTTCACGCATTTGTGTCTCATCTATTTCAGTTTCTTTTGCTTCACATGTTTGAATCTCATTTATTTTTGTATCACTTATTACAGTTTCATTTATAGTTGTTTCTGCAAATGAAACCTCCAATTCTCTCTTTAATTTGCATCCTGATAAAAAAACTGTGCTCAATATTAAAATAATTGGTGCAATAGGTATTAATCTCACTCTTGATTTCATGTTTAAACACCACCATTCTTTTATAAAATACATGCAGCTGTTTCCAGCTGCATGCCAATCTTATCCATTAATTTGCTGACCAATTACCCCAAACAGTGTAATTTGCCTGACTTTGTCCAGAATTTACTCTTAGAACAACCGTTACTCCTGTTGTATTTACATACTGAGGGTAATAATTTAAATAATGTTGCGTTTGATCTGAATGTGGAATAATCAGATTATCCGACATCTGAACTCCGGAGCCAGCCTGACATCCCAAAAAGTTAGTTGCTAAATTAATCCAATTACTTCCTGTTACTTGAACTTTAATCGTATTGGTCGCTTGATTTTTAATTTCACGACCTGCTTCATATCCCTTATTCTTTGTAAATACACCCAAATGATACGAACCGGCCAATACAGTACTTCCAGATAATGCGAATATTAATGCAGCTCCGATTGCCAATAATCTCTTTTTTAATGCAATACTCATAATAAGCCTCATTTCTATTAGCTATCAATTAACTTAACTTTATTTTCCATTGGACTCACCTTCCCTTCTATAATCATGAGTTTCAAGTTTCTTGATTATTTTATACCATATATGATATCAAAAGTACATGACCAAAACACCATATTTTTTCTTATTTTTCTTTGATTTTGGTCATGTACTTTCTTTAAAAAACATGCTATCATTATTTATTAGTGACTAATAATTTTAAACATTTTACGAAAGGAGACTGTCACATGAAAAAATTTAAAACAGTATGTCTTGCATCTCTTATTTCTCTTTTGGCTATCACCGCTATTTTCAGCACAATAAAGCCTACAAGCGGCAATGCTTCCACACCTACTACAACACAGGAAGAAAGCACTGCTGCCGAACGACCACTGTCAAATAAACCTGATAAAATAACAAAATAGTATTATTTTTTATATTGTTCTGTCTGTTTTTTCAAAAATATAACAAACTCTCTTTCTTGAAATAAAATTGCTAATGTAAAAGCCTGCAAATATTTTTTTTGATATATTTCAGGCTTTGTTTGCTCTTTTTCTTTCTCATTCCATGTTATTTCATATAACCCATCACTGATTCCCTTCGCACTCCCACTCTCTAAAATTTTTTTTATGCCTTTTTTTGCGTAAAATATTGCATCCTCATATTTCTCTACATCTCCCAGATAAGTTGCTAATGTCTCCCATAATAGCTGTTTTCCCAGGCATGCATTCTCCTGTCCAATTGTTTCTTTATCAAAACTTTCAATTGCTTTTCTCAATATCGAAATTGCGATCTCTGTTCTTCCTTCTTCTCTATAATCTTTTGCAATATCTTTTATAATTGCAATCTCTGTTCGCGACCAACTATATTTTTGAATGCTCAATTCATCAAATTTTGTCGACGTTTCTTTAAGTATTCTCCATCTTTCCGCTTTGATTTTTTCCATCCATCCAGTTTGAAAATATAACACACACATATTAGTTTTTATATGCCTCAAGAATTGTCTGTTAATTTTACTTTTCTCGTCCAATTTATCTTCTAATTGACCAATTTTTGATTTTGCTAAATCATACTGATTTTTATAAACACTATCCTGTATCCTCTGGTACTCTTCCACCACATCCGGATCGTCACTCTCCAATAGCAGTGTAACCTTATTTCCTCTTTCTCCCAGTCTCTCTAGCAGCTTTTTCTTCTTTTTCCAGCGCAATTTTCGTCTTCCACACTCAAATCGCGAATAGCTTTCCGGCTCCAAAATCCCTTCACTTAATTTTGTCTGTGTCAGATTCTGCTCTTTTCTTCGTATCCGAATAATCTCATCTGCTATACGCGCATTCTCAAAAGTAGTCAGCACAAACAGACCATATGGATTGACCTGAAACTCTGCAAAGAGTTCATCTATCATCCCTATCGTCTTTTCCTGCTCATCCCATTCTTCTTGATTCCATTTTAACTGTTTTTCAAAAAACAAGCGCTGCTTTAAGAGCGGCAGCAATCCACGAAAGCTCTCCGCCTGAATAGAGTGGTCAATCGCTTCCTGACAAATTTCCATGGCTTTTTCCTGTCTGTTTATGTTCCACTCCAATGCAGCAAGCTTCCATGCAGCAAAGGATAATACACGTGTATTTTCTTCTGGATCACCGCCTCTTTTTCTCTGTTCCCACAACCACGTTAGAATCTGTATTGCCTTCTCAATCTCTCCATTTTCTTCATAGCCCTGCGCTAGAAGAAAAAGCATTTCCTGCTCATAGACTGCCATCAGTACATTATGCGGTTTCTGAATCCAAGAAACTGCATCCGATGAATAAATTCGTTTCCATTCTGATTCCATATGAAGCTTTAATGCGTCAGCTTTGCACAATTCTCCTCGCTGTTTTGCCAGTATTACATATCCTTTCATGTTCGCAAGAAAAATTTGATGGATTGCTGCCGTTATATTTTTTACGTTATTCAGCAATGCAGCATATTTTTGACTGCGTTTTTCTAATTGGTCTGCCAGCAGTTTTAGCTGCGCTGTATTTTTGCTTCTCAACCTTTCGTTACTCATGAGCCCATTACTCATAATCTGATTGCTAATCTCACGCATCTCTTTGCGCGCCTTAAACAGATCATACTCTTCCTGCTCCACATAGCACTCATAGATAAGAGGCGAAATTCCAAGGCGTCCCAACAGAAAATCCCACGTTGTCTTGTCTGCATACTCATCATCATTCTCGATAAAATTTAAATCCTCAGCAGACATGACTCCCTGACTAAGTTCTTCCAGCGAGATGTTTTTCTTGTTTCTTGCACCTGCTATGAGACGCCCCATAGTATATGGCAGATCTTCCTCCACATCATTCAACGCCATCTTTTTCTCCTCCACACTTTCCTCAAAATTCGCGAAACTACGTTTATTGTAATTATACCAAAATAAGAAAAGGTTCGCAATGAAATTTGTGTTGCAAAACATCAGTTCTAGTATACTTATCAGTCAAGATATGGTTTTAATGTTTGAAGCATCTCATGCATTTTTGTTCCCTCTGTGACAATCAAATGATACTCAGGCTGAATTTTTATCTGTTTATCTCGACGTTTTTTCATCCACGACTTGTTCATATCTGTTTTTTTTCAGAGGTTTTAGACTCATTTCCATTCACCTCCGGTCAACATATTTGCTAAATATGGGTCTGCTCCATATCTTCCCTCCAGATATTGTTTATCATATGCTGCAGTACTATTAACCCTTTCATTATCCTCCCTTCTAATTTCATAGAGAGAATAAATTTCACTTTCATGATTGTCATCTTCTGCTGCAAACCAAATTTCATCTCTGCGAAATACAGTATTTTTCATCGTTGTCACATCATGAGACGTAAATAAAAGCTGCGCTCCTTTTGCATTAAGGACAGGATTTTTAAACATGGCAATAATGTATCGAAGCAGTTTCGGGTGCAACTTAGCATCCAACTCATCAATAATGACAAGGCGCCCCTCCTTTAAAGCAAGCAGAAATACAGGAAGTGCTGCTATTAGCTTCTGCGTTCCATCCGATTCATCCGAAAATCGAAGTTCATATTCCTTTCCCTTCACACAACGTTGCGTGTAAAGATGTTTTTCTGATTCATCAAAACGATAACCAATTAAATCAATTCTCATATCATTTAATGCTCGAACAATATCTTTCTTTATTTCTTCTCCCTCAAAAAGCATAATCATTCTATCAACCTGTGGATTCGCATAATTGCGAATTATACAAGACTCAAACCATCTTTGCACTTCTGCAATTACCGGAATATTGTAATTGATTGCTAAAAAGGACAGATATGGCATCTTAGGATTTACCGATCTGTTAATACTTGATTTATTGATACTTGCTCCAAGTGAAATTTCTGATCCCTCACGTTCAAAAACAGTACCTGTTTTTTTTCCTCCTATTGTACGCCAATGTAATGTCTCATAAACAATTTCCTCTTGTTTCAATGCAAGACAATAACAGTATTCACTTTTTTCCTGACGAAAAAAAATCCGAAATTCTGTTGGTTCTTCTTTCGATTCTTCATCAAACAAAAATGGTTCACATTCTGCTCTTTGCTGAATAATAACACGCTCCCTTGTTTTTTCCAGATCACGTATTGGCTTTACAACTGTAGTGATCAGACATGATAATGCTTGTAAAAGATTGCTCTTTCCTCCTCCATTGGGTCCATAAATCACACCAACAGGAAGTATTTTTCCACTTTTCTCATTCCCCAATAATGTCTGGAAAAACTCTGGTATCGCAGTCGCTTGAAAATCAAATGTTGTTTCTGCTTTATAAGACTTAAAATTTTGAAATGAAAACTGGCACAGCATAAATCATTTCTCCTTTTTTATTTTATTATATAAATATTATTTCCATATTCCAAGTTTTATTTTAATTTTTAGAAAAAAAAATTTTATTTTAATTTTATAGCCATCTTTTTGTATTTTTATTTTTTTATGTCAAAAACAAAAGAGCCAGTGGACGAGAAAAACATTTTCCCGCCCACACTGGCTCATTTTTTCTTGATCACTCCTGCATCAATTTGATACACTTGATCACATAAGATACGAATATCTTCTATAAAATAATTATCATTTGTCATTGCTACAGCACTTTCACTAATACAATTATCTCCTCCAGTTGTTCTAAAAATTAATGTCACTCCAACACTCACCTGATTATAGCCTTCGCAAAAATAAGCAAATGACCCTTTTCCATAATTAGTATAGCAATTCACTTGCTACTTTCACGTCCCCCACTAGCTTACTATGTACATCCTTATTCAAAAGCTCCAAAGAAAAGTAACATTGACGCATTCATTTCAAACATTCCATATCCATCTAATTCTCTTAATCGTACACTTTCTAATGGACTGATCATAGCTCCCGCAACAGTCATATCTGACACACTATCTGGATCAAGGTAAACTTCTCTATACATCTGCTTTACCTGATCCTGCGTTCTAATATCACTCACCGTTCCATAGGTATAACTCCATACACTTCCCTGTGCATTTTCCTGCGCTCCATAAATTTCTTCCAGTTTTTTTCCTATTACACCTTCCTCCTTAACATCATACTCACCCGTTACTTTTTCCAATCCTACAAACTCACCCAGAGTTAATGTAATCTTCATCGGTTGTCCGTATAATTCATATGTGTCAATCATCTCAAATGCCCCATTTCCCTTATCTACAACTGCATATCTCTCAGAAATCTCTTCCTCACTCATCCCCCATGCAAGCCCTTCTATCGGATTTTCCCATATATCTTGTTCCTCTTGTGTCATTGCTGGCATAATAATTTCTTCTGCTGCCATTGTCAACATTCCTGTTAAATCTGTATTCTCTCTTATTACAATACGTCGTGTATCATAAACATCTCCATCTTCCATTGTTTCTTTTTTTTGTGAAGTCCTATAATACCACAACGTATAATCAATCGTAGTTACTGATCCACCCAACCTATAATTCTTTTCAAATGATTTTGCCAATTCTCCCTGAGTACTTACACGATATTTTCCGTCCACAAACCATATCCCATCAATATCCCAGTTCAAATTCATCTGATGCTGTTCGGTGTTCTCATTTTTTGTTTCTCCCAAATGTATTTCAGCCTGATTGCTTTCCTCAGTGTGTTCAGCAAATACTCCCACACTTTGAAGCAATGCTGCTATGAAGGGAAAAAATACTATTATGTAAATTTTTTTTCTCATATCCATCTTTCTCCTAACAAACTCCACAAAATAAATTACCACTGTGCCTCAAGCTGTTCCAATAATATCATTAAATCATAATCCCCAGAAACCGTACCATTCGACAATGATACTATTGTTCCCACATTAAAGCTACAAGCATAAGAACTATTATATACTCTTACATCATCAGTATATAATATATACACCACCGATGCCTTAGGATGATCTATTGTTTTATATCTTTCTATAGGTTCCGCTGATACTGCATTATATATTCCATGCGAATACATTTGTGCTTGTACTACTGAATATGCTGATCCCCCTGTGTATTTAAAATCAAGTCGTTGAACAACTATTCCATTTTCCACTCCAGCTTGATTAAAATATCTGGTATAATACGCTACTATTGTAGCTGCTACATCATACTTTCTCCAAGTTTGCGAATATGATTTTTTTTCAATTGTTCTTGTTGTATTCGAATATTCAAAAAGATCTATTCCATTTTCTACATACTGCTCACAATACGAACCATCATCATAATATTCTCTTTTTATTAATTGACGTACAAGAAGATCTCCATCTTCTGTTATCGTCGTAGAAATTTGACCTGTTTCGTTACTCAATGGTTGTACTTCACCCAGTTCCAGTAATTCCTCAATATCTGTAACATAGTTATATTTTTCAGTATATGTACATTTCTGTGTACTCTCTCCTGCACATACTACAACTAGCGATATTTGTATCAGACAAAATATCAATATAAGACCCCCAAAAATTTTTTTCATATTAATCTCCCTTCTGTTGACTTTGCTTAGTAACACAAATAATAAAAGTATCCTTCCCTTTTTTTTCAAAAAATTCATTCTTTCTGCGATCCATTGGCATCACCGTCCTTTTTTTATTAAAATCGGACATTTCAAGTTACTTGATTATTTTATACCATATATGATATCAAAAGTACATGACCAAAACACCATATTTTTTCTTATTTTTCTTTGATTTTGGTCATGTACTTTCTTTAAAAAACATGCTATCATTATTTGTTAGTGGCTAACTGATTCATTTCTTTATCCTTGTAGTTTTTTATGATCGTGTTGCAAAACAGATATTCTAGTATTATACTTACCTTAAAATGAACTGAACTTAATTCTAAGAATCATGAAAGTCTTAAAGTGTTATCAAAAAGTGCTCAGACCGATGATATTCAAAGATTCACAGAATTAGCAAGCGCTTTTACCGAACCAGGCGACAAAGAAAAAGCAGATGCCGTATTGCAAGTTAGTGTCGCTGCAAACAGAAAAAACTATGACAAAGTAAGGAGGACTTCGGATATGTGTGAGGCATTGAGAGAGCTTATGAAGGAAGAAATTGAAGAAGAGCTGAAGAAGAATCACGAGCAAGGTATTGAGCAAGGACGCATCAACCAGTTAATTGATCTTGTTATGCAAAATCTTCTGCCTATCGAAACTGCCGCTCAGTGTGCAAATATGACGCTTGACGAATTTAAGGTTGCAATGGAGAAAAAGGAAAACTAATTAGCAATTCAAGTCAAAAAAATAGCCAGTGGACGAGAAAACATTTTCCCTTCCACTGGCTATTTGCTTCTTTTACTCAAAAATTCCAATATAGGACAGCGTCGGCGCTACTCTTGAATCTATAATTTCAATTACTAGCTCTTTTACTAGTTCTTTTACTAGCTCTTTTACTAGTTCTTTTGTTTGGATCTGGTCTAACAAGGCAATCTTTTTATAGCCAACCACTGTTCCCTCGAAAATGCATTTTTCACTGCCTTCATACACTGTTAAAATGTGAACTACTCGGTCATAGAATGGCCGAAGATTCCCGCGCCAGATTCCTAAACTGCGTATCATCCTGCTTTTGGCTGTTTTCCTGAATCTGGTCCGCACACATGAATACAGGTATTTGGCTGCTGTCTTCTTATAACTTTATCTTGCCTTTCCCTTCTTTTTCTTTTCTTCATACATGATCTTGTCTGCTTTTTCAAGCACCATTGGAATAGAAAGCTCGTCTGTACATAATACAATCTGACATCCAACCGACATATCAATTACAAACTTATTTTTTCCCTGTGCATTATACATGGCAATCTCTTTTCGCACAGTCTCCACCAATTCAATTGCACGCGTTTCATCGCCAATCATCATGAGTGCAAATTCATCACCGCCAAGGCGTCCTGCTATACCATGTACTCCGGCAGCTTTCTTTAAAATATCTGCACAGGCACAAATTGCAATATCTCCTGCTGCGTGACCATAATTATCATTGATTTGTTTTAATCCATCCATATCAGCAAACAGAATAATTGCTTTTCTATTTTTATAAACATGATTCATTTCCATTGCCTGTTCCATAAAGCCACGGCGATTTTTAATCTGCGTCAGCTCATCTCGCTCTGACACAAAATTTAAAATTTCATTTTTGCTTCGAAGCTCCTCAAGCAAAAGCTCGCGCTCGCGCTGAACAGACAAACGCTTTTTTTCTGTGTGATACGCCATCAGCGCATTTGCCATTTGAATACTGATCAAATAGACCATATCCACTTCCTCTGGCGTAATCTCAACGCTTAATACACCATACTGCGTTGAGCCAGACTGAAGGCAAAATACACTCGGCTTACGCTGATAGCGTACACTTCCTTCCTCAGAAAATCCACATTCTTCTAAAGAAGCCACGTTTTTATATTCATCAAATACCTCTACACATTCTCCATCCTGACGCGCAACCAGATAAATCGTATTTGGAAATTCCCAGCCCTTTTCTATATTATATTCAACTGGATTTTTAAAGACATAAAGCAACGCCGTTTTAACGCCAAAAAAGGACATTGGCGTTAATGCATTTTTAAGAAATTTCTCGCGATCCTGCAATGCAATAAGCATGTTTCTGGAGATCATAGGAACCATCCATGTTTTTTGACGATATACTGTATTTTTTTGTTTTTCATAGACAAATTTTTGTCCCATGTTTTCAATTTGATCAAAACCTGAAAACTGCTTACATGTACAGCCACATGATTCTCTAACACATACCTTCGCTGGTATCACAATATTTTTCCCATGACCGCTTCGCGCTAGCTCAAGTGCACTATAAACAGCCATATATCCTGACCGTTCAGAATCCTGACGAATTGTCGTGATTGGCACTGGCACGTGACGAATACGCTCCCAGTCATCAAAACCGGTAACAGCAATATCATGTCCAATATGAAGTCCACGCTTTTCACATTCCTGATAAGCAGTCAGTGCCATCACATCATTAGCACATACTATTGCCTGAAGATTAGGGATTCGATCTAACAGTGCATTTACCTGTGTCTGTACACACTCTGAAAAATCGCCTGTTTCAATGTGGCTTTCATCCATTGGCAGATCATATTTTTTCATAACATCTAAAAATGCTCTTTTTCGCTGGCAGGCATCTGTATTTCCAGGCGGTCCTGCCAAAAAAGCGAAATTATGATACCCATGGTCACGCACTAAATGCTCCACTAATTCATACATTCCATTATAATTATCGACAATAATAGACGTCCAATTAGGTCTGTCGGTCTGCTCATTTATGAGCACACATGGAACATTGCGAAAATATTCCAGGTATTGCTTTCCATAATCACTCTTCATAAAAATGCTCATCATGCCATATGTCATAATCAAGACATCTGCTTTGACATATCTCGCATAATCATAAATTGCACTTTTTTGATAATCCCATCCTATTGATGTATCAGGTGGATACAGCTGCGCTGTATAAGGACTGCTCACATTCATAAAATACATTAACTGCACATCGCACTCCCTTGATGCCTGATCAATTCCCTTCATAATGTTGATTGCGTGCGGTGAGTTAGCATTGCCAATCACAACTCCTATTTTACAGCGCTCCTGCATTTTTATCCCTCCTTTTTTGAGCCAATAGTCTTATTTCTATAAAAATCAAAATTTACTTCATCATTTCTGCATCTTTTTTTGCCTTTTCCACAGCTGCCACAAGATTATCCCCGGCACGCTCCATCGCATCAAAAACTTCTTTTTGTTCATCCTGATTCCCTGCTGCCGTGCTTGTTCCTGTCAAAACGGCTGTATGCTCATCTGGTGTGAAATCCTCTTCATCCTGCACATCAATCGCGAAAGTGAGAGGATCTAGCTTGCTCAATTCTCTTGCGATAAAATGTGCAAACAAAAATGAGCCATACTCGTTTGTGTGTGTCATGTCTCCCGGGTGGAAATAGACACGGCTAGCTTCTTTTCCATTTTTCTTGATTAAATCTGCTGCATATTTATGAAGGTCAATTACAGGCACACCAGTCTCTTCCCCTACCTCAAAAACAGCCTGCGCATGCTCTGCTAAAAGATCATTGTAGGTGCCGTCATCCTTCCAGGTATTGCGCGCAAGCGGTGTTACAAGAATCGGAACTCCGCACAGTCCACGAATCTCATTTACATAATTCATCAGATTTTCCTTATAGCCTGTCTGTGCCTGCAGATGTGCCAGCTTCTGATCGTTATGACCAAACTGAAACAAGCAAAAATCACCCGGACGAATATCCTTCTTTACGATATCGTAGTGTCCCTCATTACGAAAGGTTTCTGTGGTAAGTCCGCTGTGCGCCTGGTTATCAATGGCTGTACTTCCTCCGATAAAATATGCAAGGCACTGTCCCCATGAACTGTAGCATCCGCCCGGCATATATGGCTTTGGACAAGTCTGATCAGTAACTGTGGAATCTCCTGCCAGATAGACTGCCGGAATTTTTGTCTTTGCAGAAAGCTTCTCTGCTGCCATACCAACACTCTTTAATTTCGTCAGATCCTCACATGCCACTGAAAAGCCAATCTTTGTGATTGTCATGCACTCGCTGTGAAAACGCGGGATCATCTCGCCAAAATGCAGATAAAGTGTTCCCTCAATCACCTCTCCTGCCTTTCTTTTTCCAAGACGCAATAGCTGCTTTCTTCCTGCAAATACAAATAGCTGCTCTATTTCTTTAGCAGTCTCTATTTTATATGTGATGTAATAAATGCCCTCGCCATCTGCATCAGCATAGTAATCAGCTACCTGTAATCCCTGTGCGTTTTCGCTTCCCTCGCTGCCTTCCTCAAAGCCGTCACCAAGCTCAGGAATATAGTCTGCAGCCTTAGTATCTAGCGTATGTATCATAATCGTTATCTCTCCTCTTATTTTCATATTTCACAGCATCTTGACCGTTTTCACCTAAATTAAAATACTATGATTTGTGTGTTTTTCATAATTTTGTCTTTATCATACACGCTTTTACGCAGAATTGCAACCTTTTTAAAACATAAAAAGGACAGGTACCAACTTCTGTCAACACCTGTCTCTTTTATTATAAGTTCGTGATCTTTATGCAACAACAATCTTCTTAAAGTTCTTCTTACCCTTCTTAATCACGAGTCCTTCTGCCGGAATCTCATTTGCTGCAAAGCTCATGCGGATATCTGTTACTTTCTCATCGTTTACACTGACACCACCCTGCTCTACTGCACGGCGCGCCTCTGAACGTGACTTAGCAAGACCTGCCTTTACAATAAGACTTAAGATATCAAGCTTCTCACCTTCACCTTCTGCAAAATCAGCTGCGCTAAGCTCAACTGCCGGGATCTCTGCTGCATTTCCTGCACCAAACAATGCCTTTGCTGCGCTCTCAGCCTTCTTTGCTTCTTCCTCACCGTGAACAAGCTTTGTCAGCTCAAATGCTAAGATTTCCTTTGCCTTATTTAACTGGCTTCCTTCCCACTTATCCATCTCATCGATCTGCTCAAGCGGAAGGAATGTCAGCATACGGATACACTTTAAGACGTCAGCATCTGCAACGTTTCTCCAGTACTGGTAGAAGTCGTATGGGCTTGTCTTCTCTGGATCCAGCCATACAGCACCTGAAACAGTCTTACCCATCTTCTTACCCTCGGAGTTTAACAGCAGCGTGATAGTCATTGCTCCTGCGTCCTCTCCCAGCTTACGACGGATCAACTCTGTACCACCAAGCATGTTAGACCACTGGTCATCACCACCAAACTGAAGATTACAGCCGTACTTCTGGAACAGCATGTAGAAGTCGTAGCTCTGCATAATCATGTAGTTGAACTCTAAGAAGCTTAATCCACGCTCCATTCTCTGCTTGTAGCACTCAGCTGTCAGCATTCTGTTTACGCTAAAATGCGGTCCAACCTCTCTAAGTACATCAATATAGTTTAAATTTAACAGCCAGTCTGCATTGTTAACAAGCAGTGCCTTGCCATCAGAGAAATCAATAAAACGTGCCATCTGCTTCTTGAAGCACTCTACATTATGCTCGATTGTCTCCTTTGTCATCATCTTTCTCATATCGGTCTTTCCAGACGGATCTCCGATCATTGCTGTACCGCCGCCAATCAAAGCGATCGGCTTGTTTCCTGCCATCTGAAGTCTCTTCATTAAGCAAAGTGCCATGAAGTGACCTACATGAAGACTGTCTGCTGTCGGGTCAAATCCGATGTAAAATACAGCCTTTCCATTATTAACGAGATCGCGGATACGCTCCTCATCTGTTACCTGGGCAATCAGCCCTCTTGCTACTAATTCTTCGTAAACCTGCATGATTTTTTCTCCTTTTCTGCGCTTTTATTACTTTCGCCTGAGAACTTTTCTAAACACAAAGCCCCCGTCCTAACAAAAGGACGAGGGCGAAATCTCGTGGTACCACCTTTCTTCACAGTCTGCTCACACAAACTGCCTTTCAAGTACACGCATCCTGTAAAAATAATCCAGTCAATCTGCGAATACTCTGACAAGATAACGGCTGCCGCGCCGCTGCAGTCTACTTTTGCAAAATCGCAAGTTCGGTGCAGAGCTCAGAGAGGTATTCCTTATAAGCTTCCCCTGCGCCTCTCACCTGCCGGCTGCTCTCTGTTGGTTTCCCTTATCAGTACTTGTTCTCCTCAACGCTGATACACAGAGTATAACAATGTGATTAAAAAATGTCAAGTCATTATTTTCAGTATCTTGACTCCGTTAGATTTTTTCTTTTAAAATATCCAATTACACTTTTTTTATTTCTTAGAAATATCCATTCCGAAGTACTTCTCAGACAGCTCGGTCAGTGTGCCATCCTTTGCCATCTCATCAAGTGCATCATTTACAGCCTCTAAAAGAGTAACTGTATCATCACCCTTACGGATCGGAATTGCAATCTCCTCTACCTGATCGGAGTAGGTTGCAATCTTGATGTTTGAATCTGGATGCTCTTTCTTGTAATCGTTAAATACAACTTCTGCATTAAGTGTTGCATCGATACGCTTGGAAAGCAGCAGCTCGATAGTCTGATTTAAATCGTCAACACCAGTAACAGTTGCACCATATGCCTCTGCCTGTGATGCGTAGGTACTTGTGATTGTGTTTGCAGTCTTCTTGCCCTTTAAATCTTCCATTGATGAAATCTCATCGTAATCGCCGCGAACGATAACAGCAGTCTTATTATATGCATATGGAGTAGAGAAGTTGTACTTTTCTGCACGCTCCTTTGTCACGCCAACACCATTTACCATGATATCGTAACGTCCTGTCTCTAGACCTGCAAGCAGTCCATCCCACTCGCCCTCTACAAACTCAACCTCTACGCCAAGTTTCTCTGCAATGTTCTGTGCCACCTCTACGTCATAGCCAACAAGATCATTGTTATCATCATGGTAGGTCCACGGAGCCCATGTTCCCTCCATTGCCACAACAATGTTTCCGCGCTCCTTAATCTGTGCTAAAAGATCATCTGCTGACTCGCCGGTTCCGATTTCTGTAGATACTTCTTCGCTTCCAAGCTCAGTCTCAGCCTTCTTTGATTCTTCCTCGCTCTTTGCTTCTGCGCTTGTGTTTACTTCGCTGCTGCCTGCTTCTGTATCCTTGGTCTCGGCAGACTTTGTAGTAGTCTCCTTTGTCTCCTGTGCAGAAGTCTTTGCAGCTGTAGTACTCTTATCAGATGTACCCTTTGAAGAGCAGCCTGTCAATGCGGCAGATGCAATCACTGCTGCTGTTAATGTGCATGGAATTAATTTCTTAATTGTCATAATTTTCCTCCTCTTTATTTTATGAAAAAGCAGTACTGACAGATATTTTCCTTATCAGAAATGCTTTTACAATCAATAATTACTCCTGAAAGATTCGCAAGAACTCCTTTGTGCGCGTTTCCTTCGGATGCTCAAAAAATTCCTTTGATGATCCCTGTTCGACAATTACTCCTTTTTCCATGAAGATCACACGATTTGATACTGTTCGCGCAAAGTTCATCTCATGAGTAACAACAAGCATTGTCATTCCTTCCTGTGCAAGCCGCTTCATAACTGCAAGCACCTCCACCGTCAGCTCTGGATCTAGCGCCGATGTCGGCTCATCAAAGTAAATAATCTCTGGATTTACTGCTATTGCCCTCGCAATCGCCACACGCTGCTGCTGACCACCTGAAAGCTGCGACGGATAGTAATCACTTCGATCTTCCATGCCAACCTTTTTTAATGCCTCGTGTGCTATTTTATTTGCCTCATCCTTTGGCATTTTTCTTCCGACAATTAAGCCTTCCGTTACATTCTGCAATGCTGTTTTGTTGGCAAACAGGTTATAATTTTGGAATACAAAGGCCGTTTTCTTTCGAATGCGCGCAATTGTGCGCTTCGATGCCTTATGCAGTTCAATTGTCTCATCGTCAAATGTCATAGTTCCGCCATCTGCCTTCTCTAAGAAATTCAGGCAGCGAAGAAGTGTCGTCTTTCCTGATCCGCTCGGTCCAAGAATCGCAATCACATCTCCCTTATTAACAGAAAGGCTAATATCATGAAGAACATCTGTCTGACCAAATGACTTTTTAATATTTTTAATCTCCAGCATGTATTACCCCTCCTTTCTGCCATAGTAGCTTAGCTTCTTCTCACCTATACTCTGCAGCTTTGTCAAAACGGTTGAATACATCAGATAAATCAGACCTACTTCAGAATATAAAAGCAATGATTCATAATGTACTGCTACGATCTGCTTTGTCGTTTGAAGCATTTCCGTTACGGTAATACATGATGCCAAAGATGTATCCTTTACCATGGAAATCAATGAATTAAACAGTGATGGGAACGCGGTGCGCATTGCCTGTGGCAGCACGATTCTAAAAATCGTCTGTATATAAGAAAGACCTGCACACTGTCCGGCCTCTAACTGTCCTGACGGAACTGATTCTAACGAAGCACGAACTGTCTCTGCACAATATGCGCCTTCATTTAATGCAAATACAATTACTGCTGCTGGAAATGGATCGAGTAAAATTCCGATCCTCGACAAGCCAAAAAACACAATATACAGCTGGACTAAAAGCGGCGTACCACGAAAGATCCAGATATAAAAGCGACAAATCTGCTTTAACACTTTGATGTTCGCAAACTGCACTAGAGCAACCACAATTGCAATCACCATTGCCAGTGAAAAGGAGATCACTGTCAGCGGAATGGTGACAGTCAAGCCCTGCAAGAACATCTTTGGAAAGGAGTCAATAAACAGATTCCACAACCGACCACTAAACATAAAACACCCTCTTTTCTTAATAAAAGAATAAAAGCAACGCGGCAACCCGCAGGCCGCCGCGTCAAAAACTTTAAAAACCTACTTCTCCGATAGTTTAATAGATTTTTTCCGATATGTCAATGAAATAAAATCTTATATTTTTGTACTTTTCTGTTACTGTTCATACCATGCGACTGTTAGCGCTATTGCAATTATCAAAAATCCAAGACCCACAAGAAGTGTCATATATTGTCCTTTGCCTTTTTGCTTTCGCTTTTTGGCCTTTTCTACCTTAAACTCGTAGAATTTTCCATTCGCTTCCCGTGTGGAAAACGGAATCAGAAAATGAGCACCTTTTTGCAGTGCAAAGGAGAAAATATCAAGCACACCAGTAGTGGATATCCAGACAAGAAGACCAAAGCTTATATATAACAGTGCAATGACAGAAAAGCCATTGCCAATTGCCAGGATACGGTCTGCAGCCGATACGCCTTCTGCAAACGCTCCCTGCGATGTCATAACACCGACTGCGATAATAAGGCCAATTACAATCTGGATTATTAAACGGATTATATTTTTTTTCTCCATTTAATTTCCTTTCATCTGCTCTTTGTAACGTGCAAACTCGGCATCGTTGCAATGTACAAAATGACCTGGAGCAACCTCACGGAATGACGGTTTGTCTACTGTGTAATCATGCTCCTTTAACGGAACATAGCTTATACGCTGACGCTGCTTCTCGTAGTGCGGGTCTGGAAGCGGAATTGCAGACAGAAGTGATTTTGTATATGGATGAAGCGGATGCTTGAACAGCTCATCGGAGTCGGCCAGCTCTACCATTTTTCCATAATACATAACACCGATTCGATCTGAGAAATATTTTACAACAGACAAATCATGCGCAATAAACAAGATTGTCAGTCCCATCTTATGACGAAGATCATCAAGAAGGTTGATAACCTGTGCCTGAATGGAAACATCAAGTGCACTAACTGGCTCATCCGCAATGATAAGCTCTGGATTCATAACAACCGCACGTGCAACACCAATACGCTGGCGCTGTCCGCCGGAGAACTCATGTGGGTAGCGGCCTGCATGCTCACGCACAAGACCAACGAGTTCTAGTACACGATATACTTCTTCATCAATCTTTTTCTGATCCTTCTCACCGCGAATAACAAGACCTTCTGCAATAATCTGACGCACGGTCATACGCGGGTCGATGGATGCAATAGGATCCTGGAAAATCATCTGAATATCGGTTACGGCACGACGGCGCTTCTGATCTTCCTGCGCAAGACGAATCTGCTTTTTTTGCTCTGCAATCACTTCATCGCGCTTTTTCTTTGCATCCTTTAATTTCTCGCCGGACACACCAGACTTCTTTAAAGCAGTATAAGCTTTCTTTGCCTTCTCGATCTCCCACTTGTAGGAGCCAGTTCCTGCTGCGATGCGTTCTCCCTTAAAGTATACATTTCCGGAAGTGATGTTGTAAAGCTTGATGATGGAACGTCCTGTCGTAGTCTTTCCACAGCCGGACTCTCCTACAAGGCCGAATACTTCGCCCTTTTTCACTTCAAAGCTGACATCATCCACTGCCTTATTTTCTTTAAAATACTGGCACAGATGCTCTACCTTAAGCAGAGTCTCCTGTGAGCTTGCCACATTCTTTTTTTCAGGCATTGGACTTTCCTCCCTTCTCTTTCATTCGTGCAATTCTATCGGTGATGATCTTTGGAATCTCTACCTTTGGTGCATCCGGATGGAGCAGCCATGTTGCCGCATAATGCGTATCACTGATCTTAAACATCGGCGGCTGCATCTCAAAATCAATCTTAAGCGCATACTTGTTACGATCTGCAAATGCATCTCCTACCGGCGGATAAATCATATTCGGCGGTGTTCCTGGGATAGCTTCAAGACGATCATTTGTATCAACATCAGGCATGGCAGAAAGCAGTGCCCATGTATACGGATGCGCCGGTGAATAGAAGATATCATCTGCTGTTCCAGTCTCAACAAGCTTTCCTGCATACATAACGCCAATACGATCTGCCATGTTTGCAACTACACCAAGATCATGCGTAATAAAGATAATAGACAGATTACGCTTTTCCTTTAAGTGATTGATAAGTTCCATGATTTGTGCCTGGATCGTAACGTCAAGTGCTGTTGTTGGCTCATCACAGATCAAAATATCTGGGTCAGCTGCCAGTGCAATTGCAATAACAATACGCTGTCTCATACCGCCTGAGAACTCAAATGGGTACTGACGATAACGCTTTCTAGGCTCGGAGATACCTACCTCCTCCAAAAGCTTTAATGCCTTGTACTTTGCCATTTCCTTTGTCACACGGCTTACGGCGCCAGATGCGTTTTCACGGAAAAATTCAATCAGCTCTTTTGTCTTTTTCGCAAAATCAACTTCATTTTGCTCTGCCAAATCTTCTTTATAATGCTCTGTCAGACGATTTAACAGTTCTCTTACATTATCCTGCTCAAGCTCAAGGTCAACTGCCGTAGATGGTGTTACCTTCCATGTTGGCTGTTTTCCCTTTGCAGTCAGATTATCATATTTCTTCTGCTGTTTTGCATGCTTTTTTGCAGCAGCTTTATTTTTATCAATTCCGCCAAAATAATGCTCCTGTGAAGCACGGATGCTTCCTGCAAATGTCCATGCAAGTCCATCCTTATGAATCTCAATAGGATCAATTGAAGCCTCTACTGCCTGAATCATCTTCTCAGCAGCTTCTTTACATGACTTCACATCCCAGGAATCACTGTCAAAGATGCTTCTGTTTGCACTAATCACATCAATTGCTTCCTTCTTTTTCCTTGCAGATTCCTTTGCACTAAAGGAAAGTGCCTTTGATGCTTCCTCACAAAACTCGTTTAAGAAGCTCTCCTCAAGATAGGTGCGCATCATTTTGTTAAGCTCATCAATCGGCATAGAAACTGGCACAGACTTTCCAGAGAACTGCGCATAGTAACCCATACTAAAGAAATCTGGTTTTTCTTTTTTAAGTGCTTCTGTCATGATGCCCTGCAAAATCTCAAGCTGCGCTTTTGATGCTGTAAAGTTTTTTGACTTGCAGTCAGAAGGAATCACTGATTCAAGTGTCTTTACGGCAGCTTCAAGCTTGCTCTTATCATTGCTTACAACAAAATCATTTGGTGTAAGCTTTGACAGGCGCACGATTTCCTTAAGTGTATACTTCGGATCATCGAGTGCTTTCTTTTCAATATGAAACAGTGCATCTGTAATATCGTCAAGCACCTCGATTGCAGCCTCATGCGCTGTGTTGTATGTCTGCTCAATCTCGATATGCTTAAATTCAAACTTATCAAAGTTTTGGCAAAGTGTGTGCGCCTTTGTGCTGTCTGTACCTGCCGCTGTCATTGTCTTTTCAAGCAGCGCAAGTGTCTGATTAAAGGAGTTTCTGCTGGCCTTCTGATGTGCCTTTCCCTTTAACAGCATCGCCTCTGTCAGCTGCTTTCCGACACGCATAATCGGATTTAAACTTGAAAGCGGATCCTGGAAGATCATTGCAATCTTATCACCACGGATGCGGTAAAAATCATCCTCACCTATTTTTAACAGATCCATACCATCGTAGATGATTGAACCGCCCTCGATGATGGAGTTTCCTGCAAGGATTCCAAGAATTGCCTTTGAAGTTACTGATTTACCTGAACCAGACTCTCCTACAATTGCAAGTGTCTCTCCTTTATTTAAATCAAAGCTGATATCTCGTACCGCCTGTACTTTTCCTGCCGGTGTGCGGAATGAGACAACCAGGTTATTTACTGAAAGTTTCTTTTCCATTCTAAATTACTCCTCCGTTCCTCTCAGGGATGGGTTAAAGGCATCCCGCAATCCGTTTCCAAACAGGTTGAAGGAAATCATAAGCAGGGAAATATAAATTGCCGGGAATAAAATAATGTGCGGATACGTTGTAAGCATCGAAGTTCCCTGTGAAAGCATGGTACCAAGTGATGTCATATTCGAAGAATCCAGATTTACAATTCCCAGATATGTCATGTTCGACTCTGAGTAGATAACACTCGGAATCGTAAGCACAGCACTAGTAATTAATGTTCCGATTGCATTTGGGAAAATGTGCTTAAACATCAGTCGTGAATCTTTAGCGCCAAGTGTACGTGCAGCCAGAATATATTCCTGATTCTTATAACGATAAAACTGCATACGTGTCTTGCTTGCCATACCAATCCAGCCTGTAAGTACAAACGCAAACAACAAAGATGGCACAACGCCGACCTTACTTGCCAGATGCAGCTGGAACAATGATGTTACTACAATAAACGGAACATCGTTTAAGATATCGGAGATTCGCTCCATGATCAAATCGATTGCGCCGCCGTAGAAGCCCTCGATTGCACCGTAAACAGCACCGATTGCCAAGTTGATTGCAGAAATAATCAATGCAAACAAAAGACTAAATCTTGCACCCTCAGCCATTCTTGTCAGGATATCCTGTCCGTAAGCATTTGTTCCGAACAAGAATATCGGCTCATGGCCGTAACGATACTGAAAATAGCTAAGAGAATCTACACGAACCTTAAATGACATTGACGCTGAAGAACCTGTTACTGTCGCATAGCGATATGAACCATCATCTCCAGCAATACGAAGACTGTGATAATCGCCGTCTTTTCCCTTTGTCAGATAAATAGGCGTAATATTTCCATCCTTATCCAGCTTCGGTGCACCCTTATTCGTACACTTATACCAGATATTTGGATCTGAACGCAAATTCGGTGCCTGAATTGACTTTGAGTCAACTGACGGATAAATTACCTGAATCTGATTTTCATCCTGCCAATCTTGAATAGCCTCATACTCTGCTTTTGTCAGCGTCAGATTTAACATACCAATCTTGGAATAAGAATCTACTCTTACATCATAAAATGTGCTGTTTGATGTGCTGGAAGAATCCTCATAATCAGCCTTATAGACTTTTGTGATCGCATTTACTCCGCGCTCTGTCTCCATTGCCTCATAATATGCATACATATCACTGCTGATTGTTTCTCTCTTTGCACCATCCCAGCCTGCCCATGAAAATAGCTTTGACTTTGGAAGCAGCTTTCCATACTGAAGATACGTTGTATCAGTCTTCGATTTTGTATAATTGTTGTGTGACACAAGCGGAACAATAAGTGCAAATGCAAGAAGCAGTGCAATGATAACCGCTGCTGTCAGTGAACTCTTATTGCGGCAAAAACGCATCATAGCATCCTTGAAATAACCAACTGGCTTTGTCTCAAGCTTCTTGTCATGGATCGCTTCGCTGCGGTCAAAAAATTCAAATTTTTCTTTTGGGATATTTGTATAATCTGTATTTTTGCGTGCCATTTTATCGTTCCCCCATTCTGATTCTCGGATCGATAAAGCCGTAGCTGATATCAACTACTAGTCCTGATACAAGTCCGATCAGTGTATAAAATGCAGACAACAGCATAAAGAAGTTATAGTCGCGTGCTGTAATAGAATTTAAATACAGCTGGCCGACACCAGGTACACCAAAGATCGTCTCAATAATCAGAGATCCGCCTAAGATACCGACAAACTCTCCCAAAATCATTGGGAATACCGGAACCATGGAATTTCTCATTGCATGGCGAATCGTTGCCTGTGAGCGAGTCAAACCTTTTGTTCTTGCAAGCAACATAAAATCACTTGTCAATACCTCAGAAAGCTCGGCACGCACATATCTGGCCAGACTGGCAATACTTCCAAATGCCAGTGCCAGCACAGCCGGCATGACTGAGCGGAACATAGACAGTGAAAAATAGTTCGTTCCACTGTTCATCTGCAGTGGGAACAACTTAAGCTTATAGCAAAGCAAATACTGGATTAACAGTGCATATACATAAGACGGAACGGAAATAAATACCATGACAAGTGTAGAGATAAGATAATCCTGCCACTTGTTTTTCTTTAATGCAGCAAAAATACCAAGCAGCAGTCCGCTCGGAATTGCAAAAATCATGGAATAGATGTTTACCATCATGGTTGCCGGAAGTTTGGAAGTGAATACCTTCCATACATCCTGGCTGCGGTACAGCGCCTCACTGATTCCCCAGTCTCCACCTAATACGCTTCGTTTTAAGAAAATCAGATACTGTATCAGAATCGGCTTGTTATAGCCTAGCGCTTCTCTTCGCTGCTGAATCAGATTCATGTCCTTGCCAAACTGCTTGGCATCCACAAGCGGCAGCAGCTTTACAAGTACAAAGCATACTGTCAGAATTGTGAAGAAGACAAAAAACATCAGCGCGATACGCTTTAGTACGTACTTAACCATCGTTGTCCTCCGTTTGTTTTCATGTTTAATTTTACGGTTTTACGCTTTTAAAAATTTTTTCAAAAAACTGACAGGAAGGGGGCGGCAAGCCGCCCCCTTTCCCGTCGAAGTGTTGCTCTTTTTCGCAACATAATCACTTCTTATTATTCGATTTCTCGATTTTGATACTTTTCGCAACATAATCACTTCTTATTATTCGATTTCTCGATTTTGATACTTCATTAGTTGTAATTGAGTTTTCCACCCTGCTCAGATACAAATGCATCCCACTCAGCATCGCTGTAGTCGTATGTCATGTACTGAACACCACCGCGGCCGATGCTGTAGTAATACTCATCTGTAGCAAACTGAATCTTCATACTCTTTAATGCAGCTGTGCAGTCATCGAACATTGGAATCAGGTCATAATTTCCAAGAACTGCATTCTCCAGTCCAACTAATACCTCAAAACGATCTTCGCTGTTGTCATCTGCAGAACCAGCAGTGAACTCTTTTGTGGTACCATCCTCAGCCTTAATGGTAATAACCTCACCAAGCATAGCCTGAGTCCAATCCCATGCAGTTGCAGTGTAGGTAACGCCATCTGTCAATGTGATATCTATATCAGCAGACTTTGTATCCCATGACGGGTCGTACTGATACTCGCTTGATGTATAAGCTTCCATCAAGCTGTACGGATCAAGTGCAGCACCTGTCCAGCCTACACCAAACAGAAGATCTACCTGCTGGCTTCTAAGTGCCTCACTAAAGCCATTTCCAAGTGTATCATCTACGCTAAAGGTTAACTTGCCCTCAAGAGAAGTTCCCTTTACTGCCTCAGTGTAGCAGTTTACAAGGAACTCGTTACCCTTGTTGTAGAAGGTGCTCTCGCTGTTTGGAAGACCAATCTTGATCTCAACCACATCATCCTCATCCATAAGACCAGCTGCGATTGCCTCATCATATGCCTCGTTGAATCTCTCCTGAGCCATCTCTAAGTTGTAGCCTGTGATGCTGTCTACTGCATCGTCAACTGTTGCATACATCTTGCCATCACCGATATCATCGGACAGACCCCAGAAGTTTGCAAGAACAGTCTTTGCTTCCTCGGTATCACGATATGCAGTACCCTCTTCCGGATCAGAGATGATGCTGTTTGAGTAAAGACCAAATGCTGCAGAGCTTAATGGGTTAACTGCTGCATTGAATGCATCACGGTCAAGTGCATAGCAAAGTGCCTCACGGAAGGACTTTAAGCTAAGGATTGTCTTGTTGATGTTATCGCCAGCAGCCTTCTGTGCTGCCTCAAGTCCCTCTACACCTGGATTCATTGCCATGAAGAAGGTACTCTCACCAACGGTATAATATGCGTAATCGCTAGAACCGTAGGTCTCGATATCATCCTTTGTCAAGCCATATCTGTCAAGCTCACCGCTTAAGAACATCTCAAGTCTTGTTGATGGCTCTTTTACGCAGCTAACAACGATGCTTGTGGTCTGATACTGACCGTCTACATTGCCAAAGTAGTACTCGTTCTTATCAAGAACGTACTCCTTATCAGCCTGATAAGATGTCAGCTTGTAAGGTCCAAAGGAAGCAGTTGTCTCTGCAGAGGTACCATAAGTATTGTTGTAAACACCGTTGCTCTCAGACTCGCAGCTCTTATACAGATCTTCCTTTACTAACCAGGAATCTGTCAGTGAATACTTTAAGTAGAAGCCCTTTAATGGCTTTTCAAGGACTAAAACGAGTTCAGTATCGGATGGAGCAAAGATACCAACTTCGTCGATTGACATCTCTGGATACTCGGTACCCTGATAGATCATCTCTTCCCACTCTTTGTATGCATAGTCGCCGCCTTCTGCTGCGTAATCCTCTACAGTCGCATATCCGTGAAGATTTGCAACGATGTGCTCAAGTGCCTCAACAACCTCATCAGTTACCGGAACATAGCCGTCATCATTTGCATTTGCAGCCAAAACAGTCTCATACAGATCAACGTCGTCTTTCATAAATGCAGACTTATAATCGTCTAATGCATAGTAATCAGACAGTCCGTCAGAACCCCAAGTTGCACAGTCATTTAAGCTAACTGCTAAGTCATGTCCGTCTACAACGTAAACGCCATTCTCATTCTTCTCGAATGCAGATGGATCTACGTACTCATCCTCACCCATCTCAGAAGAGATAAAAGTCTCAGCATATGCATGCTGTCCTGCATAAAGGAAATTCTTTGCATTCTTTAATACAAGATTTCCAGAGTACAGCATATCTGCGCGGTGATGCTGTGCCTTCGGGTTTAACAGAAGTTCTGCGGACTTTACAAAATCAGAAGCAACGATCGGTGTACCGTCATCCCACTTTAAATCATCACGAATGGTAATCTTCCATGCCAATGACTCATCACCGTCTAAACCATACTGATCCTTATACTCAGCAGTTACATCCTCTGGATCGCCTGTTGCAACAAGCGGAACCATCTGATAACCATCCTGGGTATCGTTGTAATCGAAAGCGTAGAAACCTGCCTCCAGATACTGCATAAGCTCAGAGTCTGTCTGTGTCTGATTGTCATGCAGACTCCAGTTTGTTGGGAAATCGGCTAACGCATAGCGATAGGTATAGCTCTCAGACTCCGTTGTGGTTGCGTCTGATGCAAAAACTGCAGTGCTGCCAAGTGTAGTTGCAGCCATAGAAGCAGCCAGCATCAAAGATAATGCTACCTTTCTCATATTCATTCCTCCTATTTTCTTCTCATGTTCTGTTAGGTTTTATTTAGAACCTGATAAATCAGTATCATATATATTATATATGACCTAAAAAAAACTGTCAAGGCTAGGGCTGATTTTCTTTAGCTTTCTTAGTCAACTTGCCAGAGGGACACATTTTGAGCCACCGTCCCTGTCACCATGGCTTACTTGCAGTTCTTATCAAGGAAATCAAGCACTGTCTTTACAAACAGTGGATCCAGATCATTTGCCTGCTTTTTATCAAGGCGGGCAAACCATTTTGAAAGCACCTTTTCTGGAACACGGTTATAATACAAATCGTGAAGCATCTTTAACTCTTCCTTCTTGGCTAGATAATAAGCTGTTCCGCCCTTTGTGAAGAAAATTCCCATGTGATTGCTCTTTCCCGGACGTGTCTCGGTATAGTACTCAACATTTGGATTTGTAATATGACTTCGCTGCGCGATAATAGAAGATCCCTCATAGCTAATCACTTCATCCTCTTTGCCATGCATAACAAGAACTGGCACGTCACAGCTATTGATGCCATCAATTGCAGACAAATTATAATTCTTACCAAAAACAATACGCTGATAAAGTGCAGCAAACGGAAGCAATAAATCTACCAACAATGTTGGAATGATGCGTCCTGCCGCCTCTTTCGTAATTGCCATTGGACTAGAAAAACCTGAAATTGTAATAACACCTGCAATATTATGCTTAAAATTCAGCACTGCCGCAGCTGTATAACCGCCCCAGCTATGACCATATAAAAATACCGGAAGATTCTTTAGTGATGCAGACGCCTCAATATAACCCAAAACTGCATTCAAATCCTTCACAGCCTGATAGAAGCCCACGGATGAAGCTCCCTCACTTTCATACACGCCCGTATAATCAAATGTAAAGACCTGATAACCATCATCCAGCATATATTTAACCATGCTTAAGTTATCTTCTCCGCCGCTTGCAATTCCATGGCACACAACAACGAGACCTTTGGCAGATGCTTCTCCATATAAATATCCTGTCAGATGAGTGGAACCAGAGACGATTGTAATTTTTTTTCTTACCATTCCGCTCATGTCCTTATAGCGCAGACTGATTGCATCATCCTCCTTCTCCTGTCTGGCGAATACCTTGTGGAAAATACCTCTCACGGTCAAAATACTGGCTGCGCTTACCGCTGCCACTCCTGCAATGACTGCTTTTCCTTTTTTTGATTTTGCCATAGAATCCCATCCTTTCTCTGATATCTTTGTTCTACAATCATACCCTTATTTACGAAAAAAAGCAAGGCATGTGCCCTGCTTTTTGTGAGCTCTTAAAAGAGTGGGATCACAATCCCGGCGATCACAAGGATCATTCCAGAAATCAAAAAGGCTGCCATCTGACATGCTGCCTTTTCAGATTCATCCAACTCCTCATACGGCACAATTTCCTCATCGAGGTAGTCTGCAATATCGCCGCCCATGCTTTGCTTTGTTTTTTTCTTTTTATTTTTCACACCAAATTTCTTTTTCGCTGTATCAATAGGTGTTAATCCATCCAGATGCAGATAGGAAAACCATGCACCAGCCATTAAAATAATTCCAACTGCACCCAGTCCAAAGCCAAGCCTTGAAACTCCAATCCGCTCTACATTCACGTATTTATCCCATAGCAAGACGATCACCAGACCGATTAGGGTTCTGGTGATCGTTTTTGTTACAATGGGGCGAATCATATAGCGGTGATACTGTTTTTTCAACCATCTCATGCTCTTCTCTCGCCTCTTCTTTATGTTCTCTCTGCTGCATTGATTGCGTCAATCTCAGCACGATATTTCTCAAGCTCTGGCTCATTACCATATACAAAATGACCTTCAGTAATCTCTACCCACTGTGGCTTAGAGATTGTGTAATCATGAAGCGTTGGATCATAAATCAAAAGCTTTTTCTTCTTCTCGATTTCTGGATCCGGAATCGGAACTGCTGAAAGCAGTGCCTTTGTATAAGGATGCAGTGGATGATGGAATAATTCCTCTGCCTCTGCCAGCTCCACAATACGACCTTTATAGATAACAGCAATACGGTCTGAAATAAAACGTACTACAGAAAGGTCATGTGCAATAAACAAATATGTCAGTCCTCTTGATGCCTTTAACTGGTTTAACAAGTTCAATACCTGTGCACGAATAGAAACATCAAGCGCTGAAATCGGCTCATCAGCTACAACAAACTCTGGCTCCATAATCAAGGCTCTTGCAATACCGATACGCTGTCTTTGTCCACCAGAGAACTCGTGTGGGAAACGAGATGCAAACTCTGGAAGAAGACCAACCTCTCGAAGTGCCTTCTGTACCTTCGCCTCACGATCTGCCTCATCCTTATACATATGGAAGTTTAACAGACCTTCGGATACAATGTAATCAACCTTTGCACGCTCATTTAAGGATGCCATAGGATCCTGGAAAATCATCTGGCAGCTCTTAATAACCTCGCGGTCAAGCTCCTTTGAAATCTTTCCATTGATCTTCTTGCCCTTAAAGTAGATCTCTCCGGCCGAAGTAGGATTGATACGGGTAATAGCGCGGCCGATGGTAGTCTTTCCGGAACCGGACTCACCTACCAGGGAGAATGTCTCTCCCTTATAAATATCAAAATTCACATGGTCAACTGCTACAAACTTTTTTCGTCCTTTTCCGAAACTAATCTGCAGGTCTTTGACCTCAATCAGCTTTTCTCTCTCAGCCATACTCATACCTCTTTTACTTATGCGCTCTCATTTTCTGTCTGAGCTGCTGCACAGACTTCGGCGGTTCTATCTTCGGTGCACGCGGGTCCAGATACCAAGTCTTTGCCTTGTGCGTCTCTGAAACTTCAAAATATGGAGGCTCTTCCTCAAAATCAATAGCCAGTGCCTGTCTGTTTCGAGGTGCAAATGCATCACCCTTAATCTTGTTAAACAGATTCGGCGGTGTACCATCAATCGTTGGCAGTGCTTCGCCCTTCACGCCAAGCTGCGGAAGTGCAGAAAGAAGTGCCCAAGTATAAGGATGTCTTGCATCGTAGAAAATCTCATCTACCTTGCCTACCTCCACGATCTGTCCTGCATACATAACTGCAACACGGTCAGCCACATTTGCCACAACACCAAGGTCATGTGTAATATAGATAACAGACATATGGTACTCTGCCTGTAGATTTCTGATCAGCTCCAAAATCTGAGCCTGAATCGTTACGTCCAGTGCGGTGGTAGGCTCATCGCAGATTAAAATCTGCGGCCGGCATGCAACCGCAATAGCAATAACAACACGCTGTCTCATACCGCCTGAAAACTCATGCGGATACTGGTTATAGCGCATTTCAGGATATGGAATACCTACCTTCTCAAGAATCTGAAGAGTTGCCTTCTTTGCGACAGCTCCCTTAAGACCCTGATGAAGCTCGATACACTCCTGGATCTGCTTTCCAACCTTTTTCAATGGATTTAAGGAAGTCATAGGATCCTGCATAACCATCGCGATTTTCTTACCACGAATAGTCATCCACTCCTTTTCCTTCTTAAACTTTGCCAGATCCTTGCCATCGTACATAATGCTTCCGCCGGTAATACTGCCGTTTCCATCAAGCATACCGACAAATGTCTTTGTAAATACACTTTTTCCTGAACCGGACTCTCCTACGATTGCAAGTGTCTCTCCATCATACAGATCAAGAGAACACTTACGGATCGCATTTAATTTGTTTCCGCGAAGGCTAAACGTAATTTCAACGTCTTTGGCGGATAATATTGGTTTCTTTTCCATTGTTCTCCCCCCTTAAACGTGATTTCTCGGATCAGCCGCATCGGAAAATGCGTTACCAACCAGATAGAATGTGATCGTAACAACAGATACAATAACTGCCGGGAATACCAGCAAATATGGATAATTCAGGAAATAGCTTCTTGCATTACGAAGAAGGATTCCAAGTGTAGGTGTGTTAATATCAAGACCAAGACCAAGATAGGAAAGCGTAGTCTCCATACTGATTGTTCTCGGAATTGACAGTGCCACTCTTAAGATAATAACACTAATCAGGTACGGTAAAATGTTCTTAAGCAAGATACGGTACGTCGGAGTACCTAAACATCTTGATGCTAAGTTATACTCGCGGTCACGATACATCATAACAAGGTTACGGATATTTCTTGCCATTCCAAGCCAACCAAATGCAATCAAGGACACTGCCATGATGGTAAAGCTCTTACCAACCATTAATGCAATCAGTGTCATGTAAATGATCTGCGGAATATTATCAATTACATTATACAGCTCTGTAAAGAAACGGTCTAACTGACGAACATATCCCCAAAGAAGACCAATCGTAACACCAAGCACACACTCACCGATTGCAACGATACAGGCAAGCTTAATGGATGTCTGTGTCGCATACCATACCTGGCTCCAGTAGTCACGTCCTAGGTTATCAGTACCAAACCAGAACTCTGAGTTTGGAAGAATAAAGCCCTTTGAACTATCTGTGACAAGATTACGATAATCGTATTTTCCGATTACAAGTGCAACGAAGGAAAATACAACAAGTGCAACAAACACAATTAAAAGCGCAACTGCACTCTTTTTCTTTAAGAAATTGTGAATTACAGATTTCCAATAAGAATAATTGGAATATCCGATCATCTCGGCCTTTTCAGGAGAGTACTCGACAACCTTAAAGCGTGCGTCATCATTTGAATTGACTGCCATTATCTTGTACCTCCCTTTCCGGTCAATGTAATACGTGGGTCAATGATCATCATCAAAACATCACCCAAAAATACGCCGATGATACCAAGTGCAGCGTATAAAATAACAAGCGTTTGAACAACATTTGTGTCATAACGGTTGATTGCGTCAGTAAGAAGAGAACCCATACCTGGAACAGAGAAGAAACGCTCTACCAGAAGAGAACCGCCGACTGTCAGCAAAATAGAATAAGGAATATACTGTGCAAGCGGAACGAATGCATTTCTAAGCACATGAGTAACCATGATGCGCTTCGAGGAAAGACCCTTCACACGCGCCAGCTTAATGTAATCCTTATTTAACTCATCTACCATGTAACGTCTTGTCCACAGTGCATAGCCTGCAATTGATGAAAGAGAAAGACATGCAACCGGCAGAATCATAGACGGTCCTGGATTTCTCGTTGAATACATGGAAGGAAGCTTTAACACATGGGAACCAAATACAAGAACAAGTGAATACGCAACAAGCGGCGGAACTGCATTTACCAATATCGTGTAAATTGTTCCAATGCCGTCGATGATACCGTCCTTAAAACGTGCCTGAAGCACACCAATTACAACACCAATTACCAGAGAGATTGCAAAGGAGATCAGACCTAACTGCATCGACATTGCAAACTTTCCGCCAATTACCTTTACAACAGAGACACCGCTTTGAATTCGTCGAGACGTACCAAAGTCAAGTCTCAACAACTGCCCATAATAGCGTGTCAGCTGTGTAAAGGTACTATCTAATAAACCTGCTGCTTGAAGCTGATCGTGCTTTTGCTGATCGGTCAGCTTCATTAGCTGGTCCTCGGTAAAATAATAATCCGTAGGCAGCATTCTAAGCAGCAGGAATACGATAGTCACCACAATGAGGATTGTTACAAGAGACTGTAACAATCTCTTTACGGTGTATTTTGCCATATATTATTCAGCAGAACCTGTGTTCCAGGTTTCCTGGAATCCAGCGTAGTCTTCTGCAGTATAGGCGTCTGTAGAAGTCTCCCAATTCTTATACTTCAAATTCTGAATACCAAACATAGCGTTCTGCTTGGTGTAATCATTTACGTGAGTCAGCTCCCAACCGATATCAAAGTTTGACGGAATGGTCAGTGCATGATCAAGTAAGAATGCCTCTGCGTCTGCATATGCATCATATCTTGCATCCAGATCATCTGTGATGGCATCAGCCTTATTTACTAACTCAGTAAACTCATCATACAGTGCATTCAGCTCTTCGCTCTCATTATCTACTGCATGACCATAAGCTACCATGTAATATGCGTTATCTCCGTCATTTGTTTCCTGTCCTAAGTAGTTCTGCGGATCACCGTAGTCAGCTCCCCATCCGTTAATAACGAAGGACTGACGTCTCGGATCACGAACTTCCTTAGAAAGACTGGATACATAAGAATCAATATCAAGAACGATGAAGTCATCACCAAAGGAATCGGAGAATGCCTGCTTTAATACATTTGCACTATCAAGAGTAGTCTGATTTCCACCAGCTACGAAATATCTTGCATGTACAGGGAAGGTAACGCCTGCTGCTGCTAACTCCTCCATTGCCTGTGCCTTGTACTCTTCAAACTTCTCAGAATCAAGACGAGTCATTGTCTCACCATCATACGCCGGAAGACCTAACTTTTCCTGAACCAGACTGGTGTACTCGGTACCATCAGACAGGTAAACAAGACCCTGCATTGTGTATGCATTGTTGTAGCACTTGTATGGATTAATTGCATTTGTTCTCTTGTAGTAGCTTCCAAGATCAAGACCATAGTACCAGCACTTACGGAATGCTTCGTTTGCAATAGCAGTATTCCAGTTGGTATCCTCAGACTGATCATCGTTATGCTTATCATAGTTAAAGTGGAACTGATAAGAGAACTTAGTTGGACGCTTCTCAACTAACTGATCATGAAGTGGATCTGACTCATTATTGTAGATAGTAGTCAGGTTAGACTCTGACAGATCTACACGATCAAGCTCACCAGTAGTATACAGCTGATAAGCAGTATCAACAGACTCTACCATCTTAACAGTAACAGAATCAAACAGCTTTGCATCGGTATCCCAGTACAGTGGGTTCTTTGTCAAGGTCTTTGTATTCTGCTGGATGTACTCAGTACAGGTATAAGCACCATTGTACCAGATATTCTCTGGTGTTGCAGCCTTAAAACTGTCAATGCCGATCTCATCGATCATTGCCTGAGAAATTGGATACAGACAGTTATAGGTAGCTACAGTATCAAAATATGGCTTCTCACTTACACATGTATACTGTAATGTATAATCATCAATTGCCTTGATGCCAACAGTATCAGCAAACTCTGGGCTTTCAGCTGTCAATGCAAGACCTGCATCTGCATCAAGCTCGCTTGTCATGTTGTAGTAATCCTCTGCACCAACGATCATCTCCATCGGCATAGCAGTGTTAGTTGCATCATTCTTGTGGAAGTTTAATACCCACTCAAGTCCGGTTAAGAAATCCTGTGCAGTAACCTCACCCTTCTCATTTCCGTTCTGATCAACCCACTTAACACCCTGTCTTAAATGGAATGTCCAAGTAATACCGTTATCCTCTGTCTCCCAGCTCTCTGCGACTGCCGGTACCAGCTTGCCATACTCATCTGATTCAAGCAAACCATCATACAAATTGGTCAGTACCTGAAGATCAGTTGCCAGCTGAGAATACAAAACGTTCCAAGTCTCAATTTCTCTTGACTGAAGCTCGTAATCATACAGATCCTTAATCTCGTCTGCCATTGCCGGTACTGCGGATACTGCTGCCATTGCAAATGCTGTAAGAACAGCTGCTGCCTTTCTTGTCTTTCTCATGTGTCATCCTCCTTTTTGATGATATGACTTAGTCTCTTCTTAATTGTCATTTCCCCGTAGATGTCATAATACCTATACGAAGAGCGTCTGCCCTGCAGAAATCAAATCATAAGACGATTTTCATCTGTTGTCACTTTAAAGCAATGTAGCATTTTTGTCAAATATGCCCTCCCTACGAATGACATTAAAAAATGCTGTCTATTGCTTACTTGTGTCAGCAAAGAATGATTTGAAAAAAGATGGTACACTTTTCCATGATCCTAATTGTGCCCATCTACTCTCGTCTAGTCATGTTCTGCTTGAAGCATACCGTTACTATAAACCAAATAAATGCATCTGTCAATCATTTATCTTGATTTTTTATAAGAAAAACTTACCTTTTTTCACAAAAAATGCCTTTTTTGTTTATTTTATGAGGTTAACCCCATAAAAAAAAGCATTTTTTCTTAAAAAACTTTCGTTTCTTCTGTTTACAATCCAGAAGTTATCTGCTATGATGAATCAATGTTAATAAATATTCTGTTACTGTTATTACACAGCAAAGTGAGGGGTTTGTTATGGATCATATTGACCGCTGCATCGTTGATATTCTGCAGCATAATGCACGTTTACCGGTTAAAGAGATTGCCAGCCGTGTCTCTTTGTCATCGCCGGCCGTATGCGCCCGCATCGAGCGTCTTGAAAAATCTGGTGTCTTAGCTGGCTACCAGGCTATGATAAATGTAACCGCTATCGGCTATCTGGTAAAGGCATTCATAAATCTGGAGGTAGAACCAGAACAAAAACCAGCCTTCTATCCTTACATCGAGTCTTGCACAAATGTAGTCGAATGTAGCTGCGTCACCGGCGATTACTCTATGCTGATTGAAGCCTATTTCCATACCACACAGGAGCTTGACCAGTTTGTCAATTATCTTCAAAAATTTGGGCGCACCCGCACCCAGATTGTATTTTCTACATGTGTGGAGCACCGCGGCATTCCGCTGTCCGAAGACAGCACGCTCCAGCCGCCAAACAGCTTAAAAAAGTCTGAGAAAAACGATTCTGATAAATAAACAATAAGCGAGCCGGATTAATCTTATTATCCGGCTCGCTTATATTTTACCTATTATTATTTAGAAGCATTTTCATTCCATGTCTCTAAAAAAGCAGCATAATCTTCTGTGGTATACGCATCTGTAGAAGTTTCCCAATTCTTATACTTGTTATTCTGAATACCAAACATTGCATTGATCTTAGAATAATCATTGATGCGGGTCAGCTCCCAAGAAATATCAAAATATGCCGGAACAATCAAAGCATGATCAAGCATAAATGCTTCTGCCTCTGCATATGCCTCATATCTTGCATCCAGATCATCTGTGATAGCATCTGCCTTATTTACAAGCTCAGTAAACTGGCTGTAAAGATCTTTAAGTTCATCGCTCTGACTGTCTACTGCATGACCAAGCTGTACCATATAGTAAGCATTGTCACTGTCATCTGTCTCCTGACCTAAATAGTTCTGCGGATCACCATAGTCAGCACCCCATCCAGCGATAGCAAAGGATTGACGCTTAAGGCTGTAAACCTCCTTAGAAAGACTGGATACGTAAGAATCAATATCAAGAACGATAAAATCATCGCCAAAGGAATCAGAAAATGCCTGCTTTAACACATTTGCACTGTCAAGAGCAGTCTGGTTTCCGCTAGCTACGAAATATCTTGCATGTATCGGGAAGGTAACACCCTCTTTTGTCAGCTCTTCAATTGCCTGAGCCTTGTACTCCTCAAACTTAGCTGAATCAAGACGTGTCATCGTCTCTCCATCATATGACGGCAGACCTAACTTTTCCTGAACTAGCTCGGTATACTCTGTACCATCAGAAGTATAAATCAGCCCCTGCATTGTATAGGAGTTGTTGTAGCACTTATATGGATTGATAGCGTTTGTTCTCTTATACCAGCTGCCCAGATCAAGACCATAGTACCAGCACTTACGGAATGCTTCATTTGCAATTGCAGTATTCCAGTTTGTATCCTCTGTCTGATCATCATTAAGCTTATCATAATTAAAATGGAACTGATATGACTTCTTGTTCGGACGCTTCTCTACCAGTTGATTATGATAAGGATCAGACTCATTATTATAGATTGTCATCAAATTTGACTCAGACAGATCCACGCGATCAAGCTCACCAGTGGTATACAGCTGATATGCAGTATCTGCAGACTCTACCATCTTAATTGTAACAGAATCAAACAGCTTTGCATCAGTATCCCAGTACAGCGGATTCTTTGTCAAGGTCTTTGTATTCTGCTGGATGTACTCTGTACAGGTATAAGCACCATTGTACCAGATATTCTCAGGTGTTGCAGCCTTAAAGCCATCTACACCAATCTCATCAAGCATACCCTGTGAAATCGGATACAGACAGTTATAGGCAGCTACAGTATCAAAGTATGGCTTCTCGCTTAAACAGGTATACTGTAAGGTATAATCATCGACTGCCTTAATACCAACAGTATCGGCAAACTCTGGACTCTCAGCAGTCAGTGCAAGTGCTGCATCTGCATCCATCTCATTTGTCATGTTGTAGTAGTCCTCTGCACCAACGATCATCTCCATCGGCATAGAAGTATTTGCTGCATCATTCTTATGGAAGTTTAATACCCACTCCAGTGAAGTTAAGAAATCCTGTGCGGTAACTTCACCCTTCTCATTTCCGTTCTGATCAACCCACTTTACACCTTTTCTTAAATGGAACGTCCAGGTAAGACCATTATCCTCAGTCTCCCAACTCTCTGCGATTGCCGGTGTCAGCTTGCCATACTCATCTGCCTCTACAAGACCATCATACAGATTAGTAAGTACATTCGTATCGCTCATCAGCTGAGACTGTAAAATGTTCCAAGTTTCAATCTCTCTTGACTGAAGCTCATAATCATACAGATCCTTAATCTCGTCTGCCATTACCGGCGCTGCTGATACGGCAGCCATTGCAACTGCTGTAAGGACAGCTGCTGCTTTTCTCGTCTTTCTCATACTTCTTTTCTCCTTTTGATGATATGACTTAGCCGCTCTTCTTAATGTCATTGCCTATTGATGCCAAAATACCTTTATGAAGAGTGCTCATGCTGCAGGTATAAAAACATTCTATGTCGTTAGCACTTTAAATCAGCATAGTGTTTTCTTAAAAAAAATTTCCCACCGCAAAACCACATGAAGTGAGGTACCTGTTTGATGCATACTGCTACTATAAACCTATTATGCTCATTCGTCAATCTCAAAATTTAGTATATTGTTAATTGGGCGCCCTTCATTGAAGGACGCCCAATTAACAATATTTTAATCACAGTGTGTCATAATCTTTATAATCTCTTCGTCTGTGCCATTCATTCCTTCTGCACCAATTCGACAGATATTACGAATAGTATTCTCAACACCCTTACTTACAATTCCATCCTCACCATAGAACTGCTGGCCATGGCGATACATTTCATATCCTAAAATTCCAGCATCCACAGAAGATGCAATCTTTGCTGCACATGATGGCTTTGCTCCATCGCAGATAATACCAGATGTAATTGCAATAGAATTTACAAGTGTATGAGCCACCTCATCGATGCCGCCGCCAAGTAAAAATGCAATTGCACAGCCTGCTGCACATCCGGCACTTACTGCTCCGCAAAATGCAGACAATGGTCCAATTCCTGTCTTAATGTGAATTGCAATAAGATTTGATACCAAAAGTGCACGAAGCAGTTCTTCGTCACTCTTATGATATTCCTTTGCATAAATAATAACAGGAACTGATACAGTAATTCCCTGGTTTCCACTTCCAGAATTGATTACAACAGGAAGCTCACAGCCACTCATACGTGCATCGGAGCCTGCTGCTGCATATGCTCTTGCTTTTGTACGCACATCTTCACCATATGTATCAAGCAAAACACTTCCCACATTTGCACCCCAGTCCTCTTTTACACCAACCTGTGCAATATTATAGTTATACTCAACCTGTCTGTTTAACAAATCACTTACTGTGCTTAAATCTGCAGTCTTCGCATACTCTACAATTCCCTCAATGCTAAGGCGGCTTCTGTCAGCGCGCTGCTCTGCTGCCGCAGCCTGGCTCTCTGCCAGTTTCTGTGCACACTCGCAGTCGTCCTGCTCGTTTAACATAACCTCGCCATTACGCGCGATATACACAATATCAGTATGATGCTTTGATACACGCACAACTGCACTATTTTCCTTGGCTTTTACTGTTACACGAATATCAAGCTTATCACCATCCTCCATTGCCTTTACACTAAATGGAACATTATTTAAATACTCAGCGATTTCCTTTTGTTCTTCTGGTGTTACCTTTGCGATAACCTCAAGACATGCTTTTGAATCTCCTGCCACGATTCCAGCTGCCGCTGCCGCTGGGATTCCCTTCATGCCGCCTGTATTCGGTACGATAACACTCTTTACATTCTTGATAATATTGCCACTCGCCTCAATGATAACCTCTGTCGGCATCTGGCCTAATACTTCTCTTGCCTTTGCGGCACAGTATGCCAGCGCAATCGGCTCTGTACAGCCAAACGCTGGTGTCAGTTCTTCGCGCAAAATCTGCGCATATGTCTTATGATCTTCTCTTGTAAGCATTACAATTTTCTCCATTTTTCTATATGATCCGTGCCTCGCACTATTATTCATGATATCAATTATCGTGTTTTTTGTAAAGGTTTTGCCAAATTTTCTCTCATTGATTTTTCGTTTTTTGTAATTTTACATCGCATTTTGCGAAAAACTATGTTATCATAGAATATATCTCTTACAGACAGGACTGACAGCTATGGAACAACACACTAAAAAGCACGCAAGGCACTATTTTTATCATTTAAAAAATGCCTTGGGCGGCTTAAAAATTGCTATGCGCGGTGCCTTTTTAAATATAAAAAGTATGCTCGCGCTTCAAATTATTTACTCTATATTTTACACCCTGATTGAATACTCACTCTTTCAGCTTCTTTTAAGTATTGCATTAAAAATCGACGGCTACAGTTTTTTAAATTCCGCCAATATCGGACGCTTTCTGATCACACCTCCGGCAATCGCAATGCTTCTGATTTTATTTTTGACTGCATGTGTGCTGACTTATCTTAATGCATGCATTCTTCTTGGCGGCTTTCAGGCTTCTTTGGCAAGACAGAAGCTTCGCATGAAGGATATTTTTCTACATGGCTGCGCAAAAGGCTTTCAAAGATTTCACTTTAAACAGCTGTATGTCGCTCTGCCTTTATTTGCCTACCAGATTTTAATCAACCTATTCTTTTTCTATGAAATCTGTTTTCGCATAAATCCTTACAGCACCTTTTTGCCAATGCTTTTTTCAAAACTTATTTACTGCATTCCGATCATCACTTTTCTTATATTTATTGGAATTTTTGCAGTTCGTGAGTTTTTCTGTGCCTGCTACTGGTATCTTGGCGATTTCGGCCTGAGAAATGCAAAAAAAGCAAGTGTTCCTCTCGTCAGAAAGAATCTTCGTGCTGTACTAAGCGACATAATTCTTTTAAATCTGCTCGTCGTTGTCCTTTGGTTTATTCTTCGTTTGCTGTGTCAGATTATAATTGTTGTCGTCGTCAATTTTTTTGCGCCAGCTGACTTAAAGGTTGCAATGGTTCTTAGCTTTAACAATACGCTTTCCATCGCACTCATATGGTTTGTCACCTGCATAGGTGTTTTCTTAAATGCAGCAATGATGACACATCTGTTTTTCCGTTTTTCCGGCAATGATGTTATTTTGGAATTTCATCTTAGCTATGCGCCAGACACACCGCTTCGCCGTATCTTTCGTGCCTGTGGTCTTGCTGCTGCCGGTGTTGGCGTTTTTTGCTTTTTATACTATGGTATCTATAACGGTGCCCTTCTTGCTGAACGTCCACTAAGCCCAGTTCAAATTTACTGTCACAGAGGACTTTCTTCAGAAGCACCTGAAAACTCACTTGAAGCCATTGATCTTGCAATCTCCTCCCTCTCTGACGGTGTTGAGATTGACGTTCAGGAAACAAAAGATGGCGTGGTTATTGTTTGTCATGATGCTTCACTTAAACGTATCGCTGGAAAAAAAATCAACATTGCAGATGTTACCTATGAAGAATTAAAGCAATATGATATCAGTTATTATTTTTCAAAAGACCATGAATTTACCTATATACCTACACTAGAAGAAGTCATGTCTCTTGTAAAAGGACGAGCGCACCTTTTAATTGAATTAAAGAGAAATTCTGCCAGTGCAGATCTTGCAGCGAAAGTTGTAGGCCTAATTGAACAATATGAAATGGAATATCAGTGTTCCATTCAGTCCTCCGACTATGCTTATCTTCGTCAGGTAAATGAGTTAAATCCTGATCTTACGCTCGGCTACATTCTTACTACAGCCATCGGCAACTATTATAAAAATGACATGATTGACTTTTTCTGTGTACGTTCTATGTTTGTAAATAATACAACTGTTGCAAAGGCCCATGCACAAGGCAAGGCTGTCTATGCCTGGACCATCAACACAAGAGCAGAGGCAGAGCGCATGAAAAACGCCCAGGTGGATGTCATTATCACAGACTATCCAGCCAAGGCGCGTGAAGTAATTTACCGCGATGAGAAATCCTCATACAGTATTATAAAATTGCTAAGACTAATGCTCTAATACTCATAATTTCACTCTGCTGTCAATATGTGCTGCCTTTCGGTACAGCGCTTCATAATATGCTTCTTTTTCGGGTGCACTGCTCTCAAAGCAGATGTGCCCTTTTTCTTGATCTGTACAGAGATTTTTCGCAACCAGCAGACATTTTGCCTGTCTGGCAGTTCCCTCTCCTCCATCGTAAATGCGAACTGATTCACCAACAACCTTTCCAATCGCAGCCTTTACAAGCGGAAAATGTGTACAGCCAAGAACTACTGCCTTAACACCTTCCTGTAAACAAGGTGTTAATACATCCTTTAAATATCCTTCAAGCTCAGGACCTTCTAAAATTCCTTTCTCCACATATTCCACCAAATCCGGACACGGAACTGGAATAATTGTCGCCAAGTTCTCATAACGCTTCACAAGCTGTTTAAATTTTTCTTCATGAAGTGTCAGCGGAGTTGCCATAACAGCCACCTTTTCTCCTCGGTGATTTTGGGCTGCCGGCTTTACGGCAGGCTCTATTCCTACAAGCGGCAAATCTGGATACATGCCGCGCATGATTTTGCATGCTGCACTTGTCGCCGTATTGCAGGCAATAATAATTTCCTTTACACCGCGCTCTAAAAGATGCTCAGCACAGGCATATGTAAGCTGGCGCACTTCTTCAAGCGGCTTCACGCCGTAAGGTGCATTTAGTGAGTCCCCATAATAAATAAAATCTTCCTCTGGCATCAGTCGTACTAGCTCCTTTAATACACTAAGTCCGCCTGCACCAGAATCAAATACGCCGATTGGCTGTCTTTTCTTTTCCATATCTACACACTTCAATCCTTTTCCATGTCAGCATTTCTTTTTTTGCAGCTATTTAAAGCTATGCGAATTTGCATGCTGTGAATAACTGCCATTTTTGTATTTATGCTTACAGTATACCGCGAAAATCCCATCATGTATAGAAGATTTTCACAATGTTAATTTTTTATAAAATTTTTGATTGACAAATCGCGCTTCGACTTCTATAATCATTTTCAAGCAAAGGCGCTGACACATTCGTATGGAAGTCAGCGCCTTTTCTCATATCCGCAGCACAAAGCCGTGCACGCCGAAGGATCCCGGTGTGCGCGGCTTTGTGCTGTTAAAAAAGGAGGAAATGTCCTATGGAAGAAATTTTAAGTACGGTTCAAAGTGAAGTCTTTGGTGTCTGGTTTTTAATTGGAGCTGCACTCGTATTCTGGATGCAGGCTGGTTTTGCAATGGTTGAGGCTGGTTTTACCAGAGCAAAAAATACAGGAAATATCCTGATGAAGAATCTGATGGATTTTTGTATTGGTACTGTTATGTTTATCCTGATCGGTTTTGGTCTGTTTCTTGGAGAAGATCTTGTTGGTCTTATCGGAAAGCCGGGGTTTGACATTTTTACAGATTATGCAAATTTTGACTGGTCCAATTTCGTATTTAACCTTGTGTTCTGTGCAACTACTGCTACCATCGTATCTGGTGCTATGGCTGAACGAACAAGATTCCTTTCCTACTGTGTCTACTCAGCAGTAATCTCTGCTTTAATCTACCCGATTGAGGCACACTGGACATGGGGCGGCGGCTGGCTTGCACAGATCGGCTTCCATGATTTTGCCGGTTCAAACTGTATTCACATGGTTGGTGGTATCTGTGCACTTATTGGTGCAGCAATGTTAGGACCTCGTATTGGAAAGTTTGTAAAGGATTCAAACGGCAAAATCACAAAGGTAAATGCCTTCCCTGGTCACAATCTTCCACTTGGCTGTCTTGGTGTTTTCATTCTTTGGCTTGGCTGGTATGGATTTAATGGTGCCGCAGCAACTAACGTTGAGGAGCTTGGATCCATTTTCGTTACTACAACAATTGCACCATCTATCGCAACTGTAGTCTGTATGATCTTTACATGGGTAAAGTACGGAAAGCCTGATGTTTCCATGTGTCTGAATGCTTCTTTAGCTGGCCTTGTTGCTGTAACTGCCGGCTGTGACGTTGTAGATGCATTTGGTTCTATCGTGATAGGTGCTGTTTCTGGTTTGCTTGTTGTATTTGGTGTATGGTTCTGTGATAATAAGATTCACGTTGATGATCCAGTTGGTGCCGTAGCTGTTCATATGATGAATGGTATCTGGGGTACAATTGCAGTTGGACTTTTTGCCACAAAGAGTGCTCCGGCCTTTGCAAGAGGATATGGTGATGGCGTTACATATGGTGCAAACCAGATCGCTGGAGCTGGTCTTTTCTATGGCGGCGGCTTCTCACAGCTTGGCTTACAGCTTCTTGGTATGCTTTGTACCGCAGCTTTCACTGCTGTTACTATCACGATTACATTCCTCGTTATCAAAGCAATCTTTGGTCTTCGTGTTTCCGAGGAAGAAGAAATCATTGGTCTTGATGCAACTGAGCATGGTCTTCCATCTGCTTATGCTGGATTCTCAATCATGGATATCGACAACACAATGACAATGGAGCAAAATGCAAATACAAACCTTGGTGTCGAAGAATATGACCGCGCTTCTGCTGCACAGAAGGCTGCCGCTGTTAAGGTCGTTAAAGCTCCAGATGTTTCACCAAGCGGCATCTATAAGGTTGTCATCATTGCAAAGCTCTCTCGTTATGATAAGCTTAGAAAGGCTATGAATGACATAGGTGTAACTGGAATGACCGTTACTCAGGTAATGGGCTGCGGCATTCAGAAGGGTGCCGGCGAAAAGTACCGTGGTGTTGAGCTTGATGCTACTCTTCTTCCAAAAGTTAAGGTTGAAGTAGTTGTCAGCAGCATCCCAGTTGATACAGTAATCGCAGCTGCAAAGAAGACACTCTACACCGGTCATATCGGTGACGGCAAGATCTTCGTATACAACGTAGACCGCGTTGTAAAGGTTCGTACCGGCGAAGAAAATTTTGCAGCATTACAGGATGTTGAGTAATTTATATCTTCCTAAAAAAGCAAAGTGCCCGCAGTCTTATTTTTCTGCAGGCACTTTGTTATTTGCAGCTTTTATGCACTCTTCCGCGTTATTACATATCTTTTTAAAGATCTGCTTACACAATGCAATTTCATCGTCTGTAAGCCCATTAAACATATCTTTTGCAAACTGCTTTTGTACGCGTATGCCATCTTTTATTATATCATCTGCTGAATCCAAAAGATAAATTTCAACACGTTTTTTATTGTCTTTATCTATCCTTCTTTCAATCAGCCCTTTTTCCTCAAGCACCTTAAGTGACATAGATACGTGAGATTTTGTTGACTTTCTGTATCTGACAATATCTGCTGCCGTGTTATGCTGTGGATTATTATATAGAAACATCAGTATATCATACTCCATCTGCCTAAGCTGATATTTTTCACATACGGATGACTTCAGAATCTCATAATAACGTGTAATTCCTCTATGCTCATCACAAAAATACATGTATGCCCTCCTTCTGTAGTTCTATTTTGAACGATTATAGTGTTTTTTTCTCTTCTTGTCAATAAAAACATAACCACTTTTTCGTTTGCTCATCCTGTTTTGTGTGGTATACTATTGGCAGCGAATTTGATCGCCAAAATAATTTTAGAAAGGTGTTTATAATAATATGATCAAACTAATTCAAAATATTGACATTTACGCACCAGAGCATCTTGGAAAAAAGGATGTGCTTATCGTTCACGATAAAATCGTAAAAATTGCAGATGCAGGCAGTCTGTCAATTCCTTCATATTTTCCAGAATCTGAGCAAATTGATGGAACAAATCTGATCCTCACACCTGGTTTCATTGACTGTCATGTTCATGTACTTGGAGGAGGCGGCGAAGGTGGATTTGCCAATCGTACACCAGAGGCCACCATGGAAGGGCTTACCAAATTTGGCGTGACAACTGTTGTTGGCTGTCTTGGCACTGACGGAATAGGACGTGATATGTGTGCACTTGTCGCCAAAACAAAAGGGCTAAACGAGCAGGGAATATCTGCTTACTGTTACACTGGAAGTTATCAGGTTCCTGTTCGCACGCTGACCGACAGTATCCCAAAGGATATTATGATGATTCAGGAAATAATTGGAACAGGAGAAATTGCCATTTCAGACCATCGCTCCTCCCAGCCAACCTTTGAAGAATTTACCCGTGTTGCAGCCGATACAAGACTCGGCGGAGTACTTTCTGGAAAAGCTGGAATCATTAACGTTCATCTCGGCGACGGCTCACGAGGTATGGAGTTAATCAACCGTGTAATTGATGAGACAGAAATTCCTGCATCACAGTTTCTTCCTACTCATGTAAATCGTAATGAGGCACTTTTTTGCCAAGCCATCGAATATGCATTAAAGGGAGGTGCCGTTGACTTTACAGGAAATGAGGATATCGACTACTGGGAGACTATCTGCGATGAGGTGCGCGTATGCAAAGGAATCAAGCGTATGCTAAATGCAGGTGTCAATCCAAACCGTATCACGATCTCCTCCGATGGACAGGGAAGCCTGCCAATCTACAATAAAAAAGGTGAATTTCAGGGAATGGGGGTCGGTCAGTCCAGCTGCCTGTTAAAGGAAGTAAAAGAATGCGTCTCCATGGAAAACATTCCACTAGAAATCGCACTCTCCACAATCACCTCCAACCCTGCCGACATTCTTCATTTAAATAAAAAAGGAAGAGTTCAGGAAGGATATGATGCTGATCTTTGTATCTTAGACAAAAACTTGCAGCTTATCAAAGTCATCGCAAGAGGAAAGTCAATCTATTAAATTTTTTTTTGATTTTTTCTTATTTTTTAGTTCCTTTGTTTCCTTTGATATGGTACACTATCCCTTGCAAATTTCATTTATATATGATTGCTTTTTATATCATATTTACATCAAAAGAAGGGAGACTCAACTATGAGCCACAAAAAAGGAGAAGGTTTAAAATCTTTTAACAAGGGCTTTACCGTACCAGACACTTACATCATTATCTTTTTTGTAGTTGTTCTGGCTGCAATTTTAACGTTCCTTGTTCCAAAGGGCTACTACGAAACACAGGACGTTTCGTACATGATTAATGGTGTTGAAAAAACACGTACCGTAATCAAAGACGGAAGCTTTCAGTATTTAAAAGATGATGCTGGAAAGGTCGTAACTGAGGGTATTACATTATTCAGCGGCGATGGCAAAACTGGTTTCTTTAATTACATGTACAACGGAATCGTCAATAGCTCCGCGATGGATATCATAGCATTCCTATTAGTTGTCGGCGGTGCATTTGGAATCATGATCAAAACTGGTGCACTCGAATCCGGCTTAATTGGATTAATTCGCAAAGCAAAGGGAGCTGAAAAGCTGTTAATTCCAGTGCTGTTTGTACTGTTTTCATTAGGAGGTGCTGTCTTTGGAATGGGCGAGGAAGCACTTCCATTTACGATGATTCTCTGTCCGCTGTTTGTTGCAGTAGGATACGACACCGTAATTGCAGTACTTGTCACCTATGTTGCTACACAGATCGGCTTCGGTTCCTCATGGATGAATCCATTCTCTGTCGGCGTTGCTCAGGGAATTGCTGGAATTGACGTATTCTCTGGCGCTGGTTTTCGTATGGTTATGTGGGTTGTCTTCACCGCACTTGGCTGTGGAATGACAATGTTCTACGCATCCAAGGTAAAGAAAACACCTACTATCTCTGTTGCCTACGAAAGCGATCAGTATTTCCGTGATCAAAACGAAAAAACAGGACTTGACGATGGACACGATTTTGGCATCGGCCACATCTTAGTACTTCTGACACTTGCTGCTACTGTCATCTGGGTTATCTGGGGTGTCATGGTAAAGGGCTACTATATGGCAGAAATCGCTACTCAGTTTTTCATCATGGGAATCGTTTCTGGTGTTATCGGCGTTGTTTTCCACTTAAATAATATGAAGCTAAATGACATTGCATATTCATTTAAAGATGGCGCAAAGGATCTTATAGGTGCAGCACTTGTTGTCGCAATGGCACAAGGTATCATGCAGGTTCTTGGCGGCTCCGACCCGACCACACCAACCGTTATCAACACAGTCATGTACGGAATTTCTCAGGCACTCTCAGGACTTTCCGGTGCATTTGCCGCTGTACTTATGTATCTTTTCCAGTCCGTATTTAACTTCTTTGTCGTATCAGGTTCTGGACAAGCTGCAATCACCATGCCGATCATGGCACCACTTGCTGATCTTCTTGGTGTTTCCCGTCAAACCTCTGTTCTTGCATTCCAGCTTGGTGATGCTTTCACCAACTTGATCGTTCCAACCTCTGGCTGTTTGATCGGTTCTCTGGCAATTGCAAAGATTGAATGGTCCAACTGGATTAAATTCATGTGGAAATTCCTCGGTATTTTGATGATTGGTGCGATCATAACCATTCTGGTTGCCGTTGGAATTGGTTTCTAAAACAATCAAAAAAGCGTATCCGCCAGTTTATTCTGGAAGATACGCTTTTGTTCTTATCGAACCTTCTTCAGCCACATATAGCCATATGCTGGAATATTAACTCCAGCTGCCTCCATTAATGTTCCAGTTAAAAGATCACAGTACAGACCGTCTCTCTCATTGATCCAAGCCGTCTTATCAAATTCACTAAAGTTAAATAAGCCATATATCTTATCGCCATCATAATAACGTCCGATACAAAGAATGCTCTTATCCCATGTTTCAACAGTCCATGTATCCGCATTGCTCATAAATGCCTTCTCAGATTTACGAAGCTTCTCAAGCTGATTAAGCTTTGAAGAAATCTGACCTGGAATAGTCGCTTGATCACTGCTCTTTGCTGCCTCTTCCCAATTCATTGCACCACGGTGAACATAACGTGAATCTGGTGCCTTATCAGGATCATCCCTATAAGCATAATCATTTAACTGGCCAATTTCATCTCCACTATAAAGCACAGGGATTCCAGACTGCATAAACATATATGCATGAAGCATTACATCCATCCGAATGGCCTTCTCAAGTGCCTCTTTATCGTGCTGATAGCTTGCCTTTTCAATACCGCACATTGAAGCAGTTGTTCCACAAAATCTTGCATCACCAGTCACCGGATCCTCATTATAGAGAACACCGCGGCTGTTGCTGTAGCCGGCATAGCCTCTAAAATAATCATTCAAATACTGCTTATGCGCACGCTCCTGAATGCCTTCCTGCTGCAAAGTTGCAAAATCAAGTCCCCAGCCAATATCATCATGGCAGCGCAGATAATTTAAGAAAACATAGTCCTTTGGAAGACGATTTACAATATCAAGCTGCTTCTTTAACAGACTGACATCTCTTGTTGCTACAGTATGCCATGTGGTAGCCATTGTTGTTACATTATACAGCATATGACACTCTGGCTTTTCTACAGTTCCAAAGTATGGAACAACCTTTTCCGGCTCCATTACTACCTCACCCAAAAGCAAAATGCCAGGGCAGACAAGTTCTCCGATCAGTCTCATCATACGCACAATTGTATGTACCTGCGGCAGATTTCTGCATGTCGTATGGAGTTCCTTCCATATATATGGCACTGCATCAATTCGAATGATATCAATTCCCTTGTTTGCCAAATAAAGGAAATTATACATCATTTCATTGAATACTCTTGGATTCTTGTAATTAAGATCCCACTGGTAAGGATAAAATGTCGTCATTACATAGTGACCAATTTCTGGAAGCCATGTAAAGTTGCCAGGTGCAGTCGTCGGGAATACCTGCGGAACTGTCTTTTCATATTCAGATGGAATAACCGCATTATCAAAAAAGAAATAGCGGCTCATATATTCTCCATCTCCCTGACGTGCCTTCTTTGCCCATTCATGATCCTCTGAAGTGTGGTTCATAACAAAATCCATACAAACACTGATTCCCTTCTCATGGCAGGCATTAGTCAAATTCTCAAGGTCTTCCATGGAACCTAAATTTTCCTGAACCTTTCTAAAATCAGCTACTGCATAACCTCCATCAGAGCGTCCTTTTGGTGTATCAAGAAATGGCATCAAATGAATATAATTAACATTATTCTTTTCCAGATAATCCAGCTTTCCCTGTACACCCTTCATGTTGCCGGCAAAATTGTCAATATAAAACATCATGCCAAGCATATCATTTTTTTTGTACCAATTAGGATCAGCCTCACGCTTTTTATCAAGCGTCTTTAAATTCTCACTTCTCTCTTTATAAAATGCGTACAAATGCTCGCACAGCTCTGCAAACATTGCATCATTTCCATATAATTGCATATAAAGATCATGAAGCTCATCTCTCTTTTGCTCAAAGCGTTCCTTATATATCGTTTCCATACTATTTGTTAAAGTTTGAGCACCTTCGCTCTTACTTGTCTCCTTTTCTCATCATCATTAAAAAGAAATTGGGGTCCAAAACAAACTATATTTTGGGCCCCTTATAAATAAACATTAAATTATCCCTTTACTGCACCGGAGGTAACGCCCTCAACAATGTAGCGCTGCAAAAACAGATATAAAATCAGAATCGGCAGCATTGCTAACAGCAGAGCAGCCATTACCAGGCCCATATCCGTAGAGTAAGTTCCATAGAATGCCTGTGTTGCGATTGGAAGTGTATAAAGCTCCTTACGGCCAAGTACAAGGCTCGGAAGAAGATAATCGTTCCAGAATGCCATTGCATCAATAATTGCTACAGTTGCAATCGTTGGCTTTAACAGTGGAAATACGATTTTCCAGTAGGTCTGCCAATTGCTACAGCCATCCAAAAATGCTGCTTCCTCAAGCTCTAACGGAATATTCGTATGAATTGCTCCATGGAACATGAATGTTGCCATTGAAAGTGAAAATCCGATATGCATAAGGATTAAGGTCACACGGCTGTTTAAAACTCCGAAGATACCACCATATAATGATACTAACGGAATCATCAAAACCTGGAATGGAATTACCATAGATGCAATCATTAAGGTAAACAGAAGCTTACATGCCTTCCAATTGTTTCTTACAATTACAAATGCAGTCATTGCAGACAAAAGAATTGTTCCGATAGTTGCTGAAACTGTTATGATCAATGAGTTGGTAAAAGATGTTGTAAAATTCATCTTCTTCATCGCATCAGAGAAGTTTGTTACAATAAATCCATGAGAACCAACTAGTGCCATCGGGTCAGACATAATGTCACCCTTTGTCTTAAATGCATTAATAATAACGAGAATAAACGGAAAGATAAACATCAGAAACAGGAGGATTAAAACAACCATTATAATGGCATGGCTAATTTTCTTTTTCTGTGCCGCTTTTTTATTTTCTTCCATTATGCTGCCACCTCCCCTTTCTTACCAATATAAACCTGTGTCACACCTACAATTGCGCAGACGATAAACAGTACAAGTGCCTCAGCCTGTCCAAGACCATAATTCTTGTAAGTAAATGCCTGATTGTATACATGCATTGCTGCCATTACAGAAGAATTGAATGGCTCACCCTTTGTCAAAGACAGGTTAACATCATATACCATGAAGCATCTGGTAATTGTAAGGAACAAGCACTGTACAAATGAAGCTCTCATAAGTGGGATGATAATATTAACTGTTGCCTGAAAACTAGTACATCCATCAATCTGAGCAGCTTCCTTTAAGCTCTTCGGTACACTCATAAATCCGGCAACATAAATTAACATCATGTAACCGGCATACTGCCATACAGAAACAATAATCAAACATGCCATTGCACCGCTCGGTGTTGCCAGCCAGGAATTTGAAAGCGCACCAATAGAAACTGCCTTTCCAATTGATACAAATGCTCTGTTAAAAACAAACTTCCATACATAACCAAGAACAATACCACCGATCAGGTTTGGAATAAAGAAGCCTGCACGGAAGAAGTTCTGTCCTTTAATACCGCTAGTCAGCAAATATGCTAGGAAAAATGCAACCACATTTACCAGAACAACGGAAATAACAGAATATATAACTGTTCTTCCAAGTGCCTGCCAGTAGGCAATATCTTTAAACGTCGCAATATAATTTGCAAAACCGACAAACTGCTTATCCTTTGAAATACCATCCCAGCTTGTAAAGGTCAAATATAAACCGTAGATAAACGGAATAATTACTACTGCAGCAAACAGTACAGTGGAGATACCAGCGAACATTATGTACTGCTTTACTTTATATTTTGTCGTGTTTCTATCCATGATCACGATCCCCTTCCCTGTATTCGTTTTATCATCAAGAAAATTATGAGACTGTCCGCTGCCTGTCATCGGCGGACAGCCTCTATAGGGGTAATGTCTTCCTTCCTATTATATTATAAGGAAGCATCATCTATCAAATGTTTGATATTATCAGTGCTCTACAACGTCTGTTGACTTCCAGTAATCCTCAATCTCAGTTGCAAACTCTGCACGATCCATCTGTCCTGCAAGATACTTCTGGAAGATTGCACCACACAGAGAGATGTGATCATCTGGCATGTAGTTGTAGTTATCAATCATAGCACCCTCATCTGCATACTTCTTAACAGACTTTCCAAGAGGATCTGCTACTTCATTCTCATTATTGGAGAATGCAGGAACAAGTGCACAGTCTTCTGTGATGAACTTCTGACCTTCTTCAGAATCTGCAAGCCACTCTAAGAAATCTAGTGCTGCCTGACGCTGCTCATCTGTTGTAGTATCAGAAGAATCAATCATAAAATACTTAGAACCGCCACCTACAAGCTTCTCGTTAGTGCCGTCATCTGTGTTCTGCGGAATTGGCATCATACCCATGTTCTCAGTGTAATCATATGCGTTGATTACGGACCAATCCCAGTTACCACCGTACATAAAGGCGATTTCTCCCTCAGCTAACATCATCTCAGTTACTTCACGCTCAGCTGCGATTGCAGAATCCTTTGCGTAGTTGTTCTCCTTCATTACATCAAAGAAATCCATCAGAGAATTGAATTTCTCATTATTAATCAGATCTGCTTCACCCTCATGAAGCTTTGTAATAAACTCCTCTACATCCGGCTGCTCCTCTGATACCTGTGACAGAAAGTGACCTCCTAAAGACCAATCCTCCTTCATGATACCAGTAGGCGTCTCCATACCGCCTTCCTTTAACTGCTCAATCAGTTCCTTAAAGGAATCAAGTGTCTTGTAATCGTCTGGGTTAAATGTTTCACCAGTAATTGCTTCGATCGCATCTGCATTGTAAATCAGTCCACGAGCCTCAACACACATAGGGAAACCATTGATCTGATCATCAATTCCGATTGCATAGTTAGTATTCTTTACCCACTCCTGATCGCTCATATCAATTGCATGATCTTTTGCAAGTGAGTAGACATCCTTTGCATCTACCATTGCTAATGTATATGGATCTCCAGATGAATACTTGGTAGCCAGATGAGCTGCTACTGTATCATTTGAGTAGTAAACCTCAATATTGATTCCATTATCCTCAGCATACTTTTCTGCCATCTCTTCAAACTGGCTCTGAACCTCCATCTTGGAATTGAAAATGGTAATGCTTACCTTATCATCTGCCATTGCAGGAACTGCTGTTGCTGCCATTGCTGCCGCAAGTGTAATTGCAAGTGTTGATTTTCTTCTCATATTTTTATTCCTCCTATTTTAGTGCCCCTATCTCGTATATGGGCATTTCTTTGTTTGTGTCTTCATTCTAGCACTGCACTTTTAACATGTCAAGCGGTTATCATAGTTTTCTTTTTATTAGAATATATTTTGTTAAAATTATATGATTATCCCCTTTTTATTTTGTGCACTATGTCAGTCATGTTTTGTTTGAATTTTATTTAATGTTCAATAAAATACGTTAATTACACTATTTTTTCAAAAAACTTTTGAAATTGTTTATCGCAACCGCTTGCGATATTTTTTCTTGTGACAACCTGTGTACATATCTAATATTCACAAAAAAAGAGTTATACATGCAAGACTCTACTCACTATGTAATAACTCTTTTTCGATATGTTTGTATAAAATTGCTATATTAGATTATTTAGTAAGAAACAGCTCACTCGCGCCTCATCATGCGCAAAACAGCCCCTTAGGGTTTAATCACTGCTTCGCAGCTGTTAAATCAAGTCGTTTCGCGCTCAACAAGCGTTACCGGAAATACCGTTCTTGAAGGCACCACCTTGCCAGCATCTATCATCGCAATGTCCAAAATTGCCTGCTCTGCCATCTGCTCTACCGGCTGATGAATTGTTGTCAGACCAGGTGTCGTAAACTGAGCAATATTAACATCATCAAATCCCACAATTTTCATATTCTGAGGAACACTAATTGACAAGTCGCGGCAAGCCTGAAGCACATATGCACCGATAATATCAGAGCTTGCAAATACACCATCTACATCTGGATTTTTCTCAAGCTTGTTTCTCACAAAGCTATAATACTCCAACGTATCAAATTGTTCTTTATCTGTCACCATCTCAAGATGCTCTACATGATACTTCTCACATGTATCTTTAAAGCCCACTTCTCTATAATCGCCTGGCATAGCAATACCCTCACCGGCACTTCTTCCGCCAATATACATAAGCTTTTTGCAGCCCTTTTCGATTAATAACTCCGTTGCAAGTACACCACCCTGATAGTTGTCACATTCAATACCTGATGTTGCCTGATCAATGGATCTCTCTAATGTAATCAATGGAAAATCAAGTCCTGCAAATTTTTCTGTGCCAAAGCAGCCACTGCACAGCACTACTCCTGCCACTCTTGCGCTTTTGCACATTTCAATGCATTCTTCCTCGCGTTCTTCTTTATTTTTAGAAACAAATACAGTTGTGCGATATCCACGCTTAGAAGCCTCTTTTTCCAGTCGACCCAGAACCTTTGCAAAATAAGGATGCTCAATCTGCGGTAAAATAATTCCTATTGTATTATTCTTTTGCTTAGAAAGTGAGCGTGCCATTTCATTTGGCTGGTAATTCAACTCCTTCATCACCTGATACACTTTCTCTCTTGTTTTATCACTTATATAGCCTCTATTATTCAAAACTCTGGAAACAGTTCCTACTGTCAGTCCGGAAGCCTTCGCCACATCTTTCAGCGTCGCCATACTTTCCTCCTTCCTTCTTTTTCTTCGCTGTTTCGAAAAAATACTTTATCACTCATGTGAGTATAAAGCATTTACTTTTATTTTTCAAGTCCATTTTTCTTCGACAGATCCATTGGGGATAACTCTGGGGATAACTTGGGGATAACTTTGTTTAGTACTGCATGTTTTGCATGGGGTACTGCATGTTTTGCATGGGGTACTGCGTATTTTGCAGGTGGTACTGCGTATTTTGCAGGTGGGCACTGCATATTTTGCAGGTGTAACACCTTTTTGGGGATAACTCTGGGGATAACTTGGGGATAACTTTGTTTAGTACTGCATATTTTGCATGGGGTACTGCGTATTTTGCATGGGATACTGCACATTTTGCATGTGTCACTGCAAAATGTGCAGTCTCTTTAAATAAGCTATTGTTTTTCTCCTACCATTATGGTATACTCAAGCCAATATAAAAATTACAAATTTAGGAAAGGAGAAGAGATCATGACTGGGGGAAGATCGGCTAACCAGTATCATGTACTACTTTAACCATGAACGACAAAGTACAGATTAAAAACTGCCGCCCATTCACGATGATCCACAATGATTTTTTGGATTATGAAGGATTAAATTCAAAAGAGAAATTGGTCATGATCACATTGATGCGGTATGATGGAACTGCATTTCCATCCATTCCTAAATTATCGAAAAAAATCGGTCTGTCTGAGCGCACTGTCCGATATGCGCTTAAATCATTAGAGGAAAAAAATTTTATTTCCAGACACCCACGTTACACAGCTGACGGTGCACGAATGAGCAACTCCTATACTATTACTGATGATCCTGATATTTGGAAATCAGAAACATCTGATGAACTTTCAGAAGAGATTTCAAAACAGGAACTTGAAGAAATGGCAGAATTACTTCGAGCTGCTGGTTATACGATACAAAATCCACCAACACAGACTGCTTCTAATTTACAGTCTGCTTCACAAGAACAGCCATCGCTTTCAGATACATCTGACTCTGAGGAAGTTATATCTTCTAAAAATGCAGAAGAATATTCCATGGACTATTTATATCAATACTTCAACTATGATTTAATTTGCAGCTTTAAAAATCCGTATGGTGGGCTAAATTTTCTTGAAAATGAACACGATCAAAAAGTGTTAGATACTGTTTTCTCTGTTTTATATGATATGCTAAATGATCCAAGTGCCTATATTCAAATCGGACAGGACTCTATTCCTCAAGCGGTTGTGAAAAATGAGCTTCTTGGCTTAACTTTTGATGCCATTATTGGTGTAATCGATGCTTACAATAATGAAACTGAACACGGTGCCATCTATGATCCTGTCAGCTGGCTTCGAAATGCTCTATATAAAGGCAGCCAGCCACACATTCCTGATGGGTGATTAAAGTGATATAATTTTTTTCAATAAAAAAGCGTACCAGTCAAATTACTTTAACCGATACGCTTCTTTGTGTTACCTTTTTTTTCTATTTTTATAAATTCTAACTATTTTTAAATTAATCCCTGAATCAGAATAAAAACAATCAAAATCGGAAGAATAAATTGGAAATATGGCTTTAATTTCTTTGAAATTTTGATGCCATCTCCTGTATTTGCTTCCTCACAATATTTTTCAAATCCCCAGCCCCACTTTGTTACGCAAAACAGCAGGTAAATTAAAGAACCTATAGGAAGCAACAAATTGCTGACAATAAAGTCTTCACTGTCAAGCACATCGCGCCCACCAATCAGATGCAAATTGCTCCACACGTTATAGCCAAGCACGCACGGAAGACTTGCAATCAAAATAACGATACAATTAATCAGTGCAGCCTTATTTCTTGACCAGCCAAACATATCCATACAGAATGACATAATATTTTCAAATACAGCAATCACAGTAGAAAAGCTTGCAAATGTCATAAATAAAAAGAATAAGCTTCCCCAAATGCGTCCACCTGACATATTAATAAAAACATTTGGCAATGTAATAAAAATCAAACTTGGTCCTGCATTTACCTCCACGTTATAGCTAAAACATGCCGGGAAAATGATCAAACCAGCCATAATTGCAACAAATGTATCAAGTGCACAAATTCGTACACCCTCTCCTGCTAATGTGTGATCCTTTCCCATATAGCTTCCAAAAATTTCCATTGCTGCCACGCCAAGACTTAGCGTAAAAAATGACTGATTCATCGCTGCTGTAATCACATTTTTTAATCCTACAGCTGCAACAGCCTCTGTATTTGGAACAAGATAAAATTTTATACCCTCTGCTGCATTTGACAATGTAAGGCTATGCACAGCAAGAACAACAATCAGCAAAAGAAGAGCAGTCATCATAAACTTGCTGATCTTCTCCAGTCCATTCTGCAATCCTCTGCTGCAGACAAGAAAACCGACTACAACTGTTAAAATCATCCAAAATGCCATCTGCTTTGGATCTCCAAGCAAATTAGAAAATGCCTGCGCAGTATCCTCGGTTGTCATTCCGCTCTTAAAGCTGCCTGTCAAAAACTTAAAGAAATATGTAACCATCCATCCTGATACCGTGGTGTAGTACATCATTAACATACAGCATCCAAATATTGCCACCCATCCATGGATATGCCACTTGCTTCCTTTTTTCTCTAGTGCCTTATAACCAAGCACCGCACTCTTTCTGCTGGCACGACCAACTGCCAGCTCCATTGTCAGAACTGGCAAGCCCATTATCACCAGAAAGATCAAGTAAAACAGTACGAAAATTCCGCCGCCATTTTGTCCCGTCACATACGGAAAACGCCAGACATTTCCGATTCCTATCGCACAACCTGCACTTACAAGCAAAAAGCCAAGGCGCGATTTAAAAGATTCTCGTTTCAAAAGCCATCCTCCTTTTTTAATGCTGCACAAGCAGCAATTTTGTTTATTTTATCATAACGTTCTGCCTTGTGTCAATGACTCAGACAAGCTCCATATTGATCTTTACTTTTCCGTTTTCTGCACACACAGATGCCGTGCTTCCATTTATAAGCGTCATCATCGGTGCTAAATGACCGATATCCAGATCCATCAGTACTGGCACTTGATATTCCTTTAGCAAATCAATCACTGCGTGATATTGATCTAAGCCAATCATTTCCTCACCAAAATGAAGCGGTCTTCCAATCAAAAAGCCCTTAACATGCTCAAACCATCCAGCATGAATCATCTGCCAGATCGCACGTCGAATGCCAAATACATTTAAATCACACGATTCCAAATACCAGATGATGCCATCCTCCTTGTATCGCTCATTAAATGACTTAACCTGATCAAACTTTGTTCCGGTTAAATTAACCAGACAGTCCATGCAGCCGCCGATCAATCTTCCCTTAAATTCGATGGTTCCTTCCGTCTCAACTGCCTGTACCTCACCCGCCTGGTCTTTTTGTGTCAGAAAACCTCTCACAAGACTCTGTTCCGTCAAATTGTATGGCTCAAGCGGATGCTCCTCATCGCGCAGCCCTTCCTTTTCCCAGAGCGGATAACTCTGCATCGTCAGTTTCTTTCCTGCAAAAAGTGAAAAGCTGTCTTCAATTGATTCATCCCACGGTTCCATACCAAATGTTCCGGCACATGGTCCATAAATGGATGCCACATCGCATATTGTAGTCAATAAAAATGTAAAGTTTGTATTATCTGAATAGCCCATATACCACTTTGGCTTTGCTGCCTTAATTGCATCAAAATCTACATCATCCAAGATCTCACACATCAGCTCACCACCGCCACAGGAAATCAGCGCATCATTCTTCTCTGATACATACATATCATTTAATTCCTCTGCGCAATTCTTTGGTGTATTACTAATTCCGATACCGCTGCCTTCATAACAGTTTGGTCCAAGCTCCGTGTGATAACCCATATCATGAAACTTTTCAAGCGCATGATTAAATGACGTTTTATAAGGCTCAATATTACATCCAAATGACGGTGCCACAAAGCCAATAGTACCATTTTTCTTTAAAAACTCTGGAAATTTCATATTCATTGTATTCTCCTTGAAAATCGCTGCATCCTCATATTTTTGCGGGTCCCAAGCTCAAAAAACTAATCGTGCAAGCACGAACGGCTTTTTGAGCTTTTGACCCTGGTATCATCATATCATATCTTTGCTATTTTTGTGAATTAGTCGTATTTTATTTTTATGAAATGTCAGCATCCCCTCATCGCGCAGACGGCACAGCTGCACAGACAAGCCACTTCGATCCACGCCAAGATAATCAGCTAACTGCTGCCTGTTATAGGGAATTTCAAATTCGGAAGACTTATTTTTTACAGCCTGTTCCGACAAATATGACAGCAGCTTTTCCCTTGTGGAACGTTTTGCCATATGCGTGATTTTCTCGCTGAGCTTTCGATTTTTCTGTGCCATATCAATCAGCAGATTTTGAATTAACTGTGCATGAAAACTACATCCGTCCGGGCAGATTGAAAGTATTCGACCGACATTTAAAAATAGAATGGTTGTGTCCTCCTTAGCCTCCACACTTACATTTAGCACGCTACCCGGCACACAGGCAAACACCTCCGCAAAGCATTGACCAGGTCCAAGCACACTAAGAACATTTCGCCCACCCCAGACATCCTCTTGTACAATAAGAACACTTCCAGACAGCACAAGCCCCAACACTTTTGTCTGTTCGCCCTCTCTTAAAATATATTCTTCTTTTCGATAGGTCTGCTTTCTCGCCTCCAGGCAGCCGAACAGCTTTTCCAGTTCACTCTCCTCAATGCCGCGAAACAGCCCTGATCGCGCTTTTATAATAGGAAGATATTCTTTCATTTGCTATCCACCTCCGTATAAAATTTTCTTTTTTCGTTGAAATTTCAACCGACAATCTTTGATTATTATACTATACTTTGTCCATCACGAAAAGAAAAATTACACGACAAACTTTAGGAGGATTTAAATATGAGCCAGAATATGACAAATACAGCAAACGTAAATGCGTCAAACAGCATGTTTTGCTTCCAGTGTGAGCAGACCGCAGGATGCACCGGCTGCACTAGAGCAGGTGTCTGTGGCAAGTCCGCAATGACAGCCAAGCTTCAGGACACGTTAACCGGAGCCTTAATCGCCCTTGCAAACACTGCTGCCTGTTCAAGCAAAAATTCCAATAACAATCTGACAGCAGTTTTGATGGATGAAATCAATCATCTGATCTTAGAAGGACTATTTACTACCATTACAAATGTAAATTTCGATGATGCTTCTATCAAAAATCTGACCGCACGCATTCACGCAGCTGCTACAAAAACAGCTAACGCTTGCAATGTTTCTATCGTTTCTGATTATGATATGAACAATATATGGAATGCAAACGAGGACATTCGCTCCTTAAAGTCTCTGATTCTGTTTGGTGTGCGCGGTATGGCAGCTTACGCATACCATGCAATGACACTCGGCTACACCGATGCTTCTTTAAATCAGTTCTTCTTAACCGCACTCGATTCTCTGTCTAAGGATTGGGGCATGAACGAGCTGCTTCCGATTGTTATGGAGGTTGGCCGCTTTAACCTGACCTGCATGGAGCTTCTTGACCGTGCAAACACAGAGACCTTCGGAGATCCGGTACCGGTATCCGTTTCCCTGACTGTTGAAAAAGGCCCATTCATTGTTGTAACTGGTCACGATCTTGAAGATATCAAGCAGCTTCTTGAGCAGACAAAGGACAAGGGCATCAATATCTACACCCACGGCGAGATGCTTCCGGCTCACGCTTATCCAGAGCTTAAGAAGTACCCTCACTTGAAGGGCAATTTCGGTACCGCATGGCAGAATCAGCAGAAGGAATTTGCTTCTCTTCCGGCACCGATTCTATTTACAACAAACTGCTTAATGCCGCCAAAGGCTTCCTATGAAGACCGCGTTTTCACTACCGGCGCCGTTGTCTTCCCGAATACACCATTTATTTCATCATCCACAGATGGTCACAAAGACTTCACTCCAGTCATCGAAAAGGCACTTGAGCTTGGTGGCTTCTCTAAGGATCAGCACTTTACCGGAATCAATGGTGGTTCTAGCGTGATGACTGGCTTTGCACGCAATGCTATACTTTCCTCTGCTGGCGAAATCGTCGATGCCGTAAAATCTGGCGCAATCCGCCATTTCTTCCTCGTTGCCGGATGTGATGGTGCTCGCGCAGGCCGCAACTATTACACCGAATTTGTAAAGCAGACACCGTCTGACAGCATCGTGCTGACACTCGCCTGCGGCAAATATCGATTCAACGATCTCGACCTTGGTACCATAGGAGCCTTCCCACGCCTGATGGATATGGGACAGTGCAACGATGCCTACAGCGCAATCAAGGTAGCTGTCGCACTTGCCGATGCCTTTGGATGTGGCGTGAATGACCTGCCGCTTTCCATGATACTCTCCTGGTATGAGCAAAAGGCAGTCTGCATCCTCCTTACACTGCTTCACCTCGGTATCAAAAACATCAAGCTTGGACCGACACTACCAGCTTTCCTCTCTCCAAATGTGTTAAATTACCTCGTTGAACATTTCTCAATCGCACCTGTTACAACACCAGAAGCTGACCTGAAGGAGATTCTGGGGTAATTATTCTAGCTTCCTTAAATTTCCTATAAAAGAGAAAAACGTAAGCGCTCATGTTGTGCCTACGTTTTTCTCTTCATTTTTTATCTGTTTTTTTCAATGAGAACTCTTGATTTCTGATCTTCCTTTATTTTTAATCAATACTAGAATATTACCTTCTATTCAAATAGTAATACTCTAGCATTAGTTTGTCAATAAAAATCTTACACCTTCATCTCCATGTATCTGCGGTATGTTTTAAATCCAACTGCCTCATAAAATGCCAATGCGTCCTGATTGAACTCCCACATATTAAGCTCAAGACGTTTGATTCCTTTTTCCTTCGTATAGTTGCGGATAAATGACATCATTTTTGTCGCAATACCCTGTCTGCGATATTCTTTGTCCACACAAAATTCATCGACATCCATAAAATCGCGCTCTAGCATAAACGGGTTTTCCGGTCTATGAATATGATGCAGTACCGCAAAACCACATACTACTCCATTAAGCTCTGCCACAACAATTTTTTGCTCTGGATCTTTCCATATCTTATATATGAAATCCCGCAGTTCATCATTAAAGCCTGCTCTAAATATCTCTGGCTTTCCCTCTACATGAAGGTCATTCACCAGTTTTCTCAGTTCGTTTACACGGACTAATTCGCTCTCTTTTGCAAATCGTATAATTATCTGCTTACTTTGCTCTTTCATTCTCATCGTCTCCTTCTCAATATAATTTTAAAAACAAAAAACCACTTACCATAAAGATAAGCGGTTAATGTCAGCATATTAATAGACCCAATACTCTGCAGTTCTATTCTTCTTCTCTGCAGCCCTTATCTTTACATACACAAACAAAACCATCCACATAATAATAAATGTGCATAGCTTCTACCATGTATGTCACCAAAGTTGCATGCTTACTAATTCTGAAGAACTCCTCTCAAAATATTTTTTATAGTGTACTCCTCATATCTCTCAAAGTCAACATCTTCTTCAAATATTAATGCCAAATTTTATGGCACACACCACATATTTTCCATTTCGCTTCACGCTTCCATATTCAGTCTATCTTACATCAGATTGGGTATATATTGCATCGTGGTGCGGTTTATATTGGGTGTATTTTGCGCCAGGGTTAGGTATATATTGCACTGAGGTTGGGTGTATTTTGCACCGGGATTGGATATATGTTGCACCCTATATATACATTTTTATATATACTTTCTACATATACTCTTTCATTCATCTTCTTTATAAAAAGCAGTTGTTTTTCTTAAAATTACGTGTTATACTACATTCAGTAAAATATTTTTACTATATTTTAAATAAAAGAAGAAAGGTGATGTATACAACTGTGGCAAATGATTTCATATTAGTAGAGCGAAAAATTTTATATAATGATTCTTTAAATTGCAGAGAAAAAATTGCATTAATAATTCTCTTAGATACTGATAATGGAAACATTAGCTACGAACATTTAGCCCAAAAAATGGGCGTTACAAAACCAACCGCAATTACAACAATAAAAAGTCTCAAAGAAAAAGGACTTTTAAAATGTAATTTAAAACAAAATAGAAAAGAAAATGGGAGGACAATCACAAACCAATATTTTGTGACGATTTAATATGGACATATTGTATAGCAAAAATGTCCGGTCATTTACCATGTTGCATACCGATTTTTTGGATTGTGAAATGCTCAATTCAAATGAAAAAATTTTGCTGGCTATTCTGATGCGTTATGATAGCTATGGAAAGAATAATCCACCAACAACTTTCCCTAGTTTTGCTGGGCTGGCAAGAAAATCTGGTCTTGCAGAAAAAGTTGTTAAAATCACATTGAAAGCATTAGAAGAAAAACAGCTTATTTGTAAGCAAGCTCGCTATCGCAATGGCAGTCGAGCCCGAGCAGCAAATTTTTATATGATACAAGATAAACATCGGTGTACAAGGGGTACAAACAAGATAAAATAGAAATGAGGGGCGATAGAGCGGAAATGTCAGATTTTCCACTCTATCTGAACACGGTCGCTGGTGGCCTTGATTGTAGAGATCAAACCATCGGCGGCTTTTCTTTTGTCGTCAAAATCTATGCTGTCCCAGTTGTCGAGATAATAGGATAACTTCTTTATCTGCTGGGGCGATATGGTTTCAACACTCAATTCGGCGATTGCCTTTGAAATGGTCTGGCGTCGGGTGTCCAGTTCTTCAATTTTTTTGTTGGCGTAGGAAAGCAAGGTCGCATTGGCTCCGGTCAGCGTATCCAGCAGCTTTTCAATTTCTGCCTCCACCTGTGCCAGCTCCACTTGATAGGCGGTCAGTTTCGGATTGACTTTTTCCTCTCTGCCGTGGAGTATCTGAAAGTCTTTGAACTTTTCCTGCATGGCCGAGAAAATGAATTGCTCAAATTCTTCTTTGCGGATTTTCCCGCAGCCCGGACAGCCTTTGTTTTCCGTCCGTTTGGTACAGCGGAAATATCCGGTGCTGTTTGGTACATGGGTGGCTTTCAGCGCATACCCACAATGCCCGCATTTGATTTTTCCGGCCAGCCAAGTATTTTTCGGTTTCCGTCCCTGCTGGAAGGTGGTATTTGCCATAAGTTTTTTCCGGCATTTCAGCCATGTGTCAGAGGAAATGAGTGCTTCGTGGGGAGCGATAACAAGTATCTGGTCTTTTAAGCACCTGTCCTTGTCCTCCTTCACATCCCGCCCCTGATAGAGATAGCAGCCGTTTGTTCCGGCAAAGTCGGAAGCGTCATTGACAATCGCTGCGCCCTGGCTCTTGAAAAATTCGTACAGCTCCAAATCGGCCTGTGCGTAAACGGGGTTTCTTAAAAGCTGGGAAAGAAATGTACGGAACATGGATTTGCCATAAATTTTTATGTCATGTTCCTCGAAGTATCGGGTAATATCTCCGAAGGAGGTTTCCGGTTCAGCGTACATTTCAAACATCAGCCGAACATGGTCGGCGGCTACGGGGTCGGCAACCATTTTCTTTGTGCGGATACCCTCTACCACAGTAGGCTCTAACTGATAACCGTATGGTGCCTGTCCGCTCATGTGAAAGCCTTTCAGGCACCGGGAATAGTAGGCGTCTGTGACACGCTTCTGAATTGTCTCACGTTCAAGCTGGGCGAATACAATGCAGATATTCAGCATGGCCCGGCCCATCGGGGTCGAAGTATCAAA